>BFBZ01002296.1_pt1 | contig 10617 bp, 7 predicted proteins | sample 1888401 | NCBI WGS metagenome assembly BFBZ01 (sample SAMD00112614, study PRJDB3348) | symbiont metagenome | host: Chara braunii | reverse complement strand
AAAGCCGGCGGCGCAGCCGACCTCCGCGGCGACACCGGCCTGCACGGTGGGGCAGTGGGTCACCGTGACGCGCGACAATGGCATCGTGCCGTCGATGTCGGTGACATGGCGCCGGCTCGGCCACCTCGTTGCGTCGCTGACCGACCTGGACCCGTCTGAGCCGGACGAAGCGACGCGCCGTGCCGGTGTCACCAAGCTCGACTCCGCCTTGCGGTCGCACCCGGTGCAGCAGCCGGTATTGGACGAGCAATGGCTGCCGACGGCGCGCGCAGTCTCGGCACAATGAGGCTTCTCTCCATGACGATGGCAGTGATCGCTCTGCTCGGCAGCGCATCGCCGATGCGGGCCGAGACTTCGCTCTGTGCGGGACTGGTGCAGGCCGTCGAGCCTGGCCTCGCCGGCCGTGACGCGGCGTTCATTCGCAGCTACGAGCCGGGTGCCGACGAGGAGGAGCTGCCGCTCGGCCTTTCGACGACGGCGTTCACCTATGACAACGCCCTGGCAGCGATCGCGCTTGTCGCATGCGGTCGCCTCGACGAGGGTCGCGTGATCGGCAACGCGCTGGTGCATGCCGCCTCCCACGATCGCACCTTCGGCGATGGGCGCCTTCGCAATGCCTATCGCGCCGGTCCTGTCGGCCCCGGGGCGGCGCTGCTGCCGGGCTGGTGGGACGACCAGAAGAAGATCTGGGGCGAGGATGCCGCGCAGGACGGCACCGCGACCGGCAACGTCGCCTGGGCAGCGCTGGCGCTGCTGACGCTGCATCAGGCGACCGGCGAGGAGGACTACTTGTCCGGCGCGCGGCGCCTGATGGACTGGATCATTGCCAGCGCAACGAACGGAGCGGACGGCTTCAGCGGCGGTTATCACGGTTACGATCCGCAGCAGGGGCGCCTCAGCTGGATGTCGACCGAGCACAATGCCGATGTCTACGCCGTGGCCTCCTGGCTCCATCGTATCACATTGGAGCCGCGCTATCAGGATGCCGCGCAGACGGCGCGCCGCCTGCTCGATCGCACGTTCCGCGGCGATCGCTTCCTGCTCGGCACCAAGCCCGATGGCCGCCTCGCCGACGACAATCTGCTCGCGCTCGACGTGCAGCTCTGGCCGTGGATGGCGGTGACGGATGCGCCCGACTGGCGCAGGGCGCTGCGCTTTGCCGAAACTCATCTCGCCGTCGACGGAGGCTTCGATTTCAACGGCGATCGCGACGGAGTCTGGGTCGAGGGCACCGCGCAGGCGGCGCTGGCCTATCGCATGGTCGGGGATGCCGCTGCCAGCCAGGGGGTGCTAGCAGGATTGCGTGCCGACCGCACGGCAACGGGACTGTTGAACGCGACGCGCAACGCGCGCCTCACCACGGGTCTGTCGATCGACCCGACGGGCGCGACCACCATCCAGGACTTCTTCTACTACAAGCGCCCGCATCTCGGTGCCACCGCCTGGGCCGTGCTCGCCGAGACCGGCTGGAATCCTTTCACCGGCGCAAGGGTCCCCTGATGTTTCCGCTCTCCAGCAATGACGCCTCGGTGTTGACCACCGATCTCGGAGTCCTGCTCGGGCTCCTCGTGATGGCGCGTCTGCTCGATCCGACGCGCCGGCGCGACCGCCTGCTGTTCGGCGCTACCGCAGCGTCGTTCCTCCTGATCTACACGCTGTGGCGCTGGCACGACACGCTGCCGGTGTTCGACCTGACCCTGCAGGCGCTTTGGCCGCGGCTGTTCATCACGCTCGAGATCGTGGCGATCTCCTACACGCTGATGTCGATTCTGATCTTGACCCGCAGCGTCGACCGCTCGGGACAGGCCGACGCCGCGCAAGCTGCGCTGGCCGCACGGGGCGAGCAGCCGGCCGTGGACGTGTTCATCTGCACCTATGACGAGCCCATGGACATAGTCGAGCGCTCGATCCTCGCCGCGCTCGCGCTCGACTATCCCAACAAGACCGTCTGGGTGCTCGACGATACCAGGCGCGATCGGCTCCGCGCCTTCTGCGACGAGGTCGGCGCGCGCCATCTGACGCGGCCCGACAACAAGGGCGCCAAGGCCGGCAATCTCAACAACGCGCTTGCGGCGACGGCGCAGCTATCGAACGCGCCGGTGATCCTGGTGCTCGATGCCGACTTCGCCCCGCGCCGTGACTTCCTCCAGCGGACGGTCGGCCTGCTGCTGTCCGAGCCCGATATCGCCGTCGTGCAGACGCCGCAATTCTACTACAACCCCGATCCGATCCAGCACAATCTGCTGGCGTCAAGCCACTGGGTCGACGACCAGCGCTTCTTCTTCGACGTGTTCCAGCCGGCGAAGGACGCCTGGGGCTGCGCGTTCTGTGTCGGCACCTCCTTCGTCGTCCGCCGCGAGCGGCTCATGGAGATCGGCGGCTTCCCGCACGCGGCGATCTCCGAGGATCTCAACCTCACCTACACGCTGCTCAAGTGCGGCCATCGCACGGTCTGGCTGAACGAGCCGCTCAGCTTCGGCCTCTCGGCCGAAGGCGTGCCCGAATACATCACCCAGCGCGCCCGCTGGTGCCTGGGCACGATTCAGGTCGCGCTCTTGCGCGATGGTCCGCTGCGCAGCCGCGGCTACAGCTTCACCCAGCGCTGGCACTTCCTGCATGGCGTGCTCAACTGGGCCTGCAAGCCGTTCATGGTGGTGCTTCTGATCGCGCCGCCGATCTACTGGTTCGCCGGGCTGCCGGCGTTCGAGGCCGACTATCTGTCGTTCCTGCGCTACGGCGTGCCGGCGCTGCTCGGGACGATCATCTACATGGGCTGGATCTCGCGTTCCAAGACCCTGCCGCTGTTCATGGAAGCGACCCATGCAGTGACCTGCTTTGCCGTCACGGCCACCTTGCTCAGCGCGCTGGTCCGGCCGTTCGGCCGCCCCTTCAAGGTGACCGACAAGGGCGGCGACCGCTCCAAGCCGCGCGTCCACGGCAAGCTCGCCGCGATCTTCGGCGCGATCGCCGCGAGCTCGGCGGCGGCCATCGTCTGGGCGTTCGTGTCGCCGAATGCAGCCAGCGAGATTTCGTCGATCGACTACTTCAATCTGTTATGGGCCGGCATCGCGATGCTGATCGCCTTCATCGCGTTTCTCGTCTGCTTCGAGCTGCCGCGCGGCGAGGACCTGTTTCCGAGCGGCGAGGCGGGCTGGCTGGCGCAGAGCGGCGAGGTCGTGCCGTGCACGATCGAGGCGCTGTCGCTGTCGTCGGCCCGCGTGGCCGGTCCACCGCATCATCGCATGACCCGGCCGGGCACCCGATTGCCGCTGCATCTCGACGGCCTCGGATGGCTCGAGGCGTCGGTCGAGGCCGTCTCCAGGACGACCACGCATCTGCGCCTGCAGCCCGAGGAAGCGCAACGGCGGCAATTGGTGGTTCGCCTGTTCAGCTCATCCCGCGGCGTCATCACCGATCGCGCCCGCCTGCGCGGTGCGCTGGCAGGGCTGGCGCGACGCGGTTTCGTCGGGCGGTGACGTTCCCGATCGTGCTGTCGGGTAGGCAGAGAGGCCGCCGTCGAACCGCGCACTTGGACGCGAGACGGTGGCACGGCGTCACCTCGAGCTCGCCTCGGAGAAGCATCACGGCAGCGCCTTTGCCCCCAGCTCGTGCCATCCGGCAGAGGCTTATCGGTTGGTTAAGACTAACGCGAGAATACCTCCGATGTCCTGGCAGGCGCCGACGGCGCTGCAAAGCCGGCTGCGATATGACTTGGGGCGCTGACTTCGCAGCATCGCGGATCGGACGCGGGCTGCGCGACAGAGGCAGGACAAGTCGGGCATGGATGCTGGAACGCAGAGGGCAACGGCTGACACCGCGCGCACGGCGTGGATCGATTTCGCGCGCGGCCTCGGTGTCATCCTGGTGGTGTACGGTCATGTGCTTGGCGGTCTGGTGCGCCCCGGCATCTTCCCGGATGGAGCCGTCGCGCGCTGGATGGACTACACGCTCTATACGTTCCACATGCCGCTGTTCTTCTTCCTGGCCGGCTTGAACGTGCAGCACAGCTTGCGGCGCGGCGCGCGTCCTTTCCTCACCTCCAAGCTCTGGACCATCGCCTATCCCTACGTGCTGTGGTCGCTGATCCAGGGCGGGATCACGATGCTGCTGGCGCGGCATGCCAACATCCCGATTCATCCCGGCGATCTCGCCGCGATCTGGTATCGTCCGATCGCACAGTTCTGGTTTCTCTACGCGCTGATGATCTGCCACGTGATCGCGGTGCTGGTCCCGTCGCGGACGGTTTTGACCACGCTCGCGCTGGCCGGGCTCGGCGTGTTCCTCGCGCTGCCGATCCGGCCTGACCTCGCGCTCACGCTGCATCATCTGCCGTTCTACGTCGCGGGCGTCTACGGTGTCAGCGTCGTGGCGGAATGGCGGCCGTCCGGCTGGTCCGCGTTGGCCGTGATCGGGATCGCGTTTGCGGCCGCAGTGGCGCTGGGCGGCCGGCTGTCCGGCATGGACGCCAACGGGCTCGCCTCCCTGCCGGCCTGTGTGCTCGGGATCGCCGGCACGGTCGGGCTCTGCAAGCTGCTCGCGCCAACGAGCCATCGCTGGCTTGCGGCCGCAGGCGTCGCGTCGATGACGATCTATGTGCTGCACATCCTTGCCGGCTCGGGCATGCGGATCATCATGCTGAAGCTGCACATCCCGCCATCGCCATGGGTCTATCTGCTGGCCGGAACGGCGGCCGGCGTGGTGCTTCCTCTGATCGCGCATGCCATCCTGCGGCGGCTCAATCTGCTGGCCGTCTTCGGGCTCGCACCGCCGGCCTCCCGCAAGCTCCAGACTGCGGCGATCACGCCGCGCGCTGCAACGTCCGATCAGGCGCCGGCCTGATGCTGCCGAGCGGCGACGGTGCGCCGTGCTCCGTCGGCCATCTGGTCGAGCGGACAGGCCATCGCGACGAGCATCCAGAACAGCGCCGAGACCTCGCCGGAGGAGATGCTGGTGAGCGGCAGCTGAATCAAGAGCGCACTGATGGCGAGCGCCCCGAGCACGGCGCCCTCGCGCGTCGGTATCCGCCACGCGGCGCCGGTGGCGGCGAGCCCAACCCAGACATAGGCCGCGAGGCAGATCAGTCCGACCGGAATGCCCATCGTCACCCAGCTTGCGATGATCTGCCCGTCGATCGGCATCGCGCCGGCGACGCCGACGTCGGTGATGGTGAAGCCCGATCCCAGGACCATGCTGTTCGGCGCATTCCACAGCGTGACGAACTCATCCAGCCGCTCGCTGCCGCTGCTGTCCTGCGACACGCTGCCGAGCGATTCCAGACGGGAGGTGATGACCTCCGCGAACGGCGTGAACAGGACGGTGACGATCACCGCGCCGACCAATCCGACCGTGATCGATACGGCCCGACGCCGCGTCGCGGGGAACAACATGCAGAACAGCACGCCCACCGCGAGCGTGATCCAGCTGGTGCGGTAGAGCGACAGCAACAGGCCGAGCGCCGCGGGCGCCATCGCCGCCATTGCCAGCCATCCCGGGCGCAGGAAGCCCACCAGCAGCAGGCCGGTGGCCGTGAAGGTCGCGTAGCTGGCCGGGCCGTTCATCGTGCTGAACACGCGCACCATGTAGGGCAGCGGATAGCCGGCCGAGGTGATGCTGGCATTCACCATCCAGAACCGATCCCAGCCTTGCGGATCGACATATTGCCAGATGCCGTAAAGGCCGGTGACGGGCAGCACCAGCAGGAATACGCGCGTGATTGCATCGAGCAGGGCGCCGTCGGATCGCGCCCGCTGCTGCAGGGCGATCGCATAGAGTACGGGCGCGGCCCATTTCATTCCGCCATTGGCGGCGTTGAACCAGTCGTTCTGGAAGATCGACAGCGCGCCGCCATAGACGATGCAGGCGAGGACGATGAAGGGCGCCACGAGCCAGGGATTGCCCGGCCTGTCCTTGTCCGAGGGCGAAAGCACCAGACTCGGAACTGGCGCGATGATGAACAGCAGCGGGCCGCTCAGCATGACGCCGGATGAATCGAATCCTGCGGAGATGTCGACCAGGCGGCGCACGAAAGGAGCAAAGGCGAACATCAGGATCGCCGACTGCACGTGGGCCGCGGGGCTGCGACGCCACGCGAACCAGCCGGCCACCGCGCAGCCGAGGATGAAGGCTGGTCTGACGACGCCGCCGAGTGCCGGGGCGGCAAGCGCCGTCGCTGCCAGGAGAAGCGCGGACGGCCAACAGTTCATCGCCATCGCCGCGAGCGGCTGCGGATCGATTCGGCTCTCTTTCATGAAGTCGGACTATAATGGAAATCCGGTCTCCTCAGGCATGTTCGAGGCCGGGAGTCAGATGCCCGGCGCCTGAGGCGGCCGTCAACCGAGGCGACGAAAGAAGTGATCCGAGCATGATGCGACGCGCAATCGTGGCCACGCTTGTCGCAGCGTGGTTGGCCGTCTCGTTGACCGCGACGGCAGGAGCTGCGGAGGTGCTGCCGGCCCGCGACGTCTGCCAGCCGACCACCTCGGCCAAATCGCGCGACGGCAATTGCGTTCCCTGCGCCGTCGGACCCATCTCGACCGCCCCTGGGTTCCTGGCACTGCTGGAGCAGGTGCGCACGCGGCGCGCCGCCTTTGCCGACATCGACCGTCGTATCGATGGCGCGAGCGGCGACCCGGAGGTGCAGAGCCTGCTGCAGGGACGCAACCTGGCCCGTGCACTGTACGGTTCTGACGCGGATTTCATCGCGGGCGGCAACGCCTCGCGCTGCCTCCTGCCGGACAACGAGGCTGTGCGTGCCAGGGCCACGCCGATCGCCTGCGACGCGATTCCGCGCGAGGGGCTGGTGGTGCTTCTGACCGCGGGCCAGTCGAACATCTCCAACACCGGCGCGCCCGATCAGAGTGGCCGGCTCTATCAGCCTCACAACCGGATCTACAATTTCGACCGCTTCGACGGCCGCTGCTACGTGGCGCGCAATCCATTGCTGGGAACGCCGGGCGAGGGCGAGAACGTCGCCACCCGGTTGGGCGACGAATTGATCGATCGCGGGCTGGCGAAGACGGTCGTGATCGCACCCGTTGCGATCGGCGGGACTTATCTCGAGGAGTGGCGCGCCCGCGGCGGCAAGTATTTCGAGGTGCTGCTCGCAACCGTCGCCGGCCTGCGCGACGCAGGTCTCGAACCGAGCGCGGTGCTCTGGCATCAGGGCGAGTACAACGCCTTCGCGTTCTCCACCAATGGCGCGGAGGACGGCGCGTCCCTGCACGTCACTGCGAAAATGAAGGAAGCGGGACGACTGTCCTACTTGCGCAATTATCTTGAGATCGTTGCCGGCCTGCGGGCGGCCGACGTGACGGCGCCGATCTTCGTCGCCGCGGCGACGCTCTGCGGCAGTGTTCCCGACGAGATCATCCGTTCAGCCCAGGCCGCCGTGCCGAACCCGGCACTCGGCGTTTATCCTGGCCCGGATACCGACCAGATCGGGCTCAAGCTGCGCCACGATGGCTGCCACATGAGCCATGCCGGCACCGAGCTGCACGCGCGGATGTGGGCCGATCGCCTGGCCGACTACTGGAAGTCCGGGGCGAGGCGGCCTTGAGCCGGAAGCGGGACGATCAGCCGAGCTTCTGATCCCGCGCATCATGCGTGGTCTCGCTCGCCGATTTCCTGGCGGCCTTCTCCGCGCCCTTCTCGGCGCCCTTGCGGCTCGCGATCGCGGCCACCTTGCGGCCTGAGATCTCGCTGCCGGCGTCATCCGGCATCTGCCAGAACAGGATCGACGACAGCGCCGACGTGATCGCGACGACGATGAAGGCGGGCGCGAAGGACGCCGCGGTGAGCTGGCTCGCGCCGTGCATCCACATCGTGGTCTCCACCGAGAACGCACCGACCGCGACGCCGGCGGAGATCGCGAGCTGCTGGTTGACGCTGGTGAGCGTCGTGGCGCGGCTCATCTGCGCGGTCTCGACCTCGGCATAGGCGACGGTGTTGATCGCGGTGAACTGCAGCGAACGGAAGAAGCCGCCGACCACGAGAATGATCAGGATCAGCAGCAGCGGGGTCGCCGGCGTGAACAGCGCGCAGGCGGCGAGGAAGACCGAACTGACGACGGCATTGACGGTCATCAGATGGCGGAAGCCGAAGGCGCGGATGAGGCGCGCGGCCAGCGCCTTCATGCCCATTGCCCCGGCGGAGGAGCCGAAGGTGACGAGGCCGGACTGGAACGGCGACAGCCCGAAGCCGAGCTGCATCAGCAGCGGCAGCAGGAAGGGCAGGGCGCCGATGCCCAGGCGAAACATGAAGCCGCCGACGATCGAGGCACGCAGGGTCGGCAGCCGCAGCAGCGAGAAGTCGAGCACCGGTGAGTTGGTGCGCCAGGAGTGGCGGACGTAGAGCGTCATCGAGATCGCGCCGATCGCAACGAGACTCGCGACCACCGGCCACGGCAGCAGGTTGAGACCGGCGACCGAGAGACCGAAGGCGAGGCCGGCGAGACCGATGCCGGCCAGCACCATGCCATAGAGATCGAACGGCTCGGGATTGTCGCTCTTGATCGGATCGATGAAGCGCAGCGCCATGATGATGCCGACGATGCCGATCGGGATGTTGATCAGGAAGATCCAGTGCCAGGAGAAATAGGTGGTGATGAAGCCGCCGACCGGCGGCCCGATGACCGGACCGATCAGCGCGGGGATGGTGACCCAGGCCATGGCGCCGACGAGGGCGCTCTTGTCGACGGAACGCAAGAGAACGAGACGCCCGACCGGCGTCATCATCGCCCCGCCCATGCCCTGCAGGATGCGCGCGAACACGAAGTTCTCGACGGAGTTGGCGAGCGCGCAGCCGATCGAGCCGATCATGAACACCGCGACCGCGCTCGAGAACACCCGTCGCGCGCCGAAGCGATCGGCGGTCCAGCCGCTCGCTGGGATGAACACCGCAAGCGACAGCAGATACGAGGTGATGGCGAGCTTGAGCGTCAGCGGGCTGGTGCCGATGTCCCTGGCGATCGCCGGCAGCGAGGTCGCGATGACCGTGGAGTCCATGTTCTCCATGAACAGGGCGGTGGCGACGATCAGCGGAATGACGCGTTGCTTGTTCATCGGAGGTCGGCAGCGGGAGGACGAGGGCGGGCGCCGGGGCTTTAACACCCTGCGACGAACGAGGCCATTGCGCTGCTGGCATGGCCCCCTAGATGCAGCGTGACGCTGCCGCGTCCCGTTTTGTTGGAGATGTGCCGATGATCTACCTGCTCGCCGCTTTGGTGCCGCCGCTGGGTCTGCTGCTCAACGGGCAGCCGTTCGCGGCGATCTTCAACCTGCTGCTGTGTCTGGTGTGCCTGGTCCTCGGCCTGTTCTTCCACGTGCTGCTGCTGGTGCCCTCGGCGCACGCGCTGATCGCCGTGCACATGCGGCGGGAGGACCGGCGGCACCGTGAGGTGGTCGAGGCCATCCGCCGCTACGGGCCACCGCCGGGCGCATGGCGCTGAACGCGGAACTTCTGCTGCGGAATCGGGGTCTTCGCGACCTTTTGTTGCGCGTTTCGGACCTGATCAGGGCCGGTCTGGGCCGTTCTTCGCAATCGCGGGAGGACAGCGGATCGGCCCTTTGATTCGTCACAGGCCCATGCTATCGACCCGCGTCAACCCCACCGATGGGCAGCGATTCGACGGCGAGGCATGGTCTCGACGGCGGCGTCGCTCATCCGTACCCGCATGGCGGCCGTTTTGGCCGCAGACAAGGAGTTGACGATGGCGACCGTCCAGACACTTCGCGAAGCCTTCACCTTCGACGACGTGCTCTTGAAGCCGGGCCTGTCCGATGTGCTGCCCTCCGAGGTCGACATCCGCTCGCGCGTGACGCGCGAGATCCCGCTCAACATTCCGATCATGGCCTCCGCCATGGATACCGTCACCGAGGCGCGCATGGCGATCGCCATGGCGCAGGCCGGCGGKATCGGCGTCATCCACCGCAATTTCGATCCCGAGGGCCAGGCCGCCCAGGTGCGCCAGGTCAAGAAGTTCGAGTCGGGCATGGTGGTGAACCCGCTGACCATCGCGCCGGACGCCACGCTCGCCGACGCGCTGGCGCTGATGAAGGATTACGGCTTCTCCGGCATCCCGGTGGTCACCGGCGGCGGCAAGGGCATCCCGGGCAAGCTGGTCGGCATCCTCACCAACCGCGACGTGCGCTTCGCCACCGATCCGCGCCAGAAGATCTCCGAGCTGATGACGCACGAGAACCTCGTCACCGTGCGCGAGGGCGTCGGCCAGGACGAGGCCAAGAAGATCCTGCACAAGCACCGCATCGAGAAGCTGCTGGTCGTCGACGACCAGTATCGCTGCGTCGGCCTGATCACCGTGAAGGACATGGAGAAGGCGGTCGCGCATCCGCTCGCCTGCAAGGACGGCCAGGGCCGGCTCCGCGTCGCCGCCGCGACCACCGTGGGCGAGGGCGGCTTCGAGCGCACCGAGAAGCTGATCGAGGCCGGTGTCGACCTCGTCGTGGTCGACACCGCGCACGGTCATTCCTCGCGCGTGCTCGAGGCGGTCAACCGCATCAAGCGCATCTCCAACGCCGTGCAGGTGATCGCCGGCAACATCGCCACCCGCGACGGCGCCCAGGCGCTGATCGATGCCGGCGCTGACGCGGTCAAGGTCGG
>BFBZ01000005.1_pt556 | contig 10618 bp, 9 predicted proteins | sample 1888401 | NCBI WGS metagenome assembly BFBZ01 (sample SAMD00112614, study PRJDB3348) | symbiont metagenome | host: Chara braunii | reverse complement strand
GTCCCGCAGCGATCACCGGCGAAATCTCCGCGGCGTCGAATGTCTTGGACACGGCGATCAATGTGACCGACGCGCGATCGCGCCCGGCGTCGCGGCAGGCCGTCGCGATCTCGCGCTCAACGGCCGCGAGCCCGGTCGGTAAAGCGGGCTCTCCTGGTAAAGATCCTGTTACGCTCTGTTCGCCGGTGTCGTTCATCGCATCAATCGAGTCCTGTATTTTTAAGATAGTTCAAATTTGAGCGAATGTCGGAAAGTGTTTTTGAGTGCTCTTGTTCCATGGTTCCCCGGGGGCAAGGGGAACGTCGTGTCTGGTAGTCATTTCAACGGCAAAGCGTCAAGACTGTGGGCCATGTTCGGCATCCGCGCGCGGCTTGTCATCCTGGCGCTGATCCTGGTGGTGCCGTTGATGGTCGATCGCGTGGTGGTACTGGAAAACACCCGCGCCAATCAGGCCAAGCAGGCCACTGACGAGCTGATGCGGCTCGCACAACACAGCGCCGCGGCACAGCGCGAGATCATTTCGTCCGTCGAAGCGCTGCTGCGATCGGCCGCCTACATTCAGGTTGCATCGGAGCGAACCGGCCGCGGCTGCGCCATCCTGCGCGCCAGCCTGCGGGTCGAAATGCCGTGGATCACAACCCTGTCGGTGGTCGACAAGGGCGGCCGTATCACGTGCTCGACCAATTCGAACTATGTCGGCCTCGATGTCAGTGACAGCTCCTACTACCAGAAGACCCTGGAGACCCACGGCTTCGTGCTCAGCGACCTGATCATGAACCGGCAGACCCGGCAGCCGATGCTGCTTGCGAACTATCCGACCTCCGCGGTGGAGGGCGGCATGCCGTTCGTGATCATCGCAGGCCTCAACATGGACTGGATGGCCAAGCTGATGTCGGGTGTGGTCGAACGTCCGGGAATCGAGGCCGCGCTGCTCGACAGCAAGGGCATCGTCCTCGCCGCCCAGCCCGGCCAGGAGGATATCGCCGGCCAGCCCTATGACGGCTTCGACGTCGGCAGGATCGACCCGGACGAGGAATTCGGCTCGCTATCGATCATGTCGAAGGGCATCAGGAAGCTGGTGTCGTTCGCCCGCATTCCCGGCACCGACACGCGGCTCGTGGTCAGCATCGATCACCATGCGATGCTGGCGCCGATCAACCGCGACATCCAGAAAGCCTATGTCCAGCTCACCATCGTCAGCCTGCTCGCGCTGCTCGGCGCCTGGCTGGTGGGCGAACAATTCATCATCCGGCCGATCCGGACGATGACCAGCATGGCGAACCGGTTCGGGCAGGGCGACCTGACCGCGCGCGCCACCGGCGCAAAACTGCCGTCCGAATTCAAGCCGCTGGCCACCGCCTTCAACTTCATGGCTTCGCAACTGGCCGAGCGCGAACGCGACCTGATCGCGAGCAACGACCGCCTGACGGTGATGGCATCGATCGACATGGTCTCGGGGCTCGCCAATCGCCGCGGGCTGCAGAGCCGCCTCGACTTCGAATGGCTGAAGCTGCAGCAGGTCGAGGGGCGTCTGGCGCTGATGATGATCGACGTCGATCACTTCAAATTGTTCAACGACACCTACGGCCACCCCGAAGGCGACGCCTGCCTCGGCCGCGTCGGCGAGACGCTGGCCGGCATCGCCGACAAGACCACCGGCTTCGCCGCGCGGTACGGCGGCGAGGAGTTCTGCCTGCTGCTGCCGGGCGCGGACCGTTCACGCGCCATCGAGGTCGCCGAGATGGTGCGCGAAGCCGTGGAGCGGCTGTCGCTTCCCCACCTCCTGAGCGAACACGGCCGCGTCACGGTCAGCGTCGGGGTTGGCGCGATTTGCCCGCACGACGGGCTGGCGCCGGCCGAGCTGATCGAGGCGGCGGACGCCGCGCTCTATACCGCCAAGCACCAGGGCCGCAACCGCGTGGTCGCGCACGGCCTGATCGGGTCCTACACGCCGCCGGTGTCCATGACGGGCTGAACTGGCTGGCCTGAATCTGCAATATCGTTTCCGAATGCCAATGAGCCGTTCCCTCCCCCCTTGTGGGGGAGGGTTAGGGAGGGGGGTACCGGTAAATCCGCAGCGCCTCAGATCGGATGCCGTTACATCGCGACGTCAGAATGCTGGGTACCCCCTCCCCAGCCCTCCCCCACAAGGGGGGAGGGAGCCGCGCAGAGCTTCACGACCCCGTCGGCAATTCGGCAGCATTTTCCGCCGGCCAAAGCGTTGACCCCGCGTCCGTTTTTATGTCCTAGTCGGCCGCCTTTTAGATGAGCTGACAGATCGCAGATGAGCAACGAACGCTATAACGCCCGTGATGCCGAGCCGCGCTGGCAGCGCGTGTGGGACGACCAGGCGATTTTCACCACCCGGAACGACGATCCCCGGCCGAAATATTATGTGCTCGAGATGTTCCCGTACCCGTCGGGACGCATCCACATCGGTCACGTCCGCAACTACACCCTCGGCGACGTCATCGCCCGCTACCGGCGCGCCCTGGGGTACAATGTGTTGCACCCCATGGGCTGGGACGCGTTCGGCCTGCCCGCCGAGAACGCCGCGATCGAGCGCAAGATCGCCCCCAAGGCCTGGACCTACGACAACATCGCCGCGATGAAAAAACAGCTCCGGACCATGGGGCTGTCGCTGGACTGGTCGCGCGAGTTCGCGACCTGCGACCCCAGCTATTACAAGCATCAGCAGAAGCTGTTCCTCGATTTCCTGAAGGGCGGGTTGGCCGAGCGCGAAAAGCGCAAGGTGAACTGGGATCCGGTCGACATGACTGTGCTCGCCAACGAGCAGGTCATCGACGGCCGCGGCTGGCGCTCCGGTGCGCCGGTCGAACTGCGCGAACTGACGCAGTGGGTCTTCAAGATCACGAAGTATTCGCAGGAGCTGCTCGACGCGCTGGATACGCTCGACCGCTGGCCGGACAAGGTGCGCACCATGCAGCGCAACTGGATCGGCCGCTCCGAGGGCCTGCTGGTCCGCTTCGCGCTGGATGCGGCAACGGCCCCCAATCGCGAAAAGCAGATCGAGGTCTTCACCACGCGGCCCGACACGCTGTTCGGTGCCAAGTTCGTCGCGCTGTCGCCGGATCATCCGCTCGCGGCGGAAGCGGCCAAGACCAATCCGGCGCTGGCGGCGTTCATCGAGGAGTGCCGTCGCACCGGCACCGCGCAGGAGGCGATCGACACCGCCGAGAAGCAGGGCTTCGACACCGGCATCCGGGCGGTGCATCCGTTCGACCCGTCATGGACCCTGCCGGTCTATGTCGCGAACTTCGTGCTGATGGACTACGGCACCGGCGCGATCTTCGGCTGCCCGGCGCACGACCAGCGCGACCTCGACTTCGTCAACAAATACGGCCTCGGCAACATCCCGGTGGTCTGCCCCGACGGCCAGGATCCCAAGACCTTCGTGATCACCGACGTCGCCTATGACGGTGACGGCCGCATGATCAATTCGCGCTTCCTCGACGGTTTGACCATCGCGGAGGCCAAGGAAGAGGTCGCAAAGCGGCTCGAGGCCGCGACGGTGGACAACCAGCCGGCGGCGAAGCGCCAGGTGAATTTCCGCCTGCGCGACTGGGGCATCTCGCGCCAGCGTTATTGGGGCTGTCCGATTCCGGTGATCCATTGCCCGACATGCGATGTGGTGCCGGTGCCGGAGCAGGACCTGCCGGTGGTGCTGCCGGAAGACGTCAGTTTCGACAAGCCGGGCAACGCGCTCGACCATCATCCGACCTGGAAGCACGTCACCTGTCCCAAGTGCGGCGGCAAGGCGCAGCGCGAAACCGACACGATGGACACGTTCGTCGATTCGTCGTGGTACTTCGCGCGCTTCACCGATCCCTGGAACGAGAACGCGCCGACCACGCGCAGCGTGGTGGATCGCCTGATGCCGGTGGACCAGTACATCGGCGGCGTCGAGCACGCGATCCTGCATCTGCTGTACGCGCGCTTCTTCACCCGCGCGATGAAGGCCACCGGTCATATCGCGTTCGACGAACCGTTCGCCGGCCAGTACACCCAGGGCATGGTGGTCCACGAGACCTACCGCAAGCCCGACGGGACCTGGGCCTCGCCCGATGAGGTCAAGATCGAGGCCACCGCCACCGACCGCCAGGCCACCCTGCTGCTGACCGGAGAGCCGGTCACCATCGGCTCCATCGAGAAGATGTCGAAGTCGAAGCGCAACACGGTGGACCCCGACGACATCATCGCCACCTACGGCGCCGACACCGCCCGCTGGTTCATGCTGTCCGACTCGCCGCCCGATCGCGACGTGATCTGGAGCGAGGAAGGCGTCAAGGGCGCTAGCCGCTTCGTGCAGCGGCTGTGGCGGCTGACCAACGAATCCGCCGAGATCGCCAAATCGGCCCCGTCGACCCGGCCGGCCATATTCGGCGCCGACGCCCTGGCCCTGCGCAAGGCGACCCATGGCGCGCTGGACAAGGTCTCGGGCGGCATCGAGAAGATGCATTTCAACGTCTGCCTGGCCAACATCCGGGAATTCGCCAATGCGCTGGCCGACACGCTGGCCAAACCTGACCTCGCCAAGTCCGGGACCCCCTCGCCCGATCTGGCCTGGGCGATCGGCGAGGCGGCGGTCATTCTGGTGCAGCTGTTTGCGCCGATGATGCCGCACCTGGCGGAGGAGTGCTGGGCGGCGCTGGGCCAGTCCGGGCTGGTGTCCGAGGCGATCTGGCCCAAAATCGAGCCGGAATTGCTGGTCGAGGACACAATTACGCTTCCGGTCCAGGTTAATGGGAAAAAGCGCGCGGATGTCACAGTGGCCCGAAATGCTGCAGCCGGGGAAATTGAAGCTGCCGTTTTGGCCCTTGATGAGGTAAAACGAGCGCTAAATGGGGCAGCCCCGCGCAAGATAATCGTTGTTCCTCAGAGGATTGTGAATGTCGTCGCTTGATCTGCGCATTGCTGGCCGGTTGCTGGTCGTGGCCGTTCTGGCCGCGTTCACCGCCGGATGTTTCCAGCCGATGTATGCCGAGCGTTCCGACGGCAAGCCGGCTCTGCGTGAGCGGCTGGCCGGCATCGAGGTCCCCGAGCTGAACTACCCGCAGGCCTCCCGCGAAGCCCGGGTGGGACTGAACATCCGCAATGCGCTGATGTTCAAGATGTACGGCGACGCGGTCGGCTCGACGCCGACCCATCGCCTGCTGCTCAAGCTGACCACGTCGCGCACCTCGATCATTCTCGACACCACCACCCAGCTGCCGGCGGTCGAGAACTACTCGATCAACGTGAACTATGAGCTGAAGGAAATCGCCACCAACAAGACGGTGCTGACAGGCTTCACGTCCTCGCAGGTGTCGTACGATATCCCCGGCCAGGAACAGCGCTTCGCCAAGAACCGCGGCCTGCGCGACGCCGAGGATCGCGCCGCCGGCGTCGTCGCCGACAACATCAATACGCGCCTCGCCTCCTTCATGTTCGCCGGCACCTGAACGAGGACGCCGTCCTTGGTTGCACTTCGGGGCAAGGAGATCGATAGCTTCCTTGCAAGGCCCGACCCGGCCCGGCCCATTATTCTGTTGTATGGCCCCGACACCGGCTTGGTGCGGGAGCGCGCCGATGCGCTGATGGCGTCGGCGGTCGATGATCCCAACGATCCGTTCTCCCTGATACGCCTCGACGGCGACGAACTGGCGAGCGAACCCTCGCGCCTGGTCGACGAGGCCATGACGATTCCGCTGTTCGGCGGCCGGCGTGCGATCCGGATTCGCGCCGGCGGCAAGAGTTTTGCCAGCGGCATCGACACCCTCGCCGAGATGTCAGTCAAGGACTGTCGCATCGTGATCGAGGCCGGCGAGCTGCGCCCCGACGCGCCGCTGCGCAAGGCCTGCGAACGCGCCAAGACCGCGGTCGCCATCGCCTGCTATCCGGACACCGAGCGCGATCTCGCGCGCCTGATCGACGACGAACTGCGCGCCTTCGACTTGCGGATTTCGCAGGATGCGCGAACCGCACTGGTGCTGCTGCTCGGCGGCGACCGCCAGGCCTCGCGCAACGAKATCCGCAAGCTGGCGCTGTACGCCCGCGGTGAGCGCGAGGTGACGCTCGATCATGTCATGGCCATTGTCACCGATGCCTCCGCGCTTGCTCTCGACGCGATTGTCGACGGCGCTTTCGCCGGCCGGCCGGCCGACGTGGAGACCGCGTTCGCCAAGGCGATGGCGTCGGGCACCTATCCGGGCATGATCATCATGGCGGCGCAGCGCCAGGCGGCCCAGTTGCACAAGGCACGGCTGCCGGTCGAGGAGGGCATGTCGGTGACGGCCGCCGCCGAGGCCGGCTTTCCGCGGCTGCACTTTTCCCGCAAGGCGATCGTGGAAGCGGCCCTGCAGAATTCCAGCGCCGACAAGCTGATGCGCATCATCGGGCAGCTGGCGGATGCCGCGTTCGAGATGCGCAAGCAATCGGACCTCGCCGCCCCGATCGCCCAGCGCGCACTGCTGGCGATCGCGGCGAACACGCGGCGTCGGGGGTGATGGTGCGCAGGCTCGCTTCTCTTGTCGTTGCCGGGCTCGTCCCGGCAACCTCGCTTAGGGACGCAGTGCCTTCCTAAGCGGGATCACCGGGACGAGAGCCGGTGATGACAGAGTGGGGATGATACGCCTGCGCTTGACCAGCAAACGTAGCAGTTACTGCCCCGCCTCGAGCCGGCGCAAAATCTCGTCGAGCTGATCGAGATCGGTGTACTTGATCTGGACAGTGCCGCCGGGATCGCGGTGCTCGACACTCACCTTCAGGCCGAGCGCATCGCTGATGCGCTTTTCCAGTGCGATGGTGTCAGGGTCTTTCGCGACCTTGCCGGCACGCGGCTTCTGCGGCTTGCGCTCGGGCACGCCGGCATCATGGGCCAGCGCTTCGGTCTGGCGCACGCTCAGGCCTTCCTCCACCGCGCGCTTCGCCGCGGCCGCCGGATCCGGCACGCCGATCAGCGCGCGAGCATGGCCGGCGGACAATTCGCCGGAGGCGATGTAGGCCTGAACCTCTTCCGGCAGCTTGGTCAGCCGCATCATGTTGGCGACATGGCTGCGGCTCTTGCCGACCACCTTGGCGATGTTTTCCGTGCTGTGCTTGAACTCGTCGGCGAGCGCGTGATAGCCGCGCGCCTCTTCCATCGCGTTGAGGTCTTCACGCTGCACGTTCTCGATGATCATGATCTCGAGCGCGTCGGTGTCGCTGACCTCGATCACAACGATCGGCACCTCGTGCAGGCCCGCGCGCTGCGAGGCGCGCCAGCGGCGTTCGCCGGCAATGATCTCGAAACGATCGGTCGTGCCCTTGAGCGAGCGCACCACGATCGGCTGGATCACGCCATGCTCCTTGATCGACGCGGCGAGCTCGTTGAGCTCGGCATCTTCGAAGCTGCGGCGCGGATTGCGCGGATTGGCTTTCAGGAATTCGATCGGCACCTTGCGCTGCCCGCGCGGGCGCTCGGGATGCGCAGCCGCCTCGCCGCCGACATCGCCGATCAGACTTGCAAGACCACGACCCAATCGCGAGCGCGCCTCATCGGCCATCGCCACCATCTCCTTTGGGTTCAACTCCGCACTCCACTCTCGACACGCTTTTCAGAAGATTGGCCCGGCAGCTTTGCATTCAAGCAAACGGCCAGGCGTGACGACTCGTCACCGCTCACACGATCAGTGCGTGCGCAACTCGCGCTCGCGCTGGATCACTTCAGTGGCGAGCTTCAGGTACGCTTCGCTGCCGACGCATTTCAGGTCGTACACCAGCACCGGCTTGCCGTAAGACGGCGCTTCGGAAATCCGCACATTGCGCGGGATCATGGTGTCGTAGACCTTCTTGCCCATGAACTGGCGCACGTCGGCGACCACCTGGTTCGACAGGTTGTTGCGCGAATCGAACATGGTCAGCACGATGCCGTGGATCGACAGGTTCGGATTGAGGGTCGAGCGCACCTGCTCCACCGTCTGCAGCAGCTGCGACAGGCCTTCGAGCGCGAAGAACTCGCACTGCAGCGGCACCAGGATCGCATCGGCCGCGGCCATCGCGTTGACGGTGATCAGGTTCAGCGAGGGCGGGCAGTCGACCAGCACATAGGTGAAGTCGGTGCCCTCGGCCTGATCGACGTTCAGCGATGCAATCGCGTTGCGCAGGCGGAAGGCGCGATCGCGGGTGGTGCCGAGCTCGAGCTCGAGGCCGGACAGGTCCATGGTCGAGGCGGCGATCTGCAGCCGCGGCACGGCGGTCGGGACGATGGCCTCGCGCAGGGTGGCTTCGCCGATCAGCACGTCATAGGTGGAGCAGTCGCGGTTGCGGCGGTCGATGCCGAGGCCGGTGGAGGCGTTGCCCTGCGGATCGAGGTCGACGATCAGCACTCGCTCGCCGATGGCGGCCAGTGCTGTTCCCAGATTGATCGCCGTGGTGGTCTTGCCGACGCCACCTTTCTGGTTCGCGAGCGCGATGATACGGGGGTGCAGCGGATGCGCGCTCTCGCCCGTATGATCTTGATCTAATTGAATATTTTCACTCATTTGGGTGGCCGTTACGTTGCCGAGGGGGAAACAAGACGCCGTTCGATCCCATCGAATTCAGCGACCCAGCCGTGTCCGCCGGTGCGGCTGGGATGGAGTTGAGGCTCAATTTTCCAATATTTAGTAGCTTCCGTCAATTCTGACTCTACATCTTGTCCTTTCAAAAACAAAGCTTTAGCTCCGTCCTTGAGCAAAGGTTCTGCAAAGCCCAGCAACACGTTAAGCGATGCAAGCGCGCGTGCGGTGATGCAATCCACAGGGCCACGGAAACTATCCACATAATCCCCGATATCCGCGAGATGCACCGTGCCGCGCCCGCCGGTGATTCGGATCGCCTCGCGCAGGAAGGCCGCCTTCTTGGCGTTGCGCTCGACCAGATGGACCATGGCGCCCTCCTGCTCGGCCATGGCGCAGGCCAGCACGACGCCGGGAAAGCCGCCGCCGCTGCCGAGGTCGACCCAGATTTTCGCCGAGGGCGCGAGACTCAGGAGCTGAAGCGAATCGGCGATGTGCCGGGTCCAGATCTGCGGCAGGGTCGAGGGGGCCACCAGATTGGTCTTGGCCTGCCAGGCGACCAGCAGCTCCACATAGCGATCAAGGCGCGCCTCTGTTTCACGTGAAACAGGGGTCAGCGCCAACGCCTCGGCCTTGTCGGCTCGGTTGGTCTGCAAAGTTTTGGCCGTCGACTGATTCGCCACGGCGCATCGTCCTTATGAGCTTGAGGTCGCCAACGCCAGCTTGCCGGCACGATCGCGGGACTGCCGACGCAGATAGGCCGCGAGGATGGCCAGCGCCGCTGGTGTGAGTCCATCGAGCCGACCCGCCTGCCCTACCGTATGAGGCTGCGCCGCGGCCAGTTTGTGCCGCGCTTCGTTGGACAGGCCCGGCACCGCATCGTAATCGACCCCGGTCAGCAGCAGCCCTTCGTCGCGCCGGAAGGCATCGACGTCGGCGGTTTGGCGAGCGAGATAAACGTCGTACTTGGCATCGATCTCGACATGCACGGCAATGGCGGGGTCGACAGCCCCGAGCTCCGGCCAGATCGCGGACACGGTGGTCCAGGTGATGTCCGGGTAGGCCAGGAGCTCAAACGCCGAGCGGCGATTGCCGTCCCGATTTAGCGCCAGGCCGTGCTTGGCGGCCTCATTCGGCGTGATGTTGAGTGACTTCGCCAGCGTCTTGGCCGCGTTGAGTGCGTCCATCTTGCTGCGATGAAACGTGGTCCGCCCGGCTCCAACGCATCCCAGTGCGATGCCGCGCTCGGTGAGCCGCTGGTCCGCATTGTCCGCCCGCAGTGTCAGCCTGTATTCGGCCCGCGAGGTGAACATCCGGTACGGCTCGGTGATGCCGCGGGTCACCAGATCATCGATCATGACCCCGAGATAGCCGTCGGCGCGGTCGAACACGATGGGCTGACCGCCGCTCGCGATCAGCGCGGCATTGAGGCCGGCGACCAGGCCTTGGGCGGCGGCTTCTTCATAGCCCGTGGTGCCGTTGATCTGCCCGGCCAGGAACAGTCCCGGCATCCGCTTGGTCTGCAGGGTCGGATCGAGCTCGCGCGGATCGACATGGTCGTATTCAATGGCATAGCCGGGGCGGACCATGCGGGTGCGTTCGCAGCCCGGAATGGTGGCCAGGATCGCCTGCTGAACCTCTTCGGGGAGCGAGGTCGAGATGCCATTGGGGTAAACCGTTGTGTCGTCGAGCCCTTCGGGCTCGAGGAAGATCTGATGACCATCGCGATCGCCGAAGCGGACGATCTTGTCCTCGATCGAGGGGCAATAGCGCGGTCCCCGGCTCTGGATCTGGCCGGAATACATCGGAGAGCGGTGCACGTTGGCCCGGATCACCTCATGGGTGGCCGGGGTGGTTCGGGTGATCCCGCACTGGATCTGAGGGGTCGTAATCCCGGAGGTGAGCACCGAAAACGGCTCTGCCGGATCGTCACCAGGCTGCATTTCCACTGCCGACCAGTCGATGGTGGTGCCGTCGAGGCGCGGCGGTGTTCCGGTCTTCAGCCGACCCAGGGTGAAACCGATCCGTTCGAACGAGGCCGAAAGCCCCAAAGCAGGCGCTTCCCCCACCCGTCCGGCGGG
>BFBZ01002307.1_pt1 | contig 10625 bp, 9 predicted proteins | sample 1888401 | NCBI WGS metagenome assembly BFBZ01 (sample SAMD00112614, study PRJDB3348) | symbiont metagenome | host: Chara braunii | reverse complement strand
CCTCCTCGGCGAATTTCCAGACATGCGTGCCCGAGCCGATATCCTGGCCACGGAACTTGCCGTTGAGCATTGGGCCGCCCGAAACGGTGATGGTCGGCAGGTTGCAGGAAGCGGCTCCCATCAGCAGTGCCGGCGTGGTCTTGTCGCATCCGGCGAGCAGGATGACGCCATCGATCGGATTGGCGCGGATCGATTCCTCCACGTCCATGCTGGCAAGGTTGCGAAACAGCATGGCGGTCGGGCGCATGTTGCTTTCGCCCAGCGACATAACCGGGAATTCGAGCGGCAGGCCGCCAGCCTCGTAGACACCACGCTTGACGTGTTCGGCCAGCCCACGCAGATGGGCGTTGCATGGCGTCAATTCCGACCAGGTGTTGCAGATGCCGATGACAGGACGGCCGTCGAACTCGTCGCCGGGAATGCCCTGGTTCTTCATCCAGCTGCGATGCATGAAGGCGTTCTTGCCCTCGCCGCCAAACCATGCCGCTGAACGCAGCTTGCGCTTTTCTTCCGTCACGACTGCTGTTCCCGATCCTTGCGGCGCTTGTTGCGGTTTTCGACGCTGCGGCGTACGTCTTCCTCGGCATTGTCGATAAGCACGAGCAGCGCCTTCTGCGCGCCGGGACCATCGCCGGCGGCGATCTTCTCGGCCACTTCCCGGTGCAGCGGCAGCGAATGGCGCTGGCCCTCCGGATTGTCGTTGGAGAGGCGAAAGCTCATCACCAGGGCGGTTTCGACGAGTGCCGCCAGCGACCCGATCAGCTCGTTGCCGGTCATGCGCAAAATGGTCTGGTGGAACACCAGGTCGGGCTTGGCGAAGCGGTCGCCATCGTCGCTGAAAGCTTCCATGTCGGCCAGCGCGGCGTGGATCTCGGCAATCTGGCCAGGCGTGGCGCGCTGGGCCGCAAGCGCCGCCGACATGGGCTCGATGGCCCGGCGCAGCTCGAACAGCGCCCTGACATCCTCGTCGCTGACGCCAGCCGCGTAGCGCCAGGACAGGACGTCCGGGTCGAGGAAATTCCAGTCGGCACGCGGACGCACCCGTGTGCCGGTCTTCGGACGCGACTCGACAAGTCCCTTGCCCGCCAGAACCTTGATCGCCTCACGCAGAACAGTGCGGCTGACACCCAGCATCTCGCTGGAATCATCGGCATTGGGCAGCGCTTCGCCGGGCAGGAAATCGCCCTGCACGATGCGCAGTCCGATCTGCTCGACAACTGTCGCATGCAGCGCCGTCGAGCCGCTGGAAACGGCGACGGCGATCCGCGACGTTCGCGCCGTACTGAAGGATTTCTTATTCTTCATACTATTCATATGATATGTCTTAAAGGCCTGGCGGCAGGAGTCAAGCAGGCAGAGCGTTGCCGACAAATGATTTTGCGCAGCAGCCGCGGAGCGGACCGCGCTGGACCAAAATCTGATTTTCCTGGATGTCTTCTTCGGCCTTTGGGCAGCCCTATATGCCTGACGCAGACCGCGTGCCGGACCGGCAGCAAGAGGCGCGCGGCCTTGATCGATCCAGCCCCTAGAGGTCAGACATGCCCAGCGCCGAAACCCTCGAAAGATTCATCGCCTGCGTCGAACGTAACGACCACATCGGGGCCTTGGAACAGTTCTACACGGCAGGTTCGACCATGCAGGAAAACCAGGCGCCGCCCCGCGTTGGTCGCGATGCACATGTCGCGAACGAACGCAAGGTGATGGCCAGGGTCAAGACGATGGAATCGCGATGCGTGCGGCCGGTGTTCGTCAATGGCGACCACGTGGTGATCCGCTGGGTGTTCGATTTCCAATGGAAGGACGGGACCGCCACGCACATGGAGGAACTGGCCTACCAGCGTTGGGAGGGAGAATTCGTCGCCGAGGAGACGTTCTTCTATGAGCCCGCGCAGCGCCAGCCCCGATAGCCGGGGCGGCTCCAGTTGCGATTTGTCGGCGGCTCTTGCTTACGTGCCGGTCGCGCGCGCGGTGATGCGTTCGAGCCCGAGCAGCAGGACCAGCGTCGCCACCACCAGGATCATGGTCAGTGCCGCTCCGGCAAAAATGTCGCCGCGGTCGGTAAGGCTGAAGATCGAGACCGGCAGCGTCACCCAGCCCGGCGGATAGACCATCACGGTCGCGCCGAGCTCGCCCATAGAGAGCGCGAAGCTCAGGCCGAAGGCCGCGACCAGATAGGGCGCGAGCAGCGGCAGCGTGACATGCCAGAGCCGGTACCTCGGCCGCGCGCCGAGGCTTGAGGCGACCTGCTCGAAATCGGGCGAAAGCCTTGCCAGACCTGCCGAGACATTGCCGAAGGTGAAGGCCGAGATCAGCACGAAATGCGCGATCAGGACGATTGCCACCGTGCCGTTGAGCAGCAGCGGCGGATGGCTGAAGGCAACCAGCAGACCGAGGCCGACGGACACCGAAGGCACGGCGCTGGGAATGAAGAACAGCAGGCCAAGCAACCGCTTCAAAGAGGGCCCCTGAAGGCGAAGCGACAGCGCAGCCCAGGTGCCGCTGACCAGCGCCAGTGCGCTGGCCAGGAAGCCGGTGATCAGGCTGGCCTTCACCGAGTCACCGGCGGCGCCGCTGATGACGTCGCTATAGTGCTCCATCGTCAGCCCGCGCGGCAACACGCCGTTCCATTGGTCGGCAAGGCTGGACAGCAGGATGACGGCGAGCGGCGCCAGGAACAGCACGCCGAACAGCAGAGCGAAGAGCACCCACAGGACAATGCGACCGGGCCGCGACCACACCAGCATGGCTAGGCTCCCAACCGGCCGGCGGCGAAGCGATAGAGCCCGAACAGGCCCAGCGACAGCGCGACGTTGATCACGGCGATGATGCAGGCGACCTGATAGGCCGATTCCTGGATCGCCTTGCTGTAGATCAGCAGCGGCAGCGTGATGACGCCCTTGGCGCCGATGAACAGCACGATGCCGAATTCGTTGACGGTCAAGAGCAGGCACAGGCTGCCGCCGGCAATGAGCGCGGGGATCGCCGCCGGCATGATGACCTGCCGGACGATGCGGAACGGCCGGGCGCCAAGCACGCTTGCCGCCTCGATCTGGCCGCGATCGACCAGCGAAAAGGCGGCGAGCAGCGGCCGCAGGATGAAGGGCGTGTAGACTGTGACCTCGGCCAGCACCACGCCCCAGGTCGAATAGAGGAAGTCGACAGGTGGCAGCGGCAACGAAAAAGCTTCCATCAGCCCGGCATTGAGCATGCCGGCGGAGCCGTAGAGGAAGGTGAAGGCAAGCGTGACCAGGAAGGTCGGCAGTGCGATGAAGGTGTCGATCAGCCGGGCGATGAAGCCGCTGCCGGGAAACGGCACGAAGGCCAGGATCAGCGCCAGCACGAGGCCGACGATCAGGCATCCGGCGGTCGCGGCAATCGAGATCGTCACCGTGTTGATCAGCGCGTTGAGGAAGAAGCGCGAATGCAGGACGCTGATGACTTCAGCGGCATTGGCGACGCCGCTGTCATCGAGGAAGGCCTGCCGGGCGATAAGCGCCAGCGGATAGAAGAACAGCAGGGCCAGCAGGGCGGCCGGCGGCACGATCCAGAACTTGCCGGGTTCTCTCCTGACGCCCGGCGCGGCAGCGACGACGGCCTCAGACACCGGCGTCTTCCGGAACAAGCGATGTGTCGGCGGGCGCAAAGAAGAGCGGCACCCTGGCGCCAGCCTCGGGCAAGGCGATCGGCAGCCTCGTCGCCGAGGCACGCACGGCCGTGCCGTCGACATCGAGCACCAGATGGGTGAGTTCGCCCTGCCAGTGCACTTCCTTCAGCGTGCCGACGATCCGGTTGGTATGCTCGCTGTCCGCCGTCAGGCTGAGATGCTGGGGACGAATGCAGAGCAGGCTCTTGTCGCCGGCCTTCTCGTTGCGGCCGGCACCGGTGAGCACCGCATCGCCATGCCTGGCCGTGGCAAAACCCTTCGATCCGACGGCCTCGGAAACTGTCACTGGCAGAAGATTGGCGCGGCCGAGGAACTCGGCCGTGAAACGGTTGGGCGGACGCTGGTAGAGCTCAGCCGTCGGCCCGTGCGAACAGACCGAACCGTCCCGCATGATGGCGATCTTGTCGGCAAGCGTCAGCGCTTCCGTCTGGTCGTGGGTGACATAGAGGATGGTCAGGCCCGGAAGGTTGCGGTGCAGGCGGGCGATCTCCTCGACCATGTTGCGGCGGATCTGCGCGTCGAGCGCCGAGAGCGGCTCATCGAGCAGAAGCACGCGCGGCCGTACCGCGAGCGCCCTTGCAATGGCGACACGCTGCTGCTGCCCGCCCGAAAGCTCGCGCGGATAACGCGTCGCATAGGCCGACATGCCGACGGTGCCGAGCGCATCCTTGACCCGCTCGGCGATCAGCGCCTTGTCGGCGCCTTGCGCCCTGAGCCCGAAGGCGACGTTGTCCTCGACCCGCATATGCGGAAACAATGCGTAGTTCTGCACCACCATGCCGAGACCGCGCTCGTAGGGCGGCAGATCCGTCACGTCGGTTGTGCCGATGCGGATCCGGCCGCTTGCGGGCCGCACGAAACCGGCCACTGCGCGCAGGGCGGTCGTCTTGCCGGAGCCGGACGGGCCGATCATGGCCAGGATTTCACCCGGCGCGATATCCAGGGTCAGCGGGTGCAGGACGACATGCGCGCCATAGGCGACGCTGACCTTGTCGAAGTGAACATTGGAACCGGCGCCGCGAACCTTCGCGGCGTCGATGTCCATGACACTGGTACCTGTGAAGGCGACAGCCGACATGGCGGAGCTCTCCGGGTTGTTTCCTTTGGAGATCAACTGCCGGTCGCTTCGTTCCACTTCTTGACGTAGGCGGGAAGCTTGCTCAACGCGTCGTCCCAATTCGGAGACCATATCGTCACGCCCTTCATCGCATCCTGCAACTTGGCGAAGTTCGCGTCGCTCGGCGTCACGTCCTTGCGGGCGGGCATGCCGATGGCAATGGAGCTTACCGTCGACTGCGCTTCCTTGGAAAGCAGGAAATCGATCAGCTTCTTGCCGTTGTCGCCATTGGGAGCGCCGGTCACCAGGCCGATTTCATAAGGAAGCGCGAAGGTGGAGCGCACGCCGTCAGGCCCAGCCGGCCAGAACACCTTGATGTTCGGATTGTCGGCCATCTGCGACATGTTCATCTGCAGGTCGCCATTGGCGACGTGAAGCTCGCCCTTGTTGACCAGCGCTGTCAGCTTGCCGGTAGAGGCGGAGGGACCGACATTGTTGTCCTGCAGCTTCTTCATGAATTCGAAGCCGGCATCCTCGCCACCGAAGGCGTGGATGATCTGCAGCATGACGGCCGTGCCGTCGCCCGCCTGACCTGGGGTCGAGTACTGAATCTTGTGTTTGAACTTCGGATCGAGCAGGTCGTTGTAGGTCTTCGGCGCTTCGGAAAGCACGGCGCTGTTGTAGATGAAGTTCATGTAGTTGTTGACCAGCGGCCGGTACTTGTCGGTGCCGCCATCGATCTGCGTGGCAGCCTCCGGCTTGTAGTCCTGCAGCAAGCCGTCGGCGGCAGCGCGCTGGACGAAAGGCGGCAAGGTCACCAGGACGTCGGCCTGCGGGTTCGACTTCTCCTTGGCGACGCGCTCGACGACACCGCCCGAGCCTGCCTCGATATACTGCACCTTGATGCCGGTGGCCTTGGTGAAGGCGGCGAATTCGGTCTCGTACCAGCTGCCATTGCCGTCATGCAGGCCGTCGGCGGAATAGATGGTCACGACACCGTCGGCGAGCGCCGGCCCGACAAGAGCCGCCGAGGCGGAGAGCGCGGCGGCGAAGGCCACCAGTATAGCTGTATTTCGTGATTTCATGGTTCAGTTCCCCTTTGATTGAAGGCACATTCTTCGATGCACTAGGACGATCGGCGGTGGATCTGCTTGCCCACGTTGCGCCGGTTGGATGTCGTCGTTGTGACAACTCTGATGACTGGGGATCGATAAGTAAAATCTATTTATTTTATGACAGACAAAGTTCCTCTGATATTTGTCATGGAACTGTCGCATCCTCGCTGCGAGGGTATCCGAAGACACTCGAAGCACTTGAAATGACGATGGAAAACGGCAGTGTTCAGCGGAAGGACACGCCTGTCGTCTGCGCCCGCAGCCGTGAATCCAGCGAGCGGACAGTCACCGGCCGGCCTTCGAGAACCTCGAAGCAGCGCGCGAGCGTGTCCTCTTCCAGCCGGCGCATCGCTTCGTGCGTGAAGAAGGTGAGATGCGGAAACAGGATCACATTGTCGCGACCGAAAAGCGCGCTCATCGGGTGGCCTGACTTCATCAGCGGCTCCACCGAATAGACATCGAGCCCGGCGCCGCCGATGCGCCCGGCAACGATGGCCTCGACGAGGGCGGCCTCGTCGATCAGCGCGCCGCGCGAGACATTGACGATGATGGCTGACGGTTTCAGGCAAGCGAGCTCGGCCCTGCCGACCAGGCCGCGCGTCCTGTCGTTGAGCACACAATGGAGGGAAACGAAATCGCAGGCAGGCAACATGGTTTGGAGGTCGTTGACCTTCTCAATGCCGGCCGCCTCCATGGCTGCGGCATCGACACCTGGATCGAAGCCGAGAACGCGCGCGCGAAACCCTTGGCCTGCCATGCGCGCCATGCTGCGGCCGATCTTGCCGCAGCCGACGAGACCCAGCGTGGCGCCGGAAATGTCGCGTCCCAGCCATCGCTGTTCTGGCCATATCCAGCCTTCGCGCGACACCGCCGCCGTGATCGCCGGCAGGCGCTTGGCCAGCGCGACCATGAGGGCGAAGGCGCCTTCGGCGACGGTTTCCTCGGCATATTCGGGCACATTGACGACGGGAATGCCGCGCCGCATCGCGCAGGGGATGTCGATGGCGTCGATGCCGACGCCATATTTGACGATGCCCTTCAATCTGGGCGCTGCTTCGATCACTCTTGCGGTGACTGGCGTGTAGCACATGAGCAGAAGATCGGCGTCAGCGACCGCGCTGATGAGATCCGCTTCAGGAATGCCGTCCGGCAACGTCACCAGTTCGACGCCGCGTGCGCGCAGCCCGGCGTCGATGCCCGGACATTCGAGTTCGCTGTCGGTGCGAACGGCTTTCACGATCAGGCCGCCAGCACAGCGCGCTCGACAATGTCGAGTGCACGGTCAAGATCAGTCTTCGAGATGACCAGCGGCGGCGACAGCGTCAGCACGTTGCCCTGGCTGACCTTGAAGCTCAGGCCCCGTTCGAGACAGGCGTAGAACACACGTTCGGCGAGATCGCGCGCCGGCTGGCGCGAGGCGCGGCCTTCGACAAGCTCGACGCCGACCATCAACCCCCGGCCCCTGACGTCGCCGACATGAGGCGAACGCGCCATCAGATCCTGCATGCGTCCGAGCATGTGCCGACCGAGCTCCGCCGCGTGTTCGACCAGTCCCTCTTCCAGGATGATGTCGATCGTCGTCAGTGCCGCGCGCGTCGTCACCGGGTTCTTCTCATGGGTATAGTGGCCGATGGCGAAGCCGCCGGTGACATCGAGGTCGCCACGCGCGATGACGGCGGCGATCGGCAGGATGCCGCCGCCAAGCGACTTGCCGAGAACGACGATGTCGGGCGTCACGCCATCATGCTCATGGGCGAAGAATTTCCCGGTCTTGCCGAGGCCGGTCGGGATCTCGTCGAAGATCAGCAGCGTGCCATGCCGGTCGCAGGCCTCGCGAACCCGCTTCCAGAAGCCGGGAGGCGGCGGATTGGGTGTCGCGCGCATCGGTTCGGCAACGACCGCCGCCACGTCCTGCTCGCGACCGAGCACGTAGGCGATCATGTTGGCGCAAGCGAGGCCAGACGCTTCGAGGGAGTCGTGGCCATAGGGGCAGCGATAGCCGTCCCAGGGTGCCACATGCTCGGTGCCGGTCATCATCGGGCCGGCGATGTGCGAGCGGAAGGTCGCCTCGCCGCCGACGCTGGCGGCACCAAAACCGGCGCCGTGAAAGGCATCCCAGAACGACACTGTCTTGAAGCGACCGGTCGCGGCGCGCGCGATCTTCAACGCGACCTCGATGGCGTCGGAGCCTCCGGTGGTGAACAGCACCTTGCCGAGATCGCCAGGCGCCAGCACAGCCAGCCTCTCGGCCAGTTCGACGGCGGGCTCGCAAGTGAAGCGGCGTGGTGCAAAGCAGAGCTCGTCGAGCTGCGCCTTGATTGCGGCCACCAGCCTGGGATGACCGTAGCCGAGGTGATGCACGCTGTTGCCGTGGAAATCCATGAAGCGGCGACCGGCTGTGTCCTCGATCCAGATTCCCTCGGCCTTGGCGATCGTCGACAGGCAAGGGCTGGACAGGCTCTGATGCATGAAGGCGGCAGCGTCGCGATCAAGCAGGCTGCGGATCCGGGGATCATTCTGCCCGGCATCCCAGCGGCTGCGTGCCGCCGTGGTGTTGGAATCGCCCTCGGTATGCACAAGCTCGGATATCGCGGCCATCACTGTCTCCCAAACGCGAATGAGGGAGCGTGGAACGCCCCCTCGGTTGTTCTGCCCGCCTGTATGATCCGGTCAGGACCAGGGCAGTGAAAATGTCTTCACATTGGTATAGCTCTTCATCGCCTCGATGACGCCTTCCTTGTAGCCATTGCCCGAATCCTTGATGCCGCCGAAGGGCGACATCTCTATGCGGTAGCCCGGCACTTCCCAGATGTTGACCGTGCCGACCTGCAGGCCGGCGATGTATTTCTGCATGCGGGGAAACGAGTTGGTGCAGACACCCGACGACAGGCCGAAGGCGGTCGAATTGGACAGCGCGATCAGCGCCTCGTCATCGTCCGGCGCACGCACGATCGGGATGATCGGCCCGAACGTCTCTTCCATCACCAGTTCGGACTTGTGCGGCACGCGATCGACGACGATCGGCGGCAGCAGCGCACCCTTCCGGCCCGGATTGTAGAGGATATCAGCGCCTTGTTCGGCGGCCATGTGGACGCGGGCTTCGAACAGGGTCGCCGCCTTCTCGTGCACAACGGTGCCAAGGTCGGTCGAGCGGTCCATCGGATCGCCGAACCGGATCTTTTTCGCCCGCTCCAGCACCAGCGGCACGAAGCGGTCGGCGACGCTTTCCTGGACGAGGATGCGCTTGACCGCCGTGCAGCGCTGGCCGGAGTTTTTGGTAGCGCCAGCAACGGCGAGATCGGCGGCCTTTGCCAGATCGTCGTCCGAGAGATCGTTGAGGATGATCAGCGGATCGTTGCCGCCGAGTTCCAGCACCTGACGCTTGTAGCCGGCGGTGCGGGCGATCATCTTGCCGACCGGCACGCCGCCGGTGAAGGTGATGAGATCGATGTTCTCGTTGGTGATCATTTCATTGCCGATATCGGCTGGCCATCCAGTCACCACCGACAGCATTTCCGGCGGGAGGCCGGCTTCGTAAAGAATGTCGGCTAGCAGCAGCGCCGTCATCGGCGTCAGTTCGGTCGGCTTGACCACCACGCAATTGTTGGTGGCGATCGCCGGAGCCACCTTGTGCGAGACCATGTTGAGCGGATGGTTGAACGGCGTGATCGCCGAGATCGCCTTCAGCGGCTCGCGAATGGTGAAGATCTTGCGCGCCTTGCCATGCGGGGTTAGGTCGCAGGAGAAGATCTGGCCGTCATCCTGGATGCACATCTGCGCCGACAGCGTGAACACGTCATAGGCGCGGCCGACTTCATAGAGCGAATCCGTCTTGGAGATACCGAGTTCGAGCGTGATGAGATCGGATATTTCTTCCCGGCGCGACGCCAGCGTTTCGGCGGTGCGAAACAGGATTTGCTGGCGCTCATAGCGGGTCAGCTTCGACTTGTATCCAGCAGCGATCTCGAAGGCCTGTCGGGCATGCTCGGCGCGGCCGGCAGGCACGGTGCCGATGACGGTGTCGTTCCAAGGGTAGCGCACCTCGACGACGCCGTCGGCATCGACCTTATTGCCGGCAATGCGCATCGGCTCGTGGCGGACTTTGATGGAGGCGTCGAGTTGGGTCATTTGCTCTGCTCCGGCAGATTCTTGGGCGTGTCGCGGCGGAGGATCGACCCCCACTCCGGCCCTTCGGGCCACCTCTCCCCCGATCGACGGGGGAGAGGAAATCAGGCGAGGTCGGCGCCCCCACGTTTCCAGGCTAAGCCGCAGCTAACCCTGGCGCCTTTCCTCTCCCCCGTCGATCGGGGGAGAGGTGTCGAGCGAAGCTCGGAGGAGTGGGGGTCGAAAATCACACTCAACGTCACGCCAGCGCCGCCGCCATGGTGGCGTAGTAAAAGGCGTCAAAGTTGCGCAGGATCGGTTCGTTCGGCAGGTCGGGCAGCACGCGATTGACGATGAATGGCACCTCCTGCTCGGTCAGCCCGCCATGCGAGCGCAGCGGTTCGTTGAGTGCGGCCAGATCATGCCGGTGTTCACTTGTGCCGATCGTCATGTTCTCGGTCGAGATCAGCACGATGTCGCCGATCCGGTCGGCCGGCAGTTCGAAGCGCTCGCAGGCCGTCGGGCTGTCGACGACCAGCATGATGCCGTCGATCCCGGCCAGGCGCGCCATGATGCCGGCCTGATCGGCACCCGCCGGCAGATAGGCAGTGGCAAAGGAGCCGAGCGCGCCGTGGTGGACGACATAGGGGTCTGTGATCGGCAGGATGACACGCGCGGCATCCTT
>BFBZ01000013.1_pt16 | contig 10630 bp, 3 predicted proteins | sample 1888401 | NCBI WGS metagenome assembly BFBZ01 (sample SAMD00112614, study PRJDB3348) | symbiont metagenome | host: Chara braunii | reverse complement strand
CGTGGTGTAGGCGTAGGGGTGCTGGTGCCGCTGTGTGTGGAGCGGAGCGTAGAGATGGTGATAGGGATACTGGGGATCTTAAAAGCGGGTGGGGCGTTTGTGCCGATCGACCCGACGTATCCGGCCGAACGKATCCGGTATATGCTGGAAGACATTGGGCCGGCGGTGGTGGTGACGACGGGCAGCTGCCGGGGTGCGATAGGGAGTGTTGGGGGACTGGAGGTAGTGGAGCTGGATGGGGATGCGTCGGCGATCGGTCAGGCTCCGGCAGCGGCGTTGAGGAAGAGTGCTGGTGGAGGAGACGCGGCCTATGTGATCTATACGTCGGGATCGACGGGTCGGCCCAAGGGGGTGGTGATCGAACATGGGAGCCTCATTAATTTTCTGCGGGATATGTTGGGTCGGCTTGACTTTGGCGGAACCGACAGGTTCCTGGCGGTTACGACCTATAGTTTTGATATAGCGTACCTGGAGTTGTTGGTACCGCTGATCGGTGGAGGTCGGGTGATGGTGGTGAGCCGGGAGGTGGCCAGGGACGGGTATGCGCTGGCTGGTCGGATCAGGGAGGTAAAGCCAACGCATATGCAGGCGACCCCGGCGACGTGGCAGCTGCTGCTGGAGAGTGGCTGGACGGAGGAGACGGAGATGAAGATGTTGATAGGCGGGGAGGCGGTAAGGGAGGAGCTGAAGGAGGCGTTAACGCGGCTGGGTCGGGTATGGAACATGTATGGGCCGACGGAGACGACGATCTGGTCGACGAGTGGAGAGTTAAGGGCGGGAGAAAGGGTAACCATCGGCAGGCCGATAGCCAACACACAGGTGGTGATCGGCGGCGGGGAAGGGGCCCTCAGGGCGGTGGGRGTGAATGGRGAGCTGTACATAGGCGGGGYGGGAGTKGCGCGTGGCTATTTGAACCAGCCGGAGCTGACGGCGGAGCGGTTTGTGRAGCTAARGGTGGGGAAGAGAGAGGCKGKGCGGTTCTACCGGACGGGGGATGTGTGCCGGTGGSTGCCGGGAGGGGAGATTGAGTATGTGGGTCGGCTGGATGAGCAGGTAAAGATCAATGGTCACCGGATCGAAATGGGGGAGATCGAGAACAAGCTGCTGTCGGGAGAGGGGGTGTTGCAGTGTGCGGTGGTGGCCAGGGAGGACCGGAAGGGGAGTAAAAGGCTGGTGGCCTACATTGTACCGGCAGCGACTTACCGGAAGGAAGCGGTTATTGGATACCTGCGTACACAACTACCGGAATTTATGGTGCCGTCGCAGGTGGTGGAGCTGGAAGAGCTGCCGCTGACGGCCAATGGGAAAATAAATAAAAATGCTTTGCCCGAACGGGAAAGCGCAAGTAAGATACAAAGTGCGCATCCGACAATATTTAATAGAACAGAACAATTACTGGCTGAGATATGGAAGGAATTATTAGGTATCGATGCGGTCAGTCGTGATGGGAATTTTTTCGAGTTAGGCGGCCAATCCTTGCTGGCCACCAGGATGATCTCGGCCATCAAGCGGAACATGGGGTTAAAATTACCTTTGCCGATAGTGTTCAAGTATCCAATTTTACAGGATTTAGCTGCGGTAATAGATATGGAAGAGTCTCGTTTAACGGATAACATTTCTCCTGTTCAGCAAAGCCGGCGGTTCGAATTATCCAATGCGCAAAAGAGGTTGTGGATGATCGAACAAATGAATCCAAAGGCGGGATTGGGCCTTATTATCCATGCGGCGTTCCTTTTTGAGGGCAGATTGGATATTGCAACATTGAAGCAGTCATTTGAAATCGTGATCGGGAACCATGAAATATTAAGGACTAATTTTATCGAAGAAGACGGCGAACCGGTGCAGCTTGTCAGCGAATATGAGGAGAAGAGATCTGGTCTCCGGTTCATCGAGCAGATGAGTGAAGACGAACTCTTCACTTTTATAAGGAGGGAACAGGTTCGGGTCTTTGATTTGCGGAATGATGCGCTGTTCCGCCTTACGGTGGTAAGGATAGACGACGAAAAATATGGGTTTGTTTTCACTGCACACCATATTGTTGCGGATGGCATGTCGATGGACGTGTTGATGAAAGACTTGGCGTTGCGATATAACCTGTTCCGCACCGGTAATGCCGGTCTACCCCGGCCGATGCCAGTGCAGTATAAAGATTATGTGTTCTGGCATAACCAATGGCAAAAGGGAAATGAAGTAAAAGAGCAAAAGAGAACCTGGTTGTCAGAATTTATAGGAGAATTGCCCCGCTTGACTATTCCTACGGATTATCCCAGGCCGGAGATAACCGATTATCACGGGGATGTGGTATCGATCCGGATCGATCGTTTCCTGAAAGGGAGATTGGATACACTTGCGGCATCATCCGGGACCACATTGTTCGTCTATCTTTTTTCCGCATTCAATGTTCTGATGATGAAATATTCCCACCAGGAGGATATCATCATAGGCTTCCCTTTCCATGGCAGGAATCATGTCGATTTTGATGAAACCATCGGGATGTTCGTCAATCTTATCGCTGTCAGGAGCTACCCCGTGGCGAGCAAGGCTTTTGCGGATTTTCTTGCGGAGGAAAAAGATAAAATAAACAAATCGCTTTCCTGCAGCGATGTTCAATACGAGGAATTGCTGCATTCCCTGGATATAAAGCTGGATTTTGGCCGTAACCCATTATTCGATGTGGTATTTGCGATGAATGATGCTGCGGAAGCAACGGCGTCATTTCCGCAAGGCGACCAAATGCCATACGCCATATCGCCGCTGAATGCGGGTGGGCGTTCGGCTAAATTCGATCTCATGTTGTCAGCTCAGGTCGAGAAGGACATCATTGGTTTTTCGCTCACGTATGCCACGGCGCTTTTTACGCAGGAAACGGCAGAGAATATCCTCGAGCACTTTTGTTTCCTGCTGCAGCAAATCGCCCGTCACCCCAGGGCTACTCTTGCGGAACTTAAATTATTGGAACCCCTCTCGGCCAAAGTGCCGGATACGATACGAGATGAAGGGGATTTTGTATTCTAAAGCCACTACAATGGAAAATTTTAAAGGCAGACCGGCCGGCACCGCGGATGACCGGCGGACAATTCTGCTTGCGTTAATGCCGTTCTGGACGCCGTCCATTCCACCGCTGGGAATATCTTGTCTGAAGAGTCATCTGTCGAATCATGGTTTTCATGTTATCACCGAGGATGCCAACATGGTACCTATGTTCAGAGAAATCTACGACGACTATTTTAGCCGGGTTGCGTCGTTTGTACCGAAATACAAACGGGGGAATTTTTTCAATATCGGAATGGATGTGATGCGAAATCACCTCATGGCGCATTTCAATTATAGAGATGAATCCAAGTACCTTCTTCTCGTCAAGGAGATATTTTATCATACCTTTTATTCGGAATTGCAGGAGGATAAGATAAGGATACTCAATTCGATCCTGGATGAGTTTTATAAACGATTGGAAGCATACATCTGCGATCTGCTGGATCGAACGTGTCCTTCGGTGATGGGCCTCTCTGTTTTCAGCGGTACTTTGCCTGCCTCTATGTTTGCGTTCAAGGTAGCAAAGGCGAGGCGCCCTGACCTGGTCACCGTCATGGGTGGCGGCACATTCTCCATGGAATTGCATACGGGGTCGCCTAACTTTTCCTATTTTATAGACAATGCGCCTTTTATAGATAAATTCTTTGTTGGAGAAGGAGAGAACTTATTCCTTCATTTTCTTCAGGGCAATTTACCTGTGTCGCAAAGAGTATATACACTAAAGGATATACCGGATGGTGCAATGGATATTCGCAAGGCTGAGATCCCCGATTTTTCGGATTTTGATTTGCATGCTTATCCACAACTGGGCGGATGGAGTTCGCGTAGTTGTCCCTTCCAATGCAGTTTTTGCTCGGAGACGGTGCATTGGGGAGCTTACCGGAAAAAGACTCCCGTGCAGATCGTCAAGGAACTCATGCTCCTGCATTCCAAATATGGCTACCAGGTATTTATGATGGGTGACTCGCTTCTTAATATCGTCATCGACGGTATGACCGATGAGTTTTTGAAGACTGAGACAGCCTTGTATTGGGATGGCTATCTGCGGGCGGACCCACCGGTGTGCGACATTAATAATACAATACGGTGGAGGAATGGCGGATTATACAGGGCCAGGCTCGGGGTGGAAAGCGGGTCTCAGAAGGTACTGGATATCATGCATAAGAAGATAACGGTAGATCAAATCAAGGCTTCCGTGAAGGCGCTTGCGTCCGCGGGCGTCAAGACGACGACTTATTGGATAGTCGGTCATCCGGGGGAGACAGAAGAGGATTTCCAGCAAACCCTGGATTTGATCGAAGAGCTCAAAGACGACCTCTGGGAAGCGGAATGTAATCCCTTTAGCTACTATCTCACCGGCCAGGTAGATTCAGAGGTCTGGATGTCCGAATACAAGCGTGTGACGCTGTATCCGGCGGAGGCAAAGGATATGCTGATCACTCAAACCTGGTACCTCGATGGATGCGAACCTTGCCGGGAAGAAATATATCGCCGGGTGAGCAGATTTGTCGAACACTGTGAGGCGTTGGGGATACCCAACCCTTATTTCGAGCATGATATTTACAAGGCCGATCTAAGATGGAAAAGACTTCATAAGAATTCGGTACCCGCGCTTGTCGATTTCAAGAATGGGAATGTATACCTGGATGAATGCAAAAGAATCAAGCAATTCGGGGATATCCGGCCGGCCGGCCTTGACGGCGGCGAATTCGCTTTCTGAACTTTATCTCATTACTCATTAATCCTGAAAAATGACGAAGAAACCAGGGCTGATAGACATATCTGCTACAGCGACGTTATACACAAAGGAGAGAAAGTATTGGCTGGACAAACTTGCAGGCAGCTCGCCAAAAAATGGATTTTCCAGGGATCTTTATCCCGAACAAGGGGTTGTCCCATTCGAAAATCTTCGCGGTGAATTGCCCGAGGCTTTGGCTTTACGTCTTGACAAGGTAATGAACGGATCATATCAACGCCTTCATATGATCTTGTGTGCGGCGTTGTACGCGCTTCTCCATAAGTATGCGGGCCATTCGGATGTCGTATTGTTAACTCCAATCTACCATAAGCGGCAGGAAACAGACCCGCTAAATACCCTGTTGTTGCTGCGTAATCAACTTAGCAAGGGTCAGACGTTCCGGGAATTGCTATTGCAGGTCCGGGAGAATATGGGCGAGGCGATAGAAAATCAAAATTATCCGGTGGAGACACTTCTGTATCATTTATCCGAGACGCTTGGGGTATCAGAGGCAGGTTCCTTTGGGGTGTCGCTGGTACTGGATAATATCCAGGAGGTAGACTACCTGCCATTAGGGCCGGAGAAGATCTTGTTGCGTTTTGAAAAGGTGGGAGGAGAAATTCTTTTTTCCATTCGATTCAACCCATCTATTTATCTCGCCGAAACAATTGCGCGGATAAAGGGTCTTTTTGAAAGACTACTCGGGACCATGCTGGAAAATGTGGATATGCCCATTGAAGATATTGATCTTTTGAATGAGGAAGAACGCTCGAGACTCCTGTACGAGTTTAATCAGCCGACTGCCAAAGCGGGCTCCGTCACCGTAGTTGGATTGATTCAAGAGCGTGCCGCGCGCGATCCGGATAATATTGCGCTGAAGTATGGCAATGCCGCGGTATCTTATCGGGACCTCAACGGTAAAGCTAACCAGATAGCCCGCTATCTCCGGCAGTGTTATGACATTCGACAGGGGATGGTTATTGGCTTAATGGTAGAAAGGTCCGACCTGCAGGTGATGGCGTTATTGGCCATTCTAAAGACCTCTGCCGCTTATCTTCCGATTGAGGCGGACCTTCCTGGTGAGCGGATACGTTATATGATAGAGAACAGCGGTTGTAGAATCGTTATTGGACGGAGGGCGTCCGGCAACGCGATCGACCCCGGACCGGGCGTCCTTCTGCTTGACATCGACAACATCGTCGAAGGCGCTTCCCTATTTCCAGTGGATGATCTTAGTGCAGATGTGGACGTCCGGTCGCTGGCTTACATCATTTATACTTCCGGGTCTACCGGGAAACCTAAAGGCTGTCAGATCGGTCATGATAACCTTCAAAACTATCTTGACTGGGCGATCGGGTTTTATTTTAAGGATAGGGGGAAAGTGAATTTCCCGTTGTTTTCATCGTTGTCATTTGATTTCACGGTTACCAGTATTTTCTGTCCGCTTTTGACCGGAGGCCTGGTGCGGATATATCCTCAGGAGATGCTGACCGATGCTATTCTGTTTGATGTGTTTTCCGTCGCCGACATGATAAATGCGGTGAAGCTAACACCTTCACACATCAATCTGCTACAATATCTTCCGGTGAGGGGCTCGCGGATTGAAAATGTAATTGTCGGTGGAGAGACGCTTACGGCAAAACAGGTTGCTGTTTTAAATAAAATTAAGCCGGGTATCCGGATCTATAATGAATATGGGCCTACTGAGACGACGGTCGGCTGTATAGTAAAGGAGGTTTCGGTTGATGATGAGCGGATACTTATCGGACGGCCCATCGCCAGCACATCCATCTATATAGTAGATGAAAGGTTGAGGCTGGTGCCGGTAGGTTTCCCCGGGGAAATTTTGATTGGCGGAAATTGTGTGGGCAGGGGATATATAAGTCAGGCTGCGATGACGGAGGAAAGGTTCATACCTTCTCCCTTTTGTGAAGGCAACGTGTTTCGCACCGGAGATGCCGGAAGGTGGCTTGAAAATGGCGAGATTGAGTTCCTGGGACGCAAGGACACTCAGCTAAAAGTTAACGGATACCGGATCGAGGCGGGTGAGATAGAACAACGGTTATTGGCATATGGTCCCTTGAAGGAAGCATCCGTTGTGAAGCGAAAATCTGTCGAAGGTGATGAGAGCCTGGTCGCTTACTACGTGAGTGATGAGGAAATTTCAGTAGCTGTTATTCGTCAGTATCTTCTGACCCTTCTTCCAAAATATATGGTTCCGGACGTGTTTATGCGACTGGATAAGATGCCGCTTACGGTCAACGGTAAAACAGATAAAGCGAGATTGGAGCAATTCTCTCCGGTTCAAAAGAGCAGCCAAAGTTATGTGGCTCCCAGGAATGAGCTGGAGGGACAGTTGGCTACCATCTGGCAAAAGATACTCAGGTACGACCGCGTCGGGGTTTATGATAATTTTTTCGAAATGGGGGGGCATTCTCTAAAAGCCAGTCAACTGGTGTCGCGGATTCAAGAAACCTTTAATGTCCAGCTTCAGTTGAAAGAACTTTTCGAATTGGCTTCCATCGACGGCCTGGCCCGGGTTATTGGAAAGGCGCGAAAGGTTGAGCATGTTCCGATAGAAAGGGCTGCTATTCAGCCGTATTATGCGCTTTCCCATGCACAGCGGCGTCTATGGGTATTATGCCAGTTCGACGGAGCGACGGTAGCCTACAATGTTCCCGGAGCATATCGATTTGAAATGGATCTGGATCGGGCAGTCTTCGAGCGGGCGTTTCAGACGTTGATCGAGCGACATGAGAGTCTGCGTACCTGTTTTTGCCTGATAGACGGAGTTCCGATGCAAAAAATAGTTTCGCCCCGGGACTATGGCTTCCGGATAAGGTTCGAGGATCTGAGGACAGATAAGCATCGGGACCAGCGGGCCCGTGCCTATGCAGAAGAAGAGATTGTACAACCTTTCGTCCTTGACCGAGGCCCCTTGATCCGCAGTAGCTTGTTGCAGGTGGAAGACAATGTATTCGTGTTCCTGCTCACTTTGCACCACATCGTTTCCGACGATTGGTCTATGGACATTCTGATCAAAGAGATTTTGACCTTGTATGATACTTACAAGCGGGGGGAAGAGGACGGACTGCCGCCCTTACCGATACAGTATAAAGATTATGCCGCCTGGCAAAACAGACAACTTGGCGGGGAAAGAGGTGTCCTGTTAAAAGAGTATTGGCTTAATGTGCTGAGCGGGGAATTGCCGGTGCTGAACTTGCCTGTCGATAAGAAGCGCCCTGCTGAAAGAACTTTCGACGGCGGGATGACTGGTATTTTGATAAACAGACAATTGACCAGGGAGTTGCGTCGGATGGGCGCAGAAAAAGAAGTCAGCATGTTTATGTTGCTGGTTTCTGCAATCAATATTCTTTTGTACAGGTACACTTGTCAATCGGATATATTGATCGGTACCCCGGTAGCGGGCAGGAATCACGTCGATTTGGAAGGACAGATCGGTTTTTATGTGAATACCCTGGTGTTGCGGATGCAATTGGATAAAGAAGACAGCTATGCGTCGGTCATCGCCAGGTTCCGCGATGTGGCTTTGGGTGCATTCGATCATCAGGATTATCCTTTCGATCTGCTGGTGGATGAACTTCATCTGCAGCGGAACGCATCCATGTCCCCTGTTTTTAGTGTAATGGTGGCGTATCAGAACAAAACGGAAATGTCGGAAACAGGGTTTAAGGATTTCGAAAATGTGCGGGTAAACCCTTTTGACCTCAGGGGCCAGGTCAGCAAATTTGACTTGACTTTTTCGATAGTAGAGTTGGCGGAAACCGTGGTTGTCAACGTAGAGTACAGTACGGATCTATATGAGGAGGAGACGATACGTCGGATGCTGGAACATTATGGCCGGCTGCTGGGTTCAGCGGTGTCGGATCCGGCTCGTCGTGTTGGGGAGCTGGAGTTGCTGGGCGGTGGCGAGCGAGACTGGCTGCTGCGTGTAGGCGGTGGGGTTAGGCAGGAAGGAGCGTCGTCGTTTGACTGGGGGAAGGTATTGAGCGGGGTGATGAGGGAGCAGGGTGATCAGGCGGCGATCGGGGGTGATGGTCGTGGTCTGAGCTATGGAGAGCTGGGTCGTGCAGTGTCGAGCTGCCGGCGGTACCTGGGGGAGCTGGGATTGGAGCAGGGCTCGCGTGTGGTGGTGGTGGGTGATCGAAGCTTGGAGGTGGTGGTATGGCTGTTATCGATCATAAGCCGGGGTCTGGTGTATGTTCCGGTGGACCGTCAGGTGCCGGGGGAGCGGCTGTTGGGGTTGGTGGGTCAGTCGGATCCCGGGCTGGTGATAGCGGAAGGGGAACAGGCGGCTTTGTTGTCGGCCGCTGGGTACCGGGTGGAGTCAGGGGAGCCGTGGCGGGAGGCGTCAGGGGAGGAGGAACTGGAGGCGTTAGAGATGAGCGGAGAAGGGGTGGCGTATGTGATCTATACGTCAGGGTCGACGGGTGTGCCCAAGGGGGTGGAGGTGACGCGAGAAAATTTGAATCAATTTATAAGAGGGATATATACGGGTCATGAGCTGAGTAGCGCGGGAGGTTGGAAGATGGGTTGGGTGGCGTCGATTGGGTTTGATATTTCGCTGTTCCAGGTGCTGATGCCGCTGGTGAGCGGAGGAGTGGTGGAGGTGGTAGACCGGGAGGGTTTGCAGGAAGGTGCCCGGTTGCGGGAGTGGATCAGCCGGGTGGATACGGTGGATATGGTACCAGCGCTCTACCGGGAGGCGGTGGTTCACTGGGCGGGTTGTGGAGAGGGGGTGCGTCGGGTGTTCATAGGCGGTGACCGGATTGGAGAGGGTTTGCTGGAGGAGCTGCGGGAGGTGTTCCCGTCAGCGGAGCTAACGGTGACGTATGGCCCGACGGAGGGGACGATCTTCTGTACGGAGCGTCGTTACGGCCGGCGGCAGGCAGGAGAGGTGTTGCGTGGAACAGTAGTGGGTCAGCCGGTTGGAGGATCGGCGGTGTATATCGTGGATGGGAGTGGTGGTTTGTGCCCGGTGGGTGTTCCCGGGGAGCTGTGGATCGGGGGAGCAGGAGTATCGCGTGGTTACCTGAACGATGAGGAGCGGACGGCGGAGAAATATATAGACAATCTATATGGGGAAGGCCGTGTGTACCGGACGGGTGACCGTTGCCGTTGGCTGGGGGATGGGCAAATTGAGTTTATGGGTCGGGTGGATGAGCAGGTGAAGGTACGGGGCTTCCGGATCGAGCCGGGTGAGATCGAGACGGTGCTGGAGTCCTCGCCGGGAGTGAGCCGTGCGGTAGTAGTGGTGAAGGAGGGGCCGGAAGGCCAAAAGCGGCTGGTGGCGTATGTATCGGGGTCGGTGGGGTATGAGCAGCAGGCGGTATGGCAGTGGCTGCGGAGCCGGCTGCCGGAGTACATGGTGCCGTCACAGCTGGTGGAGTTGGAGGAGATACCGCTGACAGCCAATGGGAAGGTAGACCGGCGACGGTTGCCGGACCCCGGGCAGGCGGAGAGCGGGGGTGGCTATGAGGCGCCGCGGACGGAGACAGAGCGGGTGCTGGCGGGGATCTGGAGTGGGTTGCTGGGCCGGGAACGGATAGGTGTGAACGATAATTTTTTTGAGATAGGGGGAGACTCGATCATCTCGATCCAGGTGGTGAGCCGTGCGCGTCGTCAGGGTTACGAGCTGCAGCCACGGGACCTGTTCCTGTATCAGACGATCGGCAAGCTGTCGGCGGTGCTATCGTCACGTGGGAGCGGTGGTGTCAGGGGTGAGCAGGGGTTGCTAACGGGGCGTTGCGGTCTGCTGCCGGTGCAGGCGTGGTACCTGGGCCGTGAGCGGGAGGGGCTGTCGCATTTTAACCAGAGTATTTTACTAGAGGTGGATAA
>BFBZ01002306.1_pt1 | contig 10638 bp, 10 predicted proteins | sample 1888401 | NCBI WGS metagenome assembly BFBZ01 (sample SAMD00112614, study PRJDB3348) | symbiont metagenome | host: Chara braunii | reverse complement strand
TCGTTGACGTCGACCAGAAGCTTGCGCGCGATCCGCAGCCCTTCTTCGATGCGATAGCTGCCGTCGAGATGGGGATCGTTGATCAGGCCCTTCCACCCCACGGTGGTGCGCGGCTTCTCGAAATAGACCCGCATGATGATTTCGAGATCGTCACCGAACCGGTCCCGCTGTTCCTTCAGCCGCGTTGCGTATTCGCGCGCTGCGGCGGGGKCGTGGATGGAGCAGGGGCCGATGACGACGATCAGCCGATCGTCTTCATCGCGCAGGATGTTGTGGACGGCATTGCGGGCCTCGGTGACGGTTGTCGTCACCGCTTCGTCGCGGGGAATTTCATCTATGATGCCAGAGGGCGGCGTCAGCGCCGTGATCTCGACAATGCGCAGGTCGTCAGTGGAATTCAGCACGGTATCGGTTCCTTGTAGGGGTCATACCGTAGCGACAAAAAAGCCGCCAGGTAGACTAGCGGCTGTTCGGGTCTTTGGTGTCGCGTCGAGTTTAACTACGCACAGGCCCGCCTCCGCTGAGAGCAGCGGTACGAATAAAATCGCGAGGCATATGCATAATTGAACGACATGCGATGTCTCTACGACAAAAAAGGCGCGATGTCGATGAGATTGATACGGAAGAAATGAATGCTGTTCGCCCGCTGCAATGGTATTTCATCTTGCGGTCAAATCGGGTCTTCGGGCCTGTTAACGCGATCGCTGCCGCGCGATTGAGGGCCACAAGAAGAGGGGTGCGGAAAAGCGTAACCCCTGCCTCGGAAGGGCCGGCCCGACTTCGCTGGAAGTAAGGCCGACCCCCATCCGATCAGGGGTCAAGTCAGATCAGATCTCGTAAACGAGCTATTAGAAGCTGCGGTGGAAACGCAGCAGGCCGGACCACTGGTCCTGATTGATCGAATCCCAGTTGGTGTAGGAGATTTCTGGGGTGATCTGGAAGTTCTTGACCGGGGTGAACTTGAGGTTCGCCGTAGCGGCAAAGATCTTCGAGTCGGTGTAGGCAACCTGAGCGTTGGCCTGAACCTTGCTGTTGATCGGAACGGTCACGCCGCCCCAAGCAGCCCAGTCACCCCAGCCGATCGTCTTGGCAGGGCCGGAGCCGTTCGAGCTTGCGTACTTGTTCAGCTGATCGCCATCGGTGTTCCAGCCGGCCATCAAGAAGGCCTTGAAGACGCCGAAGTCGCCGTCGATGCGAGCCTTGATAGCGCCTTCTTCGACGATGGAGTCATAGCCACCGACGATCTTGAAGCCGAAGTTACCGGCCTTGTAGCCGAGACCGGCAACAACGTCAGGCGTGTAGTGGTTGGTGCTGTCGCGGCCGTTTACGCCCTTGGCGCCCGTACCCGAGTTGCTGTCTTCGAGCGAAACAACAGCCGTGAAGCCGTTGCCTGCGTCGTAGTTGTAGGTCAACTGGTTGAGTTCGTACGGGCCGTCATAGACCACGTCGTCGTTCATGACGCCGCCGGCATAACCCGTGTACAGGTTGTACTGCGAGTCGAGCTTACCGATCGTGAAGCCGCCGAGGCTGATGTTGGCGAACAGCAGCTTGGTGGTGGTTGCGCCGCCGTCGTTCCAGTCGAAACGCAGGACCGTGTTGGTCTTCAGAGCACCGTATTCCGTGTCGGATGCGGTGTCGACGGTCAGGTGAGCACGGCTACGCCAGTAGGTGCCGTTGTGCGAAGCCGGGTTGTAAGCGTCGTACCACTTGCCCTCGGTGCGAACATAACCACCGATCTTGAGGCAGGTATCGCTACCCGGGATGAAGAAGTAGCCAGCGCCGAATGCATCGCAGATGCGAACGTATTCGAGCGGCTCCGGCTCAGCGGCGACGATAGCGTCAGCTGCCTGAGCGCCAGAAACTACTGCGAGAGCAGCAGCGGAGCCAAGAAGAAGGCTCTTGATGTTCATAAAAAACTCCAATCCAATATAGATTGGGCATAGGCTGTCGCGCCGAAAAATCGACGTGCCCTGACCCTATCCCTGTTTAAAACCCCGACTCGGGAGAAACGGGCCCCACCCGCTTCTGGTCGTTATTAAAGACGAATTCCTGTAAAGTTATATGATATATTTTTCACAAAATGACTTTTCCGTGAATTTTGAATTCTAGTTGCATGAATGCCACATCTACAAACACAGATAGTAAGTCCTACATAATATTGGCTGCGCAATAGTCATTGCGGGGTACGAAATGAGCGAATTCAAAACTCTGCTACTCTTGAGATATACTTGAATGGGGGTAGGTAGACCGGGGAGATCGCTCATTTCCCAAGCGAGCAGCGGCCATCATGCCCTCGCGCTAGTCGAAGGCATTGTCGTTAAACGACTGCTTGCTCTTTTAGTATTTCAGTATGATGCCGTCCGCTTCGAGGCGGAGGCTACCAGCCTGCTCAAGACCGAACCGAGCATGATGCCCCATAGCCCGCTGGCCATGCCGACGATGATGTCGAGCGTCGAGCCATAATTGCCGTTCGCCAGAAAATGCGAAAGATAAAGCGCGAACACACTACCGATCATCAGCAGGCAGGTGAAAGATGGTGATTGGGGATAGGCGAGACGTGCCAGCATGCCGGCTATGCAAAGCGCACCGGCGCGAAATATGTCGAACGGATTGCCAAGCGCGGCTTGCCAATTGAGATGCGCAAGGGTCACGGCAACCAGCGCCGCGATGTAGGCCCATGCGATAATCTTCAAAAACCGGTCTGACGTCATGACGATACCGTATAGCATCGGCGGATTTAAACGCCAGTCTCACGCCGTTTCAAAGATGGAAGTCCGCCGCGTTTTGATGCGCACATTTTATATGATGGCGAAATATTCTGTTGCGCTGCGAAAGCGCTTTTGGTGCGCTTCGGCCCTCGATTTGCCGTCTTGCCGTGCCGCGAGCAGTCGCGGGGCCGGCCGGTGTTATTGCCCTCGGCCGGCTTGTGAAAATGTCCCTATGCCTTCGATATGCGGAGCGCCTCGTCTCCTTCGGGCAGTTCGTCAGTGTCTTGGCCGATATCGTTCGACGATCCCCTGCCAAGGAAAGAGAAGACCACGATTGCCGTGATGGTGGTGATCGCCGTCAGCAGCCAGAGCAGCGCGCTGAAGGCGTCGCCGTAGCCATGTATCAACGCATCATGTCCGATAGCCGGCACATTCGATGCCGCGGCCGCAAGATCGCCGGTGACAAGTCGCTGTGCGGCGGCTGAGGCGTGTTCGCTCGCCGAGGTCCCGAGATGGGACTGGATGAAGGCGGAGAGAATGGCACTGACGACGGCAAGGGCAACACCTTCGCCCGCGACACGCGTGGTGCTGAAGATGCCGGTCGCCATGCCGGCACGCTCCTTGGGAACGACGCTGACGGCGAGCCCGTCCATCAAGCCCCACGGCAGGCTGATGCCGATGCCGATCGTCAGCAGCGGGCCGATCAGGGATGACGGCACGGAGCCGGCGGCGAAATGGCTGAGCCAGAAGAGGCCCGCCGCCGAGATCAGGAGACCGGTGCCGCAGATCGTTGCCGCGCTGAACCAGCGCGTCAGAAGGCCGGCCACGATCGGCAGGATGAGCAGCGGTGCCGACAGGGCGACCATCATCCGTCCGGCGGCAATCTCGCTCATACCTTCGATGCCGACAAAGCGCACGGGCAGCAGGATCAGCAACACGACGAAGGCATAGGCGGGCGCTGCCGCCAGCAATTGCACACCGACGAAGCGCGGATAGCGAAACAGTGTGAGATCAAGCATCGGCCGTTTCACGCGGCGTTCGATGATGCTGAAGGCGAGGAACAGCAAAGCGGCACCAGCCAAAAGGGCAATGACGAGCAGATCGCTCCAGCCGGTCTCCGGCGCGCGCAGCACGCCATAGGTGAAGAGCGTCAGGGCAAGCGTGAAGCTCAGCGCTCCCGGCCAATCGAGCCCGGTTGCAGCGGGATCACGGGATTCACGCAGGAAATAGCCGCCAAGCCCAAGGGCGAGCAGTGCCAGGGCGACGACAAGCAGGAAGATCGAGGGCCAGCCGAAGGCATCGATCATAAGTCCTGAGGCGATCGGCCCGAAGGCGAGGCCGACGCCGAAGCTGGAGCCGACGATGCTGAAGGCGCGCATGCGTGCCGCGCCGTCAAATTCCTGGGCGAGCGAGGCCATGCCGCCGGAAAATGCGGCTGCTGCGCCGAGACCCTGCAAGGCCCGCAATATATCGAACCAGACGATATCGCCGGCAAAGGCCAGTCCGGCCGAAAACAGTGCGAAACAACCGACGCCGGTGAGGAAAATGCGGCGGCGACCGAAGCTGTCGGCAAGCGCGCCGGCGGCCATCAGGCTGCTGCCGAAGGTCAGCATGAAAGCGTTGGTCACCCAGTTAAGCGCAATCGGGCTGCCGCCAAGCGTTCGGCTGATGGCCGGCAACGCCACGGCCGGGCCGGTGAATGTCAGCGGCATTGCCGCCGCCGCGCAGCAGACCGCGACGAGGACGAAGAATTTTTCGGTCGGACTTGCGACCTTTGACTTGGTTGAGGTCATCGGGTTTTCCGTTGGGTTTGAGCAAGGGGAACCGTGGGCATTCCTGGGAGTGATGCGGATGACGCGCCGCTGCCCACGGGGCTTCAAATGACCCTTGGAAGATAGTTTTGCTGTAATGCCATGATAATGAGGCTATAACTCCATATATACCGGAAAAAAACGCTCGAATGGGATGCCTATGGATCGCTTGAGTGGCCTGAATGCTTTCGTCCGCACAGCGGATCTCGGCAGCTTTGCCGCCGCCGGCCGCGTGCTTGGTCTATCAGCCTCTGCCGTCGGCAAGGCGGTCAGCAATCTGGAGCGCCAGCTTGGCGTCCGGCTATTGCAGCGCTCCACCCGCAGCATCCGGCTGACCGAGGAGGGGCGCCTCTTTCATGAGCGCTGCCGGCGCGTGCTCGACGATCTCGACGATGCCCAGGCCTCATTGGCGCAGGCGGTTGCGGTGCCGCGCGGGCGGCTGCGCGTTAGCGTGCCGATCGTCAGCTATCATTTCCTGCTGCCAGTGGTGCCGGAATTCGTGGCGCGCTATCCCGATGTCGAACTCGACATCGATTTCAACGACCGTATCGTCGATATGATCGAGGAGGGCGTCGATGTCGCCATCCGCAGCGGCGATCTGCCGGATTCGCGCCTGATGTCGCGCACTCTGCGGCCATTCCAGATGCTGATCTGTGCAGCCCCCGGCTATCTGGAGCGCCACGGCATTCCCGAGAGCCCGCGCGCGCTCAACGAGCATCTGGCGGTGCGTTTCCGGTTTCCCAACAGCGGCAAGCTCCAGGATTGGCCGCTATCCTTGTCGGAGGAGGAGCCTGAGTTGCGCATGCGAACGGCCTTTTCCTGCAATAATATGGAAGCCGTGCGCGGCGCCACCGTCGCCGGCCTCGGCATCGGATGCATGCCGGATTTCCTGGTGCGCAGTTCGCTTGCCGAAGGGAAGCTGCAAACCGTTCTCGATGATTTCATCGATGAGCCCGGCCATTTCCACGTGCTCTGGCCATCGAGCCGTCATCTGTCGCCTAAGGTTCGGGTATTCGTCGATTTTCTGAGCGAAAGGCTTTTTGCAAAGAGTTGCGATGTGCTGCCCGTTGCTCCCAGGGCCTGACCTAGGGCCTGTGTCGGCCAGTCTTCAACTGTTATGCAAAATTGCGGATTGAAGTTGCTACTGCCACCACATTTTCTGGCGGTAGCTTTGCGTCGCAAACGGACATTCAGTGCCACGCGAGACGCAGAGCCAACACTTTGGCGTACATCGTTTCCGGCGAACGCATTCCTCTTAAAACTTTAAAAATTCAATTTAAGGACTTCTAATCGGTCGTAGCCAAAAGGTATGTACACGCGATAGTTGCGAAGCGTTTTGGGGAGGTAATATATTGGCAAATAGCGGGAAGGTCATACGGGTGGGGGCCACATGCTCTCATGGTGCTAATTTTATGTGGCACATTTATGAGCTCCTGCTCTGAAAGCGACGAGAGCCCTGTTGTCCGAAAGTTCACTTCAAGCGAGCTTCACGCTTTGGGAGATTCTTGTAAGGGTGAATATTGGGCGTTCATAGAAGGCGACTTTGTCCTTATCTCAGGCTCCCGCCAGGAAATCCTTCAAAAGGCGGTGAAGGTGACTGATACCGGTTCGCACCGCCTGCAAGTGACTGCTAACTTTGGAAGCCTGAATTGGATCACCACATTCCGACTGGAGAGTGAAGATAACATAGCTGTACTAGAGAAAGTTCACTTGGAACCAGAACCGACCGCCGAACAATGGGCGTTAATTCCGGGAGGCGAAGCAAAAATGAGGGGCATCTTCAAGAAGCTCGAGGGCACGCCGCACATGGTTCTATGCCCCGCCTCAACTCGGAACGGGTAAGTGTATATAAGATCGCCGAGGGCGGTAGGCGGACGCTTACAAAGGAGGCATCATTGATAAAATTAAACTTGAAGGACGATCTTTCTTTCCTTTCCGATCATGTCTCAATCCATGTTCACAAACAAAATCTCTCGAAGGTTTTGGCCGCATTTGCAATAATTCTTGCGAACAAAGATGAACTGATCCAGATCGTCGGATGTGCTCATCTGGTCTCTATAAGCCAGGGTGGGAAAAAATATTCGAGCGCCGATATGGATGGTACCGCCTTTCAATATCATCCTGACGAACAGATGCTCAAAACTATTGTTTGTATCCTCAGCGACATGGTGTTGGAAAAAAAGTTCGACGCCAACCACATTGACTTCGATCTCCGAACGAAGACGGGTACGCTGGGTCTCACCTTTCAGTTTGCCGATTGCTTCTATGAAGCTCTGCTTCCATGGCAAAGATGACCGGTTCGGGTTCAACTTTGCCGTTCGATGATGGCATTCGCTACATCAGACCGTAAAATCGAACCACGCCATACCAACCCGCCTGCAACCGCCAAAACTTGGAAATTACCATGAGCCGTTTCTGGAGCCCGATTGTTCACTCCTTGATCCCCTATGTCGCCGGCGAGCAGCCCGCCATCAGCGATATCGTCAAGCTGAACACCAACGAAAMCCCCTACGGCCCGTCYCCCCATGCCTTGGAGGCGATTTCGCGAGCCGTGAACGATACGCTTCGGCTGTATCCGGATCCGACGGCGCAGGGGCTGCGCGCCGCAATTGCCGCAAGCCATGGCCTCGACAAGAACGAGGTCTTTATCGGCAATGGCTCGGACGAGGTTCTGGCGCACACGTTCCAGGCGCTCCTCAATCATGAGGAGCCGCTGCTTTTCCCCGACATCACCTATAGCTTCTATCCGACCTATTGCCGCCTCTATGGGATCAGCTTCCGTGAAGTGCCACTCGATGCGGAGATGCGTGTTCGGGTCGACGATTATCGCCAGCCCTGCGGCGCCATCATTCTGCCCAATCCCAACGCACCAACAGGCATCGGCCTGCCTCTGTCGGAAATTGAGGCGCTTGTGCGAGAGCATCCGGACCAGGTTGTCGTCATCGACGAAGCTTATGTGGATTTCGGCGGTGACAGCGCCATTCCGCTGGTCCGCAAATACCCCAATCTCCTGGTGGTCCAGACCTTCTCGAAGTCCCGAGGTCTTGCCGGGCTTCGCGTCGGCTTCGCCGTCGGACAAAGGCCGCTGATAGAGGCCCTGGAGCGCGTCAAGGACAGCTTCAATTCCTATCCCATCGACAGGCTGACTTTGGCGGGGGCGATTGCTGCCTGGGAAGACAGGGACTGGTTCGAGCGTCAACGCGCTCTGGTCATTGCCAGCCGGGAACGCCTCGCCGTCGGGCTGAAAGAACTGGGCTTCGACGTGCTTCCGTCATCCGCCAATTTTGTGTTTGCGAGACACCCGGACAGGCCGGGCGCGGATCTGGCCGCCGAACTGAGGAGCAGGCGCATTCTGGTGAGGCGCTTTGCGGCTCCGCGTATCAGCGACTTCCTGCGCATCACCATTGGCACCGATGCAGAATGTGATCGGCTGCTTGCGGCGCTGGGCGAAATATTGGGCTGATTCAACGAAACCCCAGCTCAACGCGCGGGAGCGCTCGGTGCTGAGGCCGACACAAGTCGGCCTCGTTGCCATTGGGTATTATGAAGCGATCAGATATCGCTTGCCGCGTTCGTCCAGATTTCGGCGGCTTGCGCCGATGTCACGCGGCGGACTTCGGTTTCGTCGCGGCGGCTGACGAAGAGCTCGCTCGCCATGATCTGCTCGGCGAGATCTGCCGGCAGGGACAGGAGAACGCGCTGGCCTTCCTTGTGGATGCCGCCGACGTCGGTGCGCTTGCCGGTGATCATGCCGCCGGCGACCGTGTTGTTGGTCTCGGGGTCGATCAGGATGAAGGAGCCGGTCGAACGGTTCTGGTCGTAGGGGTCGAAGACAGCGGCTTCATCGAAGGAAAGACGAACCTTGCCAATCGCGTTCATCCACAGCGCCTGCGCCGGTGCCCACGCGCCGGTCTTCAGCTCGAGCTGGGCGATCGGCTGCACCTGCACGCGCTGGCGGCGGCTGCCGCTCTTCAGCCAGTAACGCTTGCCGGCCTCGATGCCCTCAGGCTGCAGCGCAACGATCTGCGCATCAAAGGACAGGCCCGATTGCGGCTGGCTGTCAATCGCGACGATCATGTCGCCGCGAGAGACGTCCACCTGGCGATCGAGAACGAGGGTGATCGCATCGCCGGCAACGGCGGCATTGCGCACCAGATCGAAGGTGACGATCTTGGAGACATTGGCGACCATGCCCGACGGCAGGATCATGACGCTGTCGCCAGGCTTCACCGAGCCGCCGGCAACCGTGCCCTGATAACCGCGGAAGCTTTCGCCGGGGCGCGAGACGCGCTGCACCGAAAGGCGGAAACCGACCGCCTGCGCCGAGCGCACAGTTGCCAGTTCCAGCGCTTCGACCAGCGTCGGGCCGCTGTACCAAGGCATGACGGCCTGGCCGGAATAGACGACATTCTCGCCTTTCAGCGCCGACATCGGGATGGCCGTAATCTGCTTGACGCCGAGCGACAGCGCGAATTCCCGGAAGTCATGCGAGATCTTTTCAAAGCCGGCGCGGTCGTAGTTCGTCAGGTCGATCTTGTTGATGGCCAGCACGAACTGCTTGATGCCGAGCAGCGAAGCGATCGTCGCGTGGCGGCGCGTCTGTTCGAGAATGCCCATGCGCGCATCGATCAACAGAACGGCGAGATCGGCGGTGGAAGCGCCAGTCGCCATGTTGCGGGTATACTGCTCGTGACCGGGTGTATCGGCGACGATGAAGGAGCGGTTGTCGGTCGAGAAATAGCGATAGGCGACATCGATAGTGATGCCTTGTTCGCGCTCGGCCTGCAGGCCATCGAGCAATAGCGCGAAGTCGGGCAGGCCGAGATCGTTCTGCTTGCCGGTGGAATCGCGCCGCAGCGTGGCGGCCTGGTCTTCCTTGACGGCCTTTGTATCCCAGAGCAGGCGACCGATCAGCGTGGACTTGCCGTCATCGACGCTGCCGCAGGTGATCAGGCGAAGCGGACGCGAGTCGCGGATCGCCTTGGCGGGCTCGGCGGCAGGCCCAACAGCGGGTAGGGTGACGACGTTGGCGTTTGCGGTCATCTCAGAAATATCCTTCACGCTTCTTCTTTTCCATGGAGCCGGACTGGTCGCGATCGATGGCGCGGCCCTGACGTTCGGAAACCGTGGCGATCTCCAGCTCTGCAATGATCTCTTCAAGGGTCGTGGCGGTGGAGCGGATAGCGCCGGTCAGCGGGAAGCAGCCGAGCGTACGGAAACGGATCAGCTCCTCGCGCTTGACTTCATCCGGCAGCAACTCCAGCCGCGGATCGGCCGCCATGATCATCATGCCGTCGCGCTCGACGAACGGGCGCTTCGCTGCGAAATAGAGCGGTACGATCGGGATCTCTTCAGCCTGGATGTAGCGCCAGATGTCGACTTCGGTCCAGTTGGAGAGCGGGAAGACGCGCACGCTTTCGCCCTTGCGGATCTGGCCGTTATAGACGTTCCAGAGCTCCGGACGCTGGTTGCGCGGATCCCAGCGATGGTCGGGCGTGCGGAAGGAATAGATGCGCTCCTTGGCGCGGGAGGCTTCCTCGTCGCGGCGGGCGCCACCGAAAGCGGCATCGAATTGGCCGGCATCAAGCGCATGGCGCAGCGCCTCCGTCTTCATGATGTCGGTATAACGGGCCGAACCATAGGTGAAGGGCGTGATGTTCTCCGCCTTGCCGCGCGGATTGATATGCTCGATCAGGTCGAGATCGTACTTCTTCACGATCTCGTCTCGGAAGGTGATCATCTCGGCGAATTTCCAGCCGGTGTTCACATGCAAGAGCGGGAAGGGGATGCGGCCAGGGTAGAAGGCCTTGCGCGCCAGATGCAGCAGCACCGAGGAGTCCTTGCCGATCGAATAGAGCATGACGGGACGCTCGAATTCGGCCGCGACTTCGCGGAAGATGTGGATCGCTTCGTTTTCGAGCGCCTTCAGGTGCGGATCGAGCGGCGGCTTGATGCTTTGCGGATTGGAAAGTTCCGTATCCGGACGGCTATCGGGCATGTATGACTCCAGGACTTCAATTGTCTCGACCGGAATTTGGCCGGAAAGAATGGATGCGTTGGTTCCCTAGACATCGGCGGCGATGAAACGCGCTTCGGATCGGAGCCGGGAGCCGGCGGGG
>BFBZ01000025.1_pt275 | contig 10638 bp, 12 predicted proteins | sample 1888401 | NCBI WGS metagenome assembly BFBZ01 (sample SAMD00112614, study PRJDB3348) | symbiont metagenome | host: Chara braunii | reverse complement strand
CGCGCTCGGTGTGCGGATGCGCGACATGCCGCTCACCGCCGAGCGGATCGAACAAGCCATCAATGCATCTGTCAACTGAGAGGCACATCATGAAGATCGGCGTCTGCGGAACTGGAAAAATGGGATCGGCGATCGCGCTGCGGTTGATCGAGGTCGGTCACGAGGTGGCAGTCTGGAACCGCAATCCGGACCGGACAAAACCGCTGGTCGAAGCCGGTGCGACACTGTTGGGATCGCCGGCCGGGCTCGCCGGCGCCTGTGACATCATCGTCTCGATGCTGCTGAACGATGCGGCATCGGATGCCGTCTACAACGGCGCCAACGGATTGCTCACGGCGAACCTGAAAGGCAAGCTGCTGATCGATACCAGCACCGTGCTCCCCGAAACCAATGTCAAACTGGGTGCTGCGGTGGTGAAGGCCGGCGCCGGCTTTGTCGAATGCCCGGTCGGCGGCACCGTGGGACCGGCGCGCCAGGGCAAGCTGTTCGGCTTTGCCGGCGGCACACCGGCGGATGTCACCAGGGCAATGCCGGTGCTGGAGCAGCTCTGCCGCCGGGTCGAACATGTCGGCGCGGTCGGCGCCGGCGCCACCATGAAGCTCGCGGTCAATCTGCCGCTACTGGTGTATTGGCAGGCGCTGGGCGAAGCGCTGGCGATCTGCAAGCCGCTCAACCTGCCCACCGACAAGCTGATTGACATTCTGTCTGATACCTCCGGCACGCCGGTCGCCATGAAGGGACGCGCGGCTGATATCGCCAAGCTGCTCGCCGGCGAGACCATTGGACCCCCGGCTTTTGCCGTCGACGCGGCCCGGAAGGACCTCGCCACCGCCGTGCGTTTTGCCCAGACGCAACACGCCGAGCTACCTGTCGCCGCGAGCGCCCTCGCCTGCTTCGAGAAGGCCGAGGCCGCCGGTCTCGGCGACGCCGATGCCGTGTCCGTCCCCGTGTTCTGGGCCAATCGGTAGCCCCCGTTTCCAACCGCACCACCGAGACCTCAATCCAAAACAAGAGAGTAAGACAATGATCGACTCCAAGAACCGTTATGGCCTAACCGCCGCCCGCACCCACGACGCCGACGGCCGCGCCCGCCGCCCCTCCTCACCCACCATCGACGTGCACGCCCATGTGGTGATTCCGCAGGCCTCCGCGATTGCGCAGCCGCATGTCGATATCAAGCGGATCCCGCTGGCTCATTTTGCCGATGCGGCCACCAAGGACATCAACGCGCAGCAGGACAAGGACATCAGCGGCGTCATGTACAACTCGGTCGAACGCCGGCTGGCCGATCTCGACCGGATGGGCATCGATCTGCAGGTGGTCGCGCCCGCACCGGGCCAGTGCTACTATTCTGTTCCCGCCGACATCGCTGAAAAAGCCCATCGCGCCGCCAATGACGGCGTTGCCGAATACTGCGCGCGCCGGCCGGACCGGTTCGCCGGCCTCGGCGTGGTGACATTGCAGGAGCCGGAGATCGCGGTCCGCGAACTCGATCACATCATGGGGCACCTGAAATTGAAGGGCGTCGAGATCCTGACCAATGTCGACGGCCAGGAGCTGTCCGATCCCAAATTCCGGCCGTTCTTCGCCAAGGCCGAAGAACTTGGTGCGTTCATCATGATGCATCCCAACGGATTTACCCATGGCGACCGCCTCACCCATTTCTATTTCAACAACGTGATCGGCAACCCGCTCGAAACCACGCTGGCGCTGCACAACCTGATCTTCAGCGGAACGCTGGCGCGCTTTCCCAACCTGAAGCTGATGGCGGTGCATGGCGGCGGCTACCTGCCCGGCTATTCCGGGCGTATCGACCATGCCTGGGGCGCGCGGGACGATTCCCATGGCGAGCTGCCGTTGCCGCCGACAACCTATCTGCGGCAGGTCTATCTCGACACCGTCGTGTTCAGCTACCACCAGCTGGCGTATCTGCTCGATGTGTTCGGCCCGGATCGCATCCTGATGGGCACCGACTATCCCTTCGACATGGCCGAATACAATCCGATCGGCCATATCGCAGGCGTCAACGGCATGGATGAGAGCACACTGGCGCAACTCACCGGAGGCAACGCAATCCGTCTTCTCGGGCTTGATCCTGTCTCTTATACACATCTAGATGTGTATAAGAGACAGATCTGCGGCAGGTCTATCTCGACACCGTCGTGTTCAGCTACCACCAGCTGGCGTATCTGCTCGATGTGTTCGGTCCCGACCGGATCCTGATGGGCACCGACTATCCCTTCGACATGGCCGAATACAATCCGATCGGGCACATCGCCGGTGTCAACGGCATGGACCAGAGCACGCTGGCGCAACTCGCCGGCGGCAATGCCATCCGTGCTCTCGGGCTCGATCTCTGAGATTTTTTGGCAAACGGCCGGGAGCAGCCATCCTGCTCCCGGCAACTCTCAGACGGCTTTGCGCTGTCGCGTTCGAACGGGTGTGCCGATCTCCGCCAGGCCCGTGCCGTACACCTGCGCGATGCCCTTCAGGAACACGTCCAAGGTCGTGGCAATGAACTGTTCCTTGTCGCGGAGCACAGGCGCTTCGTAGATCACCTTGCGAACGCCGTAATAGAAGATGCCATCGTGAAACGCCCAGGCTAGCTCGATCTCGGCAAGTGTTGGTTTCTTCGCCGGCAGTCCAGCCTGATGGCGGTACTCGTTGACGATAGGCACCAGAATTTTGGGCTGCACTACGTTCTTGAGATACCAGCGATTGATATCGAGGCCCTTCAGTCCCGAGAACAGATAGATCCGCATCCATTTCCGGGCAAAGATGACGTCGGTGTAGGCGCGATAGAATTCTTTCAACCGTTCGATCAGCGGACGCGAGCGATCGGCCAGTAGCGCATCCCATGCCGGATCCCATCGCTCCAGATAAACCGTGCGATAGACCTCCTTGATCAGGTGCTCCTTGCTCGGGAAATAACGATAGAGCAGCGGCTGTGCGACGCCGATCTGGCGCGCCAGTTCGCGGGTGACGCCGGCAAAGCCGTGTTCTGCAAAAAACTCTGTCGCCTGGGTAACGATTTCCCGTCGGCGCTCGTCCGGCGATAGCCGCCTGCGTTTGGTGCGAACGACGGAGCGTGATGATTTTACGGCTTTTCTCATTAATTTCGTCATGAGCTATCGAGCGGTGGACATGCGATCAGTGATGGGCTGCTGCCGTTTTGTAGCCCGGTTGCTCGAACGGATGCGATGCGGCGAACGCAGGCAGCTCGAAACAGTGTCCGCCGAGCTTGTTCACCATCGGGAACGCGGTCAGATCGACCTTGAAATAACCCGCACTGACAATCTGGCCGGCAATGCAGATGTCGGCGATGGTCGGCGCCTCGCCCAAGGCGAACGGAGCCGCGGGCCGCCGCGACAGCAGCCGCTCGTAGGTCGCAAGCCCCTCCGACGTCCAGTGCCCCGCCCAGGCCGCGATCGCCGCGGCATCGGCGCCGAACGTGCCGGCGAGATGATTGCGAACCCGCGGCACGATGAAGGGATGTGCATCCGCGATCGCCACCAGCGCAAGGGATCGCGCATAGGCGCGCTCCCTTGCATCGGCCGGCAGAAGCCGTGGCTCCGGGCTGATGTCATCGAGGTATTCCATGATCGCCAAGGACTGGAAGATCGAATGGCCGTCGTGCACGAAGGTGGGTACCACGTGCTCGGCATTGACCTCGTCGTAGCCCGATTTGAACTGTTCGCCGGACAGGATATCGACCGGGATTTCCTCGAACGGCAGCCCTTTCAACGCGAGCGCTGTCCTGACACGAAACGACGCAATCGATCGCCAGAAGCCGTAAACCTGTATCGCCATTGGACATGTCCCGCGTGCTTGCGCTATCGCAGCTTTAGCGCGGCTGGATAGTCAAAACAACGGGGATGCGCGAAGGCGGCAAATGGGTATAGAGGGCCTATTTCAGTCCGAAATAGGCGCGCCGCAAGGCATCGTTGTCGGTCATTTCCGCCACCGTGCCGGAGAACCGGATGCGCCCGCCTTCCAGCACGAACACCCGCGTCGCGATCTCCAGAAAACCGATGTTCTGCTCGGCGATCAACAGCGCCAGCCCGTGCCGCTGCAGATCACCCAGGATGCGGATGACTTCCTTGACGAACAGTGGCGACAGCCCGGCGGACGGCTCATCCATCACCAGAAGCTGCGGCTCGGCGGCAAGCGCCTTGGCAATGCCAAGCATCTTGCGCTGGCCTCCGGAGAGGCTCGACGCCGGAGCCCGGCGCTTGTCGCGCAACACCGGAAACAACGCGTAAAGCTCATCCACGCGAGCGCCCGGGTCGGGGTGCCCCAGCGCCTGCGCGCCGACGCGAATGTTTTCCTCGATCGACAAATCGGGAAACACCGCCAGCTCCGACATGTAGGTCATACCAAGCCGCATCCGGTCGCTGGAGCGCATCTTGGTGACGTCCTGCCCGGCAAGGCTGATGTGGCCGTTGCGCGCCTCGATCAGACCCACCAGCGATTTCAGGAACGTGGTCTTGCCCGCACCATTGGCGCCGAGCAGCAGCACCGTCTCGCCGGCGCGGACATCGAGATCGACACCCCACAGCACCTGCAGCGTGCCATAGCCGGCATCGATGCCGCTGGCTTCCAGCAACGAGGTTTCAGGCGGCATGTTCGCCTCCCAGAAAAACCTCGATCACTTGCGGCACCTGCACCGCGACCGCGAGCTTGCCCTCGAAGATGTCCTTGCCGGCGTTCATCACGATCACGCGGTCGGTGACGTGCTCGATGAACCCCATCAGGTGCTCGACCACGATGATGGCAATGCCGCTCTGTGCCAGCGCCTTGATCTTGTCCGAAATCCAGTCGAGCTCGGTCGGATTGAGGCCGGCGGCGAGTTCATCGAGCAGCAGCAGTTTCGGCTGCGTCGCCAGGGCCCGCACCAGATCGAGCATTTTCTGCTGCACGCTGTTGAGTTCGCTCGCCGGCCGATCGGCCAACGGCGCCAGATGATATTCCGCGAGCAACTCACCGGTCTTGCGCGGTGATCCCGACGCCTGGCCATAGGCCAGCGCCACCTCGACATTCTGGCGGACGGTGAGCGACAAGAACGGCTTCGGAATCTGAAAGGTCCGATTGATGCCGCGATGAACCAAGCGATGGGATGCAGCACCTCCGATCGATGCGTTATCGAACACAACCTGCCCGCCGTCCGGCCGGTACAGCCCGGAGATCACGTTGATGGCCGTCGTCTTGCCCGATCCGTTGGGGCCGACCAGCCCCAGGATCTCACCGGCCGCCACATGAAAGCTCAGACCATCGAGGGCGTGGAACCCGCCGAAACGTTTGACCAGGCCTGAGACGTCGAGAATGCGTGCGCTGTCAGGGGACATGCCAGCCTCGACGCGTCGCGAGCGAAACCAGGCCAGCCGGCAGGAACAGCACCAGGCCCATGATCAGCAGCCCATAGATCAACTGAAAATACTGCGGGGTGGTGAACCCGATCAGATTGTAGACGCCGTAGAGAATGATCACGCCGACGATCGGGCCCGTGATGGTCGCAACGCCGCCGAACAGCGCGAACACGATGGCGAAGATGCTGAAGTCGGAGCTGAAGACGTTGTCCGGGTAGAACACCGAGACGTACCAGGCGAACGTGCCGCCGGCGAGACCGGCCACCAGCGCCGAAATAAGCCACGCGATCACCCGCATGCGGACCACCGGAACGCCGGCCATCGACGCGCTGACGGGGTCTTCCCGCACCGCTTGCAGCGCCAGGCCAAAACTCGAATTCTTCAGGTAGACGACCACACAGAGGGTCCCGGCAAGAATGACCAGGGCGGCGGCGTAGGCCATGGCCGGATTGAATGTGCCGGTCAGCGAGACGCCATACGGTCCCTTGGTGATGGTCTCCAGCGCCGGATTGGCCACGAAATGCAGCACCGCCAGCGCCGCCGCCAGGTTCGCGATCGAGAAATAAGCGCCGGACAAGCGCAACAGCGGCGTCAGCAACAGCGCCAGCACAAGCGCAACCACTCCAGCCGCAAGCACCGCCACGACAGCCGGCGCCTGCGCGTGCATCACCATGATGGCAAAGCCGTAGGCGCCCGCGCCGAAGAAGCCGACATAACCGAACGGCAGATAGCCGGTGAAGCCGTAGATGATGTTGACGCCCTGCGCCAGCGCCAGAAAGATCACGAAGTTGAACAGCAGCAGATGGTTGTCATAGACGCCAGGCAACACCGCGAACAAGGCGATCACCGGCACTACGATGAACAGCAGATGGCGAACGAAATCAGGCAACGCGCACCCGCCTTCCCAGAAGGCCGCTCGGCCGCAGCAGCAGGATTGCAATGAGCAGCACATAGGGCAGCAGATCGGCCCATGAGCTGAGGTAGGTCTGCACGAACATGTAGGACACGCCATAGATGACACCGCCGAGCGCGGTGCCCAGCGGATTGCCGAGCGAACCCAGCACCACCACGACAAACGATGTCACGGTGGCATCGACACCGAAGGCCGGCGTGAACGATCCGAACATGAACGGCGCGAACACCCCGGCAACGGCTGCGAGCCCAAGGCCGATGCCAAACGCCGCCGCAGAAATCCGATCGACATCGATGCCGGAAGCAAATGCTTCATCCCGACGCGACATCACCGCCCGGGTCAGCGTGCCCAGCCGGCTGCGGTAGAGATACAGATACACCAGCAGGATCGCGATCAGGCTGGTGATCGCCGCCGCAAGCCACGAGGCGGGAAACGATTGCCCGAGGATCTCCAGCGGACCGGTGTCGGCGTCGCCGCCGAACACCCGCGCCCGCAACACCGCGATGGTGCGCCCCAGCTCCCGGCTCTGGATCGAGCGCTCGCTGGTGCCGAACCCGATGGTCATGACCGCTTCGATCACCTGGGACAGGCCGAAAAACAGGATGATCGACAGCATTTCCGGATCCTTGGCGCGCTGCAGCCGTGGAACCAGCAGTTTGTAGAGCAGCAGGCCGCCGATCAGGAAGGTCACGAACGCCAGCGGCACCGCCCACAAGGGATCGAAGCCGCCGAGCGTCACCACGGCGAATGCGATGAAGGCGCCAAGCATTAGGAAATCGCCATGCGCAAGGTTGACGATGCGCATGACGCCGAACACCAGATTGAGGCCGATCCCGACCAGGCTGAAATACAGCCCGAACAGGATGCCGGCGATCAGCGGATACAGCATCGCCGACGTCCCCGAATAGCGAGTGCTGCCTGCCGCAATGAGATCATGGGCGCGGATAGACCGGCTTGCCGGTCGCGGTCTCGTGCGGATAGACGCTCACGAACTTCAGGTGACCATGATCGTTGAGCTCGAGTTGCCCCAGCGGCGTCAGTTCACCGATCTGGCCGCCGATCTCGTCCAGCGCAAAGGTGCCGTCGAGCGTCTTCAGCTTGCCCGACAGACTGAACACGGCCCGGCGGATTTCGAGCTGGTCGAGACTGGTCGCTTCCGACAGGGCCTTTTCGATCACCAGGGCCGTGGTGTAGCCCGCCACCGAATTGAAGCCGAACTCGACCTTGCCGTCGGGATACTTCTTGTCCCAGGCCGCGCGGAACTCCGGCATCTTCATGCCGAAATTGACGTCGTAAGCGAGTTCTGACGGCGGCACATAAGTGAACACGTGCTCGAGGCCCTTGTTGCCGACGTTCTTTTCCAGCAGCTCGGTTTCCAGCCCCGGATAGATGCAGAACAGCATCTTGAACTTGACGCCGACATCCTGGACGTTGCGCAGGAATGCGATGTCGTTCGGGGCATAGCCGAGATGGATCACCGCATCCGGCTGGGTGGCGCGAATGTTGTTGATGATGACCGTGTAGTTGGTGGTCTCGGTGGGAATGCCCTGATCGTAGACGATCTCGATCGGCGCACCGGACTCCTTGAGGAAGTTGCGCACGGCAGTCGCCTGCGTGCCGGTGAATTCATTGGTGGAGTAGAGGATCGCCACCTTCTTGATGCCAAGGCCCGGGCCGTCATGGATGAGGAAATCCGCTACCGGCTTTGGCCAAATGGTGGAGACCGGGTCGGCCATCAGCGCAATATAGGGATTGTCCTTGGAGAAGAAGCTGGCGCCGGTTCCGGTCTGATCGAACAGGAACATCTTGCGATCCCGCGCGATCGCGACCGCGGGCGCTGTCAGCACCGATCCCGAATCGGCCACCAGCAGATCGACCTTGTCCTGGGTGATAAGCTGATTGTACAGCGTCGACGCCGTCGCCGTGTTGCTCTGGTCGTCATAGGCCACAAGCTTGATCGGCAGCTTCTTGTCGAAAGCCTTCACGAAGACGCCGCCCTCGGCATTCTTCTGATCGACCCACAGCTTCAGCCCATTATGAACCGGCATCGAGATCGAGGCATAGCGGCCGGAAGAGGCATAGAGCGTTCCGATCTTGATTTCGCTTGGCGCGTCGGCTGCAAATACAGGTCCCGACAATACCAGCGCGGCGGCGAAAGCCGCACTCCCCCTCTTCAGCATCAGCCTCTCCCGTTTCTTGTGATTTTCATATTCCGAAGAGCAGTTTAGCCCGCCCGCTCCCAGGGAGACAAGCCGCATCGCGGCAATCGCCGTATCAACTATCTGCCCATTGCGCCGGCCACCCTTCCCGTTATCTCGCGACGCGGAAAGTATCGTTCGGAGCGCAGGATCGAACCGAATTTATTGCTCGATCCTGATGTTGCCGGCGCGGGCAACCCCGGTCCAGAGCTCGAGGTCCGCAGCAATCATCCGGGAAAACTCATCCGAGGAATTTCCGATCGAATTGATCGTCAGGAGTCTCAGTCGTTCCACAACATCGGGAATCCGTGCGATCCGCATGAATTCATCCTGCAATTTCCTGATGATCTCCGGCGGCGTGCCCCTGGGCGCCAGAACGCCACTCCACAGCGCTGCGTCAACATCCGCGCCCGCCTCCTTCATGGTCGGAACATCGGGAAATTCTTCCATTCGCTCCGGCGCGGCGATCGCCAGGGCACGTACCTGACCTTGCTGGATCCGGCTATAGGTCGGCCCGGCATCGGCGATCGTTGCGGTCACCTCGCCGGCGATCACCGCAGCGACGGAGTCGCGTGCCCCGGTATAAGGAATCATCTGCATCGGTGCGCCGGTTTTCTGTTTGAAGAGCTCGGTCGCAAGCTGGAAGATAGCGGACGAACTCGAATAGTTGGCCTTGTCGGGATTGTTTTTCGCATAAGCTACCAGATCTGATACGGACCTGAATGGCGATTTGCCACTGACGATCAGGATCAGCGGAAATGACCCCAGCGTGGAAATCGGCACAAAGTCGCGCACCGGATCATAGGGCAATTTGGCATAAACCGCCGGACTGACGACGATCGCACCGCTGGCGCCCATCAGCAACGTGTAGCCGTCGGGCGCCGATTTGGCGACGTATTCGGCCGCGAGCATCGCTCCAGCGCCGGGCTTGTTTTCGACGATGATCGGCTGCCCCAGGCTTTCCGACAGCTTTTGTCCGACAATGCGTGCGATAATGTCATTGCCGCCGCCCGGCGAAAATCCAACGATGAGATGGATCGGCCGTGACGGATATGTCGCGACATCCTCCGCAGCCCGGACGCTGGAAGCCCAAACAACAGCCATTAGCCCCAAGCAGACATGAAGCAGCGCCCCCTTGCTCAGGTTCCCCATTGCTAGAATCCCTCTTCTCCTTCTCCAGCGGCCGTTGAGATCGACCTTTTATTCTGCAGACATCCTGTCGGCGGCCCCGTGGTTCGGCAGGGTCCACTCCGGCACCGCTATCTGGGCGTGCCGAACGGTTGCCTTACCATTGTCGAGCGCGGCCACGCAACGATCGATCCGCACCGCTTCCGGCCTGTCATGATGAACAGGTCGGCTTGGTTGGCCAAAAGTTCAGGAATCCGAGCATTTCAGGATGTCCGCCGGATGCCCCATCGTACCGTCCGGCGCCCAGGCTACGACCTGGTCGCCTAGCGCTCGATCTTGATATTGGCGGCGCGCGCGACCTCGGTCCAGCGGACGATGTCAGACGCAATGATCTGCGAAAACTCCGAGGAAGAGTTGCCGACGGATTCGATACCGAGAAGACTTAGCCGTTCGACGACATCCGGGATTCTCGCAATCCGTATGAACTCGTCCTGCAGTTTCCTGACGATCTCCGGTGGTGTCCCCTTGGGCGCCAGGATGCCGCTCCACAGCACGGCATCGACGTCAGCACCCGCTTCCTTCATGGTTGGCACCGTCGGCAGATCGGCCACGCGTTTGGGTGCCGCCACGGCAAGGGCCCGGACCTGGCCGCCCTTGACCTGGCCTGACACTGGCCCTGAGTCGGCGATGGTCGCGGTCACTTCGCCGGCAATCACCGCAACGACGGAATCGTTAGCGCCCTTGTAGGGAATCATCTGCATGGGCGCGCCGGTCTTCTGCTTGAACAATTCGGTGGCAAGCTGGAAAGCGGCGGACGAACTGGAATAGTTGACCTTGTCCGGATTGGCCTTCGCATAGGTCACGAGATCCGACACCGACCTGAATTGCGAGCCGGCATTGACAACCAGGATCAGCGGAAACGATCCCAGCATGGAAATCGGAATGAAGTCGCGCACGGGATCGTAAGGCAACGTGGCGTAAACCGCCGGATTGATGACGATGGCGCCGCTGGCGCCCACCAGCAGTGTATAGC
>BFBZ01002305.1_pt1 | contig 10640 bp, 9 predicted proteins | sample 1888401 | NCBI WGS metagenome assembly BFBZ01 (sample SAMD00112614, study PRJDB3348) | symbiont metagenome | host: Chara braunii | reverse complement strand
CCCCGCGCTCCACCCGCCGAACCTGCCGCGTCGGTCCGCCCATGAAAGGTTCGGGATTGGGCCGCGCCACGGCGCGCGTGTCGGTCGGTGCGGCGCGGATCGAGAATTACTTTTTGCGTAACAACTTCATCACGACCTCGTCCTTGCCTTCACCCTTGAAGTCCTTCGGCCGCTTACCGTCACCGTTGCCGCCGTCGTGAACGAAGGCGATGGTCAGTTCCAAGCCCTTGTCGGTTTCCTTGGTTTGGTAGATGCCCAGAACGGCCGATTTGCCGAGCTTCGGCGTCAGGTCGATTTCCATTGGCGTTTTGGACGGATCGAGTTTGAATTTCGCGTCCTCGCTTTTGTCACCGTCCTTGACGCTGATGACGCCGTCCTTGATTTCCACCGACTTGACCTTGTCGGCTTTCGGGTTCGGCTTCCCCTCGATGAGCAACTCGGCCAGTGTGTAGGTGCCGGCGAGCTTCTTTGCCGCCTCGTCCGCCTTCTCGTCCGCGACCGCAAACGCGCACAGCGCACCGGTCAGCGCGATCCCCAAGATGTAACGCACGGTCGTCTCCCAGAGAGGGACGTGTGAGGTGTTCTGATGACCGACTCCAGGCACCTGTGCCCGAGCCGTTCATGTCATCTGGGATCAGTTTCCGTTTGCTCGCCATTCGTGTCAAAGGTTTATTTTTCCGAGGATGCGCTGGCCACGAAACTACCTTTCGGGTCTCCGCTCGGGACGGGCCGTCTGCACCGCAACAGAGACCGGATTCGACCCGCACTTCAAACGTGTGTGGAGGCGTGAGCCATCGGGGCGAACGCGATTGACAGCACGACCGGCGCTTCAATAATCTCCCATCATCGAAATTCCAAAGGACAACAGTATCAGCCGCCCGCGGGCGAAATCGGCCTATCGGCGCATCTACAACCCCGTTCCGGCCGGGTACTCGTCCGCATGGGTGCGTCTCGGGGACACTGAGACACGCGTCGTTGGTGCGGCCGTGCGCCGGCCCGTTCTGATCGGCTCGACGGGTTTTTCGACCACGACATTCTGCCGGGGCGCGGGAGAAGATTAGCTTCGGCCGGAGTGCGCTTGCGTGGGTGATCGCCCCATCGCACACCCCGTCGCACGTTATGTCCAAAGCGCGTTGATCGGCGTGCCGCGGCTCACCTCGACCGGGCGCCCCTGCTGGTCGGTCATCTGGCCGCGCGGGTCGATGCCGAGGCAGTGATAGATTGTCGCGGCGAGGTCCGCGGGGCTCACCGGGTTGGTTGAAGGGTACGCGGCGGCACGGTCCGACGAGCCGTAGACCCGTCCGCCCCGTATCCCCGCACCGGCCAGCACCACCGAGTAACAGAACGACCAATGATCGCGGCCGGCGTCCCGGTTCACCTTGGGCGTGCGGCCCATGTCGCCCATCCACACCACCAGCGTCTCGTCTAGCAAGCCGCGCGCGTCCAGATCAGCCAGCAGCGCCGAGAACCCGCGGTCCATTTGCGGTGCGAGGGTGGTTTTCAGGTCGCGGAAGTTGCCGCCGTGCGTGTCCCAGTCGCGGTTGCCGACCGAGTAGAGCGTGGTGAGGGGAMCCCCCGCCTCGACCAGCCGGCGTGCGAGCAGGCAGTTCCGCGCGAACGGATCGGAACCGTACGCGTCGCGCACCTTCTGCGGTTCACGCGACACGTCGAACGCCTCCCGCGTGGCGCTCGTGGAGAGCAGTTCGTAGGCGCGCCGAGACGCGTCTTCGAGGGTCCGGGCTTCCGCGGCGGTGCGGAGCCCCGGTGCCGCCCGGTTCATGTGTTCGAGCAGTGTGCGCCGGCCCGTGAGGTCGGTGCCCGCCGTATCCGCCATCACTGCGGTTACAGAACGGGTATCGACCACGCGGTTCGTCCGCGTCTCGAACGGGAGCGTGAACGGCTCGTAGGTCGCGCCCAGGCAGCCGGCGGTCGCGCCGAGGCTGTCGTTGTTGCCGAAGTGTCGCAGGTCACCGAGCGCCACGTAGGGGAACACCGGTCGCGTGGCGGGGCGGAGTTTCGCAACCACCGAGCCGAGGGAGGGCATGTCCTGGGGCGTCGCCGCCGGTTCGATGCCGAGCGTGAGGTGCTTCGGGTGCGAGTAGCCGGTCAGCGCGAGGTACGCGCCGATGGCGTGGTCGTTGTCGTTGTGTGTGACCGAACGCACGATCGCATAGCGATCGGCGAGTCGCGCCAGCCGGGGCAGGTGTTCGCTGATCGCGACCCCGGGCACGTTTGTCGCGGCGGGTTTGAACTCGCCGCGGATCTCGGCCGGCGCGTCCGGCTTCAGAYCCCACRGGTCGRGGTGGCTCGGCCCGCCGTAGTTGAAGACGACGATGCACGCTTTCGCTTTGCCGAACGTTCCGTTGAGGGTCCGCAGCGGTTCACTTGCCCGCGCGCGGAATAAATCGGGTAGAGCGAGACCGGTAAAGCCCAGCCCGCCGACGCGGAGCGCCTCCCGACGGGAGATGCCGTCACAGAGGCGGACGGTCCGACCCAGGATGGAGAGCATGGCGGGCTTCCGGGCAGGTGGGAGTAAAAGCCGGTGGGATGACGTCCGATCATACCCGCAGGAAACGTCTGCGAGCCAGCGCGAATTGCACCCGTTCGGAGCTTGTATCGGGGCCCAGATCGGGTTACGCTCGCCGTGCGTTCTCGCGGTTCGTTCAGCTCGTCGCTTTGCGACGGGACGATGTTGCGTCGTCCGAGCTTCTGCCCGCACACCCCGCGCGGGGACGGCTGTTCCAGCACCGCTACCGGAAGTTCTTCCGCATGCGGATCAGCGGTCTGGGACAATCCCGCGGGTCGTGATTCCGCTGATCCGCATGCGGAAGAACTTCCGGCGGTGCCGTGAGCCGTCCGCGCCCCAGGTCGGGAAGTGAACGCCACGAGGACAACGACACGGGCCGGGGAGCAGTCCCCGGCCCGTGTTACGTCGCACACCGAGCCGCCGGCTCAACTACTTCTGCGGCGCGCTGGTGGTCTTCGCGTCGAGGCGCTTCGCGGCGATCTCCTGGGCCTGAACGTTGAATCGCCCGAGTTTTCGCAACTCCGCGAGCCCCGCGTTCAGTTCGTTTTGCGCCGCGCGGACGCGCTGGAGCTCCTTCTCCGCGGTCGCCTCGGCCTCCGGCGTGAGGAAGTCGTGGCGCCCGACCAGCACGCGGACCACCTCCGTCGGCTTCGGCTCCATCGTGAGCGGGAGCAGCTCGTCCGTCTTCGCGCGGGGCACGAGGTACAAGAGACGGGTGCCCTCTTCACCGAACCACGCCGCGTCCCACGTCTTCACCATCGCCGTCGCCTCCTTCTCGTAGAGGCCCGCGGCGGTCAGCTCCTTCACCAGAAACGCGCCCAGGTCGGCGCGGGTGCCGTCGACGGGGAGCTGCGTGTCGAGTGCGGCTCCGGACTCCAGTTCGCCCACGGGGCGGAAGCCGATCTTCCCGGCGCGGACGGTCACGAGTACCAGACCGGTCGCCTTTCCGCCGGCGCCGTTCACCACGCGGACCTTGTCGCCGCCCAGCGCGCGCACCGTGACCGGCGGGGGGAACGTTCCCACGCCGCGGTAGAACAGGAACTTCTCGCGCTGGAGGACGGCGCCGCCGCGGAGCCCGCGCTCGTCATAGTTGTCGTCCTCGGCCGCGGTGCCTGCGACCTCCGTCTGGAGGCCCACCGCGTCCGTTTCGCGGGCGTGGTAGTAGTGGTTTTCGCGGTCATTGCGCTCGCGCGGAAAACGGGCCGGGTCGCCGGGCGTGAGCTTCACCTCCCACCGGACGCTCTGGCCCCCGGCCTTGTCGCTCTTCGCGGTGTGGTCCGGTGCGCCGTGAGTGAACGGGTACCACTCGGTGATCCACCCCTTCGGGAAGTCCACCTTCACCGACACCTTCGTGTCCCTGTCGGTGTAGAAGTAGATCACCGGCGTCTCCATGCTCACGAGCCCGCCGCGCTGCAGCCGTGCGCTCTTGGTGAAGGGCGAGGTGGCATAGTAGACGAAGTTCGGCAGGTCGGTGTTGTTCGGGGTGAACCCGACCGGAACGCCGTCCGCGCCGGAGAAACTGGTGAACGTGCCCCACTCGTGCGCGACCAACCGCGCCGGGGCCGCGGGCGGCACCGGCGCCGCGGGTACTGCGCCCAGCGGGTCGGGCGTACCGGGGTCGGCCGTGGTGCGGGGAGCGAGTGCGAAGCCGACCGCGACCGCGGCGCCGGCAACCGTCGCGAGCAACAAGATTCTCACGAGCCCTCTCCTTTGGGGAATGACGGCCACCGAGAGGCGACCGTCTCGTGTCACTCTACCAAAGGATCTCAATCGCAGAATTTGTTGATACATCGCCGTTACAGCCGCATATTTGCTCGCGGGTTGTATTGGACGCGTGCCGCGACTCTACGGTTTCGCAGTGCTCGCGGTGCCGATGGTGGTACAGTTGACCGACCCGCCCCACAGCACGCACTCGTGCACAACCGCTGAACCGCCTTCCTTACCCGTTCTCCTCTCCTCATGTGCCCGAGCCGCCCGCGACGCGGCCGACGACCGCGACCGCACGTGCCCCGATTCCGGGCGCCCGTCGCGCGCCGGCTCACACCGGGGAGTACTGCCGCCGCGCGCCCGGAGTCTCGGAGTCTTCACCGGTAACACGACGGGGAGCGACCGGAACTGGTATAGTTCAAAGTGGGAACGCGGGTGGGAAGAGAGGAGGGCGGTCGTGCCGAAACACGTGCTCAAAACGCTCGATCTCACAACGTTGCTCGTTGCGTTGGATCACCTGGAGGAGTACGGTCCGAGCGCGACCGTGGCGGATCCCTATGTGAGCCCGAGTGAGTGCGTCTACATCGTGTACATTGGTGAGACCCAGGCCGCGGCATTGGCGACCCGGCTCCCGCATCTTGAGGTCGTGTTCCGGCTTCCGGGTGTCGCGAAGCAGGGGCGGGTGGTTCGGAAAGTGTTCAGCAAGTCGGCCGTCACGCACGTGATGCAGTTCGCGTTTCCGACGAGCCCGGGGTACGCTCCGTTCGTTCGAGAACTGGCGTCCGTGAAACAGAAATACTGGCGGGKTCTCAACGCCGCGGGGGCACCGATTCAGCCCCCGCGCGGCAAGAGTAAGAACTGATGGGCTTCGTCCCGACCACGTGAGGTGGCAACGTGAGACCCGATACCGCTTTGTTCGCCGCTGTCGGCGCGCCGGGGCTGAGTCGAAGGGGCGATTGTTTTCGTCGCGACGGCATCAAATGGACCGACGCCCACAAAGTCGGGTGGCACGTTCAGGCGGTCGGGACCGGTTCGGTCGGGTGAGTGCTCTTGGGTGCGGCGATGATACTTGTCCTGATGGGTGTGTCCGGATCGGGGAAGACGACGATCGGCCGACTTCTGGCCGGGAAGCTCGGCTGGACGTTCGTGGAGGGCGACGACTACCACCCGGCCGCGAACGTGGCCAAGATGCATGCGGGTGTCCCGCTGACCGACGCCGATCGCGCGCCGTGGTTGGCTGCGCTTCGCGAACGGATCGATGCGGCAGCGGCTCGGGGGGAGAACGTGGTGCTGGCCTGTTCGGCGCTGAAGCACGCGTACCAGGACTATCTGAGCCGACACGAACCGGACAACGTGCGGTACGTCTATTTGCGCGCCGCCGAGGAGCTGATCAGTGAACGGCTGGCGGCGCGGAAGGGGCACTTCATGAACCCCAGCCTGCTGCACAGTCAGTTCGAGACGCTCGAACCTCCGGAACACGCGATCCGGGTCGAGGTGAGCGGCACGCCCGAAGTTATCGCAAATGAGATCGCTCAAAGGTTCCAGTTCTCGAACTGACACAGTATCACTGCTCATACGAATACGCATGGAGCCGAGGGACACTACCGAGCCGAGTGGGGAGGAACGCCGTGCGAATGAGCGTCTTCGGTGTCGCGTGCGGGTTCTTGCTCGCCGCTCCGCTCCCGGTACTCGCGGGTATGCCGGCCCCGTTGCCGACCAACACCGAACGGGTGATGCAACTCGGTGACTCGCCCGTCGCCCGGCTCCAGACCATTTCGTTTTTCCTCCTCGTCTTCTTCCTCTCGGCTGCCGCCGTTTGGGGCATCTGGAACTATCTCCGGCGCGACTTCCCGATGCTGCCCCGGTTGACGTTCGGACGAGCCGTGCTCGGCGTGTTCCTGTGGGGCGTGCTGTTCGTCATCGTGCTCACCATGATCTCGGGCGCGCGCGAACTGATGACGCCGGGCGCGTGGCGCAAACAAGGCGCCACTTATAAGCTCGCCGACGGCCCGGCCCCCGCGTCACAGCTCGAATCGGACCTGACGCGGCGGCGTGCCCATTTGGAAAAGCTGCGCACGGCGCTGTGGCAGTTTGCCGCCACGCACGCGGGCCGGTTCCCGGGTCCGGAGGAGACGTCGGTGATTTCTGCCGAGTTATGGGAGGTTCCGTTCGCCGGCGGATTGAACTACCTCTACGTAGCGGGGCGCACGGCGGGGTATCTTCCGGACGTCCTCGCGTATGAGCCCGACTTTGGCCCTGATCGGTGTCTCGTCCTCCGCGTGAACGGCGACATCGTGGAAGTTCCTTCGGCCGATCTTCGGGCGCTGAGAGGCGGCCCGCCGCCCGCCAGTTCCATTAACTCGGAAGGAAAGAAGCCGTGAGAGCTCGGACCGCCGTTGCGCTCGTCGCGAGTTTCGTTCTGATCGCCGCGGCGATCACCCTCGAGGGTGCCTTCGTCGTCGTTTTGGGATGGGCTCCGTTTCTCGCGCGGGTGCTACCGCAAGTGGAGCCGGACGGTCCGAGCGTTGCTGTCGGTTTGCTCGCTCTGATGGTGTTCGGGGCCGGGGTTCACGGGCTCGGTCGGTCGTGGCGTGGCTCGGGACGTCTTCGGGGCGAGCGATGGCGGGTCCGGTGGACGGTGGCCGTTGTTCTTGGCGTGATCCTCCTGTTTACGGCCGGGACCGCGATCGTCGGTATCTCCCATCAGGTCGCATGGCTCGCGACATCCGAACAACCGCTCGTTGGTCAGGGGGTAGCCAGGGGCGGAGACCCGAAGATGATCGCGATCGGGTTGAGCACGCACCACGATGCCGAGGGCCGGTTCCCTCCGGGAGGGACGTTCTCGACGAACGGCGAAATGCTTCACAGTTGGGAGACTTACATTCTCCCTCACATGGGGTACTCGACCTCGGAGATCGATATGAACCGTCCCTGGAACGGCCCGGAGAATCAAAGATACTTCCGGTGCGTACTGCCCGTATTCATCAACCCGGCGTTTCGGGCGCCGCCCCTTGAGGACGACAACGGGTTCGGCTTGAGCCACTACGCCGCGAACAGCCGAGTTCTTCCTGTCGGAACGCAAACGGCCAACACGCTCGCGAGGAGACCGGAAATCACGCGCGGCGCTTCAAACACGATCCTCGTGGGGGAAGTGAACGCGGGCTTCAAGCCGTGGGGGCACCCGGTTAACGCGCGCGATCCGGCTGCGGGTCTAAACGGGGGAGCGCACGCGTTCGGCGGGCCCGTCAAAAACAACAGCACGACGTTCGTGATGGCCGACGGATCGGTTCGCTTTATCGGCAACGGCGCCGACCCCGCTGTACTGAGCGCGCTGAGTCGCCCACACGCGGATGAATAGAAGGCGCCCTCGGGACCGAACCACTTCGGCTCGACCCGTTCGTATGTGTACGAGGCCTTGCCCCGCTCTACAAAATCAACTCTCACGCAATCAGATCCGGGATGACGTGCGCCTTCTCCACGCCGGTGAGCTTCTGATCGAGCCCCTGGTAGCGGAACGTGAACTTGTCGTGGTCGATGCCGAGCAGCCGCAGGACGGTGGCGTGCAGGTCGCGGACGTGGACCGGGTCCTTCACGATGTTGTAACTGAAGTCGTCCGTTTCGCCGTGGATGGTTCCGCCCTTCGACCCGCCACCGGCCATCCACATGGTGAAGCAGCGCGGGTGGTGGTCGCGGCCGTAGTTGGTCGCGCTCACGCCGCCCTGGCTGTAGATCGTGCGGCCGAACTCGCCGCCCCAGATCACCAGGGTGCTATCGAACAGCCCGAGCCGCTTGAGGTCCCGGATCAGCCCCCAGCACGGCTGGTCCACGTCGCGGGTCTGGTCGGCCATGCGACCGGGCAGGTTGCCGTGGTGGTCCCAGTTGTTGTGGTACACCTGCACGAACCGGACGCCGCGCTCGACCAGCCGCCGGGCGGTGAGCGCCGTGTGCGCGAAGCTGCCCGACTTCTTCACGTCCGGGCCGTACAGGTCGAGCACCTTCTGCGGCTCTTTCGACAGGTCCGCCAGTTCGGGGACGCTCGACTGCATCCGGTACGCCATCTCGTACTGGGCGATCCGGGTCTTCGTCTCCGGGTCGTTCAGCAGGTCGTGGTTCAGCTCGTTCAGCTTGGTCAGCCCGTCGAGCGTGGTGCGGCGGACCTCCGGCGACACGCCCGGCGGGTTGTTGATGAAGAGGATCGGGTCGTTCGCGGCGCGGAAGCTGACCGCGGCGTGTTCGCCCGGCAAATAGCCCGACTGCCACAGCCGGGCGGAGATCGCCTGGATCTGTTCCTGGTTGCTCGGCTTCGCCACCATCACCACAAAGGCGGGGAGGTTGTGGTTGAGCGAGCCGAGGCCGTAGCTGGCCCAGGCGCCGAGGCACGGGCGCCCGGTCACCATGTTGCCGGTCTGCATCAACGTGATGGCCGGTTCGTGGTTGATGGCCTCGGTGTGCATCGAGCGGATGAACACCATGTCGTCGGCCATTTTCGCCGTGTGCGGCAGCGTCTCGCTGACCCACATGCCGCACTGGCCCTGCCGGGCGAACTTGTACTTGCTCGGCGCGATCGGGAACCGGGCCTGCCCGCTGGTCATGGTCGTGAGCCGCTGACCCATGCGGACACTTTCCGGCAGATCCTTGTCGAAGAACTCCTTCATCTTGGGCTTGTAGTCGTACATGTCCATCTGGGCCGGGCCGCCAACCATGTGCAGATAGATGACGTTCTTGCACTTCGTCGGGAAGTGCGTGTGCGGCAGCGCCGCGCCGGTCCCGGTCGCGCTATCGGCGCCCGTGCGGGGCATCGGTGCGACTTCGGCACCCCGGCCGGCGAGGCTCGCGAGGGCCATGCTCCCGAGCGAGAGCCCGGTGGACGCGAAGAAGTGGCGGCGGGKGAGTTCGAGGGCGGKCGGGKTGTGGAAGAGGKTCATGGGAAAAAGCTCAGTTAGTGTGGTCCGCTCGCTCCGCGAGCGGTGCGATTCAAATCAAGTTGGGTATCCGGTAGTTCGTCACTGCGTCATTGTGAACCGCTCGCGGAGCGAGCGGACCACGCTCAATCACGTGCAACCCGTTTCGGTGAGCCCGGTAGGTCGCGGGAATAATGAACGAACTCGAGGGCACCGAGATTCGCCACGCGGGGATTATCCGCGATGTAGTCGCGAAGGCGCTCGAACTGGGCCTCCGAACGGACCAGATGATCGAAGCTCTCTTCTTCCCAGAACCGTCCGGTTCGTGATACGAGTCGATTCAGTTGCCGTGCGGTGTAATGTTTCCACGACCCGCATTGCTTCCGCATCGCGCCAAGTTCGGGAAAACTGACGAGAACATGGGCGTGGTTCGGCATCACTACGAAATCGAATAGAATGTACCGCTCTCCGTCGAAGTGTGCCAGACTCTCGGCCACGAGTTTTGAACAAATCGGATCTCGAAGCGGACATGAGCCGTGGCAGTTGTCGAGCGACTCTTCCCAACGGGTCGAACAGAGGCGCCGAAACGCGGTCTGTTCATCGAGTCGTAACTGGGTCAAGGCATACTCCCAGTTCGAGCGATTCGCGTCTATCCCGTGGGCGCGGAGCCATTCGTCTCGAGTGGCCAAGAACCGCTCAACGACCTCGCGCGGCATGGAATCCCATGTACGAAGCGTGATGAAGCAAGCGGTACCGACCTGTTCCCAGTGCGGCAGACGACCGGTGGTAACCGTGAATTCGGCCCCTTTATCGAAGAACAGCGGTTGTTCGGAAACTGGCATCACGGCGATCGCAGTCTGGGTGCTTCAGTGCCGTTCGCTCACTCCGCGAGCGCTTCGCGTCCGACACATGAGGTACGTTCGATTCGGCCCGTCAGCGCCACATCGAGACGCGTAGCACCGCTCGCGGAGCGAGCGGACCACACTCAAAGACGCTCGCTCCGCGTGCGGGTGGGACTCACTTATTCAGTACCTCGTCCAGGTTCATCAACTGGTTGGCGAGCATCGTCCACGCGGCCAGTTCGCTCGCGTCGAGCTTCGGATCGGGCTTCGATTCGCCGAACGCGATGAGCTTCTTCGCCTCGTCGGGCTTCGCGGCATAGTTCGCGCGGAGCGACTTCAGCCCGTCACGTACGATGACCCGTTCCGCGTCCCGGAACGAGCGGCTGAGCAGGCGCTTCGCAATGAAGTCGAGGCGCTTGGCGTCGTCCGTGTCGGACGCGAGGGCCTTCTCCGCGAGAACGCGGGCCGCTTCCACGAACTGCACGTCGTTCAGGGTGAGGAGGGCCGCCAGCGGCGTGTTCGTGCGGTCGCGGCGAACGGTGCAGGTCTCGCGGCTCGGCGCGTTCAGAACTTCCATCGAGGCCGGCGGGGCCGAGCGCTTCCAGAACGTGTACATGCTCCGACGGTACAGGTTCTCACCGGTGTCGCGCCGGTAGTCGCGGG
>BFBZ01000022.1_pt256 | contig 10640 bp, 7 predicted proteins | sample 1888401 | NCBI WGS metagenome assembly BFBZ01 (sample SAMD00112614, study PRJDB3348) | symbiont metagenome | host: Chara braunii | reverse complement strand
CCGCTGATCGCCAACCAGATCGGCGTCGAGGAAGCCCTGCAGAAGAGCTCGGTGCCGCTGCGCAGCTTCATGCAGAAGAACGTGCGCGAGAAGGATCTCAAGCTGTTCATGGACCTGTCCGGAGAGCCCCCGCCGGCGACGCCGGACGAGATGTCGCTGCGCATCCTGGTGCCGGCGTTCATGATCTCCGAACTGAAACGCGCCTTCGAGATCGGCTTCCTGCTGTTTCTGCCGTTCCTGATCATCGACCTTGTCGTCGCCTCGGTGCTGATGTCGATGGGCATGATGATGCTGCCGCCAGTGGTGGTGTCACTGCCGTTCAAGCTGATCTTCTTCGTGCTGGTCGAYGGCTGGTCGCTGGTGGCGGGGAGCCTGGTGCAGAGCTACGGCGGGTAAAAAGCCACGAACGGAGCGGATCCCAAGCGGCCCATGAGTTCGACCGAATATCGTGCGCGTGTCATCTACACTGAGCCCATGCTGCGTCAGGCCGTCCGGACCTTCGTCTGGCGAAGTGCCATGCGACGCTGGTGGCTTTGGCTAGCCGCAATCCTCATCACCGTCATCGGTCTGATCACTGGCTGGCACAAGGGCCCCTCATGGGCCGACGGCGTCGCCATAACCGGCCTGATCCTTGTACCTTTGTTCTTCTCGCTGGTCTGGTGGTCGCACTTCGCCCACACAGTCGGGAAGTTTCGCGCAATGACCTCGCCTGTCGGCGAATTTACGTTTCGGGATCGCGACGTCACCATCGCCTCCTCGCTGGGATCGGCGACGCTGCCTTGGTCGAGCTTTGTCGACGTTTGGGAAATGCCCCGCTTCTGGATGATCTTTCCGGCGCGAAACCAGTTCGTCACGCTGCCGATCGAGACGTTGTCCGAGGAGCTTCGCGACTTCGTGCGGTCGAGGCTGCCGCAGACATCCTGAAGCACGATCCGAACACGACGCCCCACAGCGTCAACAGGTCATGCCGCGTCCCATCGGCTAACGCACCGCGTTCGCGCTCTTCACGCTGCCGATCTTCGGCAAAGCCCCGGTCGGGGTCGGATCGGACTGTGACGTGCTCGGCGGCAGGACGGCCTTGGCCGTCGTCATATCCGGGAAGCGGGTCTTCATCTCGCGCAGGAAGCCGTCGAGGGTGTCCACCGACGCCGCCATCTTCGCGATCTCGGTGAACTCGGCACTGGTCGCCGCCGCCGGCTTGCTGGCGATGTCGAAGGCGATGCGATCGGCGCCGGTGCTCATCTTGGGACCGTACTTCTCGCGAAAGCGTCCGAGGCCGAGCGTATCCTCGGCCAGCGCGTAACCGATCGCCGCGCGGATCACGTCGCCTTTTTCGACGGCGTTGAGCGGCTGAAAATCCTTCCAGCGATCGCCATAATACAGCTCGACCTGTTCGGCGGATTCGCGCCAGCGCCGTGCCGCCCAGTAGATGTCGGAGCGCAACCGCACCACCTCGCGCCCGGCGAGGTTCGAGATCATGTCGAGCGCGAGATCGTGGCGACCGATGTCGCTTTGCGCCCGCGCCTCCAGCAGCATCCGCTGCTGCCGCAGCTCGCCGGCGAGATCGGCGATGCGGGTGTCCCTGATCACGGTGGCGGCGCGATCCGGCTTGCGGTTCATCAGATAGACCGTCGCCAGGCGCGATGCGACCTGGGCGCGAGCCGCGCCCTCGAGCCGGTGATCGACCTGGTACTGCAGCAGGTCGGCCGCCTGATCGAGCAAGTCGACATTGACCAGCCGCTCCGCCAGCCGGCGGATCATCTCGTCGCCGCGGCGGCCGATCGGCGTCAGCTCGCGATAGTCATAGAACATCCCCAGCGCCTCGATCGGCGGCAGGTCGTCGCCTTTCGGCCCGAGAAACACCTGCGAGAACAGCGCCGAGGTCTCGTCCTCGATTTGCCGCGACACGTCGGAGTTCGCCGACAGCCGCGTGGCGAGGCGCGCGGCGGCGAACGAGTCGGCATAACGGCCGGCGTCCGCATACAGCCGCGCCAGTTGCTGCAGGGTCTCGAGCTCGATGGTGTCGCCGCGCCAGGTCACGGCCAGCGTCTCCAGCCCCTGCAAGGCATCGTCGGTGCTGATGTCGTTGTGTTTGCGCCGCAGCGCGATCTCGTGCAGCCGGGCTTCGGCGGCCGACTTGCGGTCGCTGGACGCCAGCACGTCGCGATAGTCGCTTAGCGCATCCTTGTCGCGTCCCAGCGCCTCGGCAAGCTGTCCCCGCATCACGGCGACCGCGGGCATCATGCCGGGCGGAATGCCGAGAAGGTCCAGATCATTGCCGCGGGCGGATGCGCCAGCATAATCCCTGACCTCGAGTGAGGCGCGCATCGCCGCGCCGAGCACGATGCGCTGCAGGTCGTCGGGCAGCGCCGCAATCGAGAATTCCGCGTTCTTGAACTTTTCACGCGCCTCGGCCCATTTCTCCTGGCCGGCGGCGGCGAGCCCTTTCCACACCTGGAGATCGTAGCCGCCGCCGATCACCGGACTGGCGAGATCCTTGAGGCCGACAGCGGGATGGCCGCCGAGGATGTTGGCGACAGCGCGAACAATCAGCGCGGTCGGATCTTCCGTGCCGGGCTTGGCGTCGGCCAGCGCGACATCGGCCGCGCCCTTGGCTTCGGAATAGAAGCCGCGCGCCAGATAGAACCGGGCCAGATCGATATTCGCGGCGATCTTTGCATCGCCGCTGGCCTGCGCCGCGGCCGATATCAGATCGTCGACCCGCTTGCCGAACACGGCGTCGCGGTTCTGCCGCCACTCCGCGAGATCGAAGATCGGCCGTGGGCCGCTCGCCGCCCGCTGAGGTGCAAGGTCGGCGGATGACAATGTGAGGCCGCCGGGCCGGGTCACCATCACGCGGTCGGGCGAGGTGGTGACGGAGAGATCGTCGGCATTGGACTGAACGACGACGCCGTGGATCGACTCCAGCAGCGAAAATTCCACGAAGTCCTGTCGCTTGACGAAACCGCGCGCCGGCAGCGGGGCGGTGACCACCGTCAGCGCGTCGCCAGCCTCCGGATCGCGGAGCTTGTGTATCGTGGCGGGGCCAGCCAGCGCCACGGCGACATGCGCCCGCGCGGGATCGGCGATGTTGCGGATGGCGGAGAGCGGCTGCTGCGGCGTTTCCATTGTATCCGCCAGCATCACGCTGAGGCCGGTGCCCTCGCCCGACAGGCTCGCCAGTTGCGGCCGGCCGAGGCGGATGCGGATCGACTGCCCCTTGTCGAGCGTCTGCGTGACCACGTCGCCGATGATCGATCCGCCATCGCGGCGGATGGCGTCGGTGTTGATCGCCGCCTGAGTGTCGACCACCAGCCAGATCGCATCACCGCGGCGGAACATGGCCGCCGGAGTCGCGATCGTGAATGGGAACACCAGCCGCAACCCATCGCTGCTGCGGGTGGCGCGCACGATCACGGCGCCATCGTCCTGGGCCGGCGCGGCTTCCGCCTTCGCGGCCGCCTGGGCCGGCGCTGGGGATGGTTGCGGTGCTGCAGCGGGCACGTCGACCGCAGGCGGAGCCACCTGCGGCAGCGCTGCGACCGGCGGCGGTGCCAAGGCCGCCGCGGCCTTGACCTGCTCCATGATCGGCTCGGCGTCGGATGGCACTGGCGGCATCACCGCGGTGGATTTGTCCGGCGCTGCGGTCGCCGGCTTGGAAATCTCAGGCTTGGGCATCTCAGGCTTGGCGATCGCAGGCGCATCCGCTTTTGTTGCCGCCTTGATCTCGGACTTGGCTTCGGCAACGGTCGCGGCCAGCCCCGACGACTTGCGGACCTGGTCGAAGCCGATATCGACCACATAGTTGGCGTCCTCGCGGAACGACTTCACGTCGACATCGCCGATCACCGCGAACGCCACCGTCGCGGATTCGCCTTCGATCTTCTGCTCGATCGCGGAGATATTTGACGGCGCGGCGAGCTTGGCATCGGTGAGGTCGAAGTTCAGCGGCGTGCCGAACACCAGCGAGAGCCTCTTGTCTTCCAGCGAGGACGAGACCCCCGTTCCCGGCGGCAGTTCGAACACGAAACGAACGAAGGTCGGCTGCACCGAGGCCCGCACTCGTACCGGCGCGCGCTTCTTGACCTCCGCCATGATCTTCTGCTGCCGCAGCGCCCGCTCCGCGGCGCGTGCGCGCTCGGCGAGCTCGCGCACCACCTCCTGCGGCAGCGGCGGCGGCAGGCCTTTCCAGCTGTCGGGCAAGAGATCGATGAAAATGCGCTCGCCCGCGGTCATCGAGTTCACCGTGACCTTGCGCGACAACGCGAGCCGGATCGCCATGCCGTCGGGATCGCGCCGCGCCATGCCGACATAATCCGGCACCGCGTCGGCCAGCCTGTCGACGGGGATATCGACCGGCTTCTTGAAGCGGATGACCAGGATCGAGCCCGCCGTCATCACCTCGGAATCGACGTCGTCGTCGAGCTTCAGCACCATGCGTGCGAAGCCACCGGCGGCGGCGAACGAGGCTTCGCCCTTGACCGGCTGGGCCTGGGCTTGCGCCTGGTTTTGCGGTTGGGTTTGGGCCTGCACGGGAAGCGTCAGCATCGCGACCGAGAGCAGCAGCGCGCCTGGCAGCATGCGCAGATGCAGCGGCGCAAGGCAAAGCCGGGCCGCCTCGCGTCCATGCAGCCAGCCTCGTCCGGGACTCGTTCGCGTCCTGCTCACGTCTCTCGGCCCATTCTCCCGGCCACCCCGTGGCCCGCGACCTCACCCGATCGACTGTAGATTCCGGCGTTTAAGGAGCTGTTAAGGTGAACACATTGATTTCATTGGGGTTCGCATGGCAACGCCCGGGTTTGTACGCCTCGACGTTTTCGACCCGTTCCCCCAGAGCCACGCCCGGATTGGGCATGATTTGCGTTAACGGCTGATTAACCAGCCGCATTTGGACCAACGGGCCAACACCCGCGAGACCAACTGTCATCAGTTCGCCAAGGCGGGACGGAACAAGCGTACCCGGCGATAGACGTGGTTGACGAGCGTCATCGTCCACAACGCAACCTGGGTGACGATGTCCTGGGTTCAGTACACCCCGCAAGCCAGTCACGATCAGTTTGCGCAATCGTTCAACGTTCGCGCAGACTTTCCTGGGCGTGGCGCAGCAAAGGCGACAGCAGATACTGGATGATCCGCCGCGTACCGGTCTTGATCTCAACGCTGACAGCCATCCCGGGTGAAAGATTGAGGCGCTTGTCGTCCGCCTGCATCCAGGTCTGATCGAGCGACACCCGCGCCGCATAGGCCGCGTCCGATAGGCCGCCGCCGTCGGCCGCACTCTGTTTTGACGGATCCGGTTTGGCGGCGCTTTCGCGCGGAATGGCGTCCCGAGACAGACTGACGACCTTGCCGTGCCGCAAGCCGTAGCGGGTGAAATTGAACGTATCGACCTTGATCTCCGCATCCTGGCCGGGATGCACGAAGCCGATGTCCTGGTTGTCGACCATGGCCTCGATCTCCATCGTGCTGTCGGCAGGAACGATGGCCAGCAGGGTCTGAGCCGGGGTGACGACGCCGCCCACCGTATGAATCGCCAATTGCTGAACCGTCCCGTCGATGGGAGCCGTCAGGGCCTGATACTTCGTCCGCTGCTCGGACTTCGCGACGTCCTGCGCGAGGCCTTTTGCCTTCCGGTTGGCTTCGGCCAGATCGCTCAAAATCCCGCGACGAAATTCGGCTCGCGTTTCGTCCAGCCTGGCTTTCGCCGCGACCACTCCGGCCTCGGCTTCCTTCAGACGGCTCGTCTGCACGTCGAGATCCTTCTGGTTCGACACCAGTTCCTGCAGGTTCTCGAGATAAGCCAGCTTCGAGCCGGTCTGATGATCGTAAAGCGTCTTTCGCATCTGCGTACGCTCTTCCATCATCGGCAGCAGCGACTGAATCTTGCCGATCGACACCTTCTGGCTTTCCAGTTCCGCCTGCTTGTGCGCCTGCTCGCTGGCGAGCGCCGCGATCTTGCTGCGATACTCCGATACCTGGCCAATCAGGAACTGCTCTCCCATGCTGACCTGCTCGGGGCTGGCGCCCGGCGGTGGCACGAAGCGCGCATCGGCATCGCTCTCGCTTCCGAGCGCCGCCGTCAATCGCGCGATGTCGATCCGGGCCGCCATCAAATCGGTTCTAAGGTGATCGAGATCCGCCTGGTTCATCGTGGCGTCCAGTTCGACGAGACCGTCACCGGCCTTCACCTTCTGCCCATCGTGAACCAGGATCGCGCGAACGACGCCGATCTCGAAAGGCTGCACGATTTTCGTATGCCCGGTCGGGATGATCTTGCCCTTGGAGACCGCGACGATATCGACCCGCCCGAAGGACGCCCACACGATCGCGAGCGTAAAGACGGCGACGAGGCAGTACGCCCCCAGACGGCCGATCGGCGACGGCGGTGTCTCGACGATCTCGAGAGCCGCCGGCAGGAACTCGCGCTCGGCGCTGCGAAGCGGCTGGTTGCGGACCGGGACGACGGCGGTGGTCATCTGGCACCCATTGGTCGTGATCAGGACTGCATGGCGTGAAGCGCGGCATAACGGCCGCCCCGGCGCAGGAGATCTTCGTGCGTGCCGTCTTCCGCCACACGTCCGCGTTCAATGGTCAGAATGCGGTCGGCGACCCGCACCGCCATCAGCCGATGCGCGATGATGAAGACGGTGCGGCCTTTCACGATCTGACGCATGTTATCGTGGATAATGCGCTCGCTTTCGTAGTCGAGCGCGCTCGTGGCTTCGTCGAATATCAGGATGCGCGGATTGTTGACCAGGGCCCGCGCGATCGCGATGCGCTGCCGCTGTCCGCCCGAAAGGGTGCTTCCCCGCTCGCCGATCATGGTGTCATAGCCATCAGGCAATTCCAGGATGAATTCATGGGCGCCGGCGAGACGCGCGGCGGCGATGACCTGCTCGCTCGGCATGCTCGGATCGGCAAGGGCGATATTGTCGCGCACGGTTGCGTTGAAAAGCACGTTCTCCTGCATCACCACGCCGATCTGACGGCGCAGGGCGCGCAGATCCAGGTCTTCATAGGCGAGGCCTTCGGCGAAGACCGCCCCGCGATCAGGGCGATAGAAGCCGAGTATCAGTGACCTGTCTCTTATACACATCTAGATGTGTATAAGAGACAGATATCCAGGTTGACGTCCTTGAGAACTTCCGGCCCGTCGATACGGTAGCGGAATGTGACATGCTCGAACCTGATGTCACCGATCAGCGTCGGCAGCGCGGCTTTGGTCGGATTGTAGGACGGCTCGATCGGCGTATTGAGAATGTCGCCCAGGCGCGCGATCGACAGGCGGGCCTGATGAAAGTCCTGCCAAAGTCCGGCCAGCCGCAGCACCGGCGCGCTGACGCGGCCCGCCAGCATGTTGAAGGCAACGAATTCGCCGACACTCAGCGCCCCCTCGATCACGAGCTTGGCTCCGAAGAACAGGATAGCCGCCATCACCATCTTGTTGATGAACTGGACGGCCTGGCTGCCGACATTGCCGAGGGTGAGAACGCGGAAGCTTGCACTGACATAACCGGCAAGCTGTTCTTCCCAGCGGCGTTGAACCTGCGGCTCGACGGCCATGACCTTCAATGTTTCGACGCCGGCGACGCTCTCGACAAGAAAGGCCTGGTTCTCCGCGCCGCGCTTGAATTTCTCGTCGAGACGCGCGCGGAACAGCGGTGTCAGGCCTGCGGAGATCGCGATGTAAAACGGCAGGCTCGCCATCACGATCCAGGTCAGAAACGGCGAATACAGGAACATCACCGCCAGAAACACCGCGGTGAACAGCGCGTCGATCACCAGCGTCAGCGCCGAACCGGTCAGGAAGTTGCGAATATTTTCCAGTTCGCGGACCCTGGCGACGGAGTCGCCGACCCGTCGCGCCTGGAAATAGGCCGACGGCAGCGCCAGCAGGTGTCGGAACACGCGTGCGCCCAATTCGACATCGATCCTGTTGGTGGTATGCGCGAACAGATATGTCCGCAGCATTCCGAGAAGCGTCTCGAAAGCGGATATCGCCACCAGGCCTATGATCAGGACGTCGAGCGTGCTCTCGCTGTGATGCACGAGGGTCTTGTCGATGACGACCTGAAAGAACAGCGGCGAGACCAGCGCGAACAGCTGCAGGAAAAACGAGAACAGAAACACTTCGCCGATCAGGCGGCGATATTTGTGTATCGCGGTTACGAACCAGGAAATGCCGAAACGGTTCGTGAGATCGCTTAAAGTCGCGCGTCGCGCCATGAAGACAAGACGGCCGTCCCAGCATGCCTCGAACGCCGCGCGGGTCAGCATCTGCGGCCGTCCGACCGACGGATCGGAGACGAGGACCTGCTCATCGGACGCCTTGCCGACGATCAGGAAACCACCATCGCCGAGGCAGCCAATGGCAGGCAACGGACTGTTGATCAGGCGCGCCCATCCGGTCTTGACGACACGCGCCTTCAACCCGAAATCCTTGGCGCAGCGAAGCATTTCGGTGACGCCGATCGGGACGCCACCGAAGCGATGCTGGATTTGATCCGGCTCCGCCGCAACGCCTTGAAAGCGCATCAGCATCACCAGTGCGGCGAGGCCGGCATCAGCCGGCTTTGTCTTCACCTCATGCATCGTATCCTCGGTTGCGGCCGACCTGAGCGCGCTGCTCCGGGCCTTCGGAGATTCAAGCACGCCGTGCCGCCCCGAAGGCCGGCACGGCGAATGGACGGATCAACCGTGGCCGTGCGGGTTCGCAAGAATCGGGCTCTGGATGTGTGCATCGGCGATCACATTGCCGCCATTCTCGCCGGGAGCAGTCGTGAAGGACGAGGCGATGAAGTTGCCAAGCGCCGACGTCTGACTCGCGATCGACGCCAGCAAGTCGTGCGCCCCAGCCTTATGGTCATCCTTGTCTGCGGTCGCGGGTGCCGGATCGGCCGTGAAGCTGATGCCGTGCGGCGAGCTGAAGCTGAAGCCGGGCGCGTTGTCGGCCGACAACAGCGGCGTGAATGCGCCGGTCGTCGGATCAACCTGGCCGAACGCCTTCAGGCTTCCGACCGAGGCGTAGTAGTCGCCGGTGTTCAGGCCCGTCGCATGAAACGAGTAGACCTTGTTGGTTGCCGTATCCGTCAGCGTAAACGTGCCCGACGTGGCACTCGGCTTGATCACGTCATCGAGACCGGCCTTGCCGCTGGTGACGCCTGCCACGTTGGTAAACGACACCGACTGCTGGGCGGTGCCGGCCTTGCTGATGTCGATGATCGTGCCGTCGTCACCGCTGCTCAGAATCAGGTCGCCGTTCGGCGCGAGCTTCAGGGAGTCGGGATCGTTTTGCGGCACCAGTTCGATCTTGCCGGTCACGGTGTCGAGGCCGGTGGCGCCGAAGCTCAGCACCGTCTTGGTGGTGAGCAAGCCGGTCGGATGATCGCCCTGGACCAGTTCCACCAGCGTCGGATCTCCGGGATTGACCGGATTGGTGTAACTCAGGAACACTTGGTGTCCCTTGAACACGACATCGTCGTAGCCGCGGGTGGCCGACGAATTGGCGAAGCTGAGCGGCGCGGAGATCGTATGTGTCTTCGGGTCGATCAGCGTCAGGGATGGGTTGCCATCCTGATTTTGCAGAGCCCAGATCTCCCCGGTGACGGGGTTGAACTTCAGACCGTCGACGGATCCCGATATCGAATAGGAATATTCGATCCTGCCGGCCCTATCGTACTGGACGATCGTGCTCGAGCCGCCTGCCCCGGTCGAATCCGCGCCATTGCCATATTCAACGAAGGTCGAGCCGTCCGCGGTCGTGACCGAGTCGGGCGAGTTGGAGCCGTCGATCGGTGTCTGGAATGTTTTGATCGCGCCGATTTGCGGCGAAGGAGCCGCATTCTTGTCCGGAATGAAAGTGACGCCGTGCGGCGAGCCGAAGGTGAAGCCCGGCGCGTTGTCCGCGGAGACCAGTGCGGTGAACACGCCGGTGTTCTCGTCGACCTGGCCGAAAGCCCCCAGGGCGCCGACCGAGGCATAATACGCGTTGGGATCGAGACCGCTGACATGGACCGACAGAACGCGGCCATCCTTCGCATCCGAGATCAGGAAGGTGCCCGACGTGGCTGTCGGCTTGATCACATCGTCGAGACCGGCATTGCCCACCGACGCAGCGGGAATCCCCCGGATCGGCGTGAAGGCGATCGCCTGCTTCGCGGTGCCAGGGTTCTGAATGTCGATGATCGCACCATCGGCATTGCTGGAGAAGATCAGATCGCCATTGGCGGCAAGCTTCAGCGAATCCGGATCGGTCTGCGGAACCAGTTCCATCTTGCCGGTCACGGTGTCGTAGCCCATGGCGCCGTCGAGCAGCACCGGGGTGGTGCGGAGCGGCTCGCCCGGCGTCGGGTTGGGGCCGTTGAGGAGCTTCACGATCGTCGGATCGCCGTTGCCGGTCGGATTGGTGTAGCTCAGAAACACGTTCTTGCCGTCGAACACCACGTCATCGTAGCCCCGCGTGGTCGAGGTGTCGGCATAGGTGAAATGCGCCGTGACCTTTTGCGTCACAGGGTCGATCAGCGACAACGACGACCGGCCGTCCTGGTTCTGCAAAGCCCAGACCAGTCCGGTCTCGGGATTGTACTTCAGCCCGTCGACCGAGCCTTCGATCGCGTAGGCCTGCACGAAATTTCCCGCCC
>BFBZ01002304.1_pt1 | contig 10644 bp, 8 predicted proteins | sample 1888401 | NCBI WGS metagenome assembly BFBZ01 (sample SAMD00112614, study PRJDB3348) | symbiont metagenome | host: Chara braunii | reverse complement strand
CCCGCCTCAGCAAAAAAGAAAGTCCCGGCGAAAAAAACGAAGGCGGTAGCTAAAAAGGCTGCTGCAAAGACAGGTGGGCCTTCCGTAAAGTTTGTAGCGCATAGCACGGGCTTAAAAGAGGGCGACCGTGCACCTGCTTTCGAAGGCGTAGACCAGTTTGGTAACGCGATCTCGCTCGCGGGGCTGAAAGGAAAGACCGTGATCCTTTATTTTTACCCGAAAGACGACACGCCAAGCTGCACCGCCGAAGCCTGCAGCCTCAGGGATGAGCACCGCTACCTGGCCATGCACAACTACGTGGTGATAGGGGTGAGCGCGGATACTGAAAAGGCGCATAAAAAATTCACGGCCAAATATGAGCTCCCTTTTTCGTTGCTGCCCGACCCGGAGCACCGGATCATCGGGGCTTATGATGTCTGGGGTACAAAAATGTTCATGGGCAGGATCTACGATGGCATTATCAGGACTACTTTTATCATTGACGGGCAGGGCCTGATCAAAAAAGTGATCAGGGATGTGAATACCAAAGGCCACGGCCGGCAGGTGCTGGAGCCCTGAGAGATCAGCCGGAGAAACTTAAAACAGATAATTCAATAGATATGCAACTTTATTCGATCAACACCGGGCATTTTAAATTAGACGGGGGCGCCATGTTTGGCGTGGTACCAAAATCTATCTGGCACAAGCTGAACCCTGCCGATGATAACAATATGTGTAGCTGGGCCATGCGCTGTCTGCTCATCCAGGATGGTAAGCGCCTTATTTTGGTTGACAATGGCATGGGTGATAAGCAGGACGCCAAATTTTTCGGGTACTATTACATGCATGGTGATGACACACTGAAGGGTTCGCTGGCAAAGCATGGCTTTGGCATGGACGATATCACGGATGTGTTTCTGACCCACCTGCACTTTGACCATTGCGGGGGCAGCATCAAATACAACAGCGACCGCACCAAACTGGAACCCGCTTTTAAGAACGCTAAGTATTGGTGCAACCAGAAGCACTGGGACTGGGCGGTAAATCCTAATCCACGTGAGAAAGCGAGTTTCCTGAAGGAAAATATTTTGCCGATCCGGGAAAGCGGGCAGCTCAATTTTGTGGATGTGACAAAGGAGTTCATCCCCGGCATGTCTGTATATGAAGCTAACGGGCATACCGAGGCCATGATGCTGCCACTGATCAGCTATAAGGGTACCACCATTGCCTATATGGCCGATCTTATTCCATCTGCCGGGCATATTCCCATTCCTTATGTGATGGGCTATGATGTGAGGCCACTTAACACCCTTAAGGAAAAAGAATATATCCTCAAAGAAGCTGCCGACAAACGCTGGACCTTGTTCTTTGAGCACGATCCTGTGATAGAATGCTGCACGGTGCAGCAGACAGAACGTGGCATTCGCCTGCACGAGTCGTTCGACCTTAAAAATATATAGCGGGTTATCAATAAGGTAACTTAAAAATAAACTGGGGGTGTTGCCGGTCTCACGTTCTCTCTTTACCTTAGCAGCAAACTTTCTTGTTGTATTGTTCTTAATCTGAAAAGATCATGAGGCATTGTTTCCTGTTTATATGCATCATGGGCTTGCTGTGCCCTGTGCTGTCCCAAAACCTTGTGGTTGATGGTACCATCAGTAATAATGCGAACTGGAATTCCCAGGAGGCGCCTTATAATTCCGGTACATATGAAACGTCTTACATTTCGGGGGGCTGTGGTTCTAATTATGTGATGGAAGTGGATGCCGGCTCAACGCCAAGCCAGGTGGTGAATGGCTTTGTGAGCGGCATGCAGTACAAGCTCAGCTTCAGGTATGCCTGGCGTACGGTGAGCTGCTCGGCATCAAACAATCCCACCACGCTTAATATCCAGTTTTCGGATGCCCCGGGTGTGCTCACTGTTACCCTGTCGGTAGCCAGCACACAAACCGCTTTTGTAAACACATCTTTTACCTTTACCAACAACACGGCCACCAGCCATACGCTGTCTCTTACCAATCCCGGAAATGTCAATACCTGCGGGGTTATCATGGATGATATCTGCATCGTGCCGGTAACCTCTCCCGGTGGCGTGGGTGCTACAAACCTGAGCTTATGGATCAATGCCGGCATCCTTGGCATGACCGATAACACGGGCGTTTATGGCTGGATCACCGGCGGCTCAAATGTGGCCTCGCTCACGCCACCCTGCGCCAACCCACCTGTGTATCATACGGGCCAGGCCAGTGTTGCCAATGCCCTCGTAGCCAACTACAACCCTTATGTTACCTTCAATGGCTCCAGCCAATACCTGCAATATCTTGGCAACCGGCTCAATGTATCAGACGTATCTGCATCTGGCATGACATCCGTTTTTTCCACGTTCATGGGTGGTGGAACAGGCCAGACCGTTTTTGGCAACCGGTCGGTCAACAACAGCATCCTCACCGGGCGTACTTCCGACTTTACCATGAACAACAATGGTGCTACCGGTACGGGCAACGTGGCTTCCTATACAAACTCTTCGCGCGTTAACATTACCTCTTTCAGGGGAAACAGCAATGGGATCGGCGTGGGAGATAAGAATGGCAATTCATCAGCTACTTCCAACGGCACTTTCAACAGCGATTACCTTACACTTGGTGCAAACCTGAATAGCTCCGGCACCTACAGTCAGTATTTCGGCGGGTCGCTGGCAGAGCTCATTGTATTCAACTCATCGCTCAACCATACACAGATGCACCAGGTGCGCTCGTATATGGGGGCCAAGTATGGCGTAACGCTTGCCGATAATATCTCCACACCATCGGTTGACGAAAGGAATTATATCGCTTCCGATGGCAGCACCAATTACTGGACCTATGCTTCCAACGCCACATACCACAACAATGTGAGCGTGGTGGGTCGTGATGATAACACATCGCTGTTCCAGCAGAGATCGATCAGCACCGATGCCGATGCCTTGTCGCACACGGGCAATGCCATGCTTATGATTGATAATGGCGGCGCCTTTACAGCTGATAAATCTTTCTTTGCCACGGGCCATAACGGGATCTCTTCCTACAATGTATTGCTCACAGATGTGCCGGCCGGGATCCAGACAAGGCTGCAAAGGATCTGGAAATTCCAGAAAACGGGTACGGGTGTAGCCAATAGCGTGACAGTGAAATTTGATATGACAGGCTATACGCCTCTTACCGGCAGTGATCTGCGGCTCCTGGTGAGCACATCATCCCTGTTCGCGTCCTCTACCGTCATCTCCGGATCATACAGCGCACCTTATTTTACAGCTTCGTTACCTACTACCGGCGGCGTGTATTATACCATCGGCTCCATCAATAATGTGCAAACACCACTCCCTGTCGAATTGTTGTCTTTTGCAGCCATAGCCGAGAACAATAAAAGGGTGAAACTTCACTGGGCCACGGCCACCGAGATCAACAATGCCTTTTTTACAATAGAGCGCAGCAGTGATGCCATTCATTTCTCAGCCCTCACAACAGTGCTCAGCAAGGCACTGAATGGCAACAGCAGCACCCAACTTGATTATAGCACATACGATGAGAAGCCATTACAGAACCAGGTGTCGTATTACAGGCTCAGGCAAACAGGCATGAGCGGGCAGGTTAAATACTATAATATTGTGCCTGTTGACATGGCGGGCCCGCAGATGGATCCTGCTATATATCCCAACCCTAACAAAGGCGGTTTTTTTGTGGATGTGACCGGCGCCGACCGCCACGCGGTTATCCGTGTCACAGTGCTGGATGAATGGGGCAGGGAACACTATGCAAATACTTTTTACAGGGAAAACGAAGGAGACGCCATCAGGATCAACACAGACAGTAAGCTGTCGGCCGGTACCTATTTCTGCCAAATAGAAGCGGGAGAGCTCCGGAAAGTGATCACGGTGATCGTAGAGTAACGGTTTACGACAGGTCTTCTTCCATGATCAGTTTCCTGAGCATGTTGAGGGCGGTGATGGCTGTTACCTGGATATTGCGGCCGCGGTTATCCCCGAAAATAAATTTTCGGGCCATTTTTCTTTCGGGTGTTGATACGGCGATCCATACGGTGCCCACAGGTTTTTCATCGGTGCCACCACCGGGCCCAGCAATGCCTGATACGGCAATAGATACATGGGCTTTGAACAGGTGTTTCACTTCTTCTGCCATGGCTGTTACACATGCTTCGCTTACCGCTCCCTGGCTCGTAAAAACAGACTCGTCTACTTTCAGGAGCGCATGCTTAAATTCATTGTGATAAGGGATCACGCCGCCATTGAAATAATCTGAGCAACCCGCAATGCTTGTTATCAAATGCGAGATATAGCCCCCGGTGCAGCTTTCGGCCAGGGCCAGTTTCCATTGTTTTTCCCGGAGCAGGTCGCCCACTATCTTTTCGAGCTGTGGCGGCTCTTCGCCATACTGTTCGTAACCATAAATATATTTACCTGCTACCTGTTGTAATTTTTCGGCTTCATGCTCCACTTTCTGCTTCAGCGCGTTTTCATCAGGGCCTTTGCTGCTCATGCGCAGCCTTACCATACCCGGCGAAGGGAGATAGGCCAGGCTGATGTCTTTTTCGGCCAGGGCGTCTTCCCAGTCGTTCAGCAATTCTGCCAGCATGCTTTCGCCGATACCCTGCGTTAAAATGGTTTTGTGATAAATGAAAGGCAGTGTGAACCTTTTTTTGATCAGGGGGATCACGCTGTCGGTCATCATCCCTTTCATTTCAAAGGGTACGCCCGGCATCGACACATATATGGTGTTGTTCTTTTCCATCCACATGCCCGGCGCGGTACCATTCTGGTTGCGGATCACTATACAACCTTCGGGTACTTCCGCCTGTTTCCTGTTCACTTCGGTGAGAGGCCTGCCGCGCTTTTCGAAGAACCTGTTCACATCCTGCAGTACCGATTCGTTGAGCACTAGTGGCTTATTGAAATAATCTGAAAATGTTTTTTTGGTAATATCATCCTTGGTAGGACCCAGGCCACCAGTTATTAATACAATATCGGCACGACGGCCCGCGTCTTCAAAGGCTTGTGTAATAGCAGCTTTGTCATCGGCCACCGATGTTATGTGCACGATGCTCACGCCTATAAGGTTCAGCTGTTGTGCCATCCACACCGCGTTTGTGTTGACGATCTGCCCGATCAATATTTCGTTACCAATTGTTAAAAGTTCTGCGTTCATGCCCGGAGTATTTGCTTTGGCAATATATTTGTAAAAGACTTATCTAAAAAATTATTTTATGAACTTTAAAACCATGGCACTGTCTCTTGCAACCCTTGCCACATTTGGCTTGCAGGCACAGACACTCAAAGATGTTATAAACAAGGAAAAGAACGCTGTGAGCGGGAAACAAGGCGGCAAATCGCTCTCGAACGACGAGGTGATCAAAGGTCTGAAAGAAGCGCTCAGCGTGGGTACAAAAAATTCGGCTACTGTCGCGTCGCAGGTCGATGGCTTCAATAAAAACCCGAAGATCTTTATTCCGTGGCCATCCGAAGCGGAGGTGATGAAGGAGAGACTGGTGAAATTAGGATTCCAAAAGGAAGTCACTGACTTTGAAACTTCACTGAACCGCGCAGCGGAAGAAGCTGCTAAAAATGCCGCGCCTGTTTTTGCGGATGCCATCACCGGCATGTCGGTGAGCGACGGCTTCGCTATCCTGAAAGGCAGCGATACCGCGGCGACCCATTACCTGCGCGAAAAAACCTACGCCCCGCTCAAAGAAAAATTCATGCCCGTGGTGAAGGACGCTATTTCGAAGGTCAATCTCACAGCCTACTGGACACCCCTGGTAACGGAGTACAATAAGATACCGCTGGTGAAAAAACAAAACCCTGACCTGGATGATTATGTGACCGTGAAAGCGATCAATGGCCTGATGACCATGATTGGCGAGGAAGAAGCCAAGATCAGGAAAGACCCCGCTGCACAGGTGACAGACCTGCTGAAAAAAGTGTTCGGCAAAAAATAAGCACCTGCGTTGTGCAGGTGCCTGGTTTTAAACAGTTTTAAATAACCGGATTTGCAATGGCTGCTCAATGAGCGGCCATTGATGCTTTAACGAAGGCCACAAAGAGCGGGTGCGGGTTTTCCACCGTGCTTTTGTATTCGGGGTGAAACTGCACACCGATATAGAAAGGATGTGACGGGATCTCGATGATCTCCACAAGCCCGGCGTCGGGGTTCAGGCCCGAGAGTACCATGCCTGCTTCCTCGTATTGTTTGGTGTATTCGTTGTTAAACTCGTAACGGTGCCTGTGCCGCTCAGAGATCTCTCCTACCTGGTAGATCTTTTCGGCGAGGGTATGCTCTTCGAGCCTGCATGGGTAAGCACCCAGGCGCATGGTTCCGCCCATGTGCGAAATGGTTTTCTGCGCTTCGAGGATATCGATCACCGGACTGCTGGTGGCGGGGTTCATTTCGCGGCTGTGCGCGTCTTTCAGGTTCAGCACGTTCCGGGCATATTCTATCACGGCACATTGCATGCCCAGGCAAACTCCCAGGAATGGAACCTTATTTTCGCGGGCATACCTGATGGCGGCGATCTTACCATCAATGCCCCTGTTCCCGAAACCAGGCGCTACAAGAATGCCTTTGAGATCTTTTAATTTTTCCAGGATATTATCTTCGGTAAGGCTTTCGCTGTGGATCCATTCCAGTTTCACCCGGCAGTCGTTTACAACACCCGCATGGATAAAGGCTTCCGCAATGGATTTATAGGAATCCTTGAGCTCAACATATTTACCTATCAGGCCTATTTTCACTTCTTTTGAAGGGTTGTGGAGCTTTTGCAGGAACGATTTCCATTTTGTGAGCTCAGGCTCGCCCGATACGCTGATCCCTAATTTTTTTAAGACGATCACATCCAGCTTTTCCTTTTCCATCAGCAGCGGTACTTCATATATGGTGGAAGCATCCAGCGCTTCTATCACGGCATCGGTTTCTACGTTGCAGAACAGGGCTATCTTGCGTTTAATGTCTTTGGTAATGGCATGTTCGGCCCTGCATACCAGCACATCCGGCTGCACACCATATTCCAGCAGTAACTTAACGGAGTGTTGTGTGGGTTTTGTTTTCAGCTCGCCGGAAGTGGAGAGGTAGGGCAGGAGCGTGAGGTGGATCACCATACAATCGTGTCCCAGTTCCCATTTCAATTGCCTTACAGCCTCAATATATGGCAGCGACTCAATATCGCCCACGGTACCGCCTATTTCGGTGATCACAAACTGGTAGTTGCCGGTCTTGCCCAGGATCTTGATCCTGTTCTTGATCTCGTCTGTAATATGCGGGATCACCTGCACGGTCTTGCCAAGGAACTCGCCTTTACGCTCTTTTTCTATCACAGATTGGTAGATACGACCTGTGGTGACGTTATTGGCCTGGGATGTAGGCACATTGAGGAACCGCTCATAATGCCCGAGGTCAAGATCTGTTTCAGCACCATCGTCGGTTACATAGCATTCGCCATGCTCATAAGGATTGAGCGTGCCGGGATCCACGTTGATGTATGGATCGAGTTTTTGAATGGTAACTGTGTAACCTCTTGCCTGGAGCAGCTTTGCGAGGGATGCCGAGATAATACCTTTGCCGAGAGATGATGTTACGCCGCCGGTAACAAAGATGTATTTAGTGTTGGTGTACATAGCAGTTTGGTAAAAAACTGCGTGTAAAGATACGGAAATAATGCGGGTTGATCATCACAAAACTAACCCCGAATAGCGAATTGTTATAAAATAAAAAGTCCCGGCGATGAACCGGGACTTTTAGAAGAAAATGAGGTATTGATTAGAAGTGGAAGTTCAGTTTTAACTTACCAGCAGAACCCCATAAAGCGTTGTTATGGTCTGTATCGAAGAAGAAGCTAGATGATTTGCCACCGTTGATGGTTTGAGTACCTACCACAGTAGAACCACCGCTGTTTACACCGATCGATTCAGTAGTAGTTTTAGATTTGCCCTGCATACCGATACCGATGCCCCAGCCGAATTCAGCACCTAAAGAGATTTTAGGGAAGATGAAGTATTCAGCACCGATGAAGCCACGTACGCCAAAGCTAAAGCCTAAACCATTTTTTTGCTCAGTTACACGGGCAGCATTACCATAAGTGTCAGTAGTAATGTTAGAACCGAAGTTAGTTGAAGCAGCAACAGTTACAGGAGGTGTACCGGTTGGGGCCAAAGAGTTACCGTAAGTGTATTTGTCTTTTGCAGCAGAGATGAAGAAACCTGCATCAGCACCATAGTAACCTTGCAGACGTGTTTTACCACGACGTTTCTCGATACCAACACCGATACCGATGTTTGTGTTAGACATGCTGTGTTTGTCTTCTTTCATAGCCGGCAGATCAGGGTAAGAAGGCGCTGTAGAAGAAGAAGCATCACGGATCTGACGTTTGTCGGCGCTATTTGAGAAGCCAAGACGTACAATGCCGCGGTATGCTGTTTGAGCATCCACGAATTTTTTACCGATGATGACGTTGTTAGAGGTTAAGAAATCCCAGGTTGGAGCAACGTTGGCGTTTTGTTTGCCAAAGAAGTTACCAGCGTAGTTTAAGAAAGGAGTAGCATCGATGCTGATAGCCCAATCACCTGCTTCAGGAAGGATTGGTTCTCCTTTTTTGGATGTTAAATCTTGAGCGAAAGCAGACGTTACGCCGAATGCTAAAGCTACTAAAGCGATTGATTTTTTCATACTTGTTTTTTGTTTTGTTTATGTTTACAAATGTAACTAATTAAATTCGATCGCAAAGTTATTAACAAATGTTCAATTTTCAACAGGTTTTTGTTGATAACCTGACCTTACCAACTCACAATGAGCAATTTAATTTTTGTTTTGCAACATTGGAACGAATTTAAATTTTCCGAGCTCCTCCTTTTCAAACTCCGTGCCAGACTTTTTAAATAACACGTTCATGACCTGCTCTGCGCCTTCGCCAATAGGAATGATCATAGTGCCGCCAACTGCCAGCTGGTGCAGCAGATCCTGCGGAATATAAGGGGCGCCGGCCGTTACAATGATCTTATGATATGGCGCGTATTGTGGCAGGCCTTTGTATCCATCGCCATAATATAGTTTTGCAGAACCATAACCTATATATGGCAGAAATAATCTCGTTTTGTCATACAGCTCGCGCTGTCTTTCTATAGAATACACTTTGGCACCCATCTCTGCCAGGATGGCCGTTTGATAGCCACAGCCAGTGCCTATCTCCAGCACCTTATCTCCCCGCTGTATATCAAGCCGCTGTGTCTGGAACGCCACTGTATATGGATGCGAAATGGTTTGTCCCGCGCCGATAGGCAGGGCCTTATCAGAATAGGCATGGTCGAGCAGGGCGGGCCTCGCAGTACTTTGATCGAAGAATAAATGGCGGGGGATCTTCAATATGGCATTGAGCACATTGGTATCGGTAATGCCTTTCTCCCTGAGCTGTTCGACCAGCCGTTTCCGCTTCCCCTGGAACAGGTACTCATCTTCTTTGCTAACTTTATAAAACATACGACATAAAGCTATGGTATAATAAACAACCGTTTATTGATATTTCATGCAGATTTCTAACAACGGGCATTTGATAGCTTTCTACTTTTGATAAAAAGTATCTTGTATGAACATTGGGCTTGTTGGATTAGGACACCTGGGAAAAATTCATTTGAAGCTGATCAGGGAATCAGCTGCTTTTCACCTGGCTGGTATTTATGATACAGACCTGGCGCTTGCCCGGGAGCTTGCCGGCAAGTATGGTACCACAGCCTTCGCCACGTACGAGGAACTGTTGCAGCATTGTGATGTGGTGGATGTGGTTACACCAACCATGACTCATTTCGATCTCGCTGCCAAAGCCATCAGGAAGGGGAAGCACGTGTTTATTGAAAAACCGGTGACCGACAACCTAGATGATGCCCGAAAGCTGGCCGCGCTGGCCAACGAGGCAGGCGTGAAAATACAGGTAGGGCATGTGGAAAGGTTCAATCCTGCCTTTCTGGCAGCGAAGTCCTATATCGATCACCCTATGTTTATAGAGGTGCACCGCCTGGCGCCTTTCAATATAAGGGGCACTGATATCTCCGTGGTGCTCGACCTCATGATCCACGACATCGATCTCATCCTGAGTATTGTGAACAGTAACATCAGGCATATTTCGGCCGCGGGCACAACAGTGGTATGTAACACGTCTGATATTGCCAACGCTCGCATTGAATTTGAGAACGGCTGCGTGGCCAATATTACGGCCAACCGGATCGCTTTTCAGCCGCTGAGGAAAGTGAGGCTTTTCCAGAAGAACTGTTATATCAGTATGGACCTCCAGAACAAAACAACAGAGATTGCCCGGCTCAGGCCACAAACGCCTAACAAGCATAACAACATGGTGATAGATACCGGTACAACCAAACAGGAGATATACCTCGAACACCCGATCATTCAACCTGTGAATGCCATCAAATACGAGCTCGAATCTTTTCACGATAGTATCCTTCAGCAGGCTACGCCAGTGGTGAGCATCCGCCACGCCATCATGGCCCTGGAGATCTCCCTGAGGATAGAGGAGCTCATCAACGCGAAGCTGGCCGGGCGCTGATTTTTTGCCGAATTAATTAGGCGGATACAATAAGTAAAGGTATTTTTGCGTTAACACACTGAATGAGAAGAT
>BFBZ01002303.1_pt1 | contig 10650 bp, 4 predicted proteins | sample 1888401 | NCBI WGS metagenome assembly BFBZ01 (sample SAMD00112614, study PRJDB3348) | symbiont metagenome | host: Chara braunii | reverse complement strand
CGCACCGAACACCATCCATTCCGGCGGTTGATCTTCAAGCCCATCGGACCATGCGAACTGCCCGCCGCCGACCACGCCGCCATCGACACGGATCGCATCCGGCCACACGAACTCAATGGGCTTTTCGGGCGGCGCATGGGCCGCAAGCGTGTCTGCGAGCGCGCACATCCCGACGTAAAAGGCGCGGCGCGCGGACGCGAGCGGCTCGTCCGGCTCCAGCACCACCGCGAATTCGGACAGATCAAAGCGACCGACGAACACCAGCGTCCCGGCACCCAACTCGGCGGCGTGCGTCTTCGCATGTGCGAACGCATCGCCGACCTCACGCAACGTCACCAGGCGGAAGCCGGGCGGCAGTGAAAGGTCATTCCCGACGTGTGATTTCGCGCGGATTTCCGCGGGCATCCGATCTCCAATTGGTACTTTCAGTTTGGGATAATTATAACCTAGTTTGCAGCCCGGCCAGCCGACCAAAGTCGGCGTGCCGATGGGAGATAAGGTGGCGGAAAAGCGAACGATATTGGTGTGCTCCTGCGAGGACACCATGCCGCTCGATGCGGATGCGATCCGGCGCGCCTGTAAGGGCGCTTCGGTCGAAACCGCGCGCTTTCTCTGCCGCGATCAGCTTGATCAGTTCCGCAAAGCGGTCGCGGCGGGCACACCGCTGACGGTCGGCTGCACCCAGGAAGCACCGCTGTTCTCCGAGGTGGGTGGCGACAGCGCCGACCTCGCCTTTGTCAACGTGCGCGAAACCGGCGGCTGGTCGAACGAGGCCGCAAAGGCCGGACCGAAGATGGCGGCGCTGATCGCGGCCGCCGCTGAACCGCTGCCCGAAATTCCGATCGTCACCTTGAACAGCGATGGCGTCGTTCTGATCTACGGTCGGGACGAAAAGGCCGTCGAGGCGGCGAACCTTCTGAAGGACCACCTCGACGTCACCGTTCTGATTTCCAAAGCCGATCATGTGACGCCCCCGCGTGTCACCGACTTTCCCGTTGTGAAAGGGACGATCAAATCGGCGAAGGGCCACCTTGGCGCGTTCGAGATCGTGGTCGATGACTACGCTGCGCCGGCACCGTCGTCGCGCGGCGCATTGTCGTTCGCCGCACCACGCAACGGCGCGGTATCGCGATGCGATCTGATCGTCGATCTTTCAGGCCAACCCGCGCTGTTCCCAGCATTCGATCTGCGTGACGGCTATCTGCGCGCCGATCCCAACGACTCGGCTGCCATGCTGCGCATCGTGTTGAAGGCGCGCGACCTGGTCGGCACCTTCGACAAGCCGCGTTACATCACCTTCACCGAAGATCTGTGCGCCCATTCGCGCTCGAAGATCGTCGGCTGCCGCCGTTGTCTCGATCTTTGCCCGACCGGCGCGATCGCGCCTGCCGGCAATCACGTGGCGATCGATCCGCAAATCTGCGCCGGCTGCGGACAATGCGCGGCCGCCTGCCCGACGGGCGCTGCCGCTTACGCGCTGCCGCCTGCTGACGCGCTGATGCGCAAGCTCCGCTCGATGCTGTCGGCGTATCGCGAGGCCGGCGGCTTGCACCCCGTCGTTCTGCTGCACGATGAAGAACACGGCACCGCGTTGATCGATGCGCTTGCCCGGCATGGTGACGGCCTGCCGGCCCATGTCCTGCCGTTGACCGTGAACGAGGTCACGCAAATCGGCCTTGAAGCGATTGCTGCAGCCTTTGCCTATGGCGCGAGCGGCATGCGTTTCCTGCTTCGCGCGAAGCCGAAGCATGATGTCGATGGATTGAGAAAGACGATTGCGCTGGCCGAGCCCGTCCTTGCCGGGCTTGGTTTCGGCGGCGAACGCATCGCGACCATCGAGACCGACGATCCTGACATTCTCGGTGCGATGCTGCGCACGGGTACACCCCAGGAGCCGACAGCAAAGCCAGCAAGCTTCGCCCCGGTCGGCGCCAAGCGCGACGTGCTGCGCCTCGCGTTGCGCGAACTCCATCGTGCGGCGCCCTCGCCTGTCGATGTGATCCCGCTTCCTACTGGCGCGCCGTTCGGCACCGTCGAGGTCAATGTCGAAGGCTGCACGCTCTGTCTCTCTTGCGTCTCAGCCTGCCCGACGGGCGCGCTGCGCGACGATCCCGAGCGCCCGACGTTGCGCTTCGCCGAGGACGCCTGCGTCCAGTGCGGGCTGTGCAAGGCGACCTGCCCGGAGAAAGTCATCAGTCTCAAGCCGCAGCTGGATTTCCGTGCAGCCACGGCTTCGGCACGGCTCATCAAGCAGGAAGAGCCGTTCGCTTGCATCCGCTGCGGCAAGCCGTTCGGCGTCAAGAGCACCGTCGAGCGTGTCGTCGCCAAGCTCGAAGGCAAGCACTGGATGTACAAGGGCTCGGCGCAACGGCTCGATGTCATCAAGATGTGCGAGGATTGCCGCGTCGCCGTGATGACCGAAACCGACTTTGATCCTTACGGCGCACCGCGCCAGAATCCGCGCACCACCGACGACTATCTGCGCGAGCGCGAACGGCTGAAGCAGGAATACGAGCGCAAAGGCGAGAGCTGAGCGCGCTACTTCGTCGCTTTCTTGAGGAATTCCGTCAGCGCCGCGCGATCCTCGGCAGAGCCAATCGTCTGCTCCGGCATCTTGGTGCCTGGCGTGTATTCCATCGGTCCCACCTCGAAGAGCTTTGAAACCGTCTCGGGAGTCCAGACGATGTCGAGCTTCTTCAGCGCGTCGGAGAAATTGTAGCCGGGCAAGGTCGCGATCTTGCGCCCGAAGAGGCCATGCAGGGTCGGTCCCGCGCGGTTTCCCTCATCCGGCGTCAGCGTGTGACAGGCCACGCAAGCGCGATAGACCTCCGCACCACGGTCGCCCGCAAAGGTTGCCAAGGGATCGTCCGTGCCATTCATCGGCACTGCGCCGACATGATCGCCAGTCATCGCATCCCAGCGCCGCACCATCCGGTCGGTGCCGCCGGTGACAAGCGTGCGATTGTCCGGAAGGAACGCCGCCGCCCAAACCGGCAGCCCAGGCCCGACCAGCGTGCGCAACAGCGTGCGCGAAGCACGGTCGATGATCGCGACCGAGCCGCGAATGCCAGCCGCGGCGACGAGCCTGCCGTCTTTTGAAACCGCGACATTGATCAGCGGCGTCTCGGTGACCGCCAGTTCGCCGCGCGGCTCGCCCGTCGGCGAAAACAGAAAAATCTTGCCATCGGCGCCGCCCGCAACGATTTCGCCGTCGTTCGCGACCGCCACCGAATTGAGCGGCGTCACCAGCGTGACGATCGTCGGCGCGCCGCCATCGAGCGGCCAGATGCGGAGCTGCGGATCATGGCTGACGCTGACGAGCGATTTGCCGTCCGGCATGAAGGCTACGCCGTTGACGTTCTGCTGATGGCCTTCGAGCACTTGCGCATCGCCGCCGTCAGCCGGCCAAATCCGCACCGTGCGATCCCAAGAGCCCGAGGCCACGCGCTTGCCGTCGGGGGAGACAGACAGCGCAACGACCGGCGCAGTGTGGCCCGTGAAGACAGACTGCGGCTGCGCACCGCCACGTGGCCAAATCGCAATCTTGCCGTCCTCACCACCTGTGACGAGGCGTCCATCGGGCAGCATCGCCACCGCATTCACTGCGCTCTCATGGAAGCGCAACACCTGCTCGGCGGAGTTGTTCTTCAACGACCACAGAATCGCCGAGGTATCGAAACTCCCCGAAATTGCGTGCGTACCGTCGGCGGATACCGCAAGTGCCCGTACGGGCCCGCCGTGCCCGCGCAACTGCGCATGCGCCGGAACTTGAATGGCCACCAGCAATAAGAGCGCCGCAAGCGATCTGGCCCGATATCCAATCATCTTCACAGGATAGCGATTTTAAGCCGGCGTGCCCGCACGAAAAGCCTGCAACGGAACCCGCCCGAAAGCGTTGTCGTGGGTCGGATTCGGAAGGAGACGGTCATGCGCACGGTGGCGTGGTGTGGTGCAATCGCGTTGGGCCTCCTCAGCTCGGCCCAGGTCTTGGCTCAGACGTCGCCAACGCAGGAAAAAACGCTCGATCAAGCCCAGGAGCAGTCCTTTCCAGCGCAGCAAACGGCGCCCGCGCAGAACAGCCCCGCGAACGTCACGCCGCCTCCGCCTCTAGCACAGCCGCAAGCTCCGATTGCCGATCAAGCTGCACCCGCCGCCGTCGGACCGGCGCAGGCAAACTCTACCGGTTCCATTCCCAGCAATGCCCCGCCGGGCGCGACCGGGCAGACCATGCCCTCGACGATCTCGAAGGAGAATGCCGCGCTCGACAAGAAGCCCATCACCGCGCTGCAATTTCCGTTGACCGACGAGCAGAAGCAGCTCATCGCAGCAAGCGTGGCCAAGGCTCCCGCGGCTCAGAATCCGGAACTGGCCAACATGCACCCGGCGATGTTTCTTCCGATCGGCGTTCCGATCCGGGAGTTCTCCGGCGAGTTGATGCAGCGGATCCCGTCAGCCGGGCGCTACAAATATGTGAAGCTCGACAATCGCGTGTTGATCGTCGATCCGCCGCTTCTAACGGTGGTCGGCGAGATCAAGCTGTAGACAGGACGGCGCGCCGCTTGGCGAATCGAAGACCCCCGTAGCAAGGGCATTCGAGCCCGTCGCCGTGCCGGAGGCCTCTCCGGTTCGACCGGGGCTATTGCCGGCTGAGCATTCCGGCGCCAATTACAGCTTTGTTAACGTTAACGGAGCGTTAATCCCCTCCCGCCAGAATACCCGGAAACCACACGAGCCCCTCTTTTTGGGGGCGCCGTGGGTGTCGATCGTCACGGTGGCAGGGGCAGCCGACTTCCGAATATGTCCCGACGTGGGCGTCGAATCGACATTTCCAGTGCACGAGTCTGCGGTTCCTGGACTCGGGTGACATGAAGTCGATTCGGATTGGCAGATGTCCATCATCATTTCTTCGCTGACGCCCAGACAGCTCGCAGCGCTTTCCACGACCGCCATCGCCGCTCTCACGCCCACCGATGTCGCGTCTCTCAGCACGACACAGGCCGCGGCGTTGACGGCCACGCAGGTCAACGCCATGGAGACCACCGATCTCCAGGCGCTAGCGACGACGCAGATCGCGGCGATGTCGACGAACGTCATCCGCCAACTGCTCACGCTCCAGCTTCAGGCGCTGCTCGATACCCAAATCGCGGGACTCACCGCCACGCAGGTTGCCGTTCTGACGCCGACCGAAATCGGCGCGCTCAGCTCCACCGAAATTCAGGGCCTCTCCACCACGCAGGCCAACGCGCTGACCGCCCGGCAGCTTGGCGGCCTCACGACAACCGCGCTCGGCAACTTCTCGACCACGCAGATCGCTGCGCTCAGCACCGCCCAGGTGCAGGGCCTGACGACGACCCAGCTCAATGCGCTGGCTGTCGACGCAATCAACGCGCTCGACGTGACCAAGCTGTCCAGCAACCAGCTTAAGGGCCTAAGCACCACATCGATCGACAACCTGACCAACACACAGGTCGCCGCGCTAAGCTCGACCCAAATCGCGCTTTTGAGCGCCGCGCAGGTTGGTGCATTCACGTCGACCGAGGTGCAGGCCTTCACCACCACGCAGGCCAATGCGCTGACCTCGAGGCAGCTTGGCGGGCTCGTTAGCACCGATCTTGGCGACTTCTCGACCACGCAGATCGCCGCGCTGAGCACCAATCAGCTTCAAGGCCTGACCACCTCGCAGCTCAACGCGCTGTCCACCGATGCACTGAACGCGATCGACCTGACCAAGCTGTCCAGCAGTCAGCTCAAAGGTCTGACGTCCACCTCGATCAACAACCTGACCACAACGCAAGTTGCGTCGCTAACCTCCACGCAGGTCAGCCTGCTCAATGCCGCGCAACTCGGGATATTGACCTCGACCGAGGTGCAGGCTTTCACCACGACGCAGGCGAATGCGCTAACGGCCAAGCAACTTGGCAGTCTTGCCACTGTCGAGCTTGGTGACTTTTCCACGACGCAGATCGCCGCACTGAGCGCCACCCAGCTTCAAGGCCTGACAACGAGCCAGCTCAATGCGCTCTCAACCGACGCGCTCAATGCGATCGATCTGGCGAAGCTGTCGAGCAATCAGCTTAAAGGCCTGAACACGACATCGATCATTAATCTGAGCGATACACAGGTCGGATCGCTGACCGCGACCCAGATCACTTGGCTGGCCACAACACAGATTGGTGCGCTCTCCTCGACCGACGTTCAAGCCTTTACCACCACGCAGGCGAACGCCTTTACCGCGACGCAGCTCAAGGGCCTCACGACCACCGCGATCGGAAATTTCTCGACCACGCAGATCTCCGCGTTGAGCACCACCCAGGTGAGAGGCCTGACAACGACCCAGCTCAACGCGGTCTCCACCGATGTGCTCGGCGCCATCGACGTGACCAAGCTGCTGTCCACCCAGCTCACCGGCCTCAACACCACCGCGGTCAGCAACCTCACCGACACACAGGTCGGCACCCTGACCTCGACACAGGTCGCGTTGCTCGCGGCGACGCAGATCGGTGCGCTCAGCTCGACCGAGATTCAGGCCTTCACCACCACGCAGGCCAATGCGCTGACCTCCCGGCAGTTCGGCGGCCTGACCAGCACGGCGCTCGGCAATTTCTCGACCACGCAGATCTCTGCGCTGAGCACCACCCAGGTGCAGGGCTTGAGCGCGTCGCAGCTCAATGCGGCGGCCATCAGCGTGCTCGACGCCTTTGACGTCACGAAGCTGTCGAACAGCCAGTTGACCGGCCTCAACACCACGGCGTTCGGCAACCTGAGCGACACGCAGATCGGCGCCTTGAGCTCCACCCAGGTGGGATTGCTCTCAACCGCGCAGATTGGCGCGCTCAGCTCGACCGAAATCCAGGCCTTCACCACCACGCAGGCGAACGCGTTGACGTCGACGCAGCTCCGGGGGCTCACCACCACGACGCTCGGGCTGTTCTCGAGCACGGAGATCGCCGCGCTCTCGACGACGCAAGCGCGGAGCCTGACCACCACGCAGCTCAACGCGCTGTCTGCCGACCTGTTGAATGCGGTGGACCTCACCAAGGCCACCACGACGCAGATCGTTGGCTTGACCACTACGGCGGTCGGCCAATTGACCGACACCCAGGTTGCTTCGCTGAGCTCGACCCAGGTCGGTGTGCTCGGCACCGCTCAAATCGGCTCGCTGACGTCGACCCAGGTCCAGGCCTTCACCACCACACAGGCCAACGCGTTGACGTCGACGCAGCTTGGCGGCTTGACCACAACGGCGCTGGGGCTGTTCTCAAGCACCCAGATCGGCGCGCTTTCGACCACACAGGTGCGGGCGCTGACCACCACACAGCTCAACGCCCTGTCCACGGACTCGCTCGATGCGGTGGACGTGACAAAGGCCACCGCAACACAGATTGCGGGCCTGACGACGACGGCGATCCAACAATTGACCGACGCCCAAGTCGGCGCGTTCTCGACGTCGCAAATTGCGAGGCTCTCGGCCGGACAGATCGGCGTTCTCACCTCGACGGAAATCCAGTCCTTCAACTCCACCCAAACGGGCGCGTTCACAGCGACGCAGCTCGGCAGCCTCACGACAACTGCGCTTGGCCTGTTCTCAGTCGATCAGGTCGCGGGGTTCACCACCGGGCAGGTGCAAGGCCTGACCACAACCCAGGTCAACGCAATCAGCACGGATGCGCTCCAGGCGGTCGACGTTGCGAAGCTGAGCTGGAACCAGGTCCGCGGGCTCAACACCACAGCGATCGGCACCTTGACCGAGTATCAGATCGAGTCGCTGAACACGACCCAGATTTCTCTCCTCTCCACGACACAGCTTGGCGCGCTGAGCTCTGATGATGTCCAGATTCTCAGCACCGCGCAGGTCAATGCGCTGACGACGAAGCAGCTCAGCGGTCTCACCACGACCGCGTTGGGCTACTTCGCATATGAACAGATCAACGCATTCAGCACCACGCAGGTGCGGAGCCTGACCACCACCCAGCTCAATGCCCTGTCTACGGACCTTCTGAATGCGGTGGACATCAGCAAGGCCAGCACGACTCAGATCGCAGGCCTGACGACGACGGCGATCGGCGATCTGACCGACGATCAGGTCGCCGCATTCTCCGCTCCGCAAGTCGCGAGTCTTTCGACCGCTCAGATCGGAGCGCTGAGCTCGCTTGATATTCAGGCCTTCACGACGACCCAGTTGGGGGCGTTGACGGCGGGGCAGCTCGGCGGGCTCTCCACAACGGCGCTTGAACTGTTCTCATTCGACCAGATCGGCGCGTTCACCTCCACGCAAGTGAGAGGCCTGACCACCACGCAACTCAACGCAATGCCCACCGATCTGCTCAACGCGATCGATGTGAGCAAGGCCAGCACGTCGCAGATCGTGGGTCTGACGACGACGGCGATCGGTGACTTGACCGACGATCAGATCGCCGCGTTCTCGGCAACGCTGATCGCGGGCCTTTCGACCGTTCAGATCGGCGCGCTGAGCTCGACGGAAATTCAGGCCTTCACCACCACGCAGGCCAACGCGCTGACGCCGGCGCAGCTTGGCGGGCTCACCACCACCACGCTCGGCTTGTTCGCGAGCGAACAGATCGGTGCGTTCACCACGGCCCAGTTCCAAGGCCTGACCACCACGCAGCTCAACGCCTTGTCGACCGATGTCCTCGATGCGATGGACGTGAGCAAGGCCAGCACGGCGCAGATCGCGGGTCTAACGACAACAGCGATCGGCAATCTGAGCGACGATCAGATTGCCGCCTTCTCGACGGCGCAAGTCGCAAGCCTTTCGGCCGATCAGATCGGAGCGCTGAGCTCAACCGAGATCCAAGCCCTCACCACCACGCAGGCGGGCGCGTTCACCGCCACGCAACTCGGCGGCCTCACCACGACGGCGCTCGGCCAGTTCTCGAGCGATCAGATCGGCTCGCTTACGACCACGCAGTTCCAGGGTCTGACCGCCACTCAGCTCAATGCGATGTCCATCGATGTGTTCAACATCCTCGACGCCGCCAAGGCCAGCACGGCGCAGATCGCAGGTCTGACGACAACCGCGATCAGCGATTTGACCGACACCCAGATCGCAGCCCTTTCCGGAACGCAGCTTGGAGCTCTCTCGACCGATCAGATCGGAGCGCTGACCTCGACCGAGATTCAGGCGCTTACCACCACGCAAGCGGCCGGCTTCACGGCCACGCAATTCGGCAATCTCACGACCACGCAGCTTGGGCTGTTCTCGCTCGCTCAGATCGGCGCGCTGACCACCGATCAGGTGCAGGGCCTGAGCACGACGCAGCTCAACACAATCAACACCGATCTGCTGGACGCGCTCGACCTCAGCAGGTTCAGCAACGCCCAGGTCAGCGGGCTGACGACCACGTCGATCACCAATCTGACTGCAACGCAGATTGGCACACTGACGGCCACACAAATCCCGGCGCTCGCCGCGGCTCAACTTCTGTGGTTCTCCACGACGGAGCTCGGCAGCCTGACCACCGATCAGGCCGGCGCGCTGACGTCCACGCAGGTCGCCGGTCTGACGACGACGGCTTTCGCGGCCTTCTCGGCAACGACCGGTATCCCGTCGTTGAGCATCGCAGCGATTGCCGGCATCAGCACGGACGACATCTACGCACTGACCGCGCAACAGGCGAACGCGTTTACACAGCCTCAGATCGACGTCATGTCGGCCGCGCAGGTCTCCGCGCTGATCGACGCAATGTCGTAGCGAGCCAACGATCCCAGGTCACAGGGCCAGGTCACAGGGTAAGGGATCCGGCGAACTATACGGCTGAGCGGCTTGGCAGGGTTGGTGCCCAGGGGCGGGAAGTCGATAACAGCGTATTTTCAAAGGCTTCAAAAAAGGTGCGGGCGAATTACGCCCCATTGAGCGGCTTACAGAATAATTGCGGGCTCCCGAACCAAGAGCCCATCGCCGCCCTGCGATCGGGCGCGTCTCCTCCTCCAACAAAGCTCTGAAAACAGAAGCCCCACGCGGCTGGCAGGCCGCGTGGGGCGCATCTGCATAGCGCTGCTGTTGGAGCAACAATGTCGACATTTATCCTTCGCGCCGAATTGGCGCAATCTGCAATTCTCGATTTCCAAAAAGCGATCGACGCGGCCCGGAGCTCTGAGGCTCTCGACGCGATCTGCAAGCAAGTCTCACTCTGGTGGGGTGATGGCCGGCTTACAGATAGCGATGCCGACGCGCTCTTAGAGCGCATCCAGCGGCTTCGCGGGACGCAGCGAGCACCGGCAAAGCCGCTGGCCGCCAGCCGATCGATGCCGCGCCGTCATCGCCTGAGATCCAAAGCGGAGCTCGATGCCTGTCGCCGGCGTAAGCGGACACTCGCCAGCGACGGCTCGATGCCGCCGCAGCTCCGTGAGAACTACACTGAAGGCGAGCGCGCCGTCCTATGGGTGATTGCGGCTGAGGTTCGCGCAAAGGGCACCTGTGTGCTCACGATCGGAGAGATTGCCGACCGCGCCGGCGTCCGCCGAACGACAGTGCAGAACACGCTTCATGAGGCGCGGCGGCTTGGCCACGTTTCTATCCAGGAGCGACGCGTCCATCGCAACCGTAACCTGCCTTCCATCGTGAGGATCGTCAGTAGCGAGTGGCTCGGCTGGCTGCGTTTAAACGCTGCGAGCCGTCGCGCACAGGGG
>BFBZ01002302.1_pt1 | contig 10651 bp, 14 predicted proteins | sample 1888401 | NCBI WGS metagenome assembly BFBZ01 (sample SAMD00112614, study PRJDB3348) | symbiont metagenome | host: Chara braunii | reverse complement strand
ACATTGATGCAAACGACGACAGGAGCGAATATGTCTGAGCGCGAAACCCGGCTTCACGGTTCCTGGCGGCTGGTTTCCATGGAGACTGAGCTGCAGGATTCAAAGGAGCGCAGTCAACCATGGGGCGCCAAGCCCAACGGGCATCTTATCTTCGGCTCCGATGGACGAATGATGGTGCTGGTTACTGCAGAGGCGCGGGAACCGGGCAATACGGATGAGAGACTGCTGGGACTTTTTCGCACGTTGATGGCCTATACCGGACGGTACCGGATCGACGGAAACAGGTTCATCACAGAGATTGACTCATCCTGGAATGAGGCCTGGAACGGCAGTGAGCAAGAGCGGTTCTACAAGCTCGACGGCGACACGCTCGAGGTGTCTACGGCCTGGATGCCAAATCCGTTGGTAACGGGTAATCCAATAGGAAGGGCTGTTCTCAGCTTCAGACGCGAGTGATTTTCACTATGCTGGATTCGCAACCAGGCGACCCTTAGTCAGCCGGCTTGTTCTTCAGTCGACCTCTCAGGCTCGTCGATAGTGCGCGAGGCTTAGGTAGTGCTTGCGCGGCCCACGCACGTGCCACATCTCCGCCCAGGCATCCGGCCCGCGAAAGAACAGGCGGCCCTGATAGAGATCGGGACTGCAATGATGGATGACACGCTGAGATGCGCTGTCATCGATACGGATGAATTCGGCAAGGCTCGGGAAGCGGATAGTGAGGGCATCGGCTGCATCATCGAGCCGATAGGTGCGACTGCTTCTCAGCGTCGCGTGCTCGCTGCGCGTGTCGCCATGCTCCTCGAACTGGACAGGCGTTACGAACGCCTGTCCTTCGAAGGTGATCACGGAGCGATTGAAGCGATCGATGATCCGACGCTTCACATTCCACGTACCGAGATAGGGCTTCAACCGGTCGATCGGACCGCTCCCCTATCAGGATGCCGCGCGCTGCGCTGCGTCCGCATTCCGGACCGGAAGCTTCCAGCCGGGCCGGACGAAATGGCAGGTGTAGCCATTCGGATAGCGCTCCAGATAATCCTGGTGCTCCGGCTCGGCTTCCCAGAAATCGCTGACCGGCACTACTTCGGTCACGACCTTGCCGGGCCACAGGCCGGAAGCATCGACATCGGCGATCGTATCCAGCGCAACCCGCTTCTGCTCTTCGCTGGTGTAGAAGATCGCCGAGCGGTAGCTGGTGCCCATGTCGTTGCCCTGGCGATTGCGCGTGCTCGGGTCGTGGATCTGAAAGAAGAATTCCAGAAGGTCGCGGAAAGTGATCTTCTGCGGATCGAAGATGATCTCGATCGCTTCGGCATGCGTACCGTGATTGCGATAGGTGGCATTGCGGACATCGCCACCGCTGTAACCGACGCGCGTCGAGATGACGCCGTTGTAGCGGCGGATGAGATCCTGCATGCCCCAGAAGCAACCGCCGGCGAGAACTGCACGTTCCGTAGTCATCTTACATCCTCCACTTGGTCGATATAGGCACCATAACCCTCGGCTTCCATCCGGTCACGCGACACGAAACGAAGGGAGGCGGAATTGATGCAATAGCGCAGGCCGCCACGATCATATGGCCCATCCGGAAACACATGGCCGAGATGACTGTCGCCATTGGCCGAGCGTACTTCGGTGCGCACCATACCGTGCGAAATATCGGTCAGCTCGCTGACATTGGCCGGCTCGATCGGCTTGGTGAAGCTCGGCCAGCCGCAACCGGAATCAAATTTATCAGAAGAAGCAAAAAGCGGTTCGCCCGAGACGATATCGACATAGATGCCCGGTTCCTTGTTGTAGAGGAGTTCGCCGGAGCCGGGACGTTCCGTGCCGCTTTGCTGCGTCACGCGGTATTGCTCGGGGGTAAGCTTGGCTATTGCCTCTGCTGTCTTGCTGTATTTGGCCATTCTTGTTCTCCTTGCCCCTCGGCACGCGTTTCGAGCTTGGCCAGTGCCTGCAAGAGGATGCGGGGGCTGTCATTGAGCTCGGTCAGCGCTAAGGGAATGATTGCAGAGCCAATATAGGCATCACCGGCGTGTTTTGCCATATCGATCACGCGGGCGTGACGCGTTGCCCGCCTCGCGGCTCAGCCGGCCGCTTGGCTGGCATTGGCGTAAATTGCGGCCAGCGCCTCGATGCCGGCCTGGTCGTCCGGATCGAAACGGCCGGTAACCGGGCTATCGAGATCGATCACGCCGAAAACCCGGCCATCACGCAACAACGGCACCACAAGTTCGGACCGCGAAGCAGCGTCGCAGGCAATGTGGCCGGGAAAAGCGTGGACATCTTCCACCAGGATCGACTGCGCCTTCTCGACCGCCGTCCCGCAGACGCCGCGACCGACGGCGATGCGCACGCAGGCCGGCTTGCCCTGGAATGGGCCAAGCACAAGCTCGTCATTTCCATGCAGAAAGTAGAAGCCAGCCCAATTGAGCTCCGGCAACATCTGAAAAATCAGCGCGGACGTATTGGCGGCATTGGCGATTGCATCCGGCTCACCCGCAAGCAATGCCTGCAACTGGCCCGCCAGCTCGCGATAGAATTCTGGCTTGCTGTCGTGTTCGATGGTCTTCTCTGCAAACATCACTTACCGCTTTCTCAAGAATCGCGTCTTTTGGGACCTGCATCAGTCCTTATCGTCAGGGTCATCAGGCGGGCATGGCCAGACGGAAGGCGCGCTCAACCAAGACGGCAATTTGGTGGTGGTGTCGCCACAGGCCAGATTGATCTGTGCCTGCTGGAGGCCCGTCGAATTCGACAGATCCAGGCCCTCGATGCGGGTCAGGTACATGAAGGCCCCGCTGAAGGATACCGGCCCCTGCATGACAGCACCGGCCAGCGTCGCGCGGGAGAGATTGGCAAAGGAGAAATTCACGTTCGAGAGCACCGCCTTGTCGAAATCGGCACGACCGAGCTCGGCCTTCTGGAAATCGGCATTGTTGAGCTTGGCGCCCCCGAATTCGGCGCGCTGCAGCTCGGCATTGGCAAAGGAAGCACCATTGGCGGAGGCGTTGCTGAAATCGGATCGATATGCCTCGATCCTTTTAAAGTTCGCGCCATCGGCATGAACATTCTTCAGCCACGTTCGTACCAAGGTCGCTTTTTCAAGATTGGCGGAAGTCAGGTTGGTATCGCTCAAATCCGTGCTGTCAAAGTGAGCGCCGGCGAGATTTGCACCATGGAGATCACTGCTCTGCAGCATGATGTTGGTCTTGCTGCATTTGCTCCAGTCGAGGCCAGGGGCTGCAACATTGCCGCAATCGCCCGCCTGTGCGGACATACCGGCTCCGGCCAGCAGAAATACCGTGCTCAGAACCCAGATGTCCAGGCGACCAGGAGACCCCAGTCTTTGGCGGATGGTACCGCGAGAACGCCTACGACTGCGCTCCTGCCACCATGCCAGTCCCCCTGCAGCCAACCCAGCCGCCCATTCCACAAATCCCATCCCATCACTCCGCTTTAGCGCTTGCAACCCATCCCATGCGCGAGTCAGATGCCGGCGCCTCTTCCTTCTATATGGTGCGTGCTGCGACAAAAAGAGCCGGTGCTGCAAAAGCACGCCATGAGACCTAGACGGGTTTCAACGGCGCGCGAGTAACGACGCGCATGATCCCGGAGCTGTTTACCAATGTCGAAGTATATCGCCAGCATGCAGCTCGTCAAACCAGTCTCGCAAACAGGAGAACATTGCGATCCAGGCCGTAGGTAAATGCAGTCATCCGAGCCAGTTTCGGCTCGGTAGCATCATTCTATGGTGGAGTTTTCGGGAGAAAGATCAGCGTTTTAAGCTGGTCGGAGTGGAGTGATTCGAACACTCGACCCCCACGTCCCGAACGTGGTGCGCTACCAGACTGCGCTACACTCCGTGACCAGCGGCGCTTCTATAGACCAGCCATTTTTGATGCACAAGCACCAATCTCAAAAAACCATTTGATTTTTGACGAAAAGATTACAGCGACCATTGCCCAGAAAATCGGCAGAAGAGACGCTCGAAAGGGGTTGGCGTGCAAAAGACGCAACAGATTGATTAAAATCCCGCTTGTACACGCGGATGGGAATTTTCTTTTGCCGGCTTTGGCGCTAAAGCCCTAGGCGGGACAGGTGGAAACGTCGTGGGACAGCGACCTTTCCGCGACCGAATGCGTGACAGAAGCTCAAGGACGACACGATGAATATCCGCATGACCACCGCGGCGGGACTGTTGCTGGCGCTAGCCGGTTGCAGCACCACGACAACAACGACACCAGGCCTCTCGCTGATCGCGAGCAACCCCGTTCAGGATCGCTGGGAAGGCCAGTCTGCTGGACGTTTCTTTGCGGCCTACGGCCCGCCGCTATCCGACCGCGACGAAAGCGGCAACCGCGTCTATACTTGGCGCGGCGGCTACAAGACCATCACCATCGCGACCAAGGACGGCAAGAAGGGCGGCAAGCGCTACCTCAGCTGCAAGGCCGACATCGTCACCAACCAGAGCTACGTCATCCGCTCGGTCCGCATCCTCGGCGACCAGCCCGGCCTCAGCGGCTCTTCCTATTGCGCCGAACTTCTGGCTCCGCCGGAAAAGGCGCAGGCGAGCTGAGGCCAGGGCCTCCCGAAATGATATGAGCGGGCGGCCCAAGCGGCCGCCTGTTGCTTTTGTTCCAATGCTCCCCAAGATGGTTTTGGGATTTTACCGAAATCAAGCGATTTTCGATAATTGACCTCATTTTTTGATCGAAATGGCACAAAAGAAGCTGAAATTGCTTCGCTGGGTGACAAATTTCGTCCAAAATCGCCTGAATCTTGTCGAAATTGTTATCGACCGACCCTTGACCCACCAACGATGACGGTGAATATATCGGCTTGGGAGATGCATGCAATCTGAGCTTGGTGGCCGTTGAAATCTTTGCGGTGACGCAGGCGCCTGGTCTCCCGTCAAAAGGAGAGCCCCCTTGAAAAACAAGTCATTCATCGCGTTGGTCGCCGCTTTGGCCGCCGGCCTCACAACCACTATTTGCACAACCACTGCTGCAGTCGCTCAGGATGCAGCGACCAGCATCGTGGTCGGTGCCGATACGACCTTTCCACCCTTTGAAAGCGAAAAGGACGGTGTCGTTACCGGCTTCGACATTGACATGATCAATGCGATCGCCAAGGCCGAGAATTTGACGGTCACGTTGAGAACCTTGCCGTTCAACGGCCTCATTCCGAGCTTGCAGGCCGGCTCGATCGACGGCGCGGTCGCGGGCATCACGATCAAGGCCAGCCGTCTGCAGAATGCCAATTTCAGCAACGCTTATTATAAGTCCGGCCTGTCGGTTCTGGTGAAGAAGGACTCCAAGATCAACAGCTTCGATGATCTCAAGGGTCATGTCGTCGCCACCAAGAAGGCAACGTCCTCGGTCGACTATCTCACAGGACACGGCTTCTCGGCCGATTACATCAAGCAGTTCCAGAATATCGACGCTGCCTATCAGGCGCTTATGACTGGCGGTGCTGATGCGGTCATCTTCGACAACCCCGTCAACATCGACTTCAAGGCCAAGCACAGCGACAGCGTGCAGACCGTCGGACCGCTGCTGACAGGCGAATATTACGGTATCGCGCTTAGCAAGACGAAGCCCGAGCTCGTCACCAAGATCAATGACGGCCTGGACAAGATCCGAAAGAGCGGCGAGTATCACCAGCTTTTCGTCAAGTACTTTGGCGGTGATACCAGCGGCGAGGTCAATGAGGCCCTCGACCCGGCAAAGGTCGCGCTTTCGGAGTAATATCCGCCGGCGAGATACGACCGAAGATAATTCGACGTCTCGAAAATTCTATGACTGATCCAGGGGCTGCGCGGCATGAAAAGAGTGCCGCGCGCCTCGCTCATCCTAGATAAATAAATAAAACAAGGCGCGATTCATGGACGCCATTTGGCAAAACCTACCTGTCATCTTAAGCGGTTTGTTCCTGACCATCGAATACTCGATCGTCGCTATCATCCTGATGGTCATCATCGGGCTGGTTGCGGCGCTCATGCGTCTTTCGAAGGTCGCACCGCTCAGATGGATCGCCACAGCCTATGTCGAGATTTTCCGCTCGACGCCGCTGCTGGTCCAGCTCTTCTTCATCGTGCTCGGCCTGCCGGCAATCCTGCCGGTCAATGCCTGGTTCGGACAGCTCACCTATCCCATTCTGGCAGCCGCCTTCACCCTCAGCCTGAATGAAGGCGCTTATGTCACCGAGATCGTCCGAGCCGGCATTCTCGGCGTCGACCGCGGGCAGAAGGAAGCGGCGGCAAGCATCGCGATGACCGGCTTCCAGACGATGCGCTATATCGTCCTGCCGCAGGCCTTCAAGCGGATGATCCCGCCTTTGGTCAACCAGGCGGCGCAGACGATCAAGGACACCTCGCTGCTGGCGCCGGTCGGCATTGCCGAACTGGTTTACAAGGGCGAGATCGTCATCTCCGAAACCTTCGCATCCTTCACGATATGGGGCTTCGTCGCGGCACTTTACTTCGTGATGATTTTCTCCCTGTCGAAGTTCTCGTCGTACATTGAGAGGAGGCTTCAAGTTGATAAGCGTTAAAGAGCTTCACAAGTCCTTCGGGCATCACGAGATCCTCAAAGGCATCACCACGCATGTGGAGAACAATGAGGTCGTCGTCGTCATCGGACCGTCGGGAAGCGGGAAAAGCACCTTCCTGCGTTGCCTGAACGGGCTGGAGACGCCAACCAGCGGCGATATCGAAATCGCCGGAATGATGCTGACTGATTCAAAGACGAACATCCACAAGCTGCGCCAGCATGTCGGAATGGTGTTCCAGCAGTTCAATCTTTTCAAACATCTGACGATCCTGGAAAACATCACCATCGGACCGCGCAAGGTCAAGAAGATCTCGCCCGACGAGGCCAATCGCGTCGCGCGCGAATTGTTGGCGAAAGTCGGCCTGACGGGCAAGGAAGCAAACTATCCAGACGAACTTTCCGGCGGCCAGCAGCAGCGTGTCGCCATAGCGCGCGCGTTGGCGATGGAACCCGATGTCATGCTTTTCGACGAGCCGACCTCGGCGCTCGATCCCGAGATGGTCGGCGAAGTGCTTCAGGTCATGAACAATCTGGCGCATGAGGGCATGACGATGGTCGTCGTCACCCACGAAATGGGCTTTGCCCGCGAGGTGGGCCACCGCGTGATCTTCATGGATCACGGCCAGATCCTCGAAGAAGGTGCTCCCCAGGATCTCTTTTCAAATCCAAAGATGGATCGAACAAAGAGTTTTCTGGCGAAGATACTCTAGACAAGAGGCCCGCTTCGGCGGGCCTTTTCCGTTTTGATGGACGGAATGGCAAAGTACCGGAGCGGCGAGTATGGCAAAACCGAAAGCTGTGGCTGGGGCGCCAGGATTCGAACCTGGGAATGCCGGTACCAAAAACCGGTGCCTTACCGCTTGGCGACGCCCCAACAGAGGAAATGGCTGCCATAGCGGCCAAACCGGCGTCTGATTAGCAAAGGTCGCATCCCGCCACAATCACTAATTATGCTCGCGCGCATATTTCTGTGCGCTTCCCGGATCGCTATGATAGGTCTTGCTGCGCTGCAATCCAACCAGGAGATCCGATGAGCCAGTTTCGCGCCCGCCTGCCGGCTGTCCCGACCGTGCTCCTCGATGATGCCGTCGTGCGCATCACGCGATGGGATTTCGAGCCGGGCGCCGATACAGGACACCATGTTCATGGCCTCGGCTATGTCGTGGTGCCGATGACGGATTGTCAGTTTCTTCTGGAGGAGCCAGGCGGCAACAGGCGCGTCGACATCGCCAAGGGTGCTGCCTATCGGCGTGAGGCAGGCGTCGAGCACAATGTGGTCAATGCCGGCTCCGAGCCGATGTCATTCATCGAAATCGAATACAAGCAATCATGAGCACACCCGACTTCGACCTTGCCTTCGAGCCAGCCTATGGCCGCGCCGTCCCGGTTGCGCCCGGCATCGAGCGGATGACGGTCAACAATCCCAGCGCCTTCACCTTTCATGGCACCAACAGCTATATCGTTGGCGGTTCGTCCGTGGCGGTCATCGATCCTGGCCCTGAGGATGAGGCGCATTTTGCCGGCCTGATGGCGGCGCTGAAGGGGCGCGAGGTCACGCATATCTTCGTCAGCCACACCCATCGCGATCATTCGCCGCTCGCAAGACGGCTGCAGGAGGCAACGGGCGCACGCACGGTCGGCGAAGGGCCGCATCGCTCCGCACGGCCGCTCTTTCAAGGCGAGATCAACCCTTTCGCCGAAAGCTCCGACATGGAGTTCCAGCCGGATATCGTGCTTGCCGATGGCGAAAGCGTCTCCGGAGACGGCTGGCAATTGACGGCGCTGCTGACGCCGGGCCATACGGCCAACCATGCCTGCTTTGCGTTGGATGGCAGCGGCATTGTCTTCTCCGCCGATCATGTCATGGCCTGGGCGACCTCCATCGTCGCGCCGCCTGATGGTTCGATGGCCGATTACATGGCATCGCTCGAACGGTTGCTTGCACGCGACGATCGCCTGTTCCTGCCGGGTCACGGCGGTCCGGTGAAGGAGCCGGCCGCATTCATGCGTGGGCTCAGGACCCATCGGCGCATGCGCGAACGGGCCGTGCTGGAGCGCATCAAGGCTGGCGATAGGCTGATCCCCGATATGGTGAAAGCCATCTATCGCGATACCGACCCTCGCCTGCATGGCGCAGCAGCACTTTCGGTGCTGGCGCATCTGGAAGATCTCGTCGAAAAGGGCCGCGTGGAAACCGATGGCCCGCCGGCACTCATGGGCACCTATCGGCCGGCCTGAACCAGTCTACCTCTTTATTTTAACGCAATTCCGGACGGAAAACCGCTGCGCACTTTTCCTGGAATTGCTAGCTTCCGGCAATGCCGAGCAGCTCCGCATCCAGCGCCTTTAGAAAACTGTCCGCCATGTCGGCGCTGACACCGAGATCGCTCTGACCATAGCGAGATGCAACACGGATATCGACCAGCGTCGTTTCGGCCTCTTCACGAAGACGGATCAACACGTCGCAAGGTAGGCCGAAAATGCGCGTGCGGGTCTCGCCCTGCAGGATGACATCGGTGTTCTGGCGGATCAGATCGGCGACGCCATCGCGAAAGGGGCGCGGCGTCGGCACAGGAACAAAACCGGGCACGTCGCCGACGGCATTGTCATCCTGGGCTGGGCCGGGAGTGAGCGTACGAGTGCGCCGCTTCGGCTTCACAGCGCCGTTCGGATCGGCAACATCGGCGCCATCGGCCTTGATGATGGTGATGTGATTGTCTCTCGCAACCTTGCGCACCGCCTCCAGCACGCGGTCGGCGGCACCCTCATAACGACGACTGATCAGGGCGGGATAGGCATCGAATTGCGCGTCGCGTTCCTCTTGCGTCGCCAGATGCCGCGACGGCAGCCAGATCTGCCTGGCGTCCGGCGTCGACAGCCATTCGGGGGGATCATTGAGGTCGGTCGAGACCTCGTAGATCGGCGGGCGGGTCCAATAGCGCTCGGCACCGAAGCCAAAAATCGCAAGGGGCAAGGCGGCATAGACGATTGCCTTGACCGCGGACACACCGCCGAAGGCAGCGCTTTGCCAAAGCTGGGCGAGGCCGATCACCGCCAGCAGAACCGCCACGGCGGCACAGCCGGCCGAGATCAACAGCAGCAGCACGAAATAGGGCATTTCCAGGGGGCCGAAACGATGACCGATCAGCGTGACACCGCAGAGCACCAGCGCAAAGGACGCGATCAGACGCGCAGCGCGGGCAGCATGTGAAACGGGACGGTCGAAGCGAATGGTCATCAATGGCTCGTCGGCACGTCGGATCGGAAGCCGGATGCGCCGATTCCCGGAAAGCGACTTATGTTTAGATCAGGAAATGGTGAAAATAAATCGAATCCCATGCCGTCTTTGAGCAATCTCCCGCCGGCGTCGAATCCAGCTATGGCCAGCACAAAAATGTGAGTACTTGCTTAAATTCCTAAAAAAGGCCATTCTTTGGCGTTTTATCGAGGCTGTGAAAGGACTTGATGAGATGGAACCGATGCTTTCTCAAGACGTCACCGCCAAGCCGGCAGCAGGAGCACCGATGACCTCGGCGGATGCGGGTGACCCCATCCTGCCGCTCGAGCTTCTGGAGCTGGAGCTTTCGCTCGAAGGCTTTTCCGGCGGCGAGCCGGGCTTTTGCGAAGCCGTGCGAAGCGCCGCTTCAGCCGTCAACGGCGATTTCCTCTTCGATCTTCCCGCAACCGGCCTGATCCCCGATTGCCGCAGGCTTGCGGTTATCAGGATCCCCGAGGGAGATACAATGCGCACCCTGTTTGCTGCGCTCGATGAGGACGGCGCCGAGATCCGCCTGTTGCAACCCGATGAGGAAACCGAGCATCTGCTGCGTTTCGCCGATGCCTTCATCGACCTGCTGCAGCGCCTGCCCGAGCAGCCGAGAGAAGCCGCCTAGGCATTCGGCCTGCGGCGATGATAGGCCTTTCGCGCCATCAGGCGCAGCGCTATAATTCGTGGCTGCATCTCTGCATTCAGGACATCAAGTCATGCGTATCGCTGCTTCCATCCTCTCCCTTCTCGCCATTGCGTTCGTGCTTTCTTCGTGCCAGACGGCCGAGGAAATACGAGCGGCCGACGAAGCCAGATGTGGCGGCTACGG
>BFBZ01002301.1_pt1 | contig 10652 bp, 8 predicted proteins | sample 1888401 | NCBI WGS metagenome assembly BFBZ01 (sample SAMD00112614, study PRJDB3348) | symbiont metagenome | host: Chara braunii | reverse complement strand
CCCCGCCGGTCGGCACCACGCAGTTCGTCGGCTGCGCCATCGGCGGCATCTCGGTCGGCGCCGTCATGCGCACCATCCTGCCGTTCTACGCGGCCCTGATCGCCGCCCTGATGTTCGTGACCTACGTGCCGGCCTTCTCGCTGTGGCTGCCGCGGCTGCTGATGGGGTATAAGGGATAGGTGTACCCAGGTTCGCCGGCTTCGGCTGGCGAACCTTTCCTGCATCTCGATCTCGTGCTGGAGTCGTAGTCCGACTTCTCGCAGCTCATCGCGCATCTGGATCAGAGCGCGTACGTTCTGCATCATGAGGAGCATGAGCAGGAATTTCTGCTGGTGCTGGAGATCAACACGACAGGATCCCCGCATCCGACCACATCCACCGAGCAATTCCTGACGATGATCGAATCGCGGCCCCCCCCCCTGCCGCGACCGATGGCTTCGAAGGCGGCCGCGAATTTTCCCGCGCTCGACACCACCATTCCTGCCGCCCTGCTGCTGCGAATCGCAACGCTCGGCGCGGCGATCGGCGTCACCGTGTATCCTTTTGGCGACCCACCCGATTTCGAGCGCAACAGGTCCGAGCAGAGCGAAACGAACAACGACCCGCGTCCGCGGAATCGAACCAGGCCGCAGCCACGGACACGAATGAAGACGGCATCTCCGCGCTGGCGGGCGCCACCGACGGGACGTCACCATGAAGCAACTGCTGGAGCTGGTCGAAGATGAGCTGATGCAGGACGCCCTGCTCATTCGCGTTGCCTCTGGCCTGTGCGGAGGCGTCGTGACGCTGGTCGGCCTCCTGCTGCTAGTCGGCTTCACGACACGCGGCGTCGACCGGCTGCCCGGCGACTGGACCCTGGCCGTGACGTTCGTCGTCCTTGCGCTGGTCTTCGGCATCCCGCTCATCCTGCGGAGCGTGCTGTCGACCCGGACGCCCCTGGGGCGCTTCCTCTCCCGCCACGCCACGCTCGGCGCGTTGCGTCGGCCGGACGACTTCACGCTGTGGATCATGCTGCCAGCCCTCGCGCTAACGCCGCTGCTGCGCCGGCTGGGTGTCAGGGGTGAGGCGCACACCGAGTAGCCGGGCAGAATCGCTCTGGAAGAAGCGGAGGCCTGCAGCAGCGAAGGCTACCCGCCGCTCGACTTCCTTGGAAGCCATCGTTTAATTCAGCGTCCCCGTAATTCCCGCATTGGACGAGGTGGCGTACCCTCGACGTAATCCCCGATCCAAGATCGGGTCTCTTCATTACAATCATCTTTGGTCGCGCGAGGCCGCCGCACCGCGGCCCCTGCCGCTGCACGAGGCAGCTTCCGAGATCAAACGTTTACTGGAACGTCACCGGAATCAAGCCACACTTGTGAAGATGCTTTATGTGCCAGCACCGAAGCCCAATTCGCCGGCCTCACTTATGAAGGCCAAATACCTGTTCGATCTTCAGGAGCCCTTCTTCTCCGTACACTCGCTCAGCTATACGCAACGCTTGTGAGTACATGGAGTCGATTTCGCGTTGGGAGCGTGTAGAGCTGATCGCGCGCTGATACATGTCTATCCCGTCATCCAATTTACCGAGTATGAGCAACGCTTCTCCCTCTGTAGCTAATCGCCAATGATCGATATCGCAGTTCCTACAATGAACAAGTGCGCGACTTGCCATATTCATACAATCGGCCGTCACTGGGCTATGCGGAGCTAGGCGCATAAGTGTCAAAAATGCGACGTTAATTGCGTGATAGAATGCCTGATTGCTATCATTGCATGCTTCAGCCTGATCAAGGCCCCTTTCGTACAACTCCAGGGCCATTTGATAGTCGCTAGCTGCTCTTGACGCTAGCCACCTTCTCTTTAATCTTCCCGCCAGCGTGCCCAGAGCCTCCGTCGAAGACGATCCGCCGCGATGGAAAGCTTCCAGTATTGCCAGCGCTTCTTCGGTTCGGCCAGTACTCTCAAGAGCGAGAGCCAAACTAACAATTGCATTGTCGTCTAGGCACGACGCCTGCGGCATCAGAACTTCAATTGCCCGCCGGTACTGCCCAAGCTCCACCGCTAGGCGAGCACTATCGAGCGGAGGCAACGCTCTTCGGCCACCCATCAGAGATTCGACGATTATTCGGACCGATTGGTGGGTGGCCGTTGAAGGCCTCACAATTTCTGCGTGGTTGCCCGGAACGGCCGCCTGAACAAGGGAAGGAAAGGGCTTTAAAGATGACGAAGATGGTACGAATTCGTCGCGCTCACCGGCGATCACGTGCAACTTGAAAGGAAGACTATCGCCAAATTTTGCACTCCAATCACTTCTTAGGTTCCTTATGAAGTGGCTATCGGGCGACATGTCCCTGAATTGCCTTTTGATCCGCGTCACGATCCTCGCTTTTGGCAAGCCGCCACTGGGCGTTCCGAACATAAAAACGTTAGAAATACGCGCCGTAAGGTCAACGTCATCAAGCAGCGCCCTTTGCACAACTAAACCGCCCATACTGTGCGCGGCTATGGCTAACACGTCATAGGAGGAGAACGGAGAGAGTGAAAGAGTGGTGTTGAGTTGGCGGGCGATTAGTGTGAGGTCAGCATCCGCCGCCCACACCTCCGGGACGTCTATCCGTAGACTTGTTGAGAAGCCAAGTCCGAAGACGTCCCATGTTGCAAGCTTAGGTTCAGTTAGGACATGGTCAGCCATCGTCGACCAAGTATCTCGAGCGTCGCCGGTAAACCCATGAACAAAAACTACGGCTGCCTTGCTTTTTTTCTCAAACCGAAAGTCGAACCTAGTAGCGGCGGATCGACGTCGTCCAAAGCCAAACGGCTCAAGGAGCCAACTTAGCGCTCTTGAAATCATCGCGTTAATATCACACGCTCGATCATACCAGCTTCTATCGCCAGACGATGGAACTGCTCTGCAAAATCGTCGGGACCGCGCGATTGACCGTCCCATACAAGCACCGCAATAGCCACGCCGGGAGCCGCGGCCTGCCTAGCCGCTTGTATGATAGCTTCGGTAGTAGAAGCATAAGCGTCACCGTCGCTATTGTACGATCCACCTAGAATCTGAAGCTCGCCAACCGCCTTGGCTCTAGCGACGGCTTCGTCAAATATGACTCCCCACTCATCGGACCGGTCAACAACCGAGGTGCGCCTAAAACGAGCGAGATCAAAGGGAAGAATTATCCGACTCGCAATTTGCAAGTCCTCAGCGACTTTGAGAGCTAGCAAATCTGCCCCGGAAGCCGCTGCACAAATCAATAGATCAACGCGCTCCGCGATGAAGAGAAACCGAAGTTCTCGCAGCACACGCTGGATATTCGACACGGGGAAACGAGCCGGCGCAGATCCGGGCTTGTCGGCTCTCCTTCCAGCCAGCGCGACGACCGTCACCGCATGCTCAACACGTTCTAATAGCTATTTTTTGCAAGCTTTAAAGCATCAACGATTCGATCTCGCTCAAAGCTAGTTGCCCACGAGGTTCCAACATTCAATAGACCAGCAGGGCTCTCATTAGCCTTTGCAAGCTTGATCGCCGCCAATTTCAGCTTGATATCTGATTGCTTTGCACGGTCGATCTCCCAGTTCATCCATTTACTTTTGCTACTTTTCGCCCCGACGATCACAAGCAAGTGCGTGGCGTCCTTCATCATTTTTGCGAGCGCAGCCTTGATGGGTCCAGCCTTATCGGAATCAATAGCGACGTCGGGTCCACGACTATCGAACTCGAAATCAAAGTCCGGATTAGCGTCCCAAGCCTGGAGTAGCCTCTTGTAGTTGACATCCTCGGAATGATCATAGCTGACAAACACCTTCGGCTTCGCCATATCAAATCCTCGCAATTCTGATGACGCAAAGAGTAATTGATTTCAGTTCAAAAGCCTAAACCACACAACTCGTGGTCGCAAGACTAGCCAACAGACCTTGCACGGTAATTTTCGCTTCAAGCGTCTTAGGACCTCCGGTTGAGCCTCTTTACTCGAACAGATGGAGTATTGTTGCGGTGCGATGGCTAGCGACCGACAAGGCCATATATTGGCCTCAGTTGGACGATCGCGCCTGAGCTTATGCCGCAAATTTCGACGTCACTGTTTGCAGCGGCTCTGCCGAGTCAGAAATCTTGCCGACTCAGAAATCTTGCCGACTCGGCATACCACCCATCTCCAAACTGCCCGTCGTGCCAGTCTGTCGCAGCATTTGGGCTTGTGCCGTCGGGCAAATCACCTGCACATTTCCGCGCGTCCCTGCTGCCGCATGAGGGGCGTGTCGCGACCGTCACGAGACGTTGGCAGTGGGATGCGATGGGCGTGTGTCGACGCAGCGTGAATGAGTTCGCGCGGACGAACGGCGAGGCACGCACGGTCAAGTCGCGCGGTCCTGATATCCCGACGCTGATATCAACTCATGACGAAGCTTTCGCTTCGCGTGGGGATGGTGGCCAACAAGCCCGGCGCACCAGGGAGAACGCGAAGCAGCCGTTAAAACCAATCGCGCAGGGAGGGCCGGATGATCCGGCGCGTACCTGTGGTTCCTGCCGCCAGCATTTTCCTTCGCTGGCGGGCCATGGGTGCGGTCGGCACCCGGCTCTCCCTGCGCCCTCATGATTTCGAGGGCGAGACGATCGGCATGGCTCGGGCGCAAAGCGCGCCGCGAGGCTGATAGGTCTTGCCCTAAACGAGAAAGACCACGGCGGTCATGGTGATCACTCAACACGAAGGCGGTGCCCACCCTCCCCTGGAGGGGGAGGGTCGCCTCACGGAGAGCGAAGCGAAACGTGAGGCGGGGTGGGGTGATCTCTCCTCTGGCGCTGGCGTGCGTGGAGAGATCGCCCCACCCCGCTCGCCCGCTTCGCGCGCGATCCACCCTCCCCCTCCAGGGGAGGGTGGAGGCTCGCAGCCGGCAGCAGCGGCTACATCACGGGCGTTGAAAGGAGGATTATCGGCTGGCTCGGGGACGAGCGTGTCGCTGATGTCGCGAAGACATCAGCTAAATCGATGCCACCCAATCAGATCGCGAGGCGCATCAGCGCCGTCGTCTGTCACAGAGTTCTGTGCGGGGGAGGTCACCACCAAAATGGTGCCCAGGAAAGGACTCGAACCTTCACGGCCGTTAAGCCACTGGCACCTGAAGCCAGCGCGTCTACCAATTCCGCCACCTGGGCATGGGGGCGCTGTGTACGGATCGAACGGGCGCTTGTCAAACCGCTGAACGCCCAAGATGACAATTTTTCTCACCCCATGCGCAAAAACACGGCTCCCTTTTCCGCGGTGCGGGCGATGGGCTATACAGCGGCCCAGGATGGCGGGCCGCGGGGTGCGAATCGCCGCTGACAGCTATCTCGTCCGGGGCGGACCGACCGCCCGGCAATCCCAGGACTCATTCCATGGCATCGAATCTGGACACATTGGTTACCGTCTTCGGCGGCTCCGGCTTCGTCGGGCGCAACGTGGTCCGGGCGCTGGCCAAGCGCGACTACCGCATCCGCGTCGCGGTGCGTCGGCCGGAGCTGGCCGGCCATCTGCAGCCGCTCGGCCGGGTCGGCCAGATCCACGCCGTACAGGCCAATCTGCGCTATCCCGACTCGGTCGCATCGGCGCTGCGTGACAGCCATGTCGCGATCAACCTCGTCGGCGTCCTGACCGAGAGCGGCGCGCAGACCTTCGAGGCCGTGCAGGCCGAGGGCGCCGCCACCGTCGCCAAGGCGGCGGCCGCCGCCGGCGCCCGCATGGTGCACGTCTCGGCGATCGGCGCCGACGCAGAGTCGGCGTCGAGCTATGCCCGCGCCAAGGCGGCCGGCGAGGCCGCCGTGCTGGCCGCGGTGCCCGAGGCCGTGATCATGCGCCCCTCGGTCGTGTTCGGCCCCGAGGACCAGTTCACCAACCGCTTTGCGGGGCTCGCCCGGATCTCGCCGTTCCTGCCGCTGATCGGCGGCGGCGAGACGAAGATGCAGCCGGTCTATGTCGGCGACGTCGCCACCGCGGTGGCCGATGCGGTCGACGGCAAGGCGCAGCCGGGCGCGACCTACGAGCTCGGCGGGCCCGAGGTGCTGAGCTTCCGGGAAATCCTGAAAATCATCCTCGACATCACCGACCGCGACCGCGCGCTGCTGCCGCTGCCGTTCGGGCTCGCCAAACTGCAGGCCGCAATCCTGCAGTTCGCGCCGGGCCCGCTGAAGCTGACGCCGGACCAGGTCGAGCTCTTGCGCCACGACAACGTGGTGTCGGAGGCGGCAAAGGCGGCCGGGCTGACCTTGCAGGGCCTCGGCATCACGCCGGATTCACTCGAGGCGATCGCCCCGCAATATCTGTGGCGCTTCCGTCCGTCCGGCCAGTTCCAGCGCAAGAACGCGTGAGGCCACGACTGCTGGTCCTCGTCATTGCGAGGAGCGAAGCGACGAAACAATCCAGAGTCCCGGACACCACACTGGATTGCTTCGCTTACGCTCGCAATGACGGTGGATGGAGCTGGGGCTCAGCTCACTTCCCCAGCGCCAGCGCGATCAGGCCGAGGGTGCCGACGATGACGCGCCACCAGGCGAACAGCACGAAGCCGTGGCGGGTGACGTAGCCGAGGAAGGCCTTCACCACGATCATCGCGGTGACGAAGGAGACGACGAAGCCGATCGCGATCAGACCGAGATGGTCCGCCGTCATCTCGGCGCGGCTCTTGTAGAAGTCGTAGACGAAGGCGCCGACCATGGTCGGGATCGCCAGGAAGAAGGAGAACTCCGCGGCCGAGCGCTTGTCGCCGCCGAGCAGCATCGCCGCCACGATGGTGGCGCCGGAGCGCGACACGCCGGGGATCATGGCGACGCACTGCGCGACGCCGATCCACAGATACATCATGAGCGGATAGCGCGTGGCGTCGTGCTCCCGCGGCTTGAGATCGATCTGATCGACCCACAGCAGGATGGCGCCGCCGACGATCAGCGAGAAGCACACGACCCAGGGATCGAACAGGAGCGCCTTGATGTACTTGCCGGCGATGAGGCCGATGATGACCGCGGGCAGGAAGGCGATCAGCACGCCGATGATGAAGCGGCGGTCGTCAGGGTTCGTCAGCGCGCCGATCGCGACGCGGTACAGCTTGAAGAAGTACAGCGCAACGATGGCGAGGATGGCGCCGAGCTGGATCAGGATCGCAAAGCTCTTCCAGAACCCCTCGTCGCCGAGCCCGAAAAAGCGCTCGGCGAGCAGCAGATGGCCCGTCGAGGATACGGGAAGAAACTCGGTGACGCCCTCGACGATGCCGAGAAGCACCGCCCGCAGCGTATCTGACATCATTGATCGGATCCTGGATGGCCGGCAAAACGCCGCCCTTCTCGCCTATTCGGCCCCCGCCCGCAATTGCAAAAAGCGCTCGAACCGGCCACATCCGATGAATGAACCGGCGTGTGATCGGCCATGCGAATCGGAACGAGGCAATGCCGGACAGCGGATCGGGCGCGCTGATCGCTGTTCCCGAAAGCGCCGTTTCCCGCATGACCGCCCGTCGCCCTACTGCTTACACTTTCGCCGACCATGCGCTAATGGTCCGATTCGCGAGCGCACCCGCGCGCCGGTATCGGGACGAGGCGTCGGTGCGAACCGATGGTTGATTGTTCGTTAAGCGCCGTAGCCGCGGAATCGTCGAAAGGCTCCATGTACACGCTCTACCACCATCCCTTCTGCCCGCATTCACGCTTCGTCCGGCTGGTGCTCGGCGAATACGGGCTCGATCTGCGCCTGGTGGAGGAACGCGCCTGGGAGCGCCGCGAGGCGTTTCTCGTGCTCAATCCCGCGGCCACCACGCCGGTGCTGTCGGTCGAAGGCCTGCCGCCGGTGCCCGGTGTCGGCGTGATCGCCGAATTCATCGACGAGACCTGCGGGCCCGAGATGGGTGATCGCCGGCTGATGCCGGCCTCGGCGGCCGAGCGCATCGAGGTGCGCCGACTGATGGACTGGTTCAACACCAAGTTCTTCGAGGAGGCCTCGAACCTGCTGGTCACCGAGCGCATCTACAAGCGCTTCATGAGCGAGGAGGATGGCGGCGGGCCGCCGTCGACCGACGTGATTCGCGCCGCCAAGACCAATGTGCGCTATCATCTCGCCTATATCGGCTGGCTGGCGCAGCGGCGCAATTTCCTGGCCGGCGACCGCCTGACCTATGCCGACCTCGCCGCCGCCGCGCATCTGTCGGCGATCGACTATCTGGGCGACGTGCCATGGATCGAGGACGACGCCGCGAAGGCGTGGTACGCGCGGGTGAAGTCGCGGCCGTCGTTCCGGCCGCTGCTCTCCGACTGGCTGGCGGGCGTGCCGGCGTCGCGCACCTATGTGGATCTGGACTTCTGAGCGCCGCCAGGCCCACGCCGGTGACGTTGAAGGCGGCGCTGGCCGCCGAGGCGCAACGGCTGGGCTTCGATGTCGTCGGTATCACCGCCCCGGTCGTGAGCGCCGAACGGGCCGCTGCGTTCGAACGCTTCCTCGCCGCCGGCCAGTACGGCGACATGGACTGGCTGGCGCGCGAGCCGTCCCGCCGCACCGATCCCACCACGCTGTGGCGCGAGGTCCGCAGCATCATCATGCTCGGCGTCAATTACGGCCCCGACGAGGACCCGCGCGCGGTCCTGTCCCGGCGCAGCAATGCTGCGATTTCGGTCTATGCCCGCGGGGACGATTATCACGACGTCATCAAGAAGAACCTCAAGGCGCTCGCTCGCTGGCTGGTCGCGCAGGCCGGCTGTGATGTGAAGGTGTTCGTCGACACCGCGGCCGTCATGGAGAAGCCGCTGGCCGAAGCGGCCGGGCTCGGCTGGCAGGGCAAGCACACCAACTTGGTGTCGCGCGGCTTCGGCTCCTGGCTGTTCCTCGGCGCCATCTACACCACGCTGGCGCTGCCGGCGGACGCGCCGGAGCAGGATCATTGCGGCTCGTGCCGGGCCTGCCTCGACAGCTGCCCGACCGCGGCGTTTCCGGAGCCTTACAGCCTCGATGCACGGCGCTGCATCTCGTATCTGACGATCGAGAACAAGGGGCCGATCCCGCGCGAGTTCCGCAAGGCGCTGGGCAACCGCATCTATGGCTGCGACGACTGCCTCGCCGCCTGCCCCTGGAACAAGTTCGCGCAGGCGGGACGCGAGGCGAAGCTGGCGGCGCGCGACGCGTTGCGCGCGCCTTCGCTGGCGGAGCTGGCGGCGCTCGACGATGCCGCGTTCCGCGCGTTGTTCGCGAAATCGCCGATCAAGCGCATCGGCCGCGACCGCTTCCTGCGCAACGTGCTGATCGCGATCGGCAACTCCGGCGATGCGGCGCTGACGCCGTCAGCCGAGCGGCTGGCCGCCGATCCGAGTCCGCTGGTGCGCGGTGCCGCCGCCTGGGCGCTCGCTTGGCTGCTCGACGAGGCTGCTTACGCGCAACGTGCGGAGGCCGCGCTGACGTCGGAGACCGACGAGAGCGTCCGCGCGGAATGGCAGGCGCGATGCTGAAGCCGGCCGCCTCAGCCCATCTCGCCGACGGCGGCCAGCATACGCGTGATGTCCTGCGGACGCGACAGCCGGTGGTCACCGTCCTGGATCATGGTCAGCACCACGTCTTCGGCCGGCAGGCGGTGGGTCAGTGCGAACGCATGCTGCCAGGGAACGTCGCGGTCCTGCGCGCCCTGCAGGATGCGCACCGGACAGCCGACCTTGATGGCACCGCCGAGCAGGAGATGGTTGCGCCCGTCCTCGATCAATGCCCGGGTGATGGGATAGGGCTCACCGTACTCCGACGGACGCATCCAGACGCCGTTGGTCTCGATCTCGGTCCGGACCGTCGGCGGGAAGCCCTTCCACATCAGCTCCTCGGTGAAATCGGGCGCCGGGGCGATCAGGACCAGGCCCGCCAGCGTTGCTTCGGCCGGGTCCTTGAGCAGCTCGCGCGCCAGCAGCAGCGCCATCCAGCCGCCCATCGAGGAACCGATCACGACCTGGGGTCCGCGGCAGAATTGCCGGAACACCGCGACGCTCTCCTCGAGCCAGCGGCTGATGGTGCCGTCGACGAAGCGCCCGCCGGATTCGCCGTGCCCGGAATAGTCGAAGCGGACGCAGGCGCGGCCGCGCTCGGCGGCCCAGGCGTCGAGGGCCAGGGCCTTGGTGCCTTTCATGTCGGAATTGAAGCCACCGAGCCAGAACAGCCCGGGCGGACGGCCTGGCCGCGCCCGCACCGCGATCCGGCGCGACGATTCGCCCGCGCCGACGGCGACGAAGACGGGCGGATCGGCATTTTCTGCAGCAGGGTTCATGGATCGTTACTCGCTGTCGGGTGTTGTGTGGGCGAACCGGCCGTTTCCGTCAATCGGCGCGGCCCGACGCAGCCGCTTGCGAAAGCGCGCCGCGCACTCTATGTCCGCCGGCGGAACCACGAGGGCCCGAAAAAGCGCGAGTTTGATCGCAATTCTCGGCCGTGTGGCTTCCTTGGGGGAATGCATCGACGCGCAAGTCTCGCGCATGCGACGCAGGAGCCGCGACGACCGGGCGGAATTTCGACGCACCGGACCGTTGCGACCTTGCCCGCGAAAGCATCTTCCTTCAAACTAGCCGCCTTCTTCCACAACCTTGGAGCACTACCCATTCGCCGCCCCAATCGAGCCCCGCCCGCTGCCGTCAAAGACGGGCCGCGTACCAATGATGAGATTCGCAATGCGCAGATCCAGCT
>BFBZ01002300.1_pt1 | contig 10652 bp, 5 predicted proteins | sample 1888401 | NCBI WGS metagenome assembly BFBZ01 (sample SAMD00112614, study PRJDB3348) | symbiont metagenome | host: Chara braunii | reverse complement strand
CCTTGGCCGGCGTGCCAAGGTCCACCGCCAGCTTGCGGCTCTTGGGATCCAGGGGAACATAGACCAGGCCCAGGGCCCGACGGGGCTTTGGCGCGGCCACCGGATCGCGGGGCTGGACGACAGACACCAGCACATAGGCGCCGCCACCCCACTGGCCGTCGGTCTTCAGGCGAACGGTCGCGCCGTTCTTGCCGACGGTGACGGTCTTGAAGTCGATCAGCCGGTCGGTGGCGACGGCGATCTGAGCCTCGCCCTCGTAGGGCGGCTTCAGGGTGATCTCCACCGTGTCGCCCTGGGAATAGGCCTTGGTCCCCGCGCTGACGCGGACGAAGTCCGGCGCCTCGACGTCCTTGGCCGGGGCGCCCCAGCCGGAGGCGAAGCGGATGACGCTGGCTGCGCCGCCCGGGCCGGTGAGCTCAAGACGATAGTCGCCCCAGCCCAGTTTGCGGGCGATGCGCGCCGGCTGGCCGGCGGCGATGTTGAGATTGCCCGCCTGGACCACCACGTCGCGGCTGGTCCGGCGCCATTGCCAGCGGCCGTCCTGCTGGAACCAGTCATAGTCCCAGTTCTCGGCGATCAGGCGGTAGGTCGCGCCATTGGCGGCGATGCGCCGACCGCTGGGATCGACGGCGATGATGCTCAACGCCACCGGCGGGTCGCCGGAGCCCGAGGCGTCGCCCTGGTCGATCTTGACCCCCAGATAGACCGGCTTGCCCCGGACCTTGAGGTTCAGGCTTTCGCGCACCGGACGACCGCCGGGCTCGAAGACGCTGGCCACGAAGGCGGCGGTCAGCGGCTGGGCGGTGTCTCCGGCGGCCTCGGTAGGAAGGGCCAGGATGGCGCGACCGTCGCCGTCGGTGACGGTCTGGCCCAGCTCCAGGAACTGCTCCTCGAAGGGCTCGCGCTGGTTACCCCACTGATAGTCCTCGAACTGCGGGAAGGGATCGTTGTCCACGCGCAGGCGAGCCTCGCCCTGGGTCTGCAAACCTGCGCCGGCCGCGCCGTAGAGGAAGCGGGCGGTGACGTCGATGTTGCGGGGCTCGCCGGCCTTCATCGGCACGGCTTCCTGGCCCACGGCTGTGACGGCCAGGCGTTGCGGCGCGAAGTCCTCGACGGAGAAGCTCAGCTCGCCGGCCGGGTTCTCCAGGCCGTCGATCTCGACCTTGGCGGTCCAGCGCCCGCGCGGCGCGCTCTTGGGCAGGACGATGTCGGCGCCCACCGCGCCGGTGGCGGTCTTGTCGAAAGCGAAGCGCTGGAACTCCACGCCCGAGGGGCGGCGGACGACGATGGCGCCCTTGCGGTCCTTGACGGCCTTGATCTCGCGGTCGCGGAGCAGGGCGTTCACATGGACCGTCTCGCCCGGCCGATAGATGCCGCGGTCTGCATAGACGTAAGCGTCCACCGCGCCGGCGGAGGACCGTCCGGCGGTGTCGCCGGCCGTGCGGCCGCCGATACCCTGCTTGGACAGGTCGACCGGAGCACGATCCAGGTCCAGCACAGCCAGGTCGCCCTGCGGGCCATAGGCCATCACCATCTTGGCGTCGGTGGCGCCCTCGCCGTCCAGCAACGGACGATCGAACTTCACGCGGCCCATGCTGTCGGTCTTGGCTTCGGCGAGATCCTCGCCGTTGCGCGCCACCAGGGCCACACGGACGCCGGACAGGGTCTTGGCGCTCTTCAGCGAGCGGACCACCACGTCGAGCGCCTCGGAGCCCTCGTAGCCGGACAGCGCCATGTCGGTGAACACCACCCAGCGGCGGGCCTGGGCCGGCGGGTTCGGGTCGTAGCCGTCTTCGTCGGTCTCATCGCCGCCGCGGCCGCCTGAGGCGTCCTTGGCCTTGATCACATAGGCGCCGGCCTTCATCTCCTTGAGCACCGCGCCCAGGGGGAAGACGGTGGTGGCGCGCTCGCCGCCGGCCGCCGTGTTCACGGCGATCTCGCCCTTCCAGACCATGCGGCCTTCGTCGTCGGGGCTGTCGGACCCGTAGTCGGAGCTGTAGTCGCCCTCGCCGGTGGGATCGGGAGCGCTGATCGACTTGCGGACCAGGTTGCGGTCGACGACGCGCCAGACCTCGATCTTCAGGCGCGAGACATTGACTGTCTCGATGCCGATGCCGTCGGCGTCTTCGCGGGGCAGGATCACGCCCTCGCCCGCAAAGCCCACATAGGGCGGCTTCTCGCCGAAGGTGAAGTCGACGTCGGCGTTGGCCGCCAGGGTGTCGCCGCCCTTGGACGGCAGGCCCTTCAACAGGGTCAGTCGGCGATCGGTGAAGCCGACGCCGGAGACGCAGAGTTCGGAGCCCTTGGCGACCACAGCGGGCGGGTGGCCGAGGTCCGGTGAGACCAGGACGAAGTCGGCATAGGACTTGGCCGCGTCCAGAGGCCTGGTCAGCTCTACGCAGGCCATGGGTTCGGCCTTGGAGGTGTCGATGCGGGTGCGCCAGACGGCGAAGCCATCGGGCTTGGGGATGCCGCGGCGGGCGGCGTCGGCGCCGCGGGGCTTGCCGAACAGGGACCAGCCGCCGCCGGCGGTCGCGGTCGCTTCGCCCTTGCCGGTCGGCCACTGGCCGTCGACACCCTTGGCGGTGAGATAGCCGCCGCCGAAGGCCGCGATCAGCAGACCGGCGGCGAGGATTCCGGGAACGCGGCTGGAGCGCATGCGGCTGAGCCAGCCCTTGGGTTCCGGCGTGGTCCCCTCGGGCGTTCCGTCGCTCGCCATGCCGCTCTCCCCAATCCGCTACTGTTTCGCGGATAGGAACGCGATGGGGCGGCGCGCGTCAAAGCCTCAATGCGCTTGACCGCGAAGAGCCAGGGTCAGGGACTTGATCTGCAGGTAGTCGTCCAGGCCGTAGACCGAGCCTTCGCGGCCGTATCCCGACTGCTTCACCCCGCCGAACGGGTTTGCGGGGTTGGAGATCAGGCCGGTGTTGAGACCGACCATTCCGGACTCGATGGCCCGGCCCACCCGCAGCGCGCGGTCGAGGTCCTGGGTGAACAGGAAGGCCGCCAGCCCGAATTCCGAAGCGTTGGCCCGGGCGATGGCGTCGTCCTCGGTCTCGAAGGTGAAGACCGGGCAGACCGGCCCAAAGGTCTCTTCGTGCCGGAACAGATCCTCGTCGCCGTCGACCAGCACGGTGGGCTGATAGAAGCCGCCGCCCAGGGCGTGGCGGTCGCCGCCGATCAGCACCCTGCCGCCGGCCGCCTTGGTGCGCGCCACGTGGTCCTCGACCTTGGCCAGGCCCTTGGCGTCGATCAGCGGGCCGATCTCCACCCCGGCCGCGAAGGGATCGCCGACCTTCAGCTTCGCCACCCGGGCCACCAGCTTTTCGAGATAGGCGTCCTTCACCCCGGCCTGGACATAGATCCGGTTGGGACAGACACAGGTCTGGCCGGCCGCGCGGAACTTGCCGGTCACTGTCCCCTCTACAGCCACGTCCAGATCGGCGTCGTCGAACACCAGCAGCGGGGCCGCACCGCCCAGTTCCATCGACAGGCGCTTCAGGGTGGGCGCGCACTGGGCCGCCAGCTTGCGGCCGACCTCTGTGGAGCCGGTGAAGGAGAGTTTGCGGATCAGCTCCGAACTGGTCAGCGCGCCGCCGACCACGGCCTGCTCGCCGGTGACCACCGACAGGCAGCCCGGCGGCAATCCCGCCTCCAGCGCCAGGGCCGCGAGGGCCAGGGCTGTGAACGGCGTCGCCGATGCGGGTTTCAGCACCACGGGACAGCCGGCGCAGAAGGCGGCGGCCAGCTTGCGGGTGACCATGGCGGCCGGGAAGTTCCAGGGCGTGATCGCCGCCACGGGGCCAACCGGTTCGCGGAACGTCAGGATCAGGTCCTCGGCGTTGGGGCTCTCCACCGCCTTGCCGTCGATCCGCTCGGCCATCCCCGCGAACCACGAGATGAAGGAGTTGGCGTAGCGGATCTCGCCCACCGCCTCCTTCCACGGCTTGCCGTTCTCCAGGGAGATAAGCGCGCCCAGGGCGTCCTCGTTCTCGGTGACGAGCGCAGCCCATCGCGTCAGGAACTCGCCCCGCGCCTTTCCCTTGGTCTTGGCCCACCCGGGAAAGGCGTCGGCGGCCGCCTGGATGGCGCCGTTAACCTCTTCACCGCTGAGTTTCGGGACACGGCCGATCACCATTCCGTCAGTCGGGTTTATGACATTGATCGCGTCGTCGCCCGCTGCGCGCCATTCGCCGGCGATCAGGGCGGCCTCGCGGATCATCGCGCGCGCCTTGGTTTTCAAGGATTCCGGTGAGGTCTGCTGGCTCATTGGGCATTCTCCATCCGCTGGGAACGGCGGGAAATGCAAAACGATGCAAGTCACATTCTTCTGAGTGTGCTGCGCCGCAAAGTTCGCAACCCTTGACTCACAACGGCGTTGGAGTCGTGAATGTCGTTAACTACTGCGGTGCAGCATAGTTCTTGGAGGCGCGAGTGACGGATATGCCCTTCGCTTATTCCCTGGTCCACGCCGAGAGCGGCTGGTCCTGGCGCATCTTTGATGAAGAGGGCGAAACCGTCGCCCAAGGCCTGGATTTCAGCCAGATGGGCGCTCAGGCCGCTGTTGAATCCGCGATCATGCGCGCCGCTTCCGAGGTGCGCGCCTAGGCTGCACATTCTGCAAAGCCTAGCTTGACGATCTAGGCGTCCGGACGCTCCATCGCGGCATGGCGGCGCTGCTTCGCGCCGCGCCTCCATCTGCGCAAGGACGTCTTCCGCATGAAATCCCAACTGTTGGCGGCCACTGCGGTCGCCCTTTTGGCGTTCGCCCCAGCCAGCGCCCAAACCAAGCCGACGCCCGCCGAGGCCAAGGCCTTTGTCGACAAGGCCGAGGCCGACCTCGCGGCCTTCAGCGAGTACGTCGCCAAATCCGCCTGGGTGCGGGCCACCTACATCACCGAAGACACCCAGTGGCTTGAGGCCAAGGCCAACGCCGAACAGAGCGAGATGGTGACCAAGTACGCGATGGAGGCCGCCAAGTACGACGGCGTCGCCGCCGATCCGGTCACGGCGCGCAAGCTGAAGCTGCTGAAGCTGTACCTGGTGTCGCCGCCGCCCAGCCGCCCCGGCGCGGCGGCGGAACTGGCCACCCTCACCACCCGGATGGACTCCACCTATTCCAGCGGCAAGTTCGAGTACAAGGGCAAGACCCTGACCCTGAACGACGCCGAGGACATCATGTCCGAGAGCCGTGATCCGGCGGAACTGAAGGCCGTCTGGGAAGGCTGGCAATCCATCGCCAAGCCCATCAAGCCCGACTACCAGAAGTTCGCCGCCCTCTCGAACGAGGGCGCCAAGGGGCTGGGCTTCAAGGACACCGGCGCGCTCTGGAGGTCCAACTACGACATGGATCCGGACGCCTTCGCCGCCGAGACCGATCGCCTGTGGAAGCAGGTGGAGCCGTTCTACAAGAACCTGCACTGCTATGTGCGCGCCCGGCTGAACGACAAGTACGGCGACGCCGTCCAGAAGCGCACCGGCCCGATCCGCGCCGACCTGCTGGGCAACATGTGGGCCCAGTCCTGGGGCAACATCTACGACGTCGTCCAACCCAAGGGCGTCACCTCCAGCTACAGCCTCGACAAGCTGCTGGTGGACAAGGGCTATGACCCCACCAAGATGGTGAAGACCGGGGAGAACTTCTATTCGTCCCTGGGCATGGCCCCCCTGCCGGAGACGTTCTGGCAGCGCTCGATGATCACCCGGCCGCGGGACCGTGAAGTGGTCTGCCACGCCTCGGCGTGGGACCTGAACGACCGCGACGACATCCGCATCAAGATGTGCACCAAGGTCAATGGCGAGGACTTCTACACCGTCCACCACGAGCTGGGGCACAACTACTACCAGCGCGCCTATTCCAATCAGCCCTACCTGTTCAAGGGCGGCGCCAACGACGGCTTCCACGAGGCGATCGGCGACTTCATCGGGCTGTCGGCCCTGACACCCACCTACCTCAACCAGATCGGTCTGCTGGAAAAGGTCCCGGGTACGGAGGAGGACATCCCGTTCCTGCTGAAGATGGCCTTGGACAAGATCGCCTTCCTGCCGTTCGGCCTGATGGTCGACCGTTGGCGTTGGGAAGTGTTCTCGGGCGAGGCGACGCCGGACACCTATAATTCCGAATGGTGGAAGCTGCGCCTGAAGTACCAGGGCCTGGTGGCTCCTGGTGAGCGCCCGGCCGACGCCTTCGATCCGGGGGCGAAGTACCATGTGCCGGGCAATACGCCCTACACCCGCTACTTCCTGGCCCACATCTACCAGTTCCAGTTCCATCGCGCGGCCTGCAAGCAGTCGGGCTGGAAGGGCGCGCTGCACCGCTGTTCGATCTACGACCAGAAGGCCGTGGGGCAGAAGTTCAACGCCATGCTGGAAATGGGGCAGTCGAAGCCCTGGCCGGAAGAACTGGCGGCCTTCACCGGCGAGAAGACGACCGACGCCAGCGCGGTGGCCGACTACTTCAAGCCGCTCAACGCCTGGCTCACCGTGCAGAACAAGGGTGAAACCTGCGGTTGGTAAGGGATTGGCGGAGCGAGGTTTCTTTCCGTTTACCCTGTATCGGCGCGTTTCGTTTACGCTGATCTGACATCCTGCCCGCTCGAATTGTGCGGGCAGGGGATCCTCCGTGACACCGAAATCCAACCGGGGCGGTATCGCCGCCAGGCTGCGTGGCTTCCTGCAACGTGGCGCCCGCGACGAGCGCGGCGTCGCGGCGGTGTTCTTCGCCGTCAGCCTTCTCCTGCTCGTGCCGCTGACCCTGGGCCTCGTGGACGTCTACATGTCCACCACCCAGCGTGGGCAACTGCAGGACGCCCTGGACAGTGCGACCCTCTACGTGGCGCGCTCCACGGAGACCGACGCGGCCAAGATCAAGACCATGGGCTACGGCGTGCTCATGGCGAATCTGAAGCTGATGTCGGGCCAGACCGTCGCCGCCTACGACTTCCAGCTCGTCGATGGCCGCAAAGTGGTGAGTTCCGCCTCGATCACGCCACCGGGCTTCTCGCCGGCGATCTGGGACCAGCAGAACCTGAAGGCCACGTCCGAAGTGACGCGGAACTCGGTGAACCTGGAAGTGGCGATAATCCTCGACACCACCGGCTCCATGAGCGGGCAGATGTCCAACCTCAAGCAGGCCGCCAAGGATCTGGTCGACATCGTCGTCAACGATGTCCAGACGCCCTACTACTCGAAGGCGGCCCTCGTTCCGTATGCGGTGGGCGTCAATATGGGCAGTTACGCCAACGCAGCGCGAGGCGCGCCCAGGTCTGCGACCGCGATCACCGGCATGACCAAAACCAATCCGATCGTCGTGACCTCAAACGGGCACGGGCTCGCGAATGGCGAGGCCGTCTACATTACCGGCGTCAACGGCATGACCCAGGTGAACAACAAAGAATACATTGTCGCAAACCGAGCCCCCAATACGTTCGAGCTCAAGACGAGCCCGACCGACTCTACACCGCCGGCCAATATCAACGGCACGAGCGGCTACAGCACCTACACTTCGGGCGGTACGGCGCAATGCCGTGGCTATGGCTGCCAAGATCAGCGCTTCACAGACGCTGGGGGAAGCACGCGCCGACTCTTTACGATGACGGCTTGCGCCACCGAGCGTGTCGGCACGGACGCCTATACGGACGCCGCGCCGTCGTCCTCACCCGTTAGCGCGCACTACCAAGCGACGTCCAGTATCGGGTCGAACACCACCTGCAAGTCGGGGGCGATCATTCCGCTGACCAGCACGAAAAGCACGCTGAAGACCGCCATCGATGGCTTGGTTTCGGACGGCTACACCGCTGGCCACATCGGTCTGGGCTGGGGTTGGTATGCAATCTCTCCCGAATGGAAGAACCTCTGGACCGGAGACAGCGAACCTGCCGCCTACAATGAGCCCGAGACGGTCAAGGTTGCGATCCTGATGACCGACGGCGCCTTCAACACGATGTACTATCAGGGCGTGAATGCCAAAAACGGTTCCGGCGGCACCGCTGACCGCATCAACGTCAACGCCACCAACGGCGACCCCTTCGCTCAGGCCCTCAAGCTCTGCACGAACATGAAGGCCAAGGGCATCGTGATCTATACGGTCGGCTTCAACGTCAGCAGCGACACCAGCGTGGTGAAGCTTCTGCAGGACTGCGCCACCCCGACGGACTCGAAGACCGACTACTCGTACCTGCCGTCCAGCGGCACGGACCTGAAGGACGCCTTCAAGGCCATCGGCCAGGACATCAGCCGGCTGCGGATCTCCCGCTAGGAAACCCTCAGCCGGCGCGCCCGGGGCCTGGAGCCTCGGGTTCGTCGGCCAGGGCCGCTGCGGCGGCAAGTTTGCGCAGGCTCTCCTCGTGGCCCTCACGGGTGATCTGGTAGAGCGAGACGGCGATGATCGCCGCGCCGTACAGCCCGCCCAGCACCGGCAGATAGACCAGGCCGAGATTGCGGATGATCTCAGGGTCGACAGACCCTGGCTGAGCTCCGGTCGGGAAGCTGACGGCCACCAGCACCATGCTGGAGGCGAAGATGCCCACGCCGGACACCGCCTTGTTGACGAAGGCGGCGGCCGAGAAGAACAGGCCCTCCGACCGGCGGCCCGTGCGCAACTCCGAGTCCTCGACAACGTCGGCGATCATCGACGAGATCAGGATCGACGAGATGATTGACAGCGCCGTCGACAGGGTCGTCTGGGCGAACAGGATCGGCACCAGGGCCGGCGTTCCGTTCTCCGGGAAGGCGTCCGTCAGGCGCAGCAAAATCGGGATGGCGCCGATCACGAAGGCCAGGACCTTGGTGAGCTGAGCGCCGCCTTTCTTGCCCAGGCGTTTGGAAAGCGGCGCCGCAAAGGCGAAGGCCAGCGCCGCCGAGGCGAAGTTGCCCAGGGTGAAGATGGCGATCTGACCAGCGCTGAGCTGCCAGAAATAGGTGTTGAAGTAGAGGTTCAGCGACAGCACCAGGCCCTGGGCCATGGCGTTGAACACGCCGGCGCACATCAGGACCAGGAAGGACTTGTGGCCCAGGGTGCCGACCATCTCCTGGCCGAGCTGGCGCAGGGTAAGCTTGCGCACCGGCGGGACCTTCATGTCCTTGATGTGCTTATGGGTGCCCATGGACGAGACCATGATGGCGATGAACATGATCGCTGCGGCCGCAATGCCGTAGTGGACATAGCCCACCGGATTGAGCTGTCCGACCTTGTGCGTGGCGTCCGGCTTCAGGAACACCTGGAAGGCCAGCAGGGTCATGGCCAGGCCGCCCCACCAGCCGAAGAAGTAGCGATAGGACAGCACCTTGGTGCGTTCGTCGTAGTTGGTGGTCAGCTCGGCGGCGAGAGCTGAGGAGGGGATCTCGTACATGGTGATGAAGCTGCGGATGATCACCGCCACGAAGATCAGGTAGAAGAACAGCGCCTCCTGCGACCAGTCCGGCGGGCTCCACAGCATCAGGTAGGAGACAGCCACCGGGATGGCGGCGGCGTACATGTACGGGTGACGGCGACCCCATTTGGAGCGGGTGTTGTCAGACACCTGCCCCATGATCGGGTCGAGGAACGAGTCGAAGATCAGGGCGATCATGATCGCCAGGCCGACCGTCGCCGACGGCAGCCCCACCACCTGGTTGTAGAAAATCAGCAGGAGGTAGGAGAAGCCGTTGTCCTTGACCCCGAACGCGACGGATCCGAACCCGTAGTACAGCTTGCTGGAAAGGCTGAGTTTTCCGGCAGTTTGAGGAGTCGGTACGGATTCGGCCACTGTACGCCCTTCGGTTTTCATCGAGATTTGCAGACCCTATATGTGCCGCCGCGGCGCGCACAGGGGCAAAGTGAGGCTTCTCAGACGGGCTTTTGATCAGCCTCGGGCGCCGCTTCCTTGACCTTCTCCAGATCCGCCGCGGCCTCCAACAGCGCCAAGTTGCGGGCGTGGCCTTCCTCGTCGATCCGATAGAAACCGAGAACGCCGATGGCCAGGGCGGTCATGCCCGCCATGACCGGCAGATAGGTCACGGCCAGCTTGCGCATGATCTCGGGGTCCACCGTGCCCATGGCGGCGTTGGTGGGGAAGGACACCGCCGTCAGCAGGATGCCGGCCAGGAACACCCCTATGCCGGCCGTGAACTTCGGCAACAGGCCGTTGGCGGCGAACAGCAGGCCCTCGGATCGCACGCCGGTCTTCACCGCCGCGTCCTCCACCACATCGGCGATCATCGAGGAGACGATGATCAGGCCGGCGATGACCAGGGTCGTGTAGGTGAAGATGTCGGCGAGCAGGATCCAGAACACGAGGGGCGAGCTGTTGGGCGGCATGAAGCCCAGCAGCTTCAGGCCGATCGGCAGCACCGAGGTGACCAGGTAGACGCTGAACAGGCTCAGCATCGCGCGCTTCTTGCCCATGGCCTTGGAGACCGGCCCGGCGATCGCGACGGCGGTGATGGAGGCGAAGGCGCCGGCGATGGCGAGGTAGGAGATCTGAGCGGCGGTCAGACCCCAGAGCTCGAGATAGAAGTACTGGCTCAGCGCCGCCGTCATGCCGCTGGCGACGCCCGAGCACAGGCCCGACAACATGACGACCACCAGGGATCGGTTGCCCAGGGTGACCATCACCTCGCTGACGGTCTGGCGCAGGGTGATCTTGCGGACCGGCGGGATGCTGAGCCGCGGG
>BFBZ01002299.1_pt1 | contig 10659 bp, 11 predicted proteins | sample 1888401 | NCBI WGS metagenome assembly BFBZ01 (sample SAMD00112614, study PRJDB3348) | symbiont metagenome | host: Chara braunii | reverse complement strand
TAGATGTAGAGCACCGCGCCGCCGGGGTAACCCCAGAGATGGCGCACCCCTTCGGCCTGCAGGCAGCGAACGAGGATCTCGGAGCCGTTGAGCTCAGCGGTGGAGGAATTGGGGGAGGAATGCGGCTGCGCCAGGGCGGCGCGCTTGATATCCGCGGCAGACATGTCCATTTTTTAGAACCTCTGTGAATTTCTCTAACGAAAAACCATTGGTGCTCCTCTTCTCGTCCTCGTGAGACGGATTCGGAACCTGCGCGTCAACAACAGATGGTGCCCCAGTCGGGCGGCCACTGAGAGACCATAACTCTTTGTGCGAAGCAGCATTATGCCGAGCAAAAACCGCTGAGCCTTCGTATCAGACGAATGCCATAATCCGCGCTGCTGCTCGGAGCCGCCCAAGCCTTGGCCACAGACAAAGAACTCAACGAATTCCTGCGCACCGTGGACCGCCGCGCGTTCAAGCGCACGGCCTACCTCGTCCGCGACGACGATGCCGCACTGGACATCGTGCAGGACGCCATGATCAAGCTGGCGGAAAACTATTTCGACCGCCCCGCGGCCGAACTGCCGCTGCTGTTCCAGCGCATCCTGTCGAACGCGACGATGGACCACTTCCGTCGCCAGAAGGTGCGCAACGCGGTTCTGACGAATATGTCCGACTTCGAAGGCGGCGATGGCGACGGCGACTTCGACCTGCTGGAGATCCTCGAAACCCAGGACGGCGCGATGGGCGCCCGGAGCGCGGCGGACGAGGTCAGCCGGGCGCAAATCTTGCAATCCATCGAGGCGGAAGTGGAACAGCTGCCGGCGCGTCAACGCGAAGCCTTCCTACTGCGTTACTGGGAGGAACTGGATGTTGCAGAGACCGCCTCTGTGATGGGTTGCTCGGAAGGCAGTGTCAAGACGCACTGCTCACGCGCCGTCCACGCGCTGGCCAAGTCCCTCAAAGCCAAGGGGATCACGCTATGAAGTCGCCAAATCTTTCCGCCCGCCCTGCCGACCTGGACGCCCGCCTGGATGCCGCCATGAAGCGCTTCGGGCAGCGCGTTGCCGCCGGCCTGACCGAGCGCAATGCCGAGCTGCCGCACGACGTGTCGGAGCGGCTGCGCTTCGCTCGCGAGCAGGCCCTGGCCCGCGCCGCCCGGGCGCGTGCGGCCCGCACGAGCGTGAGCACGGCCCGCCCCGCCACGGTGCAGATGGGCGCCACGCTGGCGCTGGGCGGCGGCCCGCGCGGTGCAGGCAAAGACAACGGCCTGTGGCCCAAGCTCGTTTCGGCTCTGCCGCTGCTGGCGCTGGTGGCCGGCCTGCTGCTGATGCAGCGCGGCCAGGTCCACGAACAGATCGTCGCCGCGGCCGAGGTCGATACCGCGTTGCTCAGCGACAACCTGCCGCCTTCCGCCTTCAGCGACCCAGGCTTCGCCGAATTCCTGAGAGATGGTCAAGAATGACCGGATGCGCATGACCCGAGCCGCGACGACGCCGCCCCAGCCCCTGCGCCTGCTGATGGCCCTGCTGCTCGGCGCAGCGGGGCTTTCTGCTTTTGCGCAGCCGCCCGAGGCCGCCTCCGCCCCCGAAGCGGCGAGCGCCGTGCTGCCCGCGGCACCGGCGCCGGTCGCGCGCCCCGCCGTGTCCGCCCTCGCGCCCGCGCCGACCTGGCAATCGCTGACACCCGCCCAGCAGGCCCTGCTGGCGCCGCTGGAGCATGACTGGGCCAGGCTCGGCGCCATCCAGCGCAGCAAGTGGCTGAATGCGACGCCGATGCTGGCCTCGCTGCCCGCGCCCGAGCTGGCCCGCCTGCACGAGCGCATGCGCGACTGGGCTCACCTGACGCCGGCCGAACGCCGGGATGCGCGGGTCGGCTTCCAGGTCGCCAAGCAGATCGATGCCGAGGAGCGTCAGGCCAAGTGGGAGGCCTACCAGGCCCTGCCGCCCGAGAAGCGGCAGGAGCTGGCCGAAAAGGCCGCCGCACGCCGCAAGGCCCAGGCCATCGCGCCCGGCCACACGGCCAAGCCGCTGGCCGCGGCGCCCAAGTCCAACATCGTGCCGGCCGCGCCCAAGCTGGTGACGCCCACGCCGGTCACCGGCAGCCTGGTCCAGGCCAAGCCGGGTGCGACGACGGTGCTGATCACCCAGGCCCGCGTGATGCCCAGCCACCACGCCGCGGGCGAGGCCAAGGTCGTCGCCGACCCGGCCCTGGTCGACCCCAAGACCCTGCTGCCCAAGTCACTGAAGGCGCCGCCCGCGCCCGCCTCCCACCCATGACGGCGCCTGCCGGCCTGGGCGCCGCGCCTCCAGGCCTGGCGCGCCGCTTCGCGGCCTTCCTCTACGAAGGCGTGCTGCTGTTCGGCGTGACCTTCTTCGCCGGCTTCCTGTATTCGGTGCTGACGCGCCAGCAGCATGCGATGCAGGGCCGCGCGGGCCTCGGCGCCTTCATCTTCGTCGTGCTGGGCCTGTATTTCGTCGGCTTCTGGACCCGCTCGGGCCAGACGCTGGCGATGAAGACCTGGCATCTGCGGGTCGTCGATGCCGCGGGCGGCCCGCTGGGCTGGCAGCGCGCGCTGCTGCGCTATCTGCTCAGCTGGCTGTGGTTCCTGCCCGCGCTGCTCAGCGTCTGGGCGCTGGGCCTGCACGGCGGCGGCGCCATCTTCGGCAGCCTCGCCGCCGGCGTGCTGGCCTATCTGCTGATCGCCCGCCTGCATCCGCAGCGCCAGCTGCTGCACGATACGATTTGCGGCACCCGCGTCATCACCCAGCTCCCGCAGCGCCGATGAGCAGCCCGCAAGACAACCCCCACAAAGGCCGCACCGGCCTGGACCGCATCATCCACGCCGCCGGCTACTCCTGGGCCGGGCTGAAGGCCGCCTACACGGGCGAGAGCGCCTTCCGCCAGGAGACCTGGCTCTGCATTCTCGCGGCGCCGCTGGCCTTCTGGCTGGCCAACACCTGGGAGCAGGCGGCGCTGCTGCTGGGCTCGCTGTTCGTCGTCATCATCGTCGAACTGCTGAACTCAGCCATCGAGGCCGTCGTCGACCGCGTGTCCTTCGAGCGGCACGATCTGTCCAAGCGCGCCAAGGACATCGCCAGCGCCGCCGTGCTGATGGCCCTGCTGCTGGCCGCCGGCGTCTGGGGCGCGGCCGTCTGGCAGCACCTGCACTGACAGGGCGGCATCGGGCCATGGCATCCGCCCGGGGTTTCCAGCTGTTGCGCTCCGGCATGGCCGGCGTGGAACTCGTCGCGGCCGACTCGGCCCACAGCTTCGGCCGGCACACCCACGACCAGTTCGGCATCGGCCTCGTCGAACGCGGCGCGCAGAAGTCCGCCAGCGGGCGCGGCGTCGTGGAGGCCGGCGCGGGCGACATGATCGCGGTGAATCCCGGCGAGGTGCACGACGGCAAGCCGCTGGACTCGACGGGCCGGCGCTGGCGCATGCTCTATGTCGAGCCGGCACGCCTGCTGGATGCGGCCGACGGCGTGAGGCCGGGCACCGGTTTCGAGTTCTCGGCACCGGTCATCCGCGACCGCGTGCTGGTGGCGCGCTTCGCCGCGCTGTTCGATGCCGCGACGGCCGGCGAGCCGCTGCAATCCGAGGCCGCGCTGCTGGGCTTGATCGCCCGGCTGCTGCAACCCGTGCCGCGCGGGCGCCCTGCCCTCACGGCGGGCGTCATGGCCGCGCGCGAACGCATGGACGACGACCCTAGCGCCACACCCACGCTGGCCGCACTCGCCGCGCAGGCGGGCCTGAGCCGCTACCAGTTCCTGCGCGCCTTCACGCGCCTGACCGGCCTGCCGCCCCATGCCTATCTGCTGCAGCGGCGCGCCCAGCACGCGCGCCGGCTGGTCGGCAGCGGCATGGCGCTGGCCGACGCGGCCGCCGCGAGCGGCTTTGCGGACCAGAGCCACATGACGCGCAGCTTCGTGCGCAGCTTCGGCCTGACGCCCGGCGCCTTCGCCCGCGGTTGAACCTAGAAACGGCAGTTGAAATTTCGTTCAAGACCCGGCAGCCGGTGCACCGCAGCATGGCGCTCCAAACAAGGAGCCCCTGCATGAACCTCGAATTCCTGACCCTCTCGCTGCTGGTGGTCGCCTCGCCCGGCACGGGCGCCGCGGTCACCATCGCGACCGGCCTTGCACGCGGCACGCGCACGGCGCTGGTGGCGGCCTTCGGCTGCACGCTGGGCATCGTGCCGCACATGCTAGCGGCCGTGACCGGCCTGGCCACGCTGCTGCACGCCAGTGCGCTGGCCTTCGAGGCCGTCAAGGTCGCCGGCGTGGCCTATCTGCTCTACATCGCGTGGATGACCTGGCGCGAGAAGGGCGTGCTGGAGGTGAAGGCCGACAGCGCCGAGCGCACGGACTGGCAAGTCATCCGGCACGCGGTGCTGGTGAACCTGCTCAACCCCAAGCTGTCGGTGTTCTTCCTGGCCTTCCTGCCACAGTTCGTCGCGCGCAACGAGCCGGCGCCGACGCTCGCGATGCTGGAACTCTCAGCCATCTTCATGGCGATGACCTTCGCCGTGTTCGCGGTCTACGGCGCCTTCGCGGCGCGGATGCGCGACCGGGTGCTGGGCAGCCCGGCAGCGATGGCCTGGCTGCGGCGCAGCTTTGCAGCCACGTTCGTGGCGCTAGGTGCGAAGCTGGCGCTGACGCCACGCTGAGGACCGGAAGTATTTCGGGCCGAGCGCCGGGCCGCCCCAAGCCGGCCCGTTGGGCGATGTGCGAGCGGCTCGATGCCGCGAGCATCGCCGTCCCCTCGGGGGACCGACCAGACGCGCGGCGTTCAGCTCGCGCGGCTGGGCGAGGGGCACGTCACACCGCCGCTTCGTCCGTCTCGCCGGTGCGGATGCGGATGACCTGCTCCACCGGCACGACGAAAATCTTGCCGTCGCCGATCTTGCCGGTCTTGGCGGCCTTCAGGATGGCGTCGATGCAGCGATCGACCTCGTCGTCCTTCACGACGACCTCGACCTTGACCTTGGGCAGGAAGTCGACGACGTATTCGGCGCCGCGGTAGAGCTCGGTGTGGCCCTTCTGGCGGCCGAAGCCCTTGACTTCGGTGACCGTCAGGCCCGAGGCGCCCACCTCGGCCAGCGCCTCGCGGACCTCGTCGAGCTTGAAGGGTTTGATGATGGCGGTGATCTGCTTCATGACGGGGCTCCGGTTGCTTGACCCAAGTTTACGCACGGAAGCGCGAGGTGATGGGATAGCGCCAGTCGCGGCCGAAACCGCGGTGGGTGATGCGGATGCCCACCGGTGCCTGGCGGCGCTTGTATTCGTTGATCTTGATGAGCCGCGTGACGCGCTCGACGTCCTCGGGCCTGAAGCCGGCGGCCACGATCTCGGCGATGGACTGGTCCTGCTCCATGTAGCGGGCGAGTATGGCGTCCAGCACCGCATAGGGCGGCAGGCTGTCCTCGTCCTTCTGGTCGGGGCGCAGCTCGGCCGAGGGCGGGCGCGTGATGATGCGGTCCGGGATGATCTCGGCGCCCTGCGCATTGCGCCAGCGCGCGAGGCGGAAGACCAGGGTCTTGGCCACGTCCTTGATGACGGCGAAGCCGCCGGCCATGTCGCCGTAGAGCGTGCAGTAGCCGGTGGCCATCTCGCTCTTGTTGCCGGTCGTCAGCACGATGCTGCCGAACTTGTTGGACAGGGCCATCAGCAGCGTGCCGCGGATGCGGGCCTGGATGTTCTCCTCGGTCGCGTCCAGCGGCAGGCCCTTGAACTCGCCCGCCAGCGTCGCGTTGAAGGCGTCGAACATCGGCACGATGCTCATCTCGTCGTAGCGCACGCCGAGGCGCTCGGCCATGTCGCGCGCGTCGATCCAGGAGATGTCGGCCGTGTAGGGCGAGGGCATCATCACCGCCCTCACCTTGTCGGCGCCCAGCGCGTCGACGGCGATGGCCAGCACCAGGGCCGAGTCGATGCCGCCGGACAGGCCGATCAGCGCGCCGGGGAAGCCGTTCTTGCCGAGGTAGTCGCGCACGCCCACCACCAGCGCCTGCCAGACCTGGGCCTCGAACTCGGGAACGGCCACGACGCTGCCGCTGAGCCGGCCGGCGTCGAACTCGACGATGGCCAGCGCCTCCTCGAACATCGCCGCCCGCGCCGCCAGCGTGCCGTCGGCCTGCACGGCGAAGGAGGCGCCATCGAAGACCATCTCGTCCTGCCCGCCGACGAGGTGGGCATAGAGCAGCGGCAGCCCGACGGCCCGGGCGCGCTCGGCCATGCGCTGCTCGCGCTCCGCGACCTTGGCCGTGTGGAAGGGCGAGGCGTTGATGACGCAGAGCAGCTCGGCCCCGGCCGCCCTGGCGGCGGCGGCGGGCTCGTCGAACCAGGCGTCCTCGCAGATCAGCAGGCCGACCTTCCTGCCCTTCACGTCGACGACGACGGCGCCCAGGCCGGCGTCGCGGCCCGAATGGAAGTAGCGGCGCTCGTCGAAGACCTGGTAGTTGGGCAGCTCGCGCTTCGCATAGCTGGCCACGACCCGCCCGCCGGCCAGCACCGAGGCGGCGTTCAGGCAGGGCGGCAGCGACCAGCTGCGCTCGCGCGCCACGCCGCCGGCCCGCTCCATCGGGTGGCCCACGACGGCATGCAGGCCGTCGCAGTCCGCCAGCGCGGCCGCGATGCGCTGCAGCTGCGCCTCGCAGGCGGCCAGGAAGGCCGGGCGCAGCAGCAGGTCCTCCGGCGGATAGCCGCACAGCGCCAGCTCCGGCGTGACCAGCAGATCAACCCCAGCCGCATGCGCGACGCGCGCTTGGGCAATGATGCGGTCCGCATTGCCCGCCAGATCGCCGACGACGACGTTGATCTGGGCCAGGGCAATCTTCAAGGGCGAGGACATGGGCGACAGCAATTCAGCAAAGGACGAGGCCAGCATTGTCATTCGGGTCGACGACAGCCCGGAGGCGCTGCCGCAAGGCCTCTGGGACGAGCTGCTTTCCCGCCAGGCCCGGCCCACGCCCTTCATGCGCCTGGCCTATCTTCGCGCGCTGCATGCCAGCGGCAGCGCCGTGGCCGGGACCGGCTGGCAGCCGCAGTTCGTGTCGCTGTGGCGCGGCGCCGAACTGCTGGCGGCCTGCCCGGCCTGGCTGAAGGCCCACAGCTATGGCGAATACGTGTTCGACTGGGCCTGGGCCGACGCCTACCAGCGGCACGGCCTGAGCTACTACCCCAAGCTGCTGGTGGCCGTGCCCTTCACGCCGGTGCCGGGCAGCCGCCTGCTGGCCGTGGACGACGCGGCCCGCCTGTTGCTGGCGCAGGCTCTGCGCGCGCTGGCCCGCGAGACCGGGGCCTCGTCGCTGCATGTGCTGTTCGGCGACGAGGCCGACCAGGCCGCGCTGGCCGCCGCCGGCTGCACGGCGCGGCAGGGCGTGCAGTTCCACTGGACGGCCGAGGGCGACGCGGACTTCGCCGCCTTCCTGGGCCGGCTGCAGCGCGACAAGCGCAAGAAGATCCAGCAGGAGCAGCGCCGCGTGCGCGAGGCCGGCGTCGTCTTCGAGGCCCGCGAGGGCGCGGACATCAGCCCCGAGGACTGGGACTACTTCTACCGCTGCTACCAGCTCACCTACCAGGCCCACCACAGCAGGCCCTATCTGAGCCGCGACTTCTTCGCGCGCATGGCGGCCGACATGCGCGCGCACTGGCTGATGTTCACGGCACGGCGCCGAATGGGTGAAGGAAGCGAGCGCGTGGCCGCGTCGCTGATCGCGCTGGACCCCGGGCGCCGCACCGCCTTCGGCCGCTACTGGGGCGCGACCCAGCACATCCCCTGCCTGCATTTCGACGCCTGCTACTACCAGCCGCTGGCTTGGTGCATCGCGAACGGCTACCAGCGCTTCGAGGGCGGCGCCCAGGGCGAGCACAAGATGGCGCGCGGCCTGATGCCGACGCCGACCGCCTCCAGCCACTGGCTGGCCCACCCGACCTTCGCCGACGCGGTCAACGACTTCCTGGCCCGCGAGGGCGCGGCGATGAGCGGCTATCTGGACGAACTGAACGAGCATGCGCCGTTCAAAAGACAAAACGCCGCGGATGCGGCGTTTTGAGCAGGGCGAAAAGACCGTTCAGGCCTTGGCGAAGTTCGCCATGCCTTCGGTGATCTCGCGCTTGGCGGAGTCCGGGCCTTCCCAGCCCTTGACCTTGACCCACTTGCCCTTCTCCAGGTCCTTGTAGTGCTCGAAGAAGTGCTGGATGGCCGACAGGCGCATCGGGTTCACGTCCTCGATCTTTTCCCAGTGGCTGTACATGGGCAGGATCTTGTTGGTCGGCACGGCCAGCAGCTTGGCGTCGCCGCCGGCTTCGTCGTCCATCATCAGCACGCCCAGCGGGCGGCAGGTCACGACGACGCCGGGCGTCAGCGCGAACGGGGTGATGACCAGCACGTCCACCGGGTCGCCATCGTCGGCCAGCGTCTTCGGGATGTAGCCGTAGTTGCACGGGTAGTACATCGGCGTGGTCAGGAAGCGGTCGACGAACAGCGCGCCGGTTTCCTTGTCGACCTCGTACTTGATCGGGTCGGCATTCATCGGGATCTCGATGATGACGTTGAACTCGTCGGGCGCCTTGGCGCCGGGGGACACGTTGTGCAGGCTCATGGTCGTCGTTGTAGTGCTAAGGAAAACCCGCATTCTAGTTTTGCTGGTAAACGCTCAGCTGACGCCGCAGACCCCGCCCTTAAGCTCCGCCGCGCAAGCCCGACAGCCCGCTGGGCCGAAGCAATCGCACGCACCTGAGGAGACTTTTTCATGTCGACGGAGATGGCGCTGTATTTCGCGCTGGCCTGCGGCCTCGCGGCCGTTCTTTATGGTTTCATTCAACGCAGCTGGATCCTGAGCCAGGACGCCGGCAATGCCCGCATGCAGGAGATCGCGACGGCGATCCAGCAGGGCGCCGCCGCCTACCTGGGCCGGCAGTACCGCACCATCGCCATGGTCGGCGTCGTGCTGGCCATCGCCATCGCGGTGTCGGGCCTGGGGCAGACGACGGCCATCGGCTTCGTCATCGGCGCGGTGCTGTCGGGCATCTGCGGCTTTATCGGCATGAACATCTCGGTGCGCGCCAATGTGCGCACCGCGCAGGCCGCCACCAAAGGCATCGGCGCGGCGCTGGACGTCGCCTTCAAGGGCGGCGCCATCACCGGCATGCTGGTCGTCGGCCTGGGCCTGCTGGGCGTCGGCGGCTTCTACATGGCCATCGGCGGCGGGCATGACAGCGCGGCGCTCAAGCCCATGCTGGGCCTGGCCTTCGGCTCCTCGCTGATCTCCATCTTCGCGCGCCTGGGCGGCGGCATCTTCACCAAGGGCGCGGACGTGGGCGCCGACCTGGTGGGCAAGGTCGAGGCCGGCATCCCCGAGGACGACCCGCGCAACCCCGCGGTCATCGCCGACAACGTGGGCGACAACGTCGGCGACTGCGCCGGCATGGCCGCCGACCTGTTCGAGACCTATGCCGTCACGCTGATCGCCGCGATGGCGCTGGGCGCCTTGATGGTGGTCGGCAGCAGCGCGCAGGCCGGCGTCGTCTACCCGCTGGCCCTGGGCGGCGTGTCCATCATCGCGTCCATCATCGGCTGCTACTTCGTCAAGGCCAGCGACGGCATGAAGAACGTGATGCCGGCGCTCTACAAGGGCCTGATCGTGGCCGGCGTGCTGAGCCTGGTGGCCTTCTTCTTCGTCACCCGCGCCATGTTCCCGGGCGAAGTCCAGCTCGCCAACGGCGCCACGACGAATGCGATGGCCCTGTTCGGCGCCTGCGCCGTCGGCCTGGTGCTGACGGCCGCCATGGTCTGGATCACCGAGTACTACACCGGCACGCAATACCACCCGGTGCAGCACGTCGCCCAGGCCTCCACCACCGGCCACGGCACCAACGTCATCGCCGGCCTGGGCGTGTCGATGAAGTCCACCGCCTTCCCGGTGCTCTTCGTCTGCGCGGCCATCTACTCGGCCTACATGCTGGCGGGCCTCTACGGCATCGCCGTCGCGGCCACATCCATGCTCAGCATGGCCGGCATCATCGTTGCGCTGGACGCCTACGGCCCCATCACCGACAACGCCGGCGGCATCGCCGAGATGGCCGAACTGCCCGCCGCCGTGCGCGACATCACCGACCCGCTGGACGCCGTGGGCAACACCACCAAGGCCGTCACCAAGGGCTATGCCATCGGCTCGGCCGGCCTCGCGGCGCTGGTGCTGTTCGCCGACTACACGCATGCGCTGGAGTCGCGCGGCATGCATGTCAGCTTCGACCTGTCCGACCACCAGGTCATCCTGGGCCTCTTCATCGGCGGCCTGATCCCCTACCTGTTCGGCGCGATGGCAATGGAAGCCGTGGGCCGCGCGGCCGGTGCGGTCGTCGTGGAGGTGCGCAAGCAGTTCGCCGACGGCGCCATCATGGCCGGCCTGCGCAAGCCCGAGTACGGCGCCGCGGTCGACATGCTGACCACCGCCGCCATCAAGGAAATGATCGTGCCGTCCCTGCTGCCCGTGGCCGCGCCCATCATCGTGGGCATGGTGCTGGGCCCGGCGGCCCTGGGCGGCCTGTTGATGGGCACCATCGTGACCGGCCTCTTCGTCGGCATCTCGATGTGCACCGGCGGCGGCGCCTGGGACAACGCCAAGAAGCTGATCGAGGAAGGCTTCAAGGACGACAAGGGCGTGGTCCA
>BFBZ01002295.1_pt1 | contig 10679 bp, 5 predicted proteins | sample 1888401 | NCBI WGS metagenome assembly BFBZ01 (sample SAMD00112614, study PRJDB3348) | symbiont metagenome | host: Chara braunii | reverse complement strand
ACGGAACCGACGCGGGGCGCAACGACGAAGCGATGATGCTGGAGGAGAACCTGCCGGACGTGCCGCACCTGCAAGACCCCGACCGTGTGGCGGCGGCCGAACGTGCGGTCGAAGAACTGGAAAGCGAACTGATCGTCCTCGACGACGGCTTCCAGCACCGGCGGCTCCATCGCGACCTCGATGTCGTGTTGATCGACGCATCGTGCCCGCCCGCGCGCGACCMCCTGTTCCCGCGCGGGTCGCTCCGCGAGCCGGTGGGCGGGCTCCGGCGGGCCGGTGCCATCGTTCTGACGCGGTGCGATCAAGTGCCGGCCGGTGACGTCGATGCGATTCGCGATTGGCTCGCCCGGCGCTGGCCGAACACGCCGGTCGCGACGACCGAACACCGGCCGGTGGAACTGACGGGTGACGGCGGATCGACCCAGCCGACGGAACGGCTCACAGGGGCACCGGTGGGCGCCTTCTGCGGGATCGGGAACCCGGCCGCGTTCCGCAAAACGCTCGAGGGGATCGGGGCGGTGGTGACGAACTTCCGCGCCTTCCCCGACCACCACGCCTACTCGCGGGGCGACGTGGACGAGTTGACGCGGTGGGCAGAAACGTTACCCCCGGACGCGGTCATCGCCACGACGCAGAAGGACGGGGTGAAACTCCGCCTCCCGGCGCTGGCCGGCCGGCCGCTATGGGCCGTACGGATCGGCCTGACCTTCCGCTCCGGTCAGGACGCGTTTACGGCCGCGCTGGAGCGGGTGCTGCCTTCGTAGGGCGGGACAAGTGAAGATGGTGGGCCGGCGCAAAGCCTTGGCCCACCCCACAAGACTTACCGGCTCCGCGGCGCAGGGGTGGGACGGCACAAAGCCTTGGCCCACCCTACAAGAGCGGAACGTGAAGTGAAGATGACGAGACGGGCCAGCCCGTCCACCCCCACAAGAGTGACAACGGACTGTCACAATGACCGACCTCGTCGAACTCGTTCACGCCCTCGGCGCGCCGCGCGTCCTCGTCGTCGGCGACGTGATGCTGGACCGTTACGTGTGGGGCAACGCCGAGCGCATCAGTCAGGAGGCGCCGGTGGTCCTCCTGCGCGCCGACCGCCGCGAGGAGCGCCTCGGCGGGGCCAGCAGCGTCGCCACGATGCTCCAGGCCCTCGGGGCGCGGACGAGCGTCGTCGGCGTCGTCGGGACCGACGCCGACGGGTTCCGGGCGCGGCACATCCTGACCGACCTCGGCATCGACGCGGAGGGGGTCGTCACCGACCCCGACCGGCCGACGAGCGTCAAGGAGCGCTACATCGGCCGCGCGCAGGCGAAGCACCCGCAGCAGATGATCCGCGTCGATTACGAGAGCCGCGAGCCGGTGAGCGAGAGCGTCGAGCGGCACCTCGCGGACGTCCTCGTGGCGAAGGTCCGCGAAGCCGACATCGTTCTCGTGAGCGATTACGACAAGGGCGTGTGTACCCCCGGGCTCCTGCACCTGGCCATCAGTGTCGCGAAGGCGCGGGGCATTCGTGTCATCGCCGATCCGACCCGCGGCGGCGATTACGCGAAGTACCGCGGCTGTTCGAGCATGACCCCTAACCGGCTCGAGGCCGGTCTCGCTACGGGGCGCGACATCCGCACGCCCGGCGACGCCCTCCTCGCGGCGGCACAGCTCCGCGACACGCTCGGCCTCGAAGCCGGTCTCGTCACGCTCGACAAGGACGGCATCGCGCTCGCCCACCGCGACGGCCGCGGCACGATCTTCCCGACCCGCCCGCGACAGGTGTACGACATCACGGGCGCCGGCGACATGGTGATGGCGACCCTGGGCCTCGCGCTCGCGGCGGGCGCCGACTACGACCCGGCCATCCGGCTCGCAAACATCGCGGGCGGCCTGGAGGTCGAGAAGATCGGCGTCGCCACCGTGACGCGCGACGAGATCCTGGCGGACCTGCACCACGCGCCGTTCCGGGCCGCGGAGCGGGTGCCGGGCGCCGCGAAAGTGGTCGCGCTGCCGCACCTGCTCGCCGAACTGGAATCGCGCCGCGAGCGCGGCCAGACGGTCGCGTTCACCAACGGCTGTTTCGACGTGCTCCACGCCGGGCACGTGCAGTACCTCGCGGACGCCCGGCGCCAGGCCGACTGCCTCGTCGTCGCGATCAACAGCGACGCGAGCGTGAAACAGCTCAAAGGCCCCACGCGCCCGCTCAACCCGGTGGAGGCGCGGGCGCTCGTACTCGCGGGGCTTCAGGACGTCGATTACGTCACCATCTTCGCCGACCCGACCCCCGCCGCAGTCATTGAGAGCGTGCGCCCGGACGTGCTCGTGAAGGGTGCCGATTACAAGAAATCGGACGTGGTCGGCGCGGCGCTCGTGGAGAGTTACGGCGGGCGCGTGCATCTCGCGGACCTGCGCGCCGGGTTCTCCACGACGAGCCTCATCGAGCGCATGAGAGCCGCGTAACACTCCGCACCGTTCCGAAGACTCGAATTCCGATGACTCGCATCGCACTCTTCCTGCCGAACTGGATCGGCGACGTGGTCATGGCCACGCCGGCGGTCCGGGCCGTGCGCGCCGCCTTTCCGGGCGCCGAACTGGTCGCGGTCTGCAAGCCCTACGTGGCCGACGTGCTGGCCGGCGCGCCGTGGTTCTCCGAAACGATCCTCGCCGACAAGCGCGGACCGCGCGACCGGCGCCTGTTCGCGGTCGCCCGTCGGCTGCGTGCGAAACCGCTCGACGCCGCCCTGCTCTTCCCCAACTCGTTCCGCACGGCCCTCCTGGCTCACCTCGGCGGCGCGAAACGCATCGTGGGCTTCAGTCGTTACGCCCGTGGCATGTTCCTGACCGAAAAACTTCACGCGAAAACCGACGCCCGAGGGCGATTCGTACCGGCCCCGGCATTGGATGACTACAACCGCCTTGCGGTGGCCCTCGGCACCCGCGCGCCAGGTCACCGGATGGAGCTGTTCACCACCCCGACCGACGAGGCCGCCGCGGGGGCCGTGTGGCAGCGGTTCGACCTGCACCGCTATCCGCGGGTGGTGGCGCTGAACCCCGGCGCGGCGTTCGGCGCGGCGAAGCATTGGGGCTGCGACCACTTCGCCGAACTCGCGCGCGGGCTCACGGCCCGGCTCGGCTGCGGGGTGCTGGTGTTGTGCGGCCCGGGTGAACGGGAAATGGCCCGGCAGATCGCGGACGAGAGCCGGTCGCCGCACGTGTTCTCCCTGAGCGACAGCCCGTTGTCACTCGGGCTCACCAAGGCGCTCGTGCGCCGCGCGAACCTGCTCGTGACCACCGACAGCGGCCCGCGGCACTTCGCGGCGGCATTCGACCGCCCGGTGGTGTCGCTGTTCGGCCCGACCCACATCGAATGGACGGAAACGTACTTCGCTAAAGAAATCTGCTTGCAGAAGAAGCTCCCGTGCGGCCCGTGCCAGCAGCGCGTCTGCCCCCTCGGCCACCACCGGTGCATGCGCGAGCTGACGCCGGCGGACGTGTTCGCCGCGGCCGACCGGCTCCTGACGAGCGTTCCGCTCCCTCTGATTGGAAAGGGACCGCGTGCCGCATAACGTGCTGATCCCGCCCGCTGCGGCGCGCACGGGTCCGAGTCTCACTGAGCCGGTAATCGTTTTCGCGCCCGGCGCCCCGGGCGGAACGCTTACGGTTCACCCCGACTTCGAGCGGCTGTTCGCGAGCGTGGGGCTCACGTCCGCGTCCGCGTTCCTGGAGCTGCCCGGCGAGGTCGTGAGCGGGCACCCCGACCGGCACGTCGCGCGCGTCGGCGTGCCCGGCGCGGCGCACGCCTTCTATTTGAAGCGGCAACACGTTATCGGCTGGAAAGAACGACTGCGGAACCGCCTCGCGGGGTTCGGCTGGGCGGCGCGCTGCGAGCGCGAAGCGGCACTCCTCCAGCAACTCGCAGAAGCCGGGCTACCGGCGCCGCGCTGGGCGGCGTTCGGCACCCATAACGGCCGGGCGTTCCTGCTGGTCGAAGACGCGGCCGGCGCAACCGACCTGCGCCGTTTTCTGAGCGACGGAACGCAGTCCCGCTCTCAGCGCTTCGCCCTTGCGGTCCAACTCGGAGGTGCGATCGCAGCGGTCCACGCGGCCGGGTTCGGCACGCCCGACTTGACCGCGAAGCACGTTCTGGTGAACCCGAACACACGCGCGCTCACGTTCCTCGACTGGCAGTCCGCCGCCCGTGGGGCGGTGAGTGAAGCCGCTCGCGCCGATGCCCTCGGCGCGCTGCACGCATCGCTGGCGGGGGCGCTGGCTTCGCCGCGCGAGCGGATGTGGGCGCTGAGCGCGTACCGAGCACGGCGCGCGCGGTCGGATGGGCAACGCTCTCCGAGAGCCGGGGGCGCACCACCGGAAGTGCGACGGGAGGGCCTTCGGAGCGACCTCACTCCGTCGCCGTCACTGTCGGAGACAGTGACCCACCCGAGAAAACCGGATCCCGCCTTCACACGGATGATCCTCCGGGCCGCCGAGCGCCACGCCCAGCGGCGCTCCGTCCGCGACCAACTCCAACCCGTAAACGACGAACGGCCGCAACGGCTGGTGTGGCTCGCGGGCGAGGCGGTGTGTGTGGTCCCGGAGGTCGCGGCGGCGTGGCCGCGGCCCGCAATCGCGCCGCCGTTCTACGGTTTCGGCCCGGACGGTGCGTCCTCTGTCCGGTTCGCCGGCCGGGACGCGGTTCTGCTCCGCGGCCACACGACCGCGCCGCTGGAGCGCGTGCGCGCGTGGCTCCGGGCGGCCCCCTGGCGCTCGCCGGGCGTAACAGTTGGGCGCGTGTTGTTCCMCCTCGCACGGTACGGCGTGCCGGCACCGCCGCTCCTCGCGTTCGGACAGCGGCTCGTGAGTGCGACAAGTGCCGAGTGGTTCGCGCTACACGAAACGCCGCCCGGTACGGCGCTGCGCCGCTGGCGCCGGACGGCCGGCTCTTCGGACCGTCAGACGGCATTCGAGTCGGCCGTCGAGTGTCTGGGGAAACTTCACGCCGCCGGGTGTGTGCTGCTTGACGCGAGGACCGCCTTCACGGTAGAAGCCGGCCGCGTGTCGGTCGCCGACCCGCGGGCGGTGCGCATCGCCCGCCGCGTCGGAGCGACCGCCCGGCGGCGCGACCTCCGCGCCGTGGCCCGACTGCTGGGGGTGGAATGAAGCCGACCTCGTGCCGCACGCCCGCGATCAGCCTCTCCCGACTCGCTCCGGCGGTCGGCGATCCGGTGTCGTCACTCTGGCGGCGGTTGCGCCGGGGCGTGCGCCTGGTCCGGCGCCAGGCCGATTGGGACCGGTTCGCGGGCGAGGGCTGGGCGGACCGCGTGATGGCCGAACCCCTCACCGATCGCGGCCACCAGAAGCAGGGCCGCTCGATCGGGCGCAAGATCTTCGCCGACGGGCGCGACACGCTCAGCGTCTATCTGAAGCGCCACTTCGAGCTGTCCCGCTGGCACGGCCTGCTCGCGACCCTGTTCCCCAACCGGGCGTGGTCGCCGGGGCTCCAGGAGTGGCAGCGGCTGTGCTGGGCGAAGGAGCACGGGTTCCCCGTTCCGCGGCCCGTCGCCGCCGGGCAGTTCGTCGGCCCGTGGGGCCGGCTCCAGGGGTTCCTCGCGGTCGAAGAACTGCACGGCATGTTGCCGCTGCACGAGGCGGTTCCGCTCGCGTTCCGCACGCTCGACGCGCGTGCGTTCGCCCGCTGGAAGCGCGGCCTGCTCGCCGAACTCGCCCGTCTCGCACGGGAACTGCACCGCCGCAACGTGTTCCACAAGGACCTGTACTTCTGCCACTTCTACATTCCCGAAGCGCTCACCCGAACCGCTCCGGGCGACTGGACGCGGCGCGTGGCGATGATCGACTTCCACCGGCTCCAGCGGCACGCTGTTACCGGTGCGTGGTGGCAAGTGAAGGATCTCGCGCAGCTCCTCTTCTCCTCGGAAGTCGAGGGCGTGACGGCGCGCGACCGGGTGCGGTTCTGGAAGCTGTACCGCCGCGACTGGCCGGGCGGAAAGTGCCCGGGCGAATGGCTACGCCCGCTCGTGCGGTGGAAGTGGCAACTGTACCGCGGGCACAACCTGAGAAAACCGGCGGCGGTGCCCTACGATCGGCAACGGAGCGCGGCTTAAATGGACATTGCCCTCTGCTACGAAAGCGTCCTCCCGGCCCGCGGCGGGGCGGAGACGTACATCGGCGACCTCACCCGCCGGCTCGCGCGCGACGGCCACGCCGTCCACCTGTACGCGGCCCGCTGGGACGCGGCCGCGCTCCCCGCCGCTACGCACTACCACCGGATCGACGTCCCGAGCGGCCCGCGGTTCCTGCGCCCGTGGCGGTTCGGCACCGCCTGCGAAACGGCCCTGCGGAACCAAACCCACGATGTGAGCATCGGCTTCGACAAGACCTGGGGCCAGGACGTCCTCTACCCGCAGGGCGGGTTGCACGCGGCCAGCGCCGCCCACAACCGGCTCAAGTTCGCTAACGGCTTCGAGCGCGGGGTCGCCGACCTCGGCAAGTGGTTCGACCCGGCCGCGTGGTCGTTCGCGCGCCTCGAACGCAAGCAGTACCTCGGCCCCACGCGCCCGCTCGTCATCGTGAACAGTTTCATGGTCCGGAAGCACTTCGAGCAGTACTACGGCGTGCCGCCGGAATCGGTGCGGGTGGTGCGGAGCGCGATCGACCCGATGCGGTTCGCGGCCGAGGACCGCCTCAAACGGCGCCACGAGGAGCGCGGCCGGTGGATGGTGTTCCCGGAAGAGACGGTCGGGCTCTTCGTCGCGATGAACTACCGACTCAAGGGGCTCTCGCCACTGCTGACCGCGCTCGCCCGCGTGCCGCGCGACAGGCCGTTCAAGTTGGTGATCGTCGGGCACCCGAAATACGGCCGGTACCTGAAGCAGGCGGAACGGCTCGGCGTCGCGGACCGCGTGCGGTTCCTAGGGCACCGGGCCGACCCGAAGGACTGCTACTTCGCGGCCGATTTCCTCGTCCACCCCACCTTCTACGACCCGTGTTCGCTCGTCGCGCTCGAGGCGCTCGCGTGCGGGCTCCCGGTCGTGACCACGCGCTACAACGGGGCGAGCGAGTTACTGMCCCCGCCGAGCGACGGGATCGTCATCGACGACCCGCACGACGCGGCCGGACTGGCCGCGGCGATGTACCGGTTCACCGACCGCTCCTACCGCGCGGAAGCCTCGAGCAGCGCGCGACAGACCGGTACCAAGTGGACCTTCGAGCACCACTACCGGGCACTGATCGATGTGTTCGGCGAAGCGCGCAAGATGAAAAAGGCGGCGTGAGCCCGCCGGAGTTACGCGTTACCAAGTGCGGCCCCAGTCTGCACGGGCGAACCCCGCCCGCCCGGGCGGGGGGTGGCGCCACAATGGACCTGTGCGGCGCCTGTACTGCTGACCGCGTGAGTCCGATCCGTGTACGGGGTAGCCGCGCCACCTACCGCCCGGGCGGGCGGGGTTCGCTTGCGCAATGGTTGTCGGCCGCGGTCGAGCGTGGCTTTGCACGCGAGCCCGACGGCCTATCACCCACGCGGTTCCCGCTTGCGCCGATCCGCGTAACCACTGGCCGTCGGGCCTCGTCGCAAAGCCTCCTCGACCGCGACCGACAACACGGCGTGAGCCCGCCGGTGCTTCGCAACTCGAAGCACCGGCGGGCTCACGCTGGTGGCGGGGGRCGACAATCCCGTCCCGCTGTCACTTCTCGACCGTGGCCGCTTCCAGTGCCTGGTACGTTTTCATGTCGGCCGGGTGAATGTTCCGCGCGTCGAGCCCGCGGCGCTTCGCCTCCTTGAACGCTTTTCCGGCTTCTTCCGGCGAAGGAGTGGTTTGACGCGTCCGGAGCACCGCGACGTGGAACCACCGCAGCGCGGTCGGGTCGTGGCTGATCGCCTCGGCCAGGTCGCGCTCGGCCTCACTGAACTGCTTGAGGGTGATCCGCACCCGGGCGCGGGTGTCGAGCAAGTCGCCCGTGAGCCCACCCTCGCGGGTGGCGAGCGCGACCAGTTCCAGCGCCTTCTGGGAGGTCTCCGGCGCGGCCGCCATGAGCCACGCGAGGTTGTTCAGCGCGACCACGTTGCGCGGCTCCTTCTTGAGCACCTGCTCGAAGGTGGCCGCGGCGTCCGCGAGCTTCACCCGCAGCGCCTGGAACTCGGCCTTGTTGAGGAGCAGCGGCGCGGAATCGGGTTCCTCGGCGAGGCACGCGTCGAGCCACTTCTCGATCACCTGGGCCTGTGCGTCCGTGACCGGGCCGCCCCGGACGATGGCGATGCCGGCGCTGGCCCGCAGCCGGATGGGCAAATAGCGGTCGAGGCGCTCGATCCGCTCGAACGCTTCGGTCGCCCGCCCGTCGGCGCCCAGCACGCCGGCCATGCCGATGATCGCTTCCGGCCGGGTCGGCACGATGGCGGCGAACCGGTCCCCGGCCGCGGTCGCGATCTCGTGCCCGGGCGGCGTGCCGCGCACGTTCGGCAACCGGCTCAGTTCGTCGAGCAGTTCGGCCACGAGGGCGGAGCGCATCAGGTAATCGCCGGCGCTCGCGTCCCCGAGGCGGGCGAACTCTTCGGCGACCGCGAGCCCCCTACGCGGGGTGCCGGCCTTCGCTTCGTACCGCGCGATCGCCGCGAGCGACTTGAAGTCGGTGACCCGCATCTGGGTGAGCTTGCCCGCGAACGCCCCGGCCGCCGCGAACTCGCGGTCCTCGACCAGTTCTTCGAGTGCGGCGGTCAGGTACAGGGCGTAAGACGGGTCCCGCGCGAGCTCGGCCGGGTCGCGGCCGAGCAGCTTCTGGAGCAGCTCGCGCACCATCTTACGGTTGCCCGCGGCGCGGTACAGTTGCGACAGCGCGAACAGGTCGGTCGGCGCGCCGCTCGATTTGTACACGATCTCGAGGGCTTCGGTCGCCTGCGCCAGCACCTTCCGCCGGTCCGGCCCTTCGAGGTACCGGGCCAGCGTGGCGAGCACGCTCACCGTGGCCCGCAGGTCCGAAACCTTGGCGGCCCCGTTGATCTTCACGTTCGCGAGCAGCCCCATCGCGCGGGTGCGGTCGTCCAGCGTCCCGCCGGCGGCGTAGATCATCGCGAGGTTGCGGCGCGCCCAGTCGGCATCGGCCGGCGCCGTGTCGCTCTCCGCGAGAAACTCTTCCAGCACCTTCCCGGCTTCCGCCTGCTTCGCCCGGGAGAGCTTCACCGAGATCCGGGCCTGAACGAGTAGGCGCTTTTCCTCCGGCGTCTCGGCTCGGGGAACGAACGTGCTCCCGGCCGACGTGTCGGCGTAGACCGCGACGAGCTCGGCGTGCGCCGAGCGGGTCAGTTTCGACTTCGCCGCGCTCAGCACCTCCGGCCCCGCGGCGGGACGGTCCGTCGAGACGAACAGGGCCTTGCGGAGCCAGTCGTCGGTCGTCGCGCCCGGCCGGTTGACGGCCTCGTCGAGCCGGGCGAGGGCGTCCGGCAGTTTGAGCGCCGCCGCGCGCTCCGCCGCCCACGCGCCCCCGCCCGGTTCGCGCTCGACGAGCGGGCGACAGAGGGTCAGAAGGGCCGCGGCCACCGGCGCAGGCACCGCCGGAAGGACGTGCCCGACGAGCCGGCGGAACGGCTCCCCGGCCCACCGCGGGTCGGCCGCGAGCCGGGTCAGCAGTAGCGACAGGCGATCGGTGGCGCCCGTTCGGGCCAGGTGCGAAACCAGCGTCTCCGCGGTTTCGTACCGCGTGGGTTCGAGGAGGAACGCGCGCTCGGTGAGGGCACCCGCGGCGGCCTCGTTACCGGCGAGCCGCTTCAGGCGCGCGAGCGCGAGGCACGCGTCGGTCCGGGTCGGGTTCTCGCCGAACACCTTGACGAGCTGCCCAACGATTCTCGCGGCGTCTGCCGCGCCCGCGGCCCGCGCGTCGCACAGCAGCACCGACGGCCCGGTCTCGCCCTCGAGTTTGACGAGCGCCGACCGGGCCGCGGCCGCGGCCGCGTCGCCGGGCGCGGAGCGGTCGTGCAGCCGGAGCCACATCGCCACGTTGGCCGGCTGCCGGGCGACGATCCGGCGCAACATTTGGGCCACGTTCGCCTGATCGCCGAGCCGGTCGTACACCTCGACCAGCCCCGACAGCAGGCGGACCTGCTCGGCCTCCGGCCAGCTCTCAATGCGCTCGCCGAGGGAATCGAGGGGGCGAATGCGGCCCGGTTCGCGGGCGTACAGGTTGGCGCGCGCGAGGCGGATATCGGGGCAGTCGCCGGCCGCGGCCTGGCCCTCGTCCACAACCACCAGCCCGGCCGCCGTCCCGCGCAGGTCGGCGGTCAGCAGGGCGAGCGCGCCCCACAGGGCGGGGTCGGCGGCGCGCACACCGGTCTCGGCCCGGAGCAGACGGACCGCGTCCGTCAGCCGCCCTTGGGCGGCCATCAGTTCGGCCCGGAGCAGCACGGGCTCGGTCGCCCCGCGGCCGAACCGCGGCCCGTACAAGCCGGTGGCCGCCTCGAGCTTCTGCCAGTCGCCGTCGGACGAGCCGTTCAACAGCAGCCGCGTCCGGAGCCGGAGCCACTGGGTGACGACCACGCCGGTCGCGTACGGGGACTGGACCGCGGCGTCCAGCTCGCGCGCCGCGTCCTCGAACCGCCCGGCGTTCATGTACAGGTTGCCCAGCCCGATGCGGGCGAGCACGTTCCGCGCGTCCCGGCCGGTCACCCGCTGGTACGCCTGTTCCTCGGCCGCCTG
>BFBZ01002294.1_pt1 | contig 10679 bp, 10 predicted proteins | sample 1888401 | NCBI WGS metagenome assembly BFBZ01 (sample SAMD00112614, study PRJDB3348) | symbiont metagenome | host: Chara braunii | reverse complement strand
TTGACGCTCATTTTCGGCATGATGGGCATCGTCAACTTCGCGCACGCGTCCTTCTACATGCTGGGAGCCTATCTCTCCTTCACGATCGCCCGGATGTCCAATTTCTGGCTGGCGCTGCTGATCGCGCCCTTGATCGTGATGGCCGCCGGAATGTTCATCGAACGCTTCATGCTGCGGCGCGTCCACGGTTTCGGACATTCGCAGCAACTCCTCCTGACCTTCGGCGTCGCCTTCGTATTCGAGGAACTGACCAAGCTGTTCTGGGGCAATTTCCCGGTCGCCTATCGTCCTCCCTCGCTCCTGAGCGGCCCCGCCTTCTCGCTGTTCGGAACCAATTTTCCCTCCTATCGGGTCTTTGTCGCCGCGGTCGCGATAGTGCTTCTGGGGCTCCTCTACCTGCTGCTCCAGAAGACCCGCATCGGCATCGTCGTGCGCGCGTCCGTCGAACGTCCTGGCATGGTTTCGGTGCTCGGCCACAACGTTCCCCTGGTCTTCCTCGGGGTCTTCGGCGTCGGCGCGTGGATGGCGGGCCTTGCCGGCGCGGTGGGTGGCGCTCTCCTGACGACGAGCCCCACGATGGCGGCGGAGATGAGCGTCATCGCCTTCGTCGTCGTGGTCGTGGGAGGGCTCGGCTCGCTTCTCGGCGCCTTCATCGCGTCCTTGCTGATCGGCCTCCTCACCTCGTTCTCGGTCGGGTTCCAGGTCTCGCTCGCCGACGTCGCGCAGATCTTTGGCTATGGCGAGCAGGCCAGGCGGATCGGGGGTCTTGTCACCATGGAGATCTCGTCGCTGTCCGCCTCGCTGCCCGCGCTGCTGATGCTCGTCGTGCTGCTGACGCGGCCCGCCGGCCTCATGGGCGACAGGAACTAGAAATGGGCGACAGGAACTGGAACATGCTCAGGATCGGAATATTGGCTTCGGTCGTCGTCCTGCTTCTCGGCGCCCCCCTCGTCCTCACCGGGCACGTGGTCGGCGTGCTGACGACGGCGCTGATCGCCGTCTTGTTCGCGATGGCGTTCAATCTTCTGAGCGGCCGCGCCGGCATGCTCTCCTTCGGCCACGCGGCCTATTTCGCCATTGGCGGGTTTGCCGTCATCCACGCGATGCAAGCGGTCGAGAAAGGCACTCTCTGGCTTCCGACGCCGCTTCTGCCGCTCGTCGGCGGCGCCGCCGGCCTGATCGGCGGACTTTGCGCGGGATATTTCGCCACCTTGAGGAGCGGCGTCTATTTCTCGATGGTCACGCTCGCCTTGGCGGAGCTCCTCCATGCGCTCGCGCCCAATCTGGGCGGGATCTTCGGCGGCGAGGTGGGGCTGACGACGATGCGGATGCCCTGGTCGTCGTTCGACTACGGCAACGAGGTTCACGTCTACTACACGGTCGTCGCTTGGACCGTCCTCAGTGTCGGCCTGCTCTACGCCTACAACCAGACGCTGTTCGGCCGCCTGACCGTCGGATTGAGAGAGGCCGAGCGCCGGGTTTCCTTCCTCGGTTACAACCTCCATCATACGAAGGTTCTCGTGTTCGGCGTGTCGGCCATGTTTTCCGGCATCGCCGGCGGCCTGCTGGCCTTCACCACGGAAAGCATCAACTACTCGATGCTCGGCATGGGCCTGTCGGCCTCGGTCGTCCTGCATACCTTCGTCGGTGGTTCGGGCGTGTTCTTCGGCCCGGCGGTCGGTGCCTTCGTCTTCGCGCTGTTCGGCAGCCTGGTCTCCGACGTGACGAAGAACTGGCTGCTCTATCAGGGCATCCTTTTCGTCGTCATCATGATGTTCATGGGCGACGGCGTGGCCATGCTTTGGCTGAGGATCGTCAACGAGTTCAAGGAGCGCAACTGGGGTGCCCTCAAGCTGCGAGCCCTCTTGCTGCCACCCGGCCTGCTCGCCGCCGCGGGCGTCGTCACCCTCCTCGAACTGACCTCCCGTATCCTCGACCAGCGCTATTCCGCAATCGTCGCCAGAACCAAGGCCTGGCCACCCGTTCCGCTTTACGGCTTCAGCTGGGATCCCACCGCCGTGTCGACCTGGCTCGCGCCGGCCCTGGCGATCGCCGCCGGCGCCGGCCTCGTCGTGCTGGCGTTGTCCCGGACCGGCCGCCGGACGTCTCCGACGACCGCTCTCGCCGAGGAGACCATCCGATGACCGATGACATCATCCAACTGGCCGGCCTCAGAAAGCGTTTTGGCGAGACCGAGATCATCCGCGGCGTCGATCTCGCCGTGAAGCCCGGCGAGCGGCACGCTCTGATCGGCCCCAATGGCGCCGGAAAATCGACGCTCTTCCATTTGATCTCGGGCCTGTACAAGCCATCGAGCGGCGATATCAGGCTGAACGGCGTCTCCATCGCCGGATTGGCGCCGCACCTGATCACCCGCCGTGGATTGTCGCGATCGTTTCAGATTACCACGATCTTCCCGCGCCTCAGCGTTTACGAGAATCTCCGGATCGCGGCGATGGCCAAGCACGGGCGACGTTTTGCCCTGTTCTCGTTCGCCTCCAATGCGACCGCGGTCAACCGCGACACCGACGAGCTCATGGAATTGGTTCGCCTCACCCATGCGCGGGACAAATTCGCGGGCGATCTGAGCTATTCGGAGCAGCGCGCCCTCGAGATCGGAATGGCGATCGGACCGGGCGCCGATGTGATCCTTCTGGACGAGCCCATGGCCGGCATGTCGCGCGAGGAAACGCACTACATGATCAATCTGATCCGCGACATCACGCGCGGCAAAACGCTCCTCGTCGTCGAGCACGACATGGAAGTCGTCTTTTCGCTCTGCGACCGGATATCCGTCCTCGTCTATGGCGAGATCATCGCGTCGGGTACGCCGGAAGAGATACGTGCGAACGGCCGGGTGCAGGAAGCCTATCTCGGCGAGGTGGCCGCATGACCCTGCTATCCGTGACCGACCTGCATAGCCACTACGGCAAGAGCCACATTCTGCACGGGATGAGCTTCACCTTGGCGGCCGGCGAGATGATCGCCCTGCTCGGCCGCAACGGCTCGGGCAGGTCGACGGCCATGAAGGCCATCATGGGCCTCGTCTCGCCGACGCGCGGTTCGATCAAATTGGGAGCCAACGAGCTTGCGGGGCTCCCGTCCTACAAGATCAACCGCGCCGGCATCGCCTATGTCCCGGAAGAGCGACTGGCGTTCAGCAACCTCACGGTCGAGGAGAACCTGCACATCGGTGTTGCCGCTCCCCGGCCGAACGCCAAGGCGTGGAGCCTCGATGACATGTACGGCTTTTTTCCCCGCCTCAGGGAACGCCGCAACGTCAAGGCGGGATCGATCTCCGGCGGCGAGCAGCAGATGCTCACCCTGTGCCGTTCGCTGCTGGGCCAACCGGCCATCATCCTGATCGACGAGCCGACCGAGGGGCTCGCGCCCAAGATCGTCGACCATCTCGCGGACGTGATGCGGGACATCAACCGGCAGGGTGTGGCGTCGGTGCTGGTCGAGCAGAAAATGACGATCGCCCTGAAGCTCTGCAGCAGATGCCTGATCATGGGACACGGCGCCATCGTCTTCGAGGGAACGCCGGAAGAGCTGGTCGCGACACCGTCGGTGCGTCGGGAATGGCTTGAAGTCGCCTAGGCATCGGGTGCTCGCACCTGTCTGCGCGGCGAAGCCTGGCCGCAGGAGCTGAACGTGATGGCATCGAAATATTTCATCTACCTGACCGGACACGATCGCGGCCGAAAGGCGGATTTCCAGGCGGAGTACCTGCGGGCCGCGCGCGAAATCGCCGCGGCGGCTCCCCGCGACGGGCAGTTGATCGTCAACCTGGTCGAGGAAACGCCCGAAGGGGTGCCGTTTCGTCCCGTGAACGCGGGCTCCGGGGAGCCCGACGCGATCTGCGACATCATCGTCGAGCTCTCCCCGCCGGCCGAGCAGGCGGAGCCTCACCTGGAGGCGCTCGTTTCGTGTGTCGACGACGTCGCCACGGCCGAGATCTATCAGGTCGAGGAGATCGTGCAGCTCGATCGGCAGGCCGTGGTACTCGGCGAGCGATCGCCCGGAATAAAATATATCGGCCGGCTGAGCTTCCACCCGGACCTGCCGGCATCGGCGGCTCGACGCAGCTGGGATATCCACGTTCCGCTTGCCCTGCGAGTGCATGTGGGAATGGACAAATATGTCAGAAACTGGATCGTCGATGCTTCGCGCGGACGCCCTGCCGGCGGGATCGCCGAGCTGAACTTCCCGAGCTTCGACGACATGCTGACGCGATATTTCGACAGCGATCGTGGAAAAGAGGAAATCTTGCACGACATATCTCACTTCGTCGCGAGCGGCACACGTTTCTTCACGAGTGAATTCGTTCTTCGAAACTAATCGCCATGACGGCTCACTATAGTTCGCACGATTTGATTTTTTGCCGACCTCCGTTCACACAGAACGCTACCTCGTCGCATGACGAAACGAGAGAATCCTGATGCCTCCTGCTAAGTCACAGAACGAGACCTCTGTACTTAAGCGCGTCGCCGAGATCTTGAACCTGTTCTCGGAGAATTCGCCGACCATTTCGGTCGCGGACGTCGAATCGGTCCTCCAGGTCAGCCAGGCGACGGCCTACCGCTATCTGCACGACCTGCACGAGATCGGACTGCTCTCGCGGATTTCCGGACGCTACGCACCCGGGCCGACGGTCATGGAGCTCGAATTCATCCTCTCGAACTTCGATCCGATCCTGCTCGCGGCCAAGGAGGTGATGGAGGGGCTTTCGACGAAACTCGGCATCCATACCTTCCTGTGCCGGATGTACCAGGACCGCGCCGTCAACGTCTATTCGACGCGGCCCGAGAATTCTTCCGAAATGCCGCTCAAGCCGGGACGGCGCCTGCCTGTCTTCAGAGGAGCCCAGGCGCGCATCATCCTCGCCCACCTCGACAGACGGCGCCAGCGACGGATTTTCGAGCGCTCCGAAGGCGATGCGGGTCGAGATGCGATCGGGGCGGATTGGGCCTCCTTCGGCGCGGCGCTCCAGAAGAATCGCAGGGACGGTTTTTACCTCTCCCGCGGCGAAATCTCCGAGGGGCTCGTGGGGATCGCGACGCCCGTGTTCGACGAGAACAACGAGATCATGGGCGCGATCTCGCTATCTTATCCGACGTTGAGCCCGCCGCCGGTCACCGAGGCCCAGTTGATCAAGCTCGCCAAGAAGGCGGCGAAGGACATCACCCTGCGCGTCGCCGAACTCGCCGACGGCAAGAAGAACCTGGATGCGGCCGAGTAGAGATTTCGGCATCGGCGATCGGTTCGGCCTGGACACGGGTCTTCGGCGCCTCAGCGTCGATCGGACCGTTCGGCACCCTGGACGCGCCGATCGGATCACGGCGAAGGGCTGCAATGAAGGTCATGGTTTTCACCCACCCTGCCTCACGCCTCAGCGCCGCCCCGCCCTGAGCCTGCCGACGATGCCGGACGGGAAGAAATAAACGCTCAGCACGAAGAGCACGCCGAGGAACAGGAGCCAGCGATCCGGGTGCAGCAGCTTGGACAGCAGCGGAATGCCCTCGGTCGCCGCGGAGCCGCTCGCCATCAGCTTCTGCAGATAGTTCTGCGCGACGATGAACAGGGTGGCGCCGATGACCGCGCCATACATCGTCCCCATGCCGCCGATCACCACCATCAACAGGATGTCGAGCATGATGGCGAAGGAGAGGGTCGTGTCGGGACCGGTATAGCGCAGCCACAAGGCGCTCATGGCGCCGGCGCACACCGCCATGGCGGCGGCGAGGCAATTGGCGACGGTGCGATAATAGACCACGCGGAAGCCCAGCGCCTCGGCGCGCATGTCGTTCTCGCGGATCGCCTGCAGCACGCGGCCGAAGGGCGAATTGACCACCCTCAGCGCCGCCAGGAACAGCACCAGGGCCAAGATGAAGATGAGGTAATAGGCGATCACCCGGCCGGTGATATCGACGCCGAACAGCGGCGTGTCGATCAGCTTGAAGCCCGGCCTGAGGATTTCGGGGACCCGGAACGACCGACCGTCCTCGCCGCCGGTATATTCGGAGAACTGGGTCGCCAGGATGGCCACCGCCGAGGCGACGGCAAGCGTGATCATCGCGTAGAAAATCGCGCGCACGCGCAGCGACAGAAGCCCGATCAGGAAGGCCAGCACCACGGCGACGGCCAGCGCGATCAAGAGCCCGATGAAGGCCACCGGCCAGGTCGGGCCGAAACTGTACATGGCAAGCCCGAGGCCGTAGCCGCCGATGCCGAAGAACATGGTGTGGGCAAAGGAGACGATGCCGGTATAACCGAGCAGCAGGTCGTAGCTCGCCACCAGCACGATGAAGATGCAGATCTTCGCCGCCGTGTTGATCGCAGCGGCGCCGCCGAACAGGAAGGGCGCGAAGGCGAGCCCGATCAGGATCGCGGCCAGGATCACCGAGAGGATGCGGCTTTTCGGCAGATCGTCCGACAGGATGGCGTTGAGCATGGCGCTTACCTCTTGGCGACCGGATAGAGCCCCTGCGGGCGCCACATCAGGATGCCGACCATCAGCAGGATGTTGGAGGCGAGCGCCACCTTCGGCACCAGGAAGGCGGTGTAATTGGCCATCAGCGCCACCAGGATGGCACCGAGGAAACAGCCGCCGACCGACCCGAGCCCGCCGATGATGATGACAATGAAGACCAGCACCATGACGTCGCCGCCAATCGCCGCCGTCAGGGTTTCCCGGTAGAGCGCCCAGAGCACGCCGCCCAAGCCCGCCAGCGCCGAGCCCGCGACGAAGACGCCGACGAACAGCCGGCGGATGCGGTAGCCGAGCGCCTCGACCATTTCACTGTTCTCGACGCCGGCGCGGATCAGCAGCCCGATCTTGGTGCGGTTCAGCACCAGCACCATGGCTGCGAAGACGACGAGGCCGACGACCACCGCCAGCAGCCGGAATTTCTCGAAGGCGATGTCGCCGACGATGAAGGCGCCGCGCAGGCCCTGCGGCAGCGGCATACCCTTCTGGTCGCCGCCCCAGATCACGTGAATCATCTGCTCGGCGACGATCAGGCCGCCCATGGTGATCAGGATCTGCTTGAGGTGCTGGCCATAGACCGGCTTGATGATGACCCGCTCGAAGGCCCAGCCGAGCAGGCCGGTGCCGATCATGGCGATGGCGGCGGCGAGCCCCAGCGCGGTCAGGTTCCAGGCGAGCGAATCCACCTGCATCCAGCCGCTGAGCAGCGCCAGCACGCTCATGGCGATATAGGCGCCGACCGCGATGAAGGCGCCGTGGCCGAAATTCAAGACGTCCATCAGGCCGAAGACCAGGGTCAGGCCGCTGGCGATGACGAAGATCATCATGCCCATGGCGAGCGCGGCGATGGTCAAGGTCACCCAGGTGCTGGGATTGCCGACGAAAGGCAGCGCCGCCGCCGCCAGCACGATCGGCAGCAGGATCGGCAGGACATCGCGGCGGACCGCCGGCAGGGTTTCGGGCGGGGTGCTCGTCGAGGCAACAGGTGTGGCGATCGTCATGGCGCGCCGGTTCCTATTGGTGGGCATCGAGGGAAAGGCCGAGGAGCCGCGTCTGCAGCGCCTCGTCGCCGGCAAGCTCGGCCATCGAACCGCGATGGACGATGCGACCGTCATCCATCACGGCGACCTGGTCGCCGAGGCTCGCGGCGAAGCGGAAATTCTGCTCGACCAGCAGGATCGTCGTCTCGCGCTTCAGTTCGGCGAAAGCCAGGATCATCGCCTCGATGATGGCCGGCGCGATGCCCTTGGTCGGCTCGTCGATCAGGATCAGCCGGCGCGGTTCGGCAATCGCACGGGCAATGGCCAGCATCTGCTTCTGCCCACCGGACAGCACGCCGGCCGGCAATTGCCAGAATTTCTTGAGCGCCGGGAACAGGCCGAAGATCCAGTCGAGGCGAGCCTGGTCGACCGGCCCGTCGCGCGCCGCCAGGATCATGTTCTCGCGCACCGAGAGGTCGGAAAAGACCGCCATGGTCTCCGGCACATAGGCAATGCCCGAGCGTGCGATGTCAGGCGTCGGCAGGCCGCCGATCGGCCGGCCGTCGAAATGGATGGTGCCTTGCGACGGTGCCCAGAGCCCCATGATGGTGCGCAGCGTCGTGGTCTTGCCGGCGCCGTTGCGGCCGAGCAGCACGGTCATGCCGCCGCGCGGCAGGACGAGGTCGACGCCCTGCAGGATATGGTACTGGCCAATATGGGTGTGGACGCCCTCGAGCGTCATCAGCGGCTCAACCATTTACGGCCTCCGCGGCGCGCTTCGGCGCCTGGCCGAGATAGGCTTCCTGCACGACCGCCGAGGCGATCACCTCGGCCGGCTCGCCATCGGCGACCAGGCGGCCATTGTGCAGTACGATGATCCGGTCGGCGAGCGAACGCACCACGTCCATCTTGTGCTCGACCAGCAGGATGGTCTTGTCGCCGCGGGCTTTGAGCTTGTGGATCAGGTCGAGAATGACAGGCACCTCGTCGACCGACATGCCGGCGGTCGGCTCGTCGAACATGAAGACGTCGGGTTCCAGCGCCATCATGATCGCCACTTCCAGCTTGCGCTTGTCGCCATGCGGCAGGGCGGCGGCGACCGTGTCGCGCACCGTGCCGAGATTGACCTCGGCGAGATAGGTTTCCGCCTTGTCGATCCAGTCGACATGGCTCGCCCAGCGCGACAGCAGGCCGGCCGCGCCGCGCGCCCTGGCCTGCACCGCGAGCCGCACGTTCTCGATGACCGAGAGGTTGGGAAACAGGCTGGTGATCTGGAAAGCGCGGCCGATGCCGCGCTGGGTCCGGCCGGCGGCGCCAAGCCCGGTAATATCCGTGCCGCGCAGCAGCACCTCGCCGGAGGTGGCGGCGAGCTGGCCGGAGACCAGGTTGAAATAGGTGGTCTTGCCGGCACCATTGGGCCCGACGATGGCGGTCAGCTGGCCGGCATGGAAGGCGCAGCTGACGCTGTCGACGGCGACGTGGCCGCCGAAGCGGATCGTCAGGTCGCGCGTTTCCAGAACGGGTGTGGGCATGGATGTCTCGGACAAGACTTGGGGGTCTCAGGCAAACGACCGAGACCGAACCTCTCGGTCTACGGCGGGAACCGCTGACGTCATCCCCAAGGCAAAGCAATTGCTTTGCCGGGGGCCGAGGCGAAGCCGAGGGGAAGGGGATCCAGGTTTGGAGGGCAATGTCCTTTGGCCCCTGGATCCCCTTCCCTCGCCGCTGCGCGGCTCGCCGGGGATGACGTATGAGCTGTCTCTAGACGCTCGGCATGCGGATGTTAGCGCCGGTTGGTGATCGGCAGCGGCATGTCGGCGGCCGGAATGGTCGCGACCAGATCGAGCAGATCATTGTCGCGGGCATTCGGCCGGATGCGGAAGTGATACATGTCCTGCAGCGCCTGATGGTCTTCCCGGCGGAAGGTCATCGGGCCCTTGGGGGTCTGGAAGGTCAGGCCCTCGAGGGCCGTGATCAGCTTCTCGGTGTCGGGCGAGCCGGCCTTTTCGAGACCCGCGACGACCGCCGCGGCCGCCGCGAAACCACCGGCGACGAAGAAATCCGGCGGCGCGTTGAAGCGCTTCTGGTACTCGGCCTTCAGCCAGTCGTTCAGCGGGTTGCGCGGGAAGTCGTGGTAATAATAGATGCCGCCCTCGGTGCCGGCGAAGGCCTTCCAGGCGTTCATCGCGGGCAGGATATTGCCGCCCGGCGCCAGGGCGATGTTGAACCGCTCCGGACGCATGTCGACGAATTTCGCCATCGGGTGGGCGCCGGCCCAGATGAAGCCCATGATCCGCTTGCCCGGCCGGTCGCGCAGGCTGGCGAACAGCCGCTCGGCGAAGGGCGCGAAGTCGGCGGTGTTGCCGGCGGCATATTCCTCGGCGACGATCTTGGCGCGCGGCCGGATCGCGGCGAGCGCGGCCTTGTAGGCGGCGACGCCGTCGCGGCCGAAGGCGGTGTCGAGACCGAGCATGCCGATCGAGACGTCTTCGTTGGCGGGCACCGAGGCGGCTGCCGCCAGGGCATCCTGATAGGACGAGCGGCCGGTGCGGAAGATGTAGCGGTTCCAGCGCTCGCCGGTAATGCTGTCGGCCACCGCCGGCTCGACGATCAGGATCTTCTTGGCCTCTTCGGCGACCGCCAGCATGGCCAGCGCGACCGGCGAACCGGTGGTGCCGACGGCGATATCCGCCTTGTCGTCGTTATAGCATTCCTCGAGCAGCGCCTTGCCGCGATCGGGCCTGAGCTGGTCGTCCTTGACGATGACCTGCAGGCGCATGTTGCCGACCTGCATGGTGCCGCGCGTCAGGAACTCCAGGCCCATCATGAAGCCGGCTTCGGTCTGCTTGGCATAGGCCTCGAGCGGCCCGGTCCGGCCGGCGATCAGGCAGATCTTCACGTCGCGCACCTGCGCGCTCGCCATTTCGCTCATGCCCGCCAGCGCTCCGACGGCCAGCGTCGCCGCGGCCATCGCATATTTCAGCTTCCCCATGGGATCCTCCCTGATCCGGATCATCCAACCATCAATGCCACCGCCCGGTCCGGATCATCATTCGATCCTGGCATCACCGGTTGACGACATCAAAACTGACACTTGAGTCATGTTTCATGTCACGCTAGCTTCAGCATCGAAATGCGTCAAGCGCGAAGGCTGCCGACCAGCGCCGGAACGCCGCGAAACCAGTTTGAGACGGCCATGTCTTCGCCTC
>BFBZ01002293.1_pt1 | contig 10682 bp, 9 predicted proteins | sample 1888401 | NCBI WGS metagenome assembly BFBZ01 (sample SAMD00112614, study PRJDB3348) | symbiont metagenome | host: Chara braunii | reverse complement strand
ATCATCGTCGCCAATACCGAAGTGAACACCGACGAGGACCGCGCGGCCTTCGTCGCGGCTCTCGAAGCTTCCATCTGAGGACATAGCCATGATGAACCGTCAGGGCCGCCCCACCGCCGCCGGCGACACCGCCACTCAGGCTCACCCGACCTTCACCGGCAATTACGGGCTGGAGATCGAGGAGCCGCTGCTGTTCGAGATCGGCCGCGCCGAAACCACCGGCGTCGACTTGCCGGCGCCGAAACAGGTCCGATCCCGTCTGGGCGAACTCGCCCGGGAGGGCGATATTGGCCTGGTCGGCCTGTCCGAGCCGGAAACGCTGCGCCACTATGTCCGGCTCAGCCAGAAGAATTTCGGCATCGACACCGGGCTGTTCTCGCTCGGCTCCTGCACGATGAAGCACAATCCGCGCCTGAACGAGAAGATGGCGCGGCTGCCCGGCCTTGGCGACATTCATCCGCTTCAGCCGCAATCGACCGTGCAGGGCGCGCTCGAACTGATCGACACGCTTGCCCGCTACCTGAAGGAACTGACCGGCATGGCCGCGGTCGCCATGAGCCCCAAGGCCGGCGCCCATGGCGAGCTTTGCGGCATGATGGCGATCAAGGCGGCGCTGGAAGCGAGCGGCCAGGGCCACCGCAAGGTCGTCCTGGTGCCGGAATCGGCCCATGGCACCAATCCCGCCACCGCAGCCCTGATCGGCTTCGAGGTCAAGTCGGTCCCGGCCCAGGCGGACGGCACCGTGCATGTCGCCGACGTCAAGGCGGCGCTGACGCCTGATGTCGCCGCCATCATGCTGACCAACCCGAACACCTGCGGCATCTTCGAGAAGGAGATCGTCGAGATCGCCGCCGCGATCCACGAGGCGGGTGCCTATTTCTACTGCGACGGCGCCAATTTCAACGCCATCGTCGGCAAGGCGCGCCCGGGTGACCTCGGCGTCGATGCCATGCATATCAACCTGCACAAAACCTTCTCGACGCCGCATGGCGGCGGCGGTCCGGGTGCCGGTCCGGTGGTGCTGTCGGAGCGCCTGGCGGCCTTCGTTCCCTATCCCTTCGTCCATGCCGACAAGACCTATGTCATGGTCGAGGAGGCCACCGGGATCGCCAAGGGCGAGAAGCCGTTCGGCCGCATGACCGCCTTCCACGGCCAGATGGGCATGTTCGTGCGCGCGCTCGCCTATATGCTGTCGCACGGCTCCGACGGCATGAAGCAGGCCTCGGAAGATGCCGTGCTCAACGCCAATTACATCAGGGCGAGCCTGGCCGACCTGATGAGCCTGCCGTTCGGCGACCAGCCCTGCATGCACGAGGCGCTGTTCGACGACACCTGGCTGAAGGATACCGGCGTCACCACGCTCGACTTCGCCAAGGCGATGATCGACGAGGGCTATCATCCCATGACCATGTATTTCCCGCTGGTCGTGCACGGCGCCATGCTGATCGAGCCGACCGAGTCGGAATCGAAGGCTTCCCTCGACCTGTTCATCGCGACGCTACGCGATCTCGCCATGAGCGCCACCAAGGGCGAAGTCGACCGGTTCAAGGGGGCGCCTTATCACGCCCCGCGCCGCCGGCTCGACGAAACCCGGGCGGCGCGCAATCCGGTGCTGCGCTGGACCCCGCTGGCGCCTTACGCGGAGGCCGCCGAGTAAGCGGCAGGCATTGGTCGCGAAATCGCGCCGGTCGTCCTCGTGACGGCCGGCGTTCGCGTCCATCTCCTCACAGGCCGGCCAAAGCCAGCATGACCACGATGGCCATCGCCATCCAGCCATAGTGGCGGCCGCGGGTGGCCCAGGCATTGCCGAGAGCGGCGGTGGCGAAGACGATGGCGAGCACCAGGATGGTCGCCCGCCGGGCCGGATCGGGAAACATCCAGGCCGCGCAGACCAGCAGGACGCCGCCGCCGATCCAGGCGACGGTGCCGCATTGCCAGACGAGGCGGATCAGCAGCTTGGCGGCCGGCGGTTCGATCCGGGCATGGGCGAAGACCCGGCTTTCGCCGAGTACGCCGTGGATGATCGCCACGGCGATCGCCAGCACCCCCGAGGCCTGGAGCACGATATCCCGCATCGCACCGCTCCATACAGTTATGTATGGTGACGATGATCCTCGTCATGGCCTCTGTCAATACAGCGCTGTATGGTGAAGCCCATGGCACCCCGACTTTCCGCCGATGACTGGATCAATGCCGGCCTGAAGGCGCTGGCGCGCGCGGGTTTCGCCGCGCTCAAGGCCGACCTTCTGGCAACCGAACTCGGCGTTTCGCGCGGCAGCTTCTATTGGCACTTCGCCGATATCGGCGCCTACCATCAAGCGGTGCTGGCGCGCTGGCGCGACGTTGCCGCACTGGCGATCATCGATGACATCGAACGGACGGTCGAGCGTCACGATCGGCTCGCCATATTGCTGCGCCGGGCTTTCCTCGCCGACACATCGCTCGAAATCGCCGTCAGGGGCTGGGGCACAGCGACACCCCGTGTTCAGGCGACACTTGCCGCGGTTGACCAGGATCGCATCGGCTATATCGAGACGCTGCTGGTCGACAGAGGTTTTGCGCCCGATGTCGCGCATTGGCGCGCGCTGGCTTTCTATTCCGCCTATCTCGGACTGGTCTTGTCCGGTCGGCGCCTGAGCCGCGACGAGGTCGACGCATTCCTCCAGCAACTGTCGGTCCTCGGCATGGTCGATCGGCTGGCGGCGCCGAACGGCGGCTAGCCGATCCCCATGCTTCTCCATGGCTGTCGCCGCGGGCTCAGCGCCCGGGCCAGGACCCGGACAGACTGGTCGGCAAGGCGCCGCTGGCGCCGCCGGTCTGCGGGGCGAATTTGGCGGTGTGGCGGCCCTTTTCGAACACGACGATGCTGTCATAGAAATGCATCGACAAGGTCGATCGGGTGAACTCGGTCGGCGCTATCGCCTTGCGGCCGTGGTCGGCATTCAGCTCGTCGACCAGATCCTTGCAGGCTTCGATGAAGCTGCCCTGGCGCTTCAACCCGCCCTCATACTCATCCCAATAGGCGGTGTGCAGGTCCTCGACGAAATAGACGCCGTTGCGGCTGAGTTTCGGATAGAGCGCCGCGAAGGACGCCCGGATATGCGACATCACATGACTGCCGTCGTCGAGCACGATGTCGGGCGCGCCGAATTCCTTGACGATCTTGTCGAGGAACGACCCGTCGGACTGGTCGCCGATCCGGATGTCGATCTGGTCCTCCGCATAGGCCTTGCAGGCCGAGTTGACGTCGATGCCGATGATGCGGGCATGTGGGCCGAAATACCGTTTCCACATCTGCAGCGAGCCGCCCTGGCCACAGCCGATCTCGATGAAAACCACATCGGTGTTCACGAAGCGGGAAAAATGCCGCTCATAAGCCGGGAAATAGTGTTTCCACTTGTGGATGAGGCGCTTGTCGTTCGTCTGGAAGTCGGACCACAGCGACATTGTCTTGGGTTTCCTTCAGGCTTCCGGGGGGCTGCGTCATGCCTTGGGCGGAACCGAAACCCGTAGACCGACGCGCGACAACGCAACCCCGGATTTGCCTTCGCCCGATCCGTCGAGCCTATCCTGTCCCGCCGGGCCGGCCAGTGCCGCGCAAGTGTTATCCAATGGCGTGATCGCCGTGGCGACGCCGTGACGGATCCATCGGAAAGGCCCCTGTTCCAAGCGAGGCCTTGCCTATTGCCTGCCGGACACCTTATGAGAGCGCATGTGCTTTTCTTCCGGCCCTGCGGCCTCGGCCGCTTCGCGAATTACCGGCCCGGCCTCCTGAGGCCGCGGTGACGCGCGCCCGGAGGTCCGGGTTTCCTGACAAACGCCCCCATGGCGCGGCTGATATCGCCGCCTGATCCGGTCGAGACCGATGTCCGAACCTTTTGACTATTCGAAGACCCTGCTGCTGCCCGAGACGGCTTTCCCGATGCGCGCCGGCTTGCCGGAGAGAGAGCCCGAGATCCTGAAGAGCTGGGCTGCCACGGATCTCTATGGCCGGCTGCGCCGCGAGGCCAAGGGGCGGGCCCGGTTCGTGCTGCATGACGGACCGCCCTATGCCAATGGTCATCTCCATATCGGCCACGCGCTCAACAAGATCCTCAAGGACATCGTCACCAAGTCGCAGCAGATGGCCGGCTTCGACTCGGACTATGTGCCGGGCTGGGATTGCCACGGCCTGCCGATCGAATGGAAAATCGAGGAGCAATATCGCGCCAAGGGCCTGAACAAGGACGAGGTGCCGATCGTCGAGTTCCGCCGGGAGTGCCGCACCTTCGCCAGCCATTGGCTCGGCGTGCAGCGCGAGGAGTTCAAGCGCCTCGGCGTCGTCGGCGACTGGGACAAGCCCTATTCGACCATGAGCTTCGCGGCGGAGGCGCAGATCGCCACCGAGATCATGAAGTTCGCCCATGACGGCCAGCTCTATCGCGGATCGAAGCCGGTCATGTGGTCGGTGGTCGAGAAGACCGCGCTGGCCGAGGCCGAGGTCGAGTATCACGACTATCAGAGCGACACGATCTTCGCGGCTTTCCCGGTGCTCGGCCAGGATTTCGCGGTCGTCATCTGGACGACCACGCCCTGGACCATCCCCGGCAATCGGGCGATCTCCTATTCCAGGCGCGTCAGCTATGGCCTCTATCGGGTGACGGCCGCCGCCGAGACCAATTGGGCCAAGGTCGGCGCCCAATATGTCCTGGCCGACAAGCTCGCGGCGGACATGTTCAAGGCGGCCAAGGTCGAGGCTTTCGAGCGGCTGCGCGATGTCGGCGCCGCCGAGCTCGCCGGCTACACCACGGCCCATCCGCTGCGCGGGCAGGGCTATGATTTCGATGTGCCGATGCTCGACGGTGATCATGTCACCGACGATGCCGGCACCGGCTTCGTCCATACCGCGCCCGGCCATGGCCGCGAGGACTTCGACGTCTGGATGGCCAATGGCCGCGACCTCGCCGCGCGTAGCATCGACACCGCCATCCCCTATACCGTCGATGGCGACGGCCGCTTCACCAAGGAGGCGCCGGGCTTCACCGGCCGCCAGGTGATCACCGACAAGGGCGACAAGGGCGACGCCAATGCGGCGGTCATCGAGGCGCTGGCGGCAGCCGGCAGGCTGGTCGCGCGCGGCCGGCTGAAGCACACCTATCCGCATTCCTGGCGCTCGAAGAAGCCGGTCATCTTCCGCAACACGCCGCAGTGGTTCATTGCGATGGACAAGCCTTATGACGACGGCTTGACGCTGCGTCAGCGCGCGCTGAAGGCGATCCGCGAGACCGAATGGGTGCCGGCCTCGGGTGAGAACCGCATCACCGGCATGATCGAGAACCGCCCCGACTGGGTGGTGTCGCGCCAGCGCGCCTGGGGCGTGCCGATCGCCGTCTTCGTCAACAAGGAAACCAACGAGATCCTGAAGGACGAGGCGGTCAATCACCGCATTCGCGAGGCCTTCGCGCTGGAGGGCGCCGATGCCTGGTTCGCTTCCGACGACGGCGCACGTTTCCTTGGCCCGAAATACCATCCCAAGGACTGGGACAAGGTCAACGACGTGCTCGATGTCTGGTTCGATTCCGGTTCCACCCATGCCTTCACGCTGGAGGACCCGCAGGGCTTCCCGAATTTCGCCGGGCTGAAGCGCAAGGTCGATGGCGGCGCCGACACGGTGATGTATCTGGAGGGCTCCGACCAGCATCGCGGCTGGTTCCACTCCTCGCTGCTGGAAAGCTGCGGCACCCGCGGCCGGGCACCCTTCGACGTGGTGCTCACCCACGGCTTCGTGCTCGATGGCGACGGCCGGAAGATGTCGAAGTCGATCGGCAATACCGTCGCCCCGCAAGAGGTGATCAAGCAATCCGGCGCCGACATCCTGCGCCTGTGGGTGGCGGCTTCCGACTATTCCGATGATCTGCGCATCGGCAAGGAGATCCTGCAGACCACCTCCGACACCTATCGCAAGCTGCGCAACACCATCCGCTGGATGCTCGGCGCGCTGAAGCACCATGACGGCGCGCCGCTGCCGGCCGCCGACGTGCCGGAGCTCGAACGGCTGATGCTGCATCGGCTGGCCGAACTGTCGCCGGCGATCCACGAGGCCTACCGGACCTATGACTACAAGCGGGTTGTTGCGCTTCTGAGCCATTTCATGACGGTCGACCTGTCGGCCTTCTACTTCGATGTCCGCAAGGACACGCTCTATTGCGATCCGCTGTCCTCGCATGGTCGCAAGGCCGCGCTGGCTGTCATCGAAGAAGTGTTCAAGGCAGTCGCGACCTGGCTCGCGCCGGTGCTCTCCTTCACCGCCGAAGAGGCCTGGTGGGATCGCTACGGCCGCGACGGCAGCGTCCATCTCGCGCCGTTCTACCAGGCGGATACCGCCTGGCTCGATCCGGCGCTCGATGCCAAGTGGGAAAAGGTCCGCAGGGTTCGCCGCGTGGTCACCGGTGCGCTGGAGGTCGAACGTGCCGCCAAGCGGCTCGGATCGTCGCTCGAGGCGGCCCCCGTCATTCATGTCGCCGACGCCGATCTGGCCACGGCCATTGCCGGCGTCGACATGGCCGAGGTGGCGATCACCTCGGGCGCTCGCGTCGTCCCGGGTGAGGGCCCGGCCGATGCCTTCCGACTCGACGAGGTGAAGGGCGTGGCCGTTGTTTCGGCCAAGGCGTCGGGCGTCAAATGCGCGCGTAGCTGGAAGTATTTCGATCCCGCGACCGCGGATCCGGACTTCCCCGACATCACGCCGCGCGATGCCAAGGCGATGCGTGAGTGGAAGGCGCGTCACGTATTGTGAAAGGCAGGGCGAAAGCCCTGTCGTCGTTCCTTATGGCCATGGCGGGCTCGTCGGCAGCCCGTCATTGCGCTTGAAATGGGCGCCTGCCGCGCCACGGAAGCCGTCGCATAGGGAATGACACGATGGGGAGATGCCCGATCTCATCGGGCATGCATCGTGCCTATATTGGGGCAAGCCGATTCACGGGAGCAGGTCATGCCCCATCGCAATTTCGCCGTCGTTCCCTTTGTCCAGCGCGGCTCGCGCATGGTCGCCGAGGACGTGCACTATCTCGACACCTACGAGCAGGCGCGAGTGGTCGCCAATTTTGTCGCGAAGAAGCGGCCGGGGGTGATCATACTCTCGGTTTCGTCATCGCGTTGGGATGAGGAGCCGGAGATCGTCGTTCTCGAGCAGATCGGCGCGGGACTGGCGAGTGCGACCGCGACGGTTCACTGATCGGTCATAACAGGAAATATCAGGCCGCTGCCACGCCAGGCGATCCCGCCGGATCGCCTGAGGACAGCGACGCTGCTTGGTGCGTGTCGCGTCGGGTCAGGATCAGTCGAGCTTCAGCTCGTCCGCCGACTGCTTGCCCGTACGACGATCGGTGGCCAGCTCGTACGACACCTTCTCGCCTTCACGCAGGTCGTTCAGACCAGCGCGCTGCACGGCCGAAATGTGCACGAACACGTCCTTGCCGCCATCGGCGGGCTGAATGAAGCCGTAGCCTTTCTGGGGGTTGAACCACTTCACGGTCCCGGTCGCCATGGAAGCTCCTCATGTTTGGCGGTGGAGGGATGGGGTGTCAGGCAGCCCGACGCCTGGGCTGCGGACGGGGGGCGGCCGCAACGGGGCGGGGATCGCGCCGTTGAGCCTGGGACGAGTGAGAAGCAACGGTGAGCGAAACACGAGTCAGCCTTTCGATGGCCGTCAGGTAGCTGCGCTCGCTCGGATCACAGAAGGCGTATGCAATGCCGGTCCGACCGGCGCGGCCGGTGCGGCCGATACGGTGGACATAGCTTTCCGGCTCATTGGGCAGGTCGAAATTCACCACATGGGTGATCTCGGCGACGTCGATGCCGCGGGCGAACAGATCGGTCGCCACCAGCACGCGCAATTCGCCGGTCTTGAACTGGGCCAATGCCCGCTGACGCGCGCCCTGGCTCTTGTTACCGTGGATCGCGTCGGTCTTGATGCCGGCCTTGGCCAACTGGCCGGCCAGCCGGTTGGCGCCGTGCTTGGTGCGGGTGAACACCACGACACGGGCGAGATCCGGGTCCTTCAGCAGCGCTTCCAGCAGCGCCCGCTTGTCCGGCGTCTGCACGTGGAACACGTGCTGCTCGATCGCCTCGACGGTGACCACTTCCGGAGTGACCTCGACGCGCACCGGCTCCCACAGCATGGTGCGGGCAAGCTTGGCCACTTCCTTCGGCATGGTCGCCGAAAACAGCATCGACTGGCGCTGTTCGGGCAGCTTGTTGACGATCTTCATCACGTCATTGATGAAGCCCATGTCGAGCATGCGGTCGGCTTCGTCGAGCACCAGATGGGTGACCGTGTCGAGGCGCACGACGCCCTGGTTCATCAGGTCGATCAGGCGGCCCGGAGTGGCGACCAAGAGGTCGAGGCCGCGGGCAAGCGCCTGAACCTGCGGGTTCTGGCCGACGCCGCCGAAGATCACTGCGTGGCGCAGCTTGGTGTTCTTCGACAGCTTGGCGATGTTCTCGCCGATCTGCAGCGCGAGTTCGCGGGTCGGCGCCAGGATCAGGGCGCGCACGCCCTTCGACGGCACGCGTTCGGTCTCTTCGGCCAGATGCTGCAGCATCGGCAGTACGAAAGCCGCGGTCTTGCCGGTGCCGGTCTGAGCGATGCCGATCAGATCGTGGTCTTCGAGGAGGTGAGGGATTGCCTTCGCCTGGATCGGCGTCGGCTTGGTGAAGCCTGCATCATTGAGGGAACGCAGGAGCGGCTCGGCAAGGCCAAGCGACGCAAAATTCAAAGTGTTCAAGAAGTTAATTCTTTCAAGTCGACCGGAAGCGCCCTTTTGGCGATCTCCAGTTTCGAGGTCACGAACCGCGCGCCTGGGCGGATCAGACTAGTTGTCGCACCGGATCTCCGGTTATCGACGCCCAGGAATGAACTAAGGCGGCGCAGCGCTATCACGACGATGTTTGCTTTACATGCTGTAACTCTGCCCTCGCGTCAACCCCATTGCGTGAAAATCCATATGTCGAATTTGGATGTGAAATGATGTTCATCGCTCAATGCTTGCGTCAATCAGTTGAAATTTCTCGTTTATTGAATGATCGGACAGTCGGCGCGCGCGCACTGCCATGCGCTGGGCGATTGCCGCTTGCTTCCGCTGCGGTTAGCACTTGAAGTGACGCCAAACTCCGGGAGCCGTCCAATGACCACCCTTGCCAACCGTCGCGTTCTACTGGCCGCTCGCCCGCATGGCGAACCGAAACCCTCTGACTTCCGGATCGACAGTGTCGGCGTGCCGGAGCCGGGTGAAGGCGAGGTGCTGCTCAAGATCAGGTACCTCTCGCTCGATCCCTATATGCGCGGACGGATGAGCGACGCCAAATCTTATGCCGCGCCGGTCGAGGTTGGCGGCGTCATGGAAGGCGGCACGGTTGCCGAGGTGGTGACCAGCAGGAGCGAGCGCTTCAAGCCGGGCGACATCGTGCTGTCCCACTCGGGCTGGCAGTCCTATGCGGTGGCTGACGCCAAGGCGCTGCGAAAAATCGATCCCTCGGCCGGTCCGATTTCCACCGCCGTCGGCGTGCTCGGCATGCCGGGCATGACCGCCTATACCGGCCTCTTGACCATCGGCCAGCCGAAAGCCGGCGAGACGGTGGTGGTCGCCGCCGCGACCGGACCGGTCGGTTCGGCGGTCGGACAGATCGCCAGGATCAAGGGCGCGCGCGCCGTCGGCATCGCCGGTGGTGCCGACAAGTGCAGGGCGCTGATCGAGGAGTTCGGCTTCGATGTCGCCCTCGACCACCGCTCGCCGACCTTCGCGGCCGACCTGAAGGCGGCATGTCCCAAAGGCATCGACGTCTATTTCGAGAATGTCGGCGGAGCCGTGTTCGACGCGGTGTTCCCGCTGCTGAATTTCTTCGCCCGCATCCCGGTCTGCGGCCTGATTGCCCAGTACAATGCCACGGGTCTGCCTGATGGCCCGGACCGGACCCAGCTCCTGCTGCGCGACATCCTGACCAAGCGGCTGACCTTCCGCGGCTTCATCGTGCGCGACTTCGCCGATCAGGCGAAGGACTTCTTCACGGACATGTCGACCTGGCTGCGCGAAGGCAAGGTGAAATACCGCGAGGACGTGGTCGAGGGCCTCGACAACGCGCCGGAAGCCTTCATTGGCCTGCTCAAGGGCAAGAATTTCGGCAAGCTGGTGGTCAAGGTCGGCTGATCGCGGACGGACAATGCCGGCCAGGCCATCGCGGCCTGGCCGGCAATCCTGCATTGTCTCAGGCCAGATGCGCGCCGACGAACCAATGGTCCTTGTCGACCGCGCGGGTAACGCTGGTGAAGATGTCGGCGGTGATGGCGTCGCCGGCATTGTCGGCCTCGTCGACCCCTTCGCGGCATCCCTTGGCAAAGGCGCCGAGCCGGTCGGCGACCGCCTTGACGTGGTCGTTCTGGGCGGTGGCGTCGACCGGATAGGGGTTGAGTGAGGTCGCGCCGGCGGTTGCCTGGGTCGTGCCGGCCGCGATGCCGCCAAGCTGAACGATGCGCTCGGCCAGCGTGTCGCCATGGTCCTCGACGCGCGCGGCGACCTGATCGAACAATTCGTGAATGGCGATGAAGCTTGGCCCCTTGATGTTCCAATGGGCTTGCTTGATGGCGAGCTTCAGATCGATCGCGTCGGCGAGACGCTTGTTGAGAAGCTCGATCATGGCGGTGCGGG
>BFBZ01000060.1_pt4 | contig 10682 bp, 13 predicted proteins | sample 1888401 | NCBI WGS metagenome assembly BFBZ01 (sample SAMD00112614, study PRJDB3348) | symbiont metagenome | host: Chara braunii | reverse complement strand
TGCGGACCGATCGGCTCCTCGCGGCGCGATTTGCGCGAGCGGAGCATGTCGAGGCAGATCCGCGCGATCACCGTGGTCAGCCATCCCCCGAGATTGTCGACCGCAGCCGCATCAGTGCGGCCGAGCCGCAGCCAGACTTCCTGCACGGCGTCGTCGACCTCGGCGGTCGAGCCCAGCATGCGATAGGCCACCGCCCGCAGGCGCGGCCGGTTGGCCTCGAACTGCTCGGCGAGAGAATTTTTCTCGGTCATCGGTCACATTCCCTTGGTCCGCTCCGTCATGCCCATGACGAACGAAGCCCGGCCGATGTGACAACAGATCGGAACGGCGGCGTCAAAAGGCAAACCAGGAGAGCGATATGATGAAAGCCCGCATGAACCACCCGGTGATGGTTGTTCCCGAGGCCATGAAGGCGTTACAGGCGCTCAGCGAGAGCACCAAGCCGGCATTGCCGGAAAAGCTGCTGGAACTGGTGCATCTGCGCGCCAGCCAGATCAATGGCTGCAGCGTCTGCGTCGATATGCACCCGAAACTCGCCCGCCGCGCCGGCGAGACCGACGAGCGGCTGTTCGCGGTCGGCGCCTGGCGCGACGCGCCCTATTTCAGCGACGCCGAACGGGCCGCGCTGGCGCTGACGGAAGCGGTGACCCGGCTCAGCGACCGCGAGGATCCGGTGACGGACGCGGTGTGGGACGAGGCCGCGAAGCATTTCGACGAGCGGCAGCTCGCGTCGCTGGTGCTCGGCATCGCGGCGATCAATGTCTGGAACCGGCTCAATGTTGCCGTGCGCCAGCCCGTTGGTTTCTGGAAAGTGTGACAGGATTTCTCACCGCGAAGATGGTGCACCTCTCCCACAAGGGGAGAGGTGCACTGCCTATGCGGCCAGAAACTCCAGCACGATCTCGCAATAGCGCTGCGGGGCCTGCTCGAACATCGGATGCGTGGTGCCGGGGATCATCTCGGTGCGCGAACCCTTCACGTTGGCGGCGAGTGCGTGCAGCACTTTCGGCAGCACACCCTTGGTGTTGGCGCCGCCGATGAACAGCGTCGGCGTTCGGATCGCCTCGGCGTCGGCCTTCGAGAACGGTGGCCGCTGGTCGCGGGTCTGGCCGAGCAGGGTGGTCGCGTTGTCGCGCAACAGCTGCTTGGACATTGCCGGAATCCGCTTCCAGGCACCGGGGCCTTCGAGCGCGTCCATGAAGATCTGCAGGCCGCCGTCGATATCGCCCTTGGCGATTTCCGCGGCGCATGCCGCGAAACGTGCAGCCAGCGGCGAGGGGCCGGGCTTGAAATCGGGATCAAGGGTGTCGTCGAGCTCACCGCCCGGCTCGGCGAGGATCAGCTTGCGCAGCAGGTCCGGCCGCCGCTGCGCGGCCCGGAAGCAGATGTGGCCGCCGCGGGAATGCCCCATCAGGTCGACCGGCTTGGTATCGAAGGCCTCGATGAAGGCGATCACATCGTCGACATGCTGGGCGATCGAGTAGGTGTCGCCGACGCCGTCCCAGTGCGCCGGGAAGAAATGCCTTAGGCTGACCGCGATCACGCGATGGTGACGCGTCAGCGGGCCGAGCACGGCGGACCAGATCCGGAAGTCGCAGAGCGAGCCGTGCACACAAACCAGCGGCGGCCCCGCTCCGATGTCCAGATAAGGCATGTCGAAACCGTTGACGCGGAGGCTGTGCATTTTAAGGGCTCGCGGAGGGCAGGAGATGTTGTTGATTCCGCCCAGGTTCCCACGGAATTCGGGTGGATAGCAACATTCTCCAAGCCTAGATTTCAGATCAACAGCAGGCTTCAGTTTGTGAGCCTAACGAATATCTGGAGTGAGCCATGACCGGCCAGCATTTTGCAATCTTCGAGACCATGATCGGCGCCTGCGGCGTCGTCTGGGGCGAGCACGGCGTCACCGGCGTGCAGCTGCCGATGGGTAACGAAGAGAAGACCCGCAAGCGGATTGCCCAACGCAATGGCGACGTCACTGAAGCCGCCCCGCCGGCCGAGGTGCAGCACGCGATCGACGGCATGATCGAGCTGCTCGCCGGCAAGCCGAACGACCTCGCCGACATCGTACTCGATCTCGACGGAGTTCCGGAGTTCAACCGCGGCGTCTACGACATCGCGCGCAAGATTCCGCCGGGCAAGACCGTGACCTATGGCGACATCGCCAAGCAGCTCGGCGGCGTCGAGCTGTCGCGCGACGTCGGCCAGGCGCTCGGCCGCAACCCGTGCCCGATCGTGGTGCCCTGTCATCGGGTGCTGGCGGCGGGCAACAAGCCCGGCGGCTTCTCGGCCAACGGCGGCGTCGTTACCAAGTTGAAGATGTTGCAGATCGAAGGCGCGGTGGTGAACCACACGCCGAGTCTGTTCGATTGAGGAAGGAGCACCCTCCCCCTCCAGGGGAGGGTGGCAGCGTGTCTGCCGCGAAATCAGCTCACCTCACGCCGTCTCGCACACAAACCCGTTCCCTTTCCGCCTGATCTTGCCGACCGAGGGCGAGGGAAAGTGCGCGGGGCAGCACAGCGTGTCGGTGTCGCAATAGCGCTCGAGGAAGTTGCGGCGTGTCTTCGCCGCCAGCGCCGGGTCGACGTCGAATTTCGGTGAGATTTCCGGATAAAGTGTCTGGATCGGCGAGTGCATCAGATCGCCGGCAAACACCGCGTCGTCCTTGCCACGGCCGAATGTGAAGGCGAGGTGGCCCGGCGTGTGGCCGGGTGTCGGCAGGACGCGCATATGGTCGCCGATCGCGAAATCATTGCCGACCAGTTCGGCCCGCTTGGCTTCGACCACCGGAAGCACGCTGTCGACGAATGGCGGCACTTCGGCCTTGGCGTTGGTCTCGGTCCAGTAGTCGAACTCGGTCTTGTCGAACACGTAGCGCGCGTTCGGGAACGTCGGCACCCAGCGGCCGTTCTCGAGCCGCGTATTCCAGCCGACATGGTCGACATGCAGATGCGTGCACATCACATAGTCGATGTCGCCGACCGCGAGGCCAGCTGACGCAAGGCCGCGCAGATAGGTGTCGTCGGTCTTCATGTTCCAGCTCGGCCGACCCGGCCGCGGCTTGTCATTGCCGATGCAGCTGTCGATCAGGATGGTGTGGTGCGGCGTCTTCACGATGTAGGACTGGAAGGCCAGGATCAGGGTGTCGCTGTCGTCGAGTGCGCCGGAGGCTTGCATCCAGGCGCGGTTCTCGCCCAGCAGCTCCGGCGTCAGGGTGGGAAACATGTCGTGCGCAGGCAGGAACTTGGCTTCCTCCTCGATGACGCGATGAATGGTGATGTCGCCGGCGGCAAATTTCAGGCTCATGGTGCTTCCTTGCGTTAGCGTTTTCGAGCGACGTGAAGTCCGGTTCGCGTGAAGAAAACGCGTAGAAAGAGGTCAGTGCGCGTCGCGCACGGCAGGAATGATGATGTTGGCGAGGATGTCCATCGCCGCAAGCCCTTCCTTGGGCTGGCCGTATTGGGCTGCCGTCGTCATCATCACAAGGTCGAGATCAGGAACAATGATGATGCGCTGTCCGCCCCAGCCGAACGCGCCGACCCATTTCACTTCCTTGCCGTTGGACAGCGAGCGGCCCATCCACCACTGATAGCCATAGAACAGCGTGCCGCCGAAATAGCCGACGGCCTGGAAGCGTGGCACAATCGATTGCGCGATCCAGTCGGCCGAGACGATCTGCTGCTCCTTCCATCGCCCGTGGTCGAGCACGAGCTGGCCGATCTTGGCGGCATCGCGCGGCCGCAGCCTGAGGCCGGCGGCGGCGGCGATCTTGCCGTTCTCGTAGGTCTTCCATTCGAGATCGGTGATGCCGAGCGGCTGGAACAGTGTCTCGCGCGCGAAGGTTTCGAGCGGTTTGCCGGAGACCTGTTCGACGATGTTGCCGAGCAGATCCGTGCCGCCGCCATTATAGGTCCACAGCGTGTCCGGCGGCGCTACGATCGGTCTGGCCAGGACATAGCCGATCGGATCGGCATCGAAGGCAAGATGCGGCTCGTCGTTGTTCGGATCGGTCCAGGGCAGCGCTTCGTCCCACTGGGTGCCGGACGACATCGTCAGCAGGTGGCGCAGCGTGATCGCGTCCCATCCCGCTGATTTGACTGACTGGCGTTCCGGGAAGAACTTTACGACCGGCTCATCGACGCCGGCGATCAGCTTGCGGTCGATGGCGACCCCGACCAGCAGCGACGTCACGCTCTTCGATGCCGAACGCATGTCGTGCTTGGTGGTCGCCGTGAATTCGATGCGACCTGCCTTGTGCCCCCACGGCTGGTCGACGCCGGAAAAATACTGCTCGAACACCAGTTTGCCGTGCCGCGCCACGACGACGGAATGCACCTCGCTGCTGCGCAGGCCGAGCCGCGCGGCGATGCCGCAAAGCCGCTCACCATCCATGCCGACGCTGTCGGGTGACGCGATCGTCCAGCCGTCGTCGAGCGCGGCCGGCGATCCACAGGGCTGGTTGTTTTGTCCGGATTTCATGTCGTCGGCCCTCAGTGTGGTGATCGAGGCCGTCAACGCGAGCGCAAGGCTCGCGCCGAGAAGGATGAGGCGGGGGAAGCGATGGCGCATCGTCATTCCTCCCGCCCTGCTCCGCTACGCCGCTGGCGGCGCAGAGATCTTCACCGACGGCCGTTCCTGCATTCGCTGGTAGAAGGCGTCGAGCTTGGGATAGGCCTTGCGCCAGCCGCAATCGGCGAAGCGGAAATCGGCGTAGCCGAGCACGCAGACAAGGCCGATCTGCGCGATGTCGAACGACGAACCGTCCAGCACGTCGGGCCGGTTCTCGAACCGCGCCATGCCGGCCCAGGCCCGGTTCCAGTGATCGTCGTACCAAGCTTGCCACAGCGAGCCCTGCGGCCGCACCATCTTCTCGTAGCGGCACAGCAGCATGGAATCGAGCATGCCGTTGAGCAACGAGTGATCGGTCTTCAGCTTCCAGCGCCGCGGGCCGTAGCCCGGGATCAGCCGGCCGCCGCCGATCTCGTTGAGATATTCGACGATGACGTAGGAATCCAGAATCACGTCGCCATGGTCGAGGATCAGCACCGGCAGCTTCTTCAGCGGCGAGATCCTGGAATATTCGTCATTGGCCGTACCCGGCGCGACGCTGGCCGGCACGAATTCGATCTTGTCGATCAGGCCGAGCTCGATCGCCGCGATGCGCACCTTGCGGGCGAACGGGGAAGCGGGAGAGAAGGTGAGTTTCATGGAGATGACCTCTTTCCGAGTACGCAGTCGTCATCCTGAGGAGCGCGCCCTTGGGCGCGCGTCTCGAAGGATGGGTAGTGATCGATGCTTTGCCGTCACCCTTCCGACGGATGGACGACGGTGTCCTTGGCTCATCCTTCGAGACGCGCGCGTTGCGCGCTCCTCAGGATGACGGTCCCGTAAACTACGCCGCGACGATTTCCTGGCGCTGCTCGCCGAGGCCCTCGATGCCGAGCGTCACGACGTCGCCGACGTTGAGATATTGCGGCGGCTTCATGCCGGTGCCGACGCCGGGCGGGGTGCCGGTGGTGACGACGTCGCCGGGCAGCAGCGTCATGAACTGCGAGACGTAGGAGATGCACTTCGCCATGGTGAAGATCATGGTCGAGGTCGTGCCGGTCTGGCGGCGCTGGCCGTTGACGTCGAGCCACATCGAGAGCTTCTGCACGTCGGCGATTTCGTCCTTGGTGGCGAGCCAGGGGCCAACCGGACCGAACGTGTCGTGCGACTTGCCCTTGGTCCACTGTCCGAGGCGTTCGATCTGGAAGTTGCGCTCGGAGACGTCGTTGCAGATGCAGTAGCCGGCGACGTGGTTCAGCGCGTCGGCTTCCGAGACATACTTGGCACGGGTGCCGATGATGGCGGCGATCTCGACTTCCCAGTCGAGCTTGGTCGAGCCGCGCGGCTTCTCGACCGGATCATTGGGGCCCGACAGCGCGGTGTTGGCCTTCAGGAAGAAGATCGGCTCCGACGGGATCGGGTTGCCGGTTTCCTTGGCGTGGTCAGAATAGTTCAGGCCGATCGCAACGAATTTCGAGATGCCGGTGACGGGGGCGCCGAAGCGCGGCTTGCCGGCGACTGCGGGCAGGGAGGCGGGATCGAGGGCGGCAAGCTTCTTCAGCGACTCCGGCGTGTAGGCTTCGCCGGTCAAGTCCTTCAGATGGGCCGACAGGTCGCGGAGCTGGCCGGATTTATCGATCAGGCCGGGCTTTTCCGCACCCTTTTCGCCATAACGAACAAGCTTCATGTTGATCACTCCCTGCGATGTCCTGAGGATTGTTACTGGTATACCTCGTCACGCTTCATGGAACAGCGCGGCAGGAAATTCAACCGCTTCACGGTCGCGGCATTGCAGCCATCACCTTCCAGCGTGGCGGCTTTGAGCGGTTCGTTCAAATGCCCGTCATGATTGCGGCTGCGGCGCCGCCAGCATCCGCGTGAACATCTCTTCCAGCAGCCGGCATGGCGGCTCCGGATCGCGCGTGCCGGCGACGATCGCATCGTCGGCCACTGCGTGCATTCCGTCGAACACGATCAACGCTGCGCTGCGGGCATCCGGGAAGGCCCAGATGCCGGCCTTCCGGCCATCCTCCAGTACAGCAACGATCTGGGCGATCACGTCGTCCTTTTCCTGCGACTGACGCTGATGATGCGGGAAATCGTGAAACACGACGTCGTGCAGTTCGACATTGGCGAGATAGGTTCCAACCGCGCCACGCAGCCATGCCGACAGCCGCCCAGCATGATCGTCGGGAGCACGCTCGGCGATCGACGCCGCGACGCGGGCGAGGAAATCCTGCGAGAAGCGTGCGCGCAGGGCGATGATCACGTCGGCCTTGGTCGAGAAGTAATGATAGAAGGTGCCCTTGGCGACGCCGGCCCGGGCGACGATGTCGTCGATCGTGGTGGCCTCGATGCCCTTCGCGATGAACAGGGCGGCTGCCGCCGACATCAGGTCGTCCACCCTGACCTCGGCGGGCTGAGTCCGTCTCCAACGCTGCGCTGCGCCGCGTGGCGCCGCCGTCTGCCGCTTCCCGATCATGCCGTCAGCATCCACCTGCGCCTGATGTCCGATTTTGAATCGCATATTTAGAATGACTTTGAAATAGTTTAGTTGTATTGACCGACCGTCAGTCAATACGTATTTGTGCCGCCGTGTCCAACAATCGGCGGCATGCCCATGTCCCTGTCCCGCAAATCCGCGGCCGTTCTTGCGGTCTATCTCGGCACCTGCATGGCAACGGTTGCGATCAGCATCGTCACCGTGGCGCTGCCTGCCATCCAGGCTGGCCTCGGCGCTGAGCTTGCCGGGTTGCAGTGGGTGGTCGGTGCCTACGCGCTGAGCCTGTCCGCCTGCATGCTCTCGGCCGGGCCGATCGGCGATCGTTATGGCCGCAAGCGCGCCTGGCTGTTCGGCGTCGTGCTGTTCACGCTCGGCTCGGCCACCTCCGCGACCGCGCCGTCGCTTGCGGTCCTGATTGCCGGCTGCGCGCTACAGGGCGTTGCCGGCGCGCTGGTCATTCCGGGCGCCTTGTCGATCCTGGCCCAGGCGTTCCCCGATCCGGCCGGACGCGCGCATGCGATCGGCGGCTGGTCGTCCTTCAGCGCCGTGTCGCTCATCCTTGGCCCGATGCTCGGCGGCATCCTGGTCGACACCGTCGATTGGCGGAGCGTGTTCCTGATCAACCTGCCGGTCGGCGCGGTCGCACTCGGCCTCGGACTATACGGCATCGACGAGAGCGCCGATCCCGACCACGCCGCGCTCGATCCGGCCGGCCAGGTCTTGAGCGTCGTGTTTCTCGGCGCGCTGACCTACGCCTTTATCGCCGCCGGCGGTGGCTGGACTGCGCCGGCCACCTTGGCGGCCTTCGCCGTCGCGGCAGTTGCGCTGGCGCTGTTCGTCATGATCGAGCGGCGCGCCGCGCGCCCGTTGGTGCCGGTCGATCTGTTTCGCGATCTCGCCTTCGCGGTGGTGAACTTCGCCTCGTTCGCGCTCGGCTTTTCCGGCTACAGCAGCCTGTTCCTGTTCTCTCTGTTCTTGCAGCAAGCGCAGGGCTGGTCGGCCGCCCAGGCTGGCAGCGGAATCGCGCCGGTGTTTGTCGTCGCGGCGACGGGATCGCTGCTGTTCGGCCGCTGGGCGGCGCGTTTCGGGCTGCGCCGGCTGATGATCGTTGGGTATGTTCTGCTTGGCGTTGCCATGCTCGGCATGAGCTCGTTCACGGAAGCGACGCCCTATGCCGTGATCGCACCACTGTTCGCGCTGCTCGGTGCGGGCCTGGGGCTCTCGGTGCCGGCGACGGGCGCTGCGACCATGGCGGTGGCGCCGCGCGAGCGCAGTGGTATCGCGTCCGCGACGATGAACGCCCTGCGGCAGAGCGGCATGACGATCTCCATCGCCCTGCTCGGCACAGTGCTGGCCACCACCGCAACTGCGTCGCTCACGACCGCCCTGATGAATGCCAAGGTCGGCAACGCGGCTGAACTTGCCGCCATCGCGATCCGCCGTCACGAAATGCCGGGCGGTCTCGGCATAGCACCGGACACCTTTCACGCCATGCTGGCGAGTGCGCTCGCCCGCGGTTTTTCCGCCGCGGCCACGCTGGCCGGCCTGTTTGCGCTGCTGGCGGCAGCAACGCTTGCGGCCGCTGCGTTGCAGGCGCGGCGGACGCTGCCGGGATCTGCGTTCGCCAGAAAGTCATGATCACACCTCATCCGCACCAAGGAGTCTCGCCCATGAAATTCTTTCACGAAGCCGAACCCGGCATCTTCATCGCGACCGGCTGCTTGCAGACCGAACAGGATGGTTGCGACTGGACCGTGGAATATTCCGAGCTGCTGGCCGCGAACCGGCCGCTCGCCGTGATCGTCAACATCAACGATCAGCCGGAGGTCGCCGCCGGCAAGCCGATGGTGCTGTGGATGAAGGCGCACAAGGCCGAGCTCGGCCGGTTGATCCGGGTCACGGTCTATATCGCCGATGACGACGAGGAACGCGCGGAGCTCGAGCGCAGCCTGCCCGGCCGTGCCAAGGCCTTGCCCTATCCGGCAGCGATCGCCGCCAGCGAGGCCGACGCGCTGTTCCTCGCGCGTGCCAGTCTGACCTAGAGCGTTTTCGAGCGAAGTGGATACCGGTTCGCGTGAAGAAAACGCGTCAAAACAAGAATCTAGAGCCCCGTTACGATGCAATCGGAACGGGATAGGCTCTAGCTCAGCTCTCGAGCGCGATGAACCTGAAGGCGTCGCCATCGCGCTTGATATGGCCGGCATTGAAATGGCCGCCGATCACCAGCGTCGGCGTGTCGGCAAAGCGCGAGAACAATTCGCGCCGCGTCGCGGCCGATTGCTTCTGGTCGGAGTCCGCGGTCGACGACCAGTCGAGGTGGTACATCTGGCACGGATGATGCGCGACGTCGCCGGTAAGCAGTCCTTCCTCGCCGCTTGATTTGATGTGGATGCTCATGTGTCCGGGGCTGTGGCCCGGCGTCGGGATCAGCGTGATTTCTTCCGTGAGCCAGTGATCGCTCGGCACCAGCTCAGCCTTGCCGGCATCCGCGATCGGCTTCACCGAGTCGGAGAATACGGCGGCATGCGCCGCATCGTCGCTGTGGTCGCGCCAATGCTCGAATTCGGTCCGGCCGAACACGTAGCGGGCGTTGGCGAAGGTCGGCACCCATTTGCCGCCGGCGAGCCTGGTGTTCCAGCCGACGTGGTCGACATGCAGATGCGTGCACAGTACGGTGTCGATGCTGTCAGGGGCAAAACCGGCCGCGGTCAGCTTCTCCAGGAACGGGTCGCTCCGGTTGTTCCACGTCGGCACGTTGCGGCCTTGCTTGTCGTTGCCGAGCCCGGTGTCGACGATGATGCGGTGCTCCGGCGTCTCCACCAGCAGCGAATGGATCGACATCTTCAGCCGGCCATCCTCATTGGCGAAATGCGGGATCAACCAGGGCAGGCTCTGGATCTCTTCGCGGCCGGCCAGCGGCAGGATGAAGCGCGTGCTGCCGACAGTCTCGAGCTCGACGACTTTTGTGATTTTGACCTTGCCGATCGTCCAGTGCATGCGGCGTGTCCTCGGTTGTTGTTATCGGGCGCAGTCGACGATCACGGTGCCGATCTTGTCGCCCTTCTCGACGGCAAGATGGGCATCCGCAGTGTCGGCCAGCGCGAATTGTCCGGCGATGTTGTGCACGCGGGTGCCAGACGCAAGCCATTTCGTGATGTCGGCCTGCGCGGCGGCGAGCAGCGGCGGCGGCAACGCGAACAGCACGAGCGAGCGCACCGTGATGCACTTCTCCATCAATTCGCGTACCGGCAGAGTGGGTGTGCGGTTGCCGTTGGTGGCGTACACCGCGATGGTCGAGTTCAACGCCATGAGCTTCAGCGTGGTTGCGAGGTTGCCGCCGAAATCGACGTCGACCACGCGGTCGACGCCGCGGTTCCCGGTGAACGCCATCACCTTGGAGACGACGTCCTCGGTTCGGTAGTTGACCACCATGTCGGCGCCGCCAAGCCGCGCCTCGACGTCTTTCACCTGCGAGCTCACGGTCGCGATCACCTGCGCGCCGCCCCACTTCGCCAATTGCACGGCATAGTGGCCGACCTGTCTCTTATACACATCTAGATGTGTATAAGAGACAGGATTTAGAATGATTCTAATCATGGTAACCGTTGGCGATCGAGTCTGTCAATATTTT
>BFBZ01000013.1_pt12 | contig 10687 bp, 1 predicted proteins | sample 1888401 | NCBI WGS metagenome assembly BFBZ01 (sample SAMD00112614, study PRJDB3348) | symbiont metagenome | host: Chara braunii | reverse complement strand
CGGGAAGAGCGGGTATACCGGACAGGAGATGGGGGCCGATGGCTGGAGGATGGGACGATCGAATACCTGGGGCGGCTGGACCAGCAGGTGAAAATAAGGGGTTATCGGATCGAGCTGGCGGAGATCGAGAGTGTGCTGGAAGGCCTGCCGGAGGTGCGGCAGGCGGTAGTAGTGGTCCGGGAAGAGGAAGGGGGTGACAAGCAGCTGGTAGCCTATATGACCACGATGGGGTCAGGTGCGGCGGAGCGGGTTGTGGGGCAATTGCGTGCTGTGCTGCCGGAATATATGATACCGTCACAGGTGGTGGAGMTGGAGGAGTTCCCCTTGCTGGAAAATGGGAAGGTAGACAGGAAGGCGCTGAGGGAAGGAGACAGGCGAGGGGTGAAGGATGAAAGTTATGAGGACCTGAAGACGGAAGTAGAACAAAAGATAGGTAGGATCTGGCAGGAGAAGCTGCGGGTGAAGCGGRTTGGCCGGCATGATGATTTCTTCGAATTGGGCGGTCATTCGTTGTTGGCAATACAGGTGATATCGGCGATTAACAAGGAGTTGGGGGTGGAGATTGAGATTGGGGAGTTATTCGATCATCCGACGATCGCCTCACTGGCTGGGCAGCTGTCGCTGGCGCCGGTGGAGGCGGGACTGCCGCCGCTGGTGCGGCAGGAAAGGCCCGACCGCATTCCATTATCATTCAGCCAGGAGCGGTTGTGGCTCATCGATCAGTTGGAGGGGAGCGTCCAATATCACATCCCGATAGTCTTGAGGTTAAAAGGAAAAGCGGACCGCGATACGATGGAGACTGCAATGCGCAGCCTGATAGAGCGGCACGAGAGCCTGCGAACCGTGATCGAAGAACAGGAGGGTATAGCATACCAACGGGTGTTGTCGTCACAGGGATGGCGACTGAGAGGCATCGACGGAAAACTTAACCCGACAGATACGGCGCGCTTGCAAAAGTGGATTGAAGAAATGGTTGCGGAGCCATTTGATTTGTCGGCAGACTACCCATTGCGCGCTTGTTTGATAGAGATAAATGAAGAAGAAAAGATGCTGGTAATGATCATGCACCACATCGCTTCGGATGGGTGGTCAATCGGCATACTGGTGAGGGAATTTATGAAACTCTATGAGGCCGTTATCCAAGGCAAGAATGCAGAGTTGCCATTTTTACCCATACAATATGCAGATTACGCAATATGGCAGCGGCAACACCAGAAAGGCGACTTGCTGAAACGAAAGATAGACTACTGGCGTCAACAGTTAGAAGGACTAAGGCCGCTGGAGTTGCCCACGGACTTTCCGCGACCGCTGGTGAAAGGTATCAGCGGCGCTGCAGTCGTCTCGAGGCTGGACAAAGCGTTGTTGGGACAACTTCAGGAATTGGGACTTCAGGAAGGAACCACCATGTATGTGGTCTTATTAGCGGCGCTCAAAACATTGTTATACCGCTACACGGAGCAGAAGGACATCGCAGTGGCTAGTCCGGTAGCAGGCCGCGAGCGGCCGGAAGTAGAAGGGCTGATCGGGCTATTTATCAATACGGTAATTATACGCAACAAGGTTGAAAGCGATCTCAGCTTCCGGCAGCTATTGCAGCAGGTACGCCAGACAACATTGGCTGCATATGCCAATCAGGATGTGCCTTACGGGAAAATATTGGATGGTTTGCTGAGAGAAGGTGACAAAGGCCAGCGAGAGCTTTTCCGGATAGCTTTCGATTTGCAGCAAGAAAAGGAAGAGCTGCCTGCAGGGCGCCTGCAAAAAGACCTGGAAATAGGGACAGAAACATTAGCGCTGCAAACTTCGAAATTCGATCTGGGAATTGCGATAACTGAAAGCAGAGAAGACCTTGTGATAAAAATCGAGTACTGTACAGATCTCTTTCTCGAAAATACCATTCGCCTTATGATGACCCACTATGAAAACCTTCTTCGTTTTATAGTGGAGCAGCCGGAGAATTCAATAGGCGACATCCCTCTCCATAAACCCTGGGAGCCCCGATCGCCAGGAGATGTCGTCTCCATGAGCGATGATTTGTTCAATTTTTAAAGCAGAATATTAAGCTTATTTTATGATAAACTCATCTTTAGAGGACAAGCTCCTATTTACAAGCAGTGAATTTGTAAGAAGTAAAGATTACTGGCTTAAGACCCTGGCAGAGCATTCCCGGGAGGAATGCGTTCTTCTGTTCGATGGCCCCGGAAAATCGACTCCAACGGTAACCCGTTATCAATTAGATAGTGTGGTATCGAAGAAGGTAATGGAAATGTGTAAACGAAATCACCTCTCTGTTTACATTTATTGTCTTAATGCATATTTCATTGTTGCTGGCAAATACTCAAATGGCCGGTGCTTATCGATTATGTCGCCGGTGTTTAAAGACCATTCGAATGGGCGCTCAGTTGATGACGGGAAGTGGCTTCCGATAATAGCCAATGTTGTAAAAGAAAACAGCTTTCGGCAGCAATTGCTCCAGACGAAGGATGCCATAGTTAATGCCGCCAAAAATCAACTTTACCCGATCGACATGCTGCTTTCTGAGCCAGGGGTGAATTTCGCCAAAGACGTTGTGGAGGTAGTCTTCGAATGTCGTTCACTTCATAGTACCCTTTTGTCACCTGCCGTTGGTAGATCTTTGACCATTCAATTGGATATTGGCGAAGATGAAATAAATTTTAGTGTCACCAGTTTGACGAATACTCGGTTTTCTTTAGATCAATTTTTTAGCCACCTGATCAAGGTCATTACTTGTTCTGTTCAAGATGGAGATGTGGTGGCCGGTCAAATGGATATCCTGGATGAGGCTGAACGCGGCAGACTTCTGGAATGGTCCAATATAACAAAGAGTGACGATGGGGCCGACCTTGCCTATTTGTCACGTTTATTCAGGCAACTTGGTAAACGGGGAGATGCTGTTGCCATCTCTTTTGAAGGTGAGAAAATCAGCTACAGGGAATTGAACGAACGAATAGCCGCTTTGGCTGACTATTTTCAAAATAAATTGAAAATAGCGAAGGGAGAACGGGTAGTTGTACTGATTCAACGTTCGGAATGGATGCTCGTATCGATGCTTGCCATCATCAAATGCGGACTTGTCTATGTACCGCTGGACCATACTTATCCGGAGGAGAGAGTGCAGCTCGTTCTGGATGATATTATGCCGTCGCTGGTAATCACCGAGCGTTCATTTTCCGAAATGATAGAGGGTCGCGGGATAAGGATGCTGCCGGTAGAGGAAATGAAACGGGTAGGAAAAAAGATCAGGTCCCAAATGAAGCAGGTAGTGATGATGCCGGAAGATCTGGCGTATATTATTTATACTTCCGGTTCCACTGGCATTCCGAAGGGCGTAATGGTCACGCATGGAAACCTCGATCATTTTTTAGATCAGGTTTATTCAGAATACTTTTATGCAGACCTCTATAGTAGCTACGAAGCAGGGAGCAGCCTGTCGCTGCCATTTATAGCTTCTAATTCCTTTGATATTTCCATGTTTCAGCTATTACTCCCGATGTTGGTGGGTGGGACGAGCGTGGTCGTGGACAGGCACCAGCTGCAGGATATGGAAGGGTTCCTGGCCGTGCTGCTTGAGGTAAATGCGATCGATGCAGTGCCAGTATTGTATAGCCAGCTGGCAGATCATATCGAAGCACAGGGTAAAGAGGGTTTGTTCGGACATATAACGCGGCTCTTTATTGGTGGCGATAGCATACCCGATCAGCTGTTGTCCCGCTTGTCCAGGGTGTTTAGCCAGGCCATTATAACAGTCACGTACGGTCCAACGGAGGCGACCGTCTTTTGTACAGGAAAGGAATATTATCCCGGCAGTCTAAGTTCCGAATGCCGGGGTTCGATCATCGGTTCGCCATTGAACCGAACGCAGGTATATATTTTAGATAAAGATTTGAACCTGGTACCTCAGGGGGTAGATGGTGAAATATGCATTGGGGGACCTTGTGTAACCGCAGGTTATTATAAAGATGAGGCCAGGACAAAGGATAAATATGTTGCCGATCCTTTCAGAGAAGCCGGCCGGATATACCGAAGCGGTGATATGGGAAGATGGACCGCGGATGGAATGATCGAGTTCCGGGGCCGACTGGACCAACAAATAAAAATAAGAGGGCATCGGGTGGAGCCCGGAGAGGTGGAATTTGTATTGAGCCAGCATCCGGATATTGCAAGAGCGGCAGTGATCGGCAGGGTTGTCAATAAAGAAATGCAGCTTGCGGCCTATTTTGAAAAAAGACAAAGAATTTTATTGTGGCCATCTACTGCGGAGTTCCTCGTGGATTTTGTTCACGATGATCTATTATATCAAGCTATGGCGCAGGATCATCTCCGAAACGAGAAATACAGAAGGGCTTTCGAGAAGGCTGTAAAAGGCAAAGTGGTGCTGGAGATAGGGCCGGGCAGCGAGGCTGTCCTTTCACGGATGTGCGTTGAGGCCGGTGCTGCAAAGGTCTATTCCATCGAGATATCGGAAGACCCATATCTTAAGGCAAGCGCTCTTGTAAGTGAATTGGGGCTAAGCGATAAGATAAAGATCATTCACGGCGATGTTACTAAAATAGAACTGCCGGAAAAAGCCGACGTCAGTATTTCTGAAATTGTAGGTACCATCGGCGGTTCCGAAGGGTCGGCTAAAATTATCAATGGGACACACCGGTTGCTCAAGGACCCGGCGAATACCATTCCTTGCAGAAGTCTTACCAAAATAACGGCTATAACCCTGCCGCCGGAAGACTTTGATTTCAGCTTCGCGGAGGCAGGTGCGTATTTTGTAGACAAGCTATTTGAAAAAGCCGGAAGATCATTTGACTTCCGGATATGTCTTCAGCATTTGCCTTTGAAGAATGTTATTTCGAATGCTGACGTCTTTGAAGACCTGGATTATACTGTGCAGTCGCCGTTGGAAAGCGAGCATGATATTTATCTGGAGATAGACAGAGATACGTATTTGGATGGACTGGCTGCATGGCTGGTGCTGTATTGTGACAAAGAGGAGGTTATAGATACATTACAGGATGATTACAGTTGGCTGCCGGTTTATTTCCCTGTGTTCGGGGAAAGGATCAACGTAAAAAAAGGGGATTTTATTAAGGGCCGGATCATAAGGACGTTGTCCGAAAATGGCTTGTGCCCCGACTTTCGGATCATGGGGACTTTGCACCGGGTGGGGTATGCGGCTATCGACTTCGATTATATTTCCAGAAATTTCGAACCTGGCTACAAGAGCAGTGATTTTTATAAGAAGGTTTTTCGAGACGGGAAGGTTAAGGTTGCGAGCAATTTCCGCAGTCACGATCTAAAGAAATATCTTGCTGATCACCTGCCGGCGCATTTGATTCCCGGATATATAGTGGCTGTTGACAAATTACCCTTTACTGCCAATGGCAAATTAGACCGGAAATCCCTTCCGGCCCCCGAAACCATTCGATCATCTGAAGACAAATATGTCTCGCCCAGCGATCAGATTGAAGAGGATATGGCGGGAATATGGAGGAGTTTGCTGGGCCGTGAGCGGATAGGGATCAACGATAATTTTTTTGAGATAGGAGGCGACTCGATCATCTCGATCCAGGTGGTGAGCCGAGCGCGTCGTCAGGGTTACGAGCTGCAGCCACGGGACCTGTTCCTGTACCAGACGATCGGCAAGCTGTCGGCGGTGCTGTCGTCGCGGGGGAGCGGTGTGAGCAGGGGCGAGCAGGGGCTGCTAACGGGGCGTTGTGGTCTGCTGCCGGTGCAGGCGTGGTACCTGGGCCGTGAGCGGGGTGGGCTGTCACATTTTAACCAGAGTATTTTACTAGAGGTGGATAAAGGCGTTGGCGGGGAACGATTGAGGGAAGTATGGTCGGCGCTGTTGCGTCAGCATGACGTGCTGCGGTTTGTGTACCGTCGTGGTGCGGAGGGCTGGGAGCAGCGGTATGGAGAAGAGCCCGGGCTGCTGATGGAGGAGGACCTGCGGATGGTGGGGACAGGGGAGCTGGGGGAACGGATCACGGGGTGCTGTCAGGGCTATCAGCGCGGTCTGGACATTGAGGCGGGCCGGGTGAGCTGCGGGGTATGGCTGCGGACGCCGGCGGGAGAGGCGCGTGACCGGCTGTTGGTGGTGGTGCATCACCTGGCGGTGGACGGGGTGTCGTGGCGGATCATGGTGGAGGACCTGGATCGGCTGCTGCGGGGAGAAGAGCTGGGGATAAAGACGGGCTCCTACCGGGAGTGGTATGGAGCGCTGGAAGGCTATAGTCAGAGCCGTCGGCTGTCGGGGCAGGTGGGCTACTGGCAGGAGGTATGCGAGGGAAGTACGGGTCTGCCGGTGGACCGGGCGGATACGGGGGAGGTGCGGCAAGGGGACCTGGATCATTATAGCGGGGAGCTGCCGGTGGAGGCGACGCGGCAGTTACTGCAGGAGGCGGGCCGTGCATACCGGACGGAGATCAATGATGTGCTGCTGTCCGTATTGAGCGGGGTGTTGTGTGGGTGGAGTGGCGGCGAGGAGGTGGTGATCGGACTGGAGGGCCACGGTCGGGAGGAGATCGGTCAGGCGGTGGATACGAGCCGGACGGTGGGTTGGTTCACAACGATGTACCCGGTGCGGTTGCCGGGAGGAGTGGGGAAGAGTGGGGGTGATCGGCTGCGGGCGGTGAAGGAGGCATTGCGTCGGGTGCCGGACAAAGGATTGGGCTATGGGGTATTGCGGTATATGAAGGGAGAGCCGGGTTTGGCGGGAGTGGAGTGGGAGCTGGTGTTCAACTACCTGGGTCAGTTGGACCAGGTGGTGGAGGGCCGTGGTGATGGAGGGGCTGGATTATTACGGAGTGCGAAGGAATGGCCGGGAGAGGGGATCAGTGAGGAACAGCCGGTGGGCGAGAAGCTGTTGGTGGGGACGGCGGTACAGGGGGGAAGACTGGTGGTACGGTGGAGTTATAGCCGTCGTCATTACCGGAAGGAGACGATAGCCGCGCTAGTGGGGAAGTACCTGCGTGCACTGGAGGAGCTGATCGATCACTGTGTGGAGCAGGGGAGGCAGGGGAAGGTGGTGAGCAGTCCTTCGGACTATGGGCTGGGAGAGGTGATGAGCCGTGAGGAGCTGGACGGGTTTGTGGCGGATCAGGGGGATCGGGAAGTGGAGAGCATGAGCCGGCTGAGCGGATTACAGGAAGGGATGCTGTTCCATGGGTTATATGATGGGGAGGCAGGCGCGTATATCGAGCAGTTTGGTTGCCGGATGCGGGAGCTGCGGGTGGAGGTGTTCGTTAGGAGCTGGGAGTATTTAATGCGGCGGCACAGCATCCTGCGGAGCGGGTTCTGGCCGGAGGCGTTCGGGGTGCCGGTGCAGGTGGTGTATGGGAAGGTAAGGCTGCCGGTGGAGGAGGTGGACCTTCGGGGGCTGAGCGCGGAGGAGCAGGTGAAGGCGATTGAGGACTATGAACATCGGGACCGTCAGCGGGGCTTTGATTTTGGTCAGGCGCCGCTGATGCGGATCGGGTTGTTGCGGACGGGAGCGGAGGAGTATTGGATGGTGTGGACGCATCACCACATGCTGCTGGACGGGTGGTCGCTGCAGCTGTTGCTGGGCGAGCTGCTGGAAACCTATGAGGGGTTGGTGAAGGGAGAGGAGCCGTCAGCGGGTAAGGAAGACCGGTATGAGGAATATATCCGTTATATCATGGGGCGTGACAAGGAGCAGGAGGAGGGATACTGGCGGGGTTACCTGGGGGGACTGGAAGGGAGCACGCTGTTGCCGTTCATCGGGTCGACGGGCCAGCGCAACAAGGGAGTGGGTGGTTATGGGGAGCGGGTGGTGGAAGTGGAGGCGGGATTGAGCGGCCGGGTACGTCAGTATGCGCAGGGTCACCGGCTGACGGTCAATACGGTGATGCAGGGGGTATGGAGCTATCTGCTGCACCGCTACAGTGGCCGGGCAACGGTGGTGTATGGGGTGACGGTGTCKGGGCGGCCGGAGGAGTTGCCGGGGGTGGAGGARCGGATCGGGTTATATATCAATACGCTGCCGATGTACAGCAGGCTGGAGGAGGGTCAGGAGATTGTGTCGTGGCTGAAGGGGATACAGGAGGGACAGGTGTCGAGCCGTCAGTACCAGTACAGCTCGCTGAGCGAGATCCAGGGCTGGGTGGGGGTGAAGGGGGATTTGTTCGACAGCCTGCTGGTGTTCGAGAACTACCCGGTGAGCGAGGTGGTAGGTTCGCGGCAGTGGTCGTTACAAGCAGGAAATGTAAAGGTTAACGAATCTATCAACTACCCATTAGCAATAACTATCAGTGCAGGTGAGCAGATAACGATAAAGTTTATTTATAACAAGGCATTGCTGGAAGAGTTTTATGTAGAAGAGATGATACGGCAGATCGTATATCTGCTGGAGCAAATAACAGTTCATGCCGGCGAAAAATTGCTGTTGAAGGACCTTCGCATAATGAAGAAGAAAGAAGAGGTGAAGCTACTGACGGCTTTTAATAATAGGGCTGTGGATTATCCCCGTGACAAGACGGTGGTGGAGCTGATCAGGGAGCAGGCGGGGCGGACGCCGGAGGCGGTGGCGGTGGTATATGGGGTTCAGGAGGTGAGCTATGGGGAGTTGGAGGAGCGCTCCAACCGGCTGGGACAATACCTGCGAGAGCGGGGCGTGGGAGTAGGGGTGCTGGTGCCGCTGTGCGTAGAGCGGGGTGTAGAAATGGTGATAGGGATACTGGGGATCTTAAAAGCGGGCGGGGCCTATGTGCCGGTGGACCCGGACTATCCGGCGGAACGGACTCGGTATATGCTGGAAGACATTGGTCCGGCGGTGGTGGTGACGACGGGCAGCTGCCGGCGGGCCATGGCAGGTATTGCGGGGCCGGTGGTGGTGGTAGAGCTGGATGGGGATGCGGAGGCGATCGGTCAGGCCTCACCGGTAGTGCCTTTGGGAGGCGCCGGAGGCGGGGATGCAGCGTATGTGATCTATACATCGGGGTCGACGGGCCGGCCAAAAGGGGTGGTGGTAGAGCACAAAAACATTATCCGGCTGTTTGAAACGTCATTACCACTTTATGATTTTAACGATAAAGACACATGGACTTTGTTTCACTCTTTTTGTTTTGATTTTTCCGTATGGGAAATGTATGGTGCGCTGATTTATGGCGGGCGATTAATTATAGTACCTCAGGAAGTAACGAGGGACAGTACCCAATTCGCAGAATTATTGATCAGACATAATGTAACGGTCCTCAATCAGACGCCTTCTGCATTCTATACGTTACAGGATACTTTGGTCGGCAAGGTAGAAACTATCTCGTTGAGATATGTCATATTCGGTGGGGAGGCGCTTAATCCGATGAAGATAAAACCATGGAAAGAGCAATTCCCGGATTGTCGGCTCATCAATATGTATGGAATCACAGAAACGACTGTTCATGTGACCTTCCTTGAGCTAAAGTCTGAGCATCTGAGCGGAAAAAGCAGTCTGATCGGGAAGCCCATTCCGACACTGGGTGCCTATGTTATAGATAACAGGTATGATCAGGTGCAGCCAATTGGGATACCAGGTGAGCTATATATAGACGGGGAAGGGTTAGCCAGGGGCTACCTGAATGACCCTGATCGGACTGCAGAAAAGTTTATTGCAAACCGGTATGGGGAAGGTCGTGTGTACCGGACGGGTGACCGTTGCCGGTGGCTGAGGGATGGGAATATTGAGTTTGTGGGTCGGGTGGATGAGCAGGTGAAGGTACGGGGCTTCCGGATTGAGCCGGGCGAGATCGAGACGGTGCTGGAGTCCTCGCCGGGCGTAAGCCGTGCGGTGGTGGTGGTGAAGGAGGGTCCGGAAGGCCAAAAGAGGCTGGTGGCATATGTGTCGGTGTCGGCGGGTTATGAGCGGCAGGCGGTATGGCAGTGGCTGCGGAGCCGGCTGCCGGAGTACATGGTGCCTTCGCAGTTGGTGGAGGTGGAGGAGCTACCACTGACGGCCAATGGGAAGGTGGACCGGCGGCGGTTGCCGGATCCCGGGCAGGTGGAGAGCGGTCGTGGTTATGAGGCGCCGGGGACGGAGACGGAGCGTGTGCTGGTGGGGATATGGAGTGGGCTGCTGGGTCGTGAGCGGGTAGGGATCAACGATAATTTTTTTGAGATAGGGGGTCATTCGTTGTTGGCGGTCCGGCTTGCTTCAGCTATTCGCAGGGAACTGAAAGTGGAGATAAGCATAAAGGAGATTTTCGAGCATCCGACGGTGAGTCGGCAGGCGGATCAGCTGGACCGTCAGGCCAGGAGGCTGCTGCGGCCTGTGCTGGAGCCACAGCAACGTCCGGAGCGCATGCCGTTATCATACAGCCAGGAGCGGTTGTGGTTTATCGACCGGCTGGAGGGGAGTGTACAATATCATATACCGTCGGTGCTGCGTGTGAGCGGAGGGTTGGATAGGGGTGCGCTGGAGCATGCGATGCGAGGTGTGATGGAGCGTCATGAGATTTTGCGGACGGTGATCGAAGAGGAAGGGGGTGAGCCGTACCAGCGGGTACTGGAGGAGCCGTTGTGGTCGGTGGAGTGGATGCGTGGAGAGGGTGAGGGAGCGGCGTTAAGCCGTCAGCTGGAGGAGTTGATCAGCCGGCCGTTCGATCTGTCGAAGGAAGTGCCGGTTCGTGTGCAGGTGTTGGAGCAGGAGGGAGGAGGGCAGGTGCTGGTGTTGGTGCTG
>BFBZ01002272.1_pt1 | contig 10699 bp, 12 predicted proteins | sample 1888401 | NCBI WGS metagenome assembly BFBZ01 (sample SAMD00112614, study PRJDB3348) | symbiont metagenome | host: Chara braunii | reverse complement strand
CGTCTTGAGCTTCGGGCAGTTACGGGGCCGGATTACGGGAGGATATTCGACCATGAACTCGTAGAGGCGGTGCAGAAGATCGCCGGCAACGGAACCGGCGACACGCGTTGGAAGGTGCCGGGGGTGCTCGACTGGTCGACCGGCATCTACAATCCCAATGTCGACATCTCGAAGGACACGACGACGCTTTACGCCTCGGATCGTGACATCTTCGTGTTCCTGGTCGACGATCTCAACCCCATCGAAGCTGGTCGCTTGCCGAACGGCGAACCTGATCTCTACTTCCGAGGATTCTACGCCTGGAACAGCGAGGTTGGCTCGAAAACCCTAGGAATTGCAAGCTTTTATCTGCGTGCAGTGTGCCAGAATCGCAATCTTTGGGGTGTCGAGGATTTCCAGGAAATCACGATCCGGCACTCCAAATATGCTGCATCCCGGTTCGCCCTCGAAGCCGAGCCCGCACTGATTCAGTTCGCCGAATCCTCGCCAAGGCCCTTCATCAACGGTATCAAGGCAGCACGCGAGCGCGTTGTCGTGCGCGACGACGACGATCGCACGACCTTCCTGCGCAAGCGCGGCTTCTCGAAGGGCGAGACCACGAAGATAATAGACGCGGTACTCAATGAAGAGGGACACCCGCCCGCTTCGGTCTTCGATTTCGTGCAGGGCATCACGCGCGTCGCACGCGACAAGCAACATCAGGACGTCCGGCTCGAAATGGAAGGCAGGGCCAAAAAGCTGTTCGACCTCGCGAACTGATTCATACCAGTCCGCCCGACGTGCGGCAGATAATTTCCCTGATCACCAAGCGCGATCGAGGCTGCGCCGAAAGTCCGGGGCAACGCCGAACGTTCAATCTTAACGCTCTTGTCGGCGACAACACCGCCACAGCAGCCAGCACCGTTTCGGTCCCAGCCATCCCCTCGGCCGAGGGGGTGGTTTTCGTCGTGACGGCTTTCCCGGTCGGGACTTTTTCCCGCGGCCGTCATGGAGAACCCTCATGCTGAAACCAGGCTCTACCAGCGACTATTCAGCCGACATCGCATCCGCGCTCGCAACAGAGGGCGGCCACCTTTCCATCGGTCGCGGCGGCTTCATCCTGCACTACCGCAATGGCGCAATGCTGTCGGGATATGACTGCGAGGCGATCAAGGCGCAATCTATCGCCGTCGGCCTCCCCGTGATCGACAGCCGGCTTGTCGAGTTCGTTGCGGCCGCGCAACTCGCGGTAAAGGGACCGCTGGTCGCCGTCGGTCGTGAGCCGGATCCTGCCCCCTGGCACAGCCTCTCTTATGCACCGCTCAGCGCAGTCGCGGCGGCCTATGTCGCGGCTGGCGCCGAAGTCTGGAATATCCCAGACATCCAAACGGTCTCGGAGGCGGCCGATCGGAGGACTGGACCATGAGCGGCCGTTCTCTTCTCCAGCTCTACACCACCATGGAGGAGTTCGAGACCCTGCATGAGCGGCACGATCGCACGCGCATCACCAGCAAGACGGTCTCCGTGGACCGGCAGGCGCTCATACATATCCTCATGGACCATGCCCGGATGCTGGAGGCGCTGCGTAAGGCTGGCCGGGTCGACATTGCAGAACCGGATGGATAGCCCGCTACTCTGGAAGATCGAATCTCTCGATTGTCACGGTCCGATCGGCGTCTACCGTGATCTCCAGCACTTCGTTCCAGGCCTCCTCGCCGCCAAGTTCCGAAAGGGCGAGCCGGAAGAGACGTATCTGAAGATCGAGGCTCATCAATCCCGCCGCCGTGTTGAAGGCCACCAGCCCAACATGCAGGTCCTCGCGGCCATAGAGCCCACGAAAATCCGTCGTGTTGTGGGTGACCAGGACATAGCTGTAATCGACGGCGCGCCTGGTCACCACATGGTCCTTCGCGCCCGCCAGACCCAGCCAGAGCACATGGCTGGACTCCGGATACCCGTTCTCACGCGCGAGCTTCGCCAGATCCGGACTCAGGCATTCGTCGATCAGAACTTCACGAAGCCGCCAGCAGATCGTCGAGACGGACCGTACGTGACGATTTTGCGGGCGTGGTCCGCCACGCTGGTTTCACCGGAGGACGACCGCGACGCGGGTAGGCGAGCGCGTAATCGGCGGCAAGTCCGATCTGATCGAGGGTCAACTGCGGATAGGCGGAATGGATCGCCTCGGGTGTATCGCCTGCAGCCAGCATGTCGGCGACGTCATGGACCGCCACACGCGTTCCGGCAAAAACCGGTTGGCCGCCGAGAACGTCGGGATCGCGCACTGTCATCGCCTTTGCCTTCCGAAGGCGGGTAAGGCCGGTCTTTACCTCGGCGGCGATCGGCTTCAGGTCGACCTTAAGGGGATCGGCAGCAACCACAGATGTCGCGTCGGTCGCGATCGCGCGCTCGACGACGCGCCGCCTTGCGGTCGGCGTTAGCGACTCGGCTGTCAACCAGGCCAGCCGCAATCCGACCAGCCCCGATCCGATGATGACGCGGCTGCCGCGGCGCTTCTCTACACGGCCGCGCAACAGGCCAGCGTCAATGATGCGATGCACCTGCTTGAGCGGCACGCGCGTCACCGATGCCGCCTCGTTGGCGGTGAGCGCCTCGCTGTTGAACCCGGCCATTCCAAAATCCTTCCACGTTTGTGGAAGATATATAGTCTTTCGTTCGACGACAGTCCAGCACCGTGTCGCCGTTGGCATCCGGCGGCGCGCGGCCGGCAGAGGCAGAGGGGGGAGGGGAGGGTTTCCGACGGGCCTGGAGGTCCGGGGAGAGGCCCCGGGCCGCCCGTCATGGAGAACCTGACCATGGCAAAGAGCGCCAATCAGAAGATCACCCTCAATCAGGCCGAAAATATCCCGTTCGACAAGCTCGATTTGTCGCAAAAGAACGTGCGCCAGATCGTGAATGGCGTCACGATCCCGGAGCTTGCCGACGACATCGGCTATCGCGGGCTCATCGAAAGCCTCAACGTTCGCCCGAAGAAGGATGCGGACGGCGAGGAAACCGGCCGCTACGAAGTGCCCGCCGGCGGGCGCCGTTTCCGGGCGCTCGAACTTCTCGTGCGCCAGAAGCGTATGGCGAAAACCCAACTGGTCCCTTGCGTCGTCAATCGCTCCGACAAGACGAGCATGGAAGATGACTCGCTCGCCGAGAACACGCATCGCGAGAACCTGCATCCGCTCGACCAGTATCGTGCATTCAAGGCGCTCAGTGACCAGAGCCGTGACGTCGAGGAGATCGCCGCCCGCTATTTCGTTTCGCCGAACATGGTCAGGCAGCGCCTGAAGCTCGCTGCCGTCTCTCCCAAGCTGCTCGACCTCTACGAGCAGGACGAGATCAAGCTCGACCAGCTGCAAGCCTTCGCCGTCTCCGACGACCATGCCCGCCAGGAGCAGGTCTGGGAGCGCATTTCCGGCAACCAGCACATGCAAGAGCCCTTCTACATCAGGCGCCTGCTGACGGAGACCACGGTGCGCGCCGATGATCGCCGTGCCGTCTATGTCGGCGCCGAAGCTTATGAGGCAGCCGGCGGCGTCATCCTGCGCGACCTGTTCGAGCAGGATTCCGGCGGCTGGTTCCATGATGCCGCACTACTCGAGCAGCTGGTCTTCGACCGACTGAAGACCGACGCCGAGACCATCCGCGCCGACGGCTGGAAGTGGGTCGAGGCGGCGATCAGCTTTCCCTATGGCCACACCTCCGGCATGCGACGGGTCTATGCCGAACCGGCGGAGATGAGTGCCGAGGAGATCGCCCGGTACGACGCGGTGAAGGCCGAGTATGACGCGCTCGACGCCAAATATGCCGAGATGGAGGACGCTGACCAGGAGATCGAAGACAAACTCGATCAGCTTGGTGCCGAACTCGACGCGTTCAGTGACCGCCCGCAGATCTACGATCCCGATCAGAAGGCGATTGCCGGAGCGTTCGTCGCGCTCGGCGCCAACGGCCAGTTGCAGATTGAAGCGGGCTTCGTCCGTTCCGAGGATGAGCCTCGGGCCGCGGCGGACGATGCCGACGAGTACGCCGACGGCGCGGAGCGTGACGCCTCGCAGCCCGACGAGGGCCGCGCCAATGGCGTCGTCGTCAACGGTCGGTCGACGAACGACGGATCCGATGCGGCCGAGGAGCCAGAGGAGGAAGGCATCAAGCCTCTGCCGGAGCGGCTTGTCTTCGATCTCACCGCCCAGAAGACGCTGGCACTGCGCAACGCGCTGGCGAGCGACGTCGACACCGCCTTCGTCGCCGTTCTCCATGCCCTCGTGCTGCAGGTCTTCTACCGCTTCGCCAAGGACAGCTGCCTTGAAGTCACGATGGTGAGCAACAGCTTTGGCCAGGTGCAGGGCCTGGCCGAAACCCCTTGGGCAAAGGAGATCGCCGAGCGTCACGAGGCATGGGACCGGGATATGCCGGACAGCGACAAGCTGTGGGGGTTCCTCCTCGGTCTTGATGAGGCGAGCCGCAAGGCGCTGCTCGCGCACTGTGCCTCCCTCTCGCTTAACGCCGTCGTTGAGCCCTGGAACAGGCGGCCGGGCGCGCTAGCCCATGCCGACGCGCTAGCAGCGACGCTCGGCTTCGACATGGTCACGGCGGGCTGGGAACCCACCGTCGACAACTATCTCGGCCGCGTCACCAAGGCCCGGATCGTTCAGGCCGTGCGCGAAGGTCGCGGCGAGGATTCCGCGCAACTGATCGACCACATGAAGAAGGACCTGATGGCACGTGAGGCTGCTCGCCTTCTCGAAGGATCGAACTGGCTGCCCGAGCCACTGCGCCTTGATGGCGACGACGCGGTTGTCGATGCCGATGAGACCGTCGCCGGTGACGCGGCCGACGAGACGGCTGTCGACGGCAAAGCCGCCGAGCTACCCGCCTATCTCAGCGAGGACGCCGGACACGACGATGTGGGCGAGTCCGCGGCCGAGGCCATGCAGGCGGCCGAATAGGCTCTTCCGCCACCAACCACCGCCGGGCCCGGCCACAGTGCCGGGCCTTTGTCATTTCCGGACAAGGAGACAACCATGTTTGACTGGACGAAATCCTGTTCCTATGACGAGGCACAGAAGCGCCGCTTCCACGCCACAGCGCGCTCGCGCCTCAAGCAGCTCGCCGCCGAACTGCGCTTGCCGCATGGTTCGTTCGAGGTCCGCTCGAACAAGGGCGGCATCGCCGTCTCGGGCGAGGTCACACTGCACCATGACCAGGCCTATATTCAGGTCGGCCAGTTCGGCCTTTCCTCAGGTCACGGCATCCTGATCCGCACCTGCAAAAGCCGGCGCGACTATACCGGCGGCCCCAATCACTTCGCCGCGCTCGACCTGCTCGACGACATCCCGGCGCTTGCCGCCACCGTCCATGCGATCACCGGCGTCGGGCATCCTGCCAAAAGCCGGATCCCGCACGCCGCATGAGCCTGTCCCAGGCTGGGCCCGGTCGACCGCCGGGCTCTTCCTTCTCAATCCAGCCTTCCGAAAGGAGGTCGCCATGCCGACCGACCGACCCTTCCGAAAAATCCATCGTGGCATCGCTACGGGCAAGAAGATGTACGAGCTCTTCAACCGCGGCGCCGACCTGCCGATCGAACAACGCATCTCCGGCGAAGCCTATGCCGGGGAATGGTTCGAGATCGGCCAGACCGACTATCTGTTCATGCTCGACGTCCTGCCGCCGCTCTTCATGCGCACAGGCATGTTCGGCATGTCGGAGTTCAAGGCCGGGAACGTCACTTCCGTCTTTTTCGAAATCACCATTCGCGGCCGCCGCCGCTGGTTCCACGGCTATTGCGACCTCTCCGACCGGCAGAACCCCGATCGGATGCGCGCCGCCATCATCGCCTTCGAAACAGACGCTTTCGACAGCATGACGCGTGACGAAAAGCTCGAGTCAATCTGGCAGCGGACCCATGACGACTTCAAGGGGATTGCGGGCACCCAGAATCCCGGTGCCTGGCCGGCCGAGCACTACGGCAAGCGGACGATCATGGTCAATGGTGGGGCGCAGGGCATTGTCATCAAGCTCCTCGAGGACCTGACCGATCCCGAGATCGACGAGAAGCTCGGTGCGACGAGGGGCGGCCAATGAAGATCAGGCGAAAAGCACCATCACTTCGGCGGCAACGATGGTGTCGAGCTCGACGCAGCGCGCATCTTCATCCACCGGCACACCCGCTCAAACCCAAGCAGCCGCCCCGTCTCGCGCGAGACTACTGCATTTTGGAAAGGAGATTCCGCCATGCCGCTCTTCACAATCGAAGCGACCTATCGACTGCCGGTCTACCGGCACGCCACCTATGAGGCCGAGACGCCGGAGGCGGCCTGCCGCCTCGCGATCGAGGACGGCGACTGGGACGACGGGAAGCGGGACTACGAGTCCGCCGGCGAAACCTATGTCACCGGCATCTGGTCCGGCGCCGATGCCGCCTATCGCGGTGAGTCCATCGTGGTCCCGGGCCATTTCGACGAGACTACCCAGCGCAAGGCCGACCATTTCGAGCGGCTGCTCGGCCTGCTCAAGATCGTTGTCGCCGACCTGCAGGCAACGACGCCCGAATGGCTTGCCAGGGCCAACTGGGCGATCGCCGTCTCAGAGGCGATCCTCGAGGGCGCGCGCGGGCCCGACACGGACGACAACCTGCCGGCCCTCCCGCATGTGCTGGCCGAGCTCTACGAGCCTCGTGTCCGCGACCAGATCGCCGGCATCGTCGAGACCGATCCCGAGTTCGCGGATCTCGCGGTCGAGGCGGTCACGGACGCCGACATCCATGCAGCCTGCATCGCCGTGGCCGCCGCCGTCGACCTCTCCGAGGAAACCGGGTCGGCTGAATATCGCGCCGCCCTTGCCGCGCTCCGGCGTCATCGCCCGGCCGGCTTGCCTTCCACCGCGAAAGGAGCATGACATGGCAATTTCCAGACGCTATTGCGCGCTGCCCGCGACGGCAATCTCGTGCTGATGGAATGTCTCGACGCTGCCAGCAGAGAAACCCGCTACGTGATCTGCGCCGTCGGCCGCGACGGTACGGACTATGTCATGACCCCCTTCGGCCACCTGGCTGACGGCAATCCCTCACGCCTACCTGCCGCCAAGCCACGACAATCGCCACGACAACTAACGGCCGGGCGAAGGATTACCTGCCCCTGCGAAACACTTTGGGCAGCCGGCGCTTCCATCGTTCTGCACGCGGAAGCGACTCCACGTCCTTTTGCCGCCTTCGGGACAACCGGTTCCGATGCGGCTCTTCAACCTCGGCAGCTTCATGCTCGACACCAGCCGGACCGGCGTCCTCCGCGATTTCTGGTGCGGAAAGCTCCTGGAATGACGTCGAGAGTTGGGAGAGCTCCTGTTTCGGCCCGCTGTCGGTTATCCCGGCCGGCTCGACCGGCGCCTCGTCCCTTGTAAGTTCCCGCGCCGTTTCCGCGCCAATCGCGGCGAGGTCGAGATTTCCCCAGATCGAACGCTGCCGCGCGGATTCACCACGCTTCTTCTTCACCTCGACGATGAAGGGTCGGCTCTGCCGCTTCATATTTTAAATTGCCTTTGGACGGGAATCGATCCGCTAACCGGATCAGATTCCATCTACGCTAGCCAAATCCAATCGTCCACCCTCCGCAACCATCGACCGCGGGACCACGGCGGCCAGCCGACGATGCGTAAGCCAGCTTTGCAGCGTTTCGCTTTCAGATTGTGCGCAGATGTCGGACAGGTCATCTGCGATGCCGATTTCAACGCTGACGACCATCAGGCGCATGGCCTCATCCGGGCACGGATGATCCGAAACCCGCAGCATGCTCACCACGCAGGACGATCGATGGTCACCCCTTGCCATGCCATCATGATCGAGACGGCAGCCAGGCTTGTCCAACGCATTGTCTGAATCGATGACTGCCAACCGATTCACGACATTGATGGAAACGGCGGAAAGCGATGCCATCTATGGAAGGGCCGGCATCTCCCCGTCGGCGACCCGCCAGGTCCATGTACCCATCTCCGGCCGGCTCGCGATCATGTCCTGGAGCGAAGTTTCGAACGTCTCGTCCGCACCGGCCGGGACGACAAACAGCGCGAATGGTTCTTTCCTGTTCTGGAGCAGCGCGTTGGCGATCGGCTGGTCGGCTTGCAGATCGTAGCGCAGTCCCTTCACGCTTTTCTCACGAAGCCGGGCAAGCGCATCGACGAGCTTCTTCTCCGGGACCGTTTCGTAAGGAATCCAGTTCTCGGATACCACCATCAACGCGATCTCCTCGACAATGGCGAGGCCCGTCTGGTTCAGTCCGAACGTCGCGATCGCCATGAGATGCGAGTTCGGGTCGGCTCCCCACAGCGACAGTTCTTTCTCGAAGCGTGCCTGCAGGCGCCGGTGCAACGCTTCATCGATGAGAAACGGAAAACCGGGCACGTGCCGGATGACGAGTTTCTGACCGGACCGTGCGGGCGCGATCTCCTTCACCTCGCCGACCAGCACCAGCAGTTTTCGCGGGCCGGATTGCGGCGGCAATGCCGCAGCAAGGACAACGTTGCGACGCTGCTCGATCACCTCATTGTTCTCGGCCCGGAACGGCTCGGGCACGAACAGGACATCCGCGAGCGATCCGCCCTTCACCGTCATTTGCCCGGCCGCCTCGATAAGATGCCATCGGATATTCCACCAATGTCGCTTGCTAGCCCATCTCGCAGTCCAGACCGTCAGCTCGGCCTCGTGCCAGAGATAATGAAGAAGGCCACGCAGTGACATCCTGCTGGGATCTCCGGTCACGCTCGCCGAGTTCCGGCCAGCGGGCGCGGACACAACCCGACTGCCCGTCTTCGACAGGCTGAAGTCGAGTTTCAGCGCCGCCATGCCGCTTTGCGGATCGAGCTGTATCGCGCCGCCCATCAGGGCGCCCAGGCCAGACAGTTCATAGGGCGATTCATAGGAATCGCAGGACGGATCATGTCCGCCGCCACTGAGCGGCATGCGCTTGATCAGGTGAAGGTCGCCGATCCGGGCGATGTACATCGGGCAGCCCGGGTCTCGGCACAGGCATAGCGGACGCTCCCCGCGCGCATAGGCAGCCGCCAGCGCCGCCTGCAGGTCGGACGCTCCGTCCTCGTAAACCTCACCGCGAGTTCTGAATCGTCGCATCACCTCCACAGCTCCAGGTCGCCGCCGCATCCCTGAGGACGCGTTGCCTTGCTGCCATCATTTAGGTTTGGGAAATACAGAAGGTTGATCTCGACCTCGTCGTTGTCGATGACGATCTTTTCGACAATGGTTTCAACGATCTGCCGCTTCTCTGGAAGCGGCAGATCGGACCATTTGGAGTAGAGGTCACGGGCTTCGGAGACGACCTCTTGGCCCGAGAGGTGCCCGATCCGCATGACGTCAAGTTCTGCTTGTAGCCGGGGTAGTTCCTCATCGAGCTGCTTAGTCCGCGCTTCGAGGGGATAGAAGCGCTCGCCGAAGCCGTCCTTGGATACCTTACTGGCGAGATACAGATCGTAGAGTTTGTCGATCTCCGCCTTGACCTTGGCTCGCTCTGCCTCAAGGGATCCGATGAGTTCCTCCTTTTCGAGGACGTGCGCAGAAGCTCGGTCGAGGGCGCCCGCGATCTCGGTTGGCGAGAAGAAGAAGCTCTTGAGCTGCTCCTGAAAGACCGCCTCCAGGTCAACCACCGGTATTTTGTTGCGACAGGATTGGCAGACGTATTTTGGCGTGTTTGAGGGCACGTACATCTTCTCCCCGCAGCCGCAGTGAGTGAGGCCGGCGAACAGTTGGACGGTCTTCCGTGCCGGTGGCTTCTTGTTCGCCCGGCGCTGGATCAGGAGCGCGTTGCACTCGTTCCAGAGGTCTTCGGAGACGATCGCTGGCACAGGGTGGAGCACCCACTCGCTCTCCGGCTTTAGCGTCCAGGCCTTCTTGGCGTCCTTCGTTGCCGTGTAATTGGCACGACGGATGCCCTTGGCCGTCGGGTCGTTGATGAGGCGCTCGATCGTCGTGTCGGTGAACAGGGAGCCATTGCGCGTGCGGTACCCCTTCTCGTTCAAGAGCCGGGCGACGGTCTTCTTGCGACGGTGTTCCTGGAATAGCTCGTAGATGAGCTTGCGGACGGGTGCTTCTTGGGGGTGCGGGACGAGGGCACCGTTTTTCCATTCGTAGCCGAAGGAAGCCTGACCTCCGGTCGGCTTACCGAGCTTTGCGCGGATCGGGACCGACGCGGCGACGCGATCCGCGATCTCTTCCCGCTCCCACTGCGCCATCGCGGCGATCATCTGTAGAAGAGGCGGCCGGCCGGTGTTGAGGTGTCGATGCTCTCCTGGAGCGAAATCAGGTCGGCGCCGCTCTCACGGAAGATGTCGGCGAATTCGAGTAGCTCCTTGGTGTTGCGGGCGAGACGCGCGAGCTTTGAAAAGATGAGCGCCTCTATGCGGCCTGCACGAATGTCCTGGAGCATCCGCTTTGCTTCCGGGTGCTCCATGACCGATTTGCCGCTTACCGCTTCGAGGCGGTACACCTCGCAGACGTTCCAGTCCTTGGCTTGGGCATAGAAGCGGGCACGTTTTTCGTGGTGCTCGGGGCTGTCGCCATGAGCCTGGTCTTCGGTGGAAACACGAATCCAAATTCCGATCGGCTTTGACATGCAATCACCCGTTTGAGGCACGATCTGCAGGATCAGATCATCATATTGGCGAATACCGCGCGCCGCCATTCCGGCGCTTGGCTGCGGCTGGAGTG
>BFBZ01002292.1_pt1 | contig 10701 bp, 6 predicted proteins | sample 1888401 | NCBI WGS metagenome assembly BFBZ01 (sample SAMD00112614, study PRJDB3348) | symbiont metagenome | host: Chara braunii | reverse complement strand
CCCCGCCAGCACGGAATCCGCGCCGGTGACGGCAGCCGCACTGTCGATCACCGCGCGCTCCAGCGCGCCGGATTGCACGGTGACGTTCTCGGCGAAGAAGCGCGCGAGCGTAACGTAACGCTGCGTATCGCCCTGAACCACGCCGTCCTTGCGCGCAGCCAGCGCCTCGTTCGCCAGCATGCAGCCGCCGAGCGTGGTCGAGAACAGCCGCAGATAGGGCGTGGCACCGGCGAGCGCATCGTCCGGCGCGCTTGCGATCTTTTCCAGCAGCCATTTGCTGGTGCGCTCGACCGAACCGAGCGCGTCACGCAGTTTCGCGCCGGTCGTGCCGAACGCCGGATCGTTCGAGGCTTCGACCTTGGAGACAACATCCGACAGTTCGCCGAGCAGATCGAATACCGCTTCGCCGCCGCCCATCGCGAGCTTGCGCATCAACAGGTCATTTGCCTGCACGCCGTTGGTGCCTTCATAGATGGTGAGAATGCGCGCGTCGCGGACGTATTGTGCTGCACCGGTTTCTTCCATGAAACCCATGCCGCCATGCACCTGCACGCCGATGGCAGCGACCTCGTTGCCGATGTCGGTGGAGAATGCTTTCGCCATCGGGGTCAGCAACGCGCCGCGCGCGGCGGCTTTGGCTTTCACTTTCGGATCGGTCGCGCGATGCGACACGTCGATGGCAACCGCGGTGGCGTAACAGATCGTGCGCGCCGCAGCCGTCATGCCGCGCATCAGCATCAGATTCCGCTTCACGTCCGGATACATAATAATGGGATCGGAGCCGTCGCCTTTGGAGCCGCGCGCCTTGCCCTGCTTGCGTTCCTGCGCATAGGCCAGCGCACGCTGATAGGCGCGATCGGCGATGCCGACGCCCTGAATGCCGACGCCGAGCCGCGCCTGATTCATCATCGTGAACATCGCCGCCATGCCGCCGTTCTCGGCGCCGACGAGATAGGCCACCGCGCCGCCCTTGTCGCCCATCGTCATGGTGCAGGTCGGCGAGGCGTGGATTCCCAATTTGTGCTCGATGCCGCTGCAATAGATGTCATTGCGCGCGCCGAGCGAACCGTCGGCATTGACGAGATATTTCGGCGCAAGAAACAGCGTGATGCCTTTCGATCCGGCGGGCGAGCCGGGCAGGCGGGCGAGAATGAAATGAACGATGTTGTCGCTCATGTCGTGATCGCCATAGGTGATGAAGATTTTCGTGCCGAACAGCCGATAAGTGCCGTCTGGCTGTTTCTCCGCGCGCGTTCGCAGCGCGCCCACATCCGTTCCGGCCTGCGGCTCGGTGAGCTGCATGGTACCGGGCCATACGCCGGAGATCAGTTTTTCGAGATAGATTTTTTTCAGCTCTTCCGAGCCGTGCGCTTCGAGCGCATCGATTGCGCTGAGTGTGAGCAGCGGGCAGAGGCCGAATGAGAGATTCGACGCGCTCCAGATTTCGTTGACGGCGGAATGCACGGCGAGCGGCAATCCCTGTCCGCCCCATTGTTCAGGGCCGGACACCGCATTCCATCCGCCTTCGCACCATCGCTTGTAGGCATCGGCCCAGCCCGGAACGGTGACGACGCCTTTATCCGTGAGCTTCACGCCCTCCCTGTCGCCCGGCTGATTGAGCGGCTCGAGCACGTCGGTCGCGAACTTTCCGGCCTCCTCGATCACGGCCGGCGAAAACTCCGCGTCGTAGCCATTATAATGTCCGGCTTCCACAGCGGCCAAAAGGCCGGCGCCATAGTTGAGCGACAGAAGCATATCGTTGATCGGAGCGCGGTAAGTCATGGTCGTGATCTCGCTGGCCGGACAGGAACCCGTGTGAAGGTTGGGGCAATCTTACTTTCCATGAAAATGCGGCTTTCTCAATCCGGTGGCTGCCATGCGGGCGGAGGAAACAGCGCGCGGTTTCTGGCATACAACGCAGCTTTTTGGCCTGTTGAAATGCAGCTTTTGCCTTTATAGACCAGCCTTGCCACGATGAATCGGCGCGACGCGCCGCACGTCATGTCAGACGAAGCGTTTTCGGCGCGGGCAGTTTCGGCCTGCGTTTCGGAAAACTGCCCGGCACTATTGGGGCGTAGCCAAGCGGTAAGGCAGGGGATTTTGATTCCCCCATTCGGAGGTTCGATCCCTCCCGCCCCAGCCACGCAGTCGGGTGTTGTGAAATAACTCCCGATCAGAATAAGAAAAGCCCGCGGAATGCGGGCTTTTATTCTTTTGACGTGTCTCTGGAGGTTTGAATTTGGCGTTCTCGGCGCCGAAATCGCAGAAATTCTCCGAGGCACAGAGAAATAACTCCCGTTAGTCGTACGGGCGGTTCGAGTCCCATTCGCTCCGCCACCTTAGTACTTCCCGAAAACACTGACTGCTTATTTGTGCTGAAAGATGCCCTTAATTTGCGGGCCTCTTTCATTGAGCCAGTTCACTCCACGCAAGGAATTCCAAATTTTTAAAACTGGGCCGGAATTGCGGCTGAGCACATTTCACGGCTAGCTCAATAAAGACTTCTCTAGCTAGGTCTCGTCGACTTTAGATTTCCATAAATCGTCTTTCGGTCGTCAGCCAATCCGCGATCCTCCCAGCAGCATATTGCGTTCCCTTGTGCTCGATCGTGCACTCCCACACAATTGCGACGCGCCAGCCGGATGAAAGCAATGCTTCAAGATTGGATCTGTCGCGCTTCACATTCCGATTAAGCTTTTCGCGCCAAAACTCCTTGTTGGACTTGGGCATATTGGCATCGTTGCAGCCCTTGTGACGATGCCAGAAACACCCATGGACCTGGATCGCCGCACGGTGCCGAGGGCGGGCAATGGCGGCTTTTGAAACAAAGTTGTTTCAACAGCTAAAGCTTTGCCTAATGGGAGGTTATGGAAAATGAACTCTCAAGGTTATGAGTAAAGCAAAAATGACGATTGCTAAAATAAGGCAGAGACCCCTCCAGAACAGCAGCGGATTTCGCTCAATAAGCGGTGTGAACGCCGACGGAAGATATTTCTCGTTCGGATACCGCAAATCGAATGTGAATTCCGATAGCGCGTCGTAGCGCTTGTAGGGATCAACGTGCACGGCTCGTTTGAGCACGCCATCCATCCAAACTGGAATTTCACTATGGTCATCGAAAGCAGAGATGTATTGCAACTTGCGTAGTTGCGATTTGGTGCGAGCTCTTGCCATCTTCGCACCATATGGAAGTTTCCCCGTTAGTATCTGATAGGTGATGACGCCAAGCGAGAAAATATCAGAGCGCGATGAGCTCGGTTCGCCTACGAAATACTCCGGTGCCGTGTATTGAATGGAACCTAGAATACTATTGTCTCTTTTGATTGGCGAAGCGTCGACAATGCCGGCGACTCTCGTTGAGCCAAAGTCAATGATCTTTACTGTGCCCGTGCGGTCGATCATGATGTTCTCTGGCCTCAAATCTTGATGAAGCATTTCCATGCGATGAAATGCACGTAAACCCTTGGCTATTTGTTCGACAATGCCGCGCACAATTTCCAAGCTAGGCTTCGGGTTGTCGATCATCCACTGCATCAATGTCTGTCCGTCAATAAACTCAGTTGCGACGTAGAGGAAATTGCGTTTTCGCGTATGAATACAAGGCTTCAACACGTGAGCGTTGTTGATCCGGCGTGCAACCCATTCTTCCATCCTAAATCGCGCGAGATATGCGAGGTCGTCGCGCAGGTCAATTGACGGCACCTTGAGCGCAACCATTTCGTTTGTTTCGATGTCGACCGCAAGATAGATGTGGCTACGGTTGCTCGCGTGCAATTCTCGTACGATTCGATAGCCATCGAACACCATGCGGGCCTCTAGGGTCGGAGGCAGTGGCAGTTCAGAGATCTGCTCAAACATTTCGCTGGCTTCGCCAGTAGGCAAAGCGTCCACGCGGACAATCTGCACCGTCATATTATCGGGACTGCCTTGCTGGAAGGCTTTTTCGACGATGAGCGCAGCGGCCTTGTCGAGATCGCTCGCGTACTTTCTTACAGACTCAACTATAAAGCCATCACCGACGTGTTCGTAGGCCCCATCGGTTGCGTGAAAAAAAACATCTCCTTTTTCGATTTCTATCGCCTGATAGTCGATTTCGATATGATTATTGATGCCGAGTGCGCGACTTAGATAGTGTTGGTCGTCCGAGACAAAAATGCGATGCTCATTGGTGAGCTTTTCGAGCGAATTGCCGGAAATGCGACACAGTCGTGAATCTCCTATATGGAAAATGTGCGCGGTTGTCGATTTCAGCACGATTACGCTGAGCGTGCAGACGTAGCCTTTGTCTTTGTCATAAGGATTTTGGCTGCGCAGCGTTTGCGAGTGAAGCCATGAATTCGTGGCGGCGATGACTCTTTGCGCCGCTGTCTTTACCGACCATGAATCAGGCGTGCAGTAATAGTCCGTGAGAAAGCTCTTGACGGCTGATTCAGCTGCAATGCGGCTGACACTGCTCGAGCTAATGCCGTCCGCTAGCACGACGGCAATACCTTTGGAACCAAGCTGCGGCTCCTGCGGAATCAGCGCGCCATGAAAGTCCTGATTGGTGTCTTTGCGCCCCTTGTCGGAATGCTGCCCGATCGAGATTTTCAGTTCACCCGACATCTGTCACCCGAATGAGAAAGCCCCGACCTTATTGGCCGGGGCTTCAATCAAGATCAAGCGACCTGGCGCTTGGGTGCTGTCCGAACGTGAGTTGTGTAGAGTGTGAGACCCGTGAACGCGAGGCCTCCAACGAGATTGCCAAGCACGGTCGGAATCTCGTTCCAGATGAAGTAATCCATGATCGAGAACTTGGCATGCAGCATCAGGCCTGACGGAAACAGGAACATGTTCACGACGGAATGCTCGAACACCATATAGAAGAATACGAAAATCGGCATCCACATGGCGATCACCTTGCCGGGCACCGAGGTCGAGATCATCGCGCCGACGACGCCAGTCGAAACCATCCAGTTGCACAGCATTCCGCGGAAGAACAGTGTAGCCATGCCGGCCGCGCCGTGCGCCGCGTAGCCCAGCGTCCGGCCTTCGCCGATATTGCCGATGACGGTGCCGACCTTGTCGGGGTCTTGTGTAAATCCGAAGGTGGTCACAAACGCCATCAAGAAAGCAGTTGTGAGCGAGCCGGCAAAGTTGCCGACGAACACGAGGCCCCAATTGCGCAGCACGCCGCCGACCGTCACGCCCGGACGTTTGTCGATTAGAGCGAGCGGGCAAAGCACGAATACGCCGGTCAGAAGGTCAAAGCCGAGCAAGTAAAGCATCACGAACCCGACTGGGAACAGCAGCGAACCGACTAGCGGCTGTCCGGTGTTCACGTTGATCGTGACCGCCATCCAGGCCGCGAGGGCGAGAATGGCGCCGGCCATATAGGCACGAATAACGATGTCGCGGGCGGACATAAAAATTTTAGATTCCCCGGCGTCCACCATTTTGGTCACGAACTCCGAAGGTGCGAGATAGGCCATAGAAGCATTCCCCTTTTGGAAGTTTGAAATAAAGCGGTGAGCCCTTAGGGCGCAGCCGCGACGCTCATGCCGAGATAGATTCGGCCGTTTTCCAGCTTGACCGGGAAGCTTCGCGCGCAGCCTCTGTCCGCGCCGGTGGCTTCGCCGTCTTCCAGATTGATAATCCAATTGTGCAGCGGGCAGGCGACCTTGCGCCCGTGCACGATGCCGTCGCTCAGCGGGCCGCCCTTGTGCGGGCACCGATTCTCGAGCGCGAACACCTCGTCGCTTGCCGTGCGGAACACAGCGATCTCGCGGCGCGGAGTCTTGATCGTGCGCGCACCACGCTGCGGGATTTCATAGAGCGAGCCAACGTCAAACCAAAATTTTTCGCCGCCTATATCTGTCTGTCGTTTCAATGCGCTGCTCATTCAGCGGCCACTGGCGTGATGTAATTAAGAACTGAGAGCGGTCTAAACTCGTGCAGCTCGCGGCCAGCGGCACGCTCGGCCCAAGGATCACGGCGCACGGCGCGTTGCGATTTCTCGAACCTTTGCACGAGCGCGCGTCGGCCCTCATGGTCGTCCATGATGGCGGCGCGGATCTTTCCAAGACCGGTCTTCTCGACCCATTTGTAGACGCGGTCGAGATAGGCAGCTTGCTCCCGATAGAGCTGCGTGACGGCAGCGATGTGTTCAATCGCTTCTTGTTCCGTCTCAACATGACCGAGCAGATCGGTCGCCCGCACATGCAGGCCTGCTGCGCCGGCGATGTGAATGTCGTAGCCGGATTCAACGCAGATAACGCCGAAGTCTTTTACGGTCGCCTCCGCGCAATTTCGCGGACAACCGGAGACGGCAAGCTTGACTTTAGCGGGCGTCCATGACCCGCACAGGTAATGTTCGAGCTTGATGCCAAGACCAGTAGAATCCTGCGTGCCAAAGCGACACCATTCCTTGCCCACACAAGTCTTCACCGTGCGCAGACCTTTTGCATAGGCTTGACCAGAGACAAGGCCCGATGCGTTTAGCTGCGCCCAGACTGCGGGAAGGTCTTCCTTGCGCACGCCGAGCAGATCGATGCGCTGCCCGCCTGTGACTTTCACCGTCGGTATTTTGAAGCGGTCGGCGACGTCTGCGATTGCTCGCAATTCGTCAGGCGTCGTCACGCCTCCCCACATACGCGGGACGACCGAGAAGGTGCCGTCCTTCTGAATATTGGCGTGGACGCGCTCGTTGACGAAACGAGACTGCGCATCGTCCCGGTATTCACCGGGCCACGCACAGAGTAGATAATAGTTAAGCGCCGGTCGACAGGACGGACAGCCGCAAGACGTCTTCCATCCGAGTTCCTGCATCACTGCAGGAAGCGATTTTAGCTCCTTAGTGACGATGAAGCCGCGCACTTCTTCGTGCGTAAGGTCCGTGCACTTGCACATCGCTTTACGCGCGCCTGCGGAATAGTTCGCACCGAGTGTCGCAGCGAGCAACACCTCGACTTTTGAAGTGCACTGGCCGCAGGAGGCTGACGCTTTGGTTTGCGATCGGACTTCTTCCACTGAAGTAAGACCTCTCGCGGTGATCGCGTGTGTGATCGTGCCCTTGCAGACACCATTGCAACCGCAAATTTCAACGTCGTCGGCCATCGCCGCGACGGCGGCGATAGGGCTAAGCGGCGTACCACCCTGATATGCTTCGCCAAGTATCAACTTGTCGCGCATCGCGCTGATGTCGGTTTTCTTCTTCATAAGGTCGAAATACCAGCTGCCATCTGAGGTGTCGCCGTAGAGCACCGCACCAACGATCTGGTTCTCACGAAGTACGATGCGCTTGTAGACGCCTCGGACAGGATCGCGAAGCACGATCTCATCCTGGTCGTTGCCTTCGGAGAAATCGCCTGCGGAAAACAGATCGACGCCAGTGACCTTCAACTTCGTCGAGACAACGGATCCGGCGTAGCCCTGTACGTTCCCGTTTGCGAGCAAGCAAGCGAGTGTTTTGGCCATTTCATAGAGAGGTGAGACGAGACCGTAGCACTGACCGCGATGTTCGACGCATTCGCCGACGGCGAAAATGTGCGGATCGGAAGTGCGCAGATAGTCGTCGACCACTATGCCGCGCTTAACTTCAAGACCAGCGTTGCGAGCAAGGATAGCGTTCGGGCGAATACCGACGGCCATCACCACAAGATCGGCAGGTAACGTGCGGCCGTCATCTAGTCGAACGCCTTCAACCTTTGTGTTGCCGAGAATTGCGCTGGTGTTCGCTCCGGTTAACACCTCGATTCCGCGCTTTTCGATCGTCCTCTCTAAAAGATATGCGGCGTTCGGATCGAGCTGACGCTCCATCAGCGTCGGCATCAGATGTACGACCTTGGTTTTCATACCCCTGATGGCGAGGCTCGCGGCTGCTTCGAGGCCAAGAAGTCCGCCGCCGATTACGACCGCATGCCCGCCTTTTGCTGCAGCTGCCAGCATGGCGTCCACGTCGTCCAGATCGCGGAAGGTGACAACGCCCGGTAATTCGGCACCGGGAACGGGGATCAGGATAGGATTCGATCCGGTCGCAATGATGAGTTCGTCGTATTGCGCGACCGTGCCCTTGTCGGAGCGAACGGTCTTCGCGGTGCGGTCGATTTCGGTGACAAGCTCGCCGCGCCTGAGATCAATGCCGTGCTGGGTGTACCAGTCATCGCTATGGATGAGTATGTCATCAAACTGCTTCTCGCCGGATAGTACGGGCGATAACATGATGCGGTCATAGTTCACGCGCGGCTCAGCGCCGAAAATTCTCACGTCGTAAAGGCCCGGGGCGCGCGCAATCAGTTCTTCGAGCGCGCGGCCTGCCGCCATTCCATTACCCAATACGACGAGCTTGCGCTTGGGTGACGCCGATGTCGGGTTCATTCGTGTTTCCTGCCTTCCAACTGCGCCCGATTGGAAACAGGGATGCTCGTGCCACCCATGTGAGTGGCATTCGACAACTGCACTAAGCTTTCCGGGGATTCGGCTGCTTAGGGCGGCTCCTGCGCTATAAGCCCACTATGGCTTCAGCAAACCGTCGGACGGCAGTCGTCATTGACTACTGCATCGTAAGCAATCGACATGCCAGCATCCTACTGGGTTAAACTATTGATCTAACTTAGTGCATTTAAAGAATGGTGCTGAAGTTCGGTTGGAATGGCGCTCATTTAGGCTAACTGCTCACAAAATATGCTTATCTGCTCCGGGTGGAGTGCTGGGCGTCTAACAAATGCAGCAAGGCATTGACCAAGATTGGAATCCGGCATCATTGGGATCGTGCGGAGAGATGACCGGTGCAGTTATTGTGAGAGGGGTAGTCTCATGATCCATAGGACCGTCCTGACAGCCTTGGTCATGGCAGCAGCTTTTTTTGCCACGACGCGAGATGGTTCGGCGCAGATCGTGGCACTTGGCGCCAGCGCTACTGCGGGATACGGATTGCCTTCATCGGAATCGTTTCCATCTCAGCTTCAGGCCATGCTGCAGTCTAAGGGCTCCACTGCACGTGTAATCAATGCCGGCGTAAGCGGGGAAACGACGGGTGAGATACTTGCGCGAGTAGGTAGTTCAGTTCCGGAAGGCACGAAAATCGTCATTTTGAGTATATTCGTGTTGAATGATGCTCGTCGTGGCATCTCGCCTGCGATGCACCGATCCAACCTCGCCAGCATTTTACGGCAACTTCGCGCGCGTCAAATCCAAACTATCGATGCGAGTGGCCTCATAGTGTCAGCGGCAAGAGCTGGAATGTTGCGGCGTGACGGCATTCACCTGACCGCCGAGGGAAATCATCGCGTAGCTGCCGCATTGGCGGCGTCCTTGCGCTAGGCCTGTGAAGCTAGTTGCGGGGGCGGTTTCTTGCAAAGTCTTCTAGTGGCACGAAGCCCACATCGGAATTTACAACTGGATATCCACTTCCGAGAAGCATCGCGTCTGAGCAATCAGCCGATATGAGACGCGTGCATTCCCGTGTTTTGGCGGCGCGCTATGTGAACGAGCATTCGCTGCTCCGTTTTCGGCGCCCCCTGTTTGAAGGGCGTCGCAAATAATAACCCTTCGCCTAATAGCTTTTATGGAATGCAAGTTAATCAAGCCGCCGAAGCGGGATGTGAGCCTGAACCATCCCAAGAGTCCAAAGCATAAACCAACGTTTATGTTTGACGAGCCTGCCAACAGAAGCGGCCTTCCTTCATCTCCCGGATAATTTAGTGGTGCGGCTATTGGCTCCAGCTACGTTGAAAGTATTTTCGAGGTTGGATCTGCCCCGTTTTGTGGTCCAGGTGCTAGGCGATTTCTCGGGCTTTTTTGCACTTGTGCACTTGCCCCGAACGCTGGACCGCCGTGGCGGCGGATTTCTCATCTATGACGTCATCGGCCGGCTGGGGCCGCCGACGGATTACATGAACTCTGACGGCGTTTTGTTGCCGATTGAGATGTGTGGCCGCTGCGTGTTGTAGTCGTGTCTGAACGCCTCGCATTTTACCTGAGCATCGGCCAGTGACAAAAACCAGTTCTGGTCGATGCACTCGGCGCGCACGAGCCCAATTTATGTTCCACCTTGAAGACGTTTTCTAGGCTGCCCTATTTCCAATACTGCATCTCTTGCCGCTCTTAAAACTTTATCCGACTCGCTCGGATCAGACATGACACGCGAAAGCGTTACAGCTCCGACCATTATGCACATGAGTGAGATTGCAGTATTTCGATCGCTCTCGTCGCCCATAACGCCACTTATGTTGTCAAAGTATTTCTCAAGATGCTTACTCATCACCTTGCGATTTTCATCGTTCGATCGCGCGACATCACCAGCTAGCGCGGAAACCGCACAGCCGCTACTTGGGTTGTCTCGATGAATTTTGCTTAGGTAGCTATTCGCGACGGATTTAAGTGTACGGCTTCCCTTAGTGGATCCTGATTTGACAGCGGCGGCTTCGCCATCAGTGAGCGCTTTGTCCAAAGCTGCCGCGACCAATTCGTCACGCGAACTGAAATGACCGTAGAATCCGCCGTGAGTTAAATTCACCGCCTTCATAAGGTCGTTGATGCTGACGCCATCAAGCCCGGCATCGCGCAATTGCTCTGCAGCCACTTCAAGAATTCGCTCTCGGTTGCGGGCTTTATCTGCCTGTGAATGACCCAAGTTCAAAAACTCCAGCAGAATCTGCTTGACGATCTGGATGATGACCGTCATGTTGATTTTCAGCATGATGGATATCATGCTGTTTGTTG
>BFBZ01002291.1_pt1 | contig 10703 bp, 11 predicted proteins | sample 1888401 | NCBI WGS metagenome assembly BFBZ01 (sample SAMD00112614, study PRJDB3348) | symbiont metagenome | host: Chara braunii | reverse complement strand
ACGGCAATATCATTGTTCGAAAAGGCAAGCGCGGGCATGGCGGCACTCCTTGTCTGACAAGGATATGTCGTGCGGTTGTGACAAGGGTTCGACACATCCGGAACAAGAAGTGGCTAGTCGGAGGTCGCGAGGGAAGATGGTGCGGTGCGGGAGAGCAGTGGCTCGACCGGATCGCTGCTCACCCTCCTCCGGAGAGCCGGGGTGGGGGACAGACTACCCACACATGAGGTAAATGGGATGGATTGGCGAGGAAGCTTTCCGGATGGACGACGCGCGTAGCCTCACCCTCCCGGGCAGAGCGATCGCATATGGCCCCCTACGTATTGCTCTCGTCTGTTTCCACGTCGTCCGGCGCCCTGGGAGCAACGTGGATGCCCGGGACAAGCCCGGGCATGACGGAGTAACTAGCCGGCAGGCGTCGCTGCCGCGATTGTCGCATTCGTCATATGCGATCGCCCTGCCGTCCAGGGGAGGGTGGGCACCTGTGTCCAACTCGTCATTGCGATGAGCGCAGCGACGAAGCAATCCAGAGTCCCGTTCACGACTCTGGATTGCTTCGCTTCGCTCGCAACGACGCGTCGAGAGAGCGCGCTCAGGCCGCTCAGGCCAGGCCGCCCGGCTTGCCGCGGGTGACGTAGCGGCCACTGCCCTTGGCGCCGATCAACTCGCCGTCGCGCACGACGAATTTTCCGCGCAGCATGGTCGCCACCGGCCAGCCGGTGATCTCGATGCCTTCATAGGGCGTGTAGTCGGAGCCGTGGTGCAGGCCGGACTGGCTGATCTTCGCGGTCTTCGCCGGGTCCCACAGCGCGATGTCGGCGTCGTAGCCGATCGCGATGGAGCCCTTGCCCTTCAGGCCGTAGGTCTTGGCATGGTTGGTGGCGGTGAAGGCGACGAACTGGTTCAGGGTGATGCGGCCCTTGCTGACGCCTTCGGAGAACAGGATCGGCAGCCGGGTCTCCACGCCGGGGATGCCGTTCGGCACCCAGCGAAAGCTGGTGCGGCCCTTCGGCGTCAGCTTGCCGGCCTCGTCGTCGTAGCGGAACGGGCAGTGGTCCGACGAGAACAGCGAGAACACGCCCTGCTGCAATCCCTCCCAGCAGGCCTCCTGGCTGGCTTTGTCGCGCGGCGGCGGCGAGCAGACATATTTGGCGCCTTCCATGTTGAGGCCCTGCATGTCCTCCTCCGTCAGCACCAGATATTGCGGGCAGGTCTCGCCATGGATCTTCAGGCCCCGAGCCTGCGCGCGGCGGATCTCCTCCATCGCCTCGCGGTTGGAGACGTGGACGATCACGATCGGCACGTCGATCAGCTCGGCCAGCGAGATCGCGCGATGGGTGGCCTCGCGCTCGACCGGAATCGGGCGCGACTTTCCGTGATAGTACGGCGCGATGTGGCCGGCGCGCTCGAGGCGGTCGGTGAGGAAGCGGATGGCGTCGTAGTTCTCGGCATGGATCTGCACCAGCGCGCCTTGCTCGCGCGCGACCTGCAGCACGCCGAGGATCTCGTAGTCGTTCAGCGCGAGCCCCTCATAGGTCATGAAGATCTTCAGCGACGAATAGCCGTCGGCGACCAGCGCCGGCAGCTCCTGGCCGAGCACGGCGTCGGTGGGATCGGCGATGATGAGATGGAAGGAGTGATCGACGTAGCAGGCGTTGTCGGCGAGCGCGTGATAGTCCTTCAGCGCTGATCGCAAGGGCTGGCCCTTCTCCTGCAGGCAGTAGGGCATGACGAACGTGTTGCCGCCGAAGGCGGCGGCGCGCGTCGCGCTCTCGAAATCGTCGGCCATGACGATGCCGGGGCCGGAGGGCTGGCTGATATGGACATGGCTGTCGATGCCGCCCGGCAGCACCAGCAGGCCCGTGGCATCGACGATCTCGTCGGCATCGGTGATGGCCTCGCCGATCGCGACGATGCGGCCGCTCTTGATGGCGACATCGGCCTTGAACGTATCGCTCGCGGTGGCGACGGTGCCGTTGCGGATGACGGTGTCGAAGGCAGCCATGTGACGCGCTCTCCCTAGTCCAGATTCAAGCGAATTTCTGAAACAGCGATCCCCACCCGCTGACGCCGCTGACATCGACCCCTGCCAGTTTCAGCGATTTCCATACCACGGTGGCGATGGTGTCGAGAATGGGAATGCCGGTCTCCAGCTCGAGCCGCGCGACCAGCGGCGCGGCGCGCATGTTGGTGCAGACCACCGCGATCGCATCCGGCTTCTCGCGCGCGACCTCGCGGATCATGGTCTCGATCTCGGACGGCGTCACTTCCGCGAAGGAGAAATTGTCCTGCAGGTTGAGGTGCCGGTCGCCGCGGCAGGCGATGCCGAGCTTGTCGTAGTTGGCGATGATGCGCGCCTGGACGTCGTCGCGGTAGGGCGTGACGAGGCCGAGCGAGGTGGCCTTCGCCGCCGCCAGGATCTCGTTCAGCGCCAGCATCGAGGTGGTCGCAGGGATGCCGGTGGCTGCGGTGATATGCTCGCACAGTTTCACGTCGGCCTCGAAGCCGAGCCAGCCCGACGAGGTGCCGTTCCAGCCGATGACGTCGACCTTGGCATGCGCCAGCAGCTCGGCGGCGCGCAGGATGTTGGAAATGTCGAACTGCGCGAGCGCGTCGGACGAGAGCGCGATCTCGGTGACCTTGAAGCGCGAGAAATGCGCGGAGACGTTGGGCAGGCTCGCGACCATCGCCGAGGTGATCGGCTCCAGCGCGGTGTTGGACGACGGCGTGAGCATGCCGAGCAGCGTGCGTTTGGTCATGGGTGAACGACCTCGTTCGATCGCGGATGGCGAGCGGGAGAGCCTTCCCCGTTTGCGGGGGAGGCCGGATCGCATCGCAGATGCGATCCGGATGGGGGAACTCTATCCGCTCGGGCAGCGCGCCGTGCGGCGCCCCCACCCCAGCCCTCCCCCGCAGGCGGGAGAGGGAGCGCACTGCGCGCGTCGAGATGGCGCACGTCCAGCATACAGCGTTCGAGTGAGTGCGATCTTGGCAGCATCACACCCGTTCTCCCTGCTCCGCCCGCTCCCCGCGCAACAGCGCCAGGATGTGGCGCTTCAGCGCGTTGAACTGCGGGCTGGTGATATCACGCGGCCGCGGCAGATCGATCGGGATGATCTCGACGATGCGCCCCGGCCGTGCGCTCATCACCGCAACATGCGTGCCCAAGGTCAGCGCCTCGTCGATGCCATGGGTGACGAACACGATCGTGCCCTGGTGCTGCTGCCAGATGCGCACCAGCTCGGTCTGCATGTCCATGCGGGTCTGCTCGTCGAGCGCGCCGAACGGCTCGTCCATCAGGATCACTTGCGGATTCATCAGCAGCGCCCGGGCGATGCCGACGCGCTGGTTCATGCCGCCCGACAGCTCCGACGGATAGTGGTTCTCGAAGCCGGTCAGGCCGACCATGTCGATATAGACCTGCGCCCGCGCCCGGCGCTCGGCCTTCTGGCCGCCGCCGAGCAAGAGATGAAAGGCGACGTTCTCCCACACCGGCAGCCACGGCATCAGATTGGCATGCTGGAACACGACGCCGCGATCGGCGCCGGGCGCGATCACCGGCCGGCCGTCGACGGTGATGTTGCCGGCGCTCGGCTTCTCGAAGCCGGCAATCATGTTGAGCAATGTCGACTTGCCGCAGCCGGAGGGACCGAGCAGGCAGACGAGCTCGTTGCGGGCAATGGACAGATTGATGTCGGCGAGCGCGGTGACGTCGGCGTTGCGCTTCTTGTCGGTGAAGATCTTGGAGACGCCGGAGATCTCGATCGTGGCCATCGTCATTCTCCGCCACGAAGCGTGGTGTTGCGCTGCCAGTGCAGCACGCGCGCCATCACGAAGCGGATGGCGAGGTCGCTGCAGAAGCCGAGCAGGCCGATGCTCGCCATCGCCGCCAGCACCAGATCGTAGCGCAGGAAGTAGTAGCTGTCCCACAGCACGTAGCCGAGCCCGCTTTTCACCGCGACCATCTCCGCAGTGACCGTGAGCATCCAGGCCGAGCCGATGCCGATGCGCAGCCCTGCAAAGATGCTCGGCATCGCCGCGGGCACGACGATGTAGCGCAGCAGCTTGCGCTCGCTGCCGCCGACCATGGCGCCGGCGCGGATCAGATTGCGGTCGCAGGTCTTCACGCCGTGGATGGTGTTGAGCAGGATCGGAAAGAACGCGCCGAGGAACACCAGGAAGATCGCCGGCTTGTTGGCGATGCCGAACCAGATGATGGCGAGCGGGATCCACGACACCGGCGGGATCGGCCGCAGCATCTGAAGCGTCGGCTCGATCACGATCTCTATCTTGCGCGACCACCCGATGGCGACTCCGAGCGAGACGCCGAGCACGGTGGCAATCGCAAAACCGGCGGCAACGCGCGACAGGCTCGCCAGCATGTCGGCGAGCCAATGGCCGCTGTAGGTCTGGGTGTTGCCGTCGGTGCCGACCAGCCAGTCCGCCCACGCCCACACGACCGTCGACGGCGCCGGCAGCAGCGCTGCCGGCAGCGCGCCGGAGCGCGAGAACGCCTCCCAGCCGGCGAGCACGAGCACCGGCACGACATAGCGGTCGAGCTTCCTGAGCTGGGCGAGCGCCGTCATCTCAGTAGCCGAGCTCGGTCTTCGGCTTGCCCGTGGCCGCTTCCAGGAAGCGGTAGTCGAGGTTCTTCTCGACGGCGGCCGTGACGTCCGAGTTGATGTATTTCAGGTCGCGCATCATCGCGGCGATGGCGAGCGCCGAGGCGCGGTACATCTTCGGGTCGGGATCGAGATTCTCGACCGCGCCGGTCGCGATCGCCTTGTCGAGGCCGGTGATCTTGGAGATGACCTCGATCAGCGCCGGCTTGTCGGCGGCGATGTGCGCATCGACCTTGACGACCGCGCGCACCACGCCCTCCAGCGCCTTCGGGTTCGACGTGATGACGTCGGAGCGGGTCAGGATCAGGTTGGTCAGCTTGCCGGCGGCCTGGTCGTAGGGGAAACCGAAGAACTTCGCCGCCTTGGCCTGCATGATCTGGGTCGCGAACGGCTCGACGGTGCAGATCAGCTCGACCTCGCCGCGGCGCAGCGCCTGCAGATGGTCGGACGGATTGGGGATGTTGACGAACTGCACGTCCTTGTTGATGTCGATGCCCTGCTTGGCGAAGGCGCCGCGCATGTGGATGTCCTGCGCATTGCCGCGCGAGGCGGCGACGCGGAACGGCTTGCCGTCGGCCTTGTATTTGGCGATCAGCGCCTTCAGCGCGCTCCAATCGCCCGGCGCGACCTCGAGATCATTGCCGAGCAGGATCGCCGAGCCGCCATTGACCTGGCCGGAGATCGCGACCACGTCGAAGCCTTTGTCGAGCGCGATGGCGTAATGCAGATAGGTCACCTGCGCGACGTCGATGTTCTTCGAGACCAGCGCGGTCAGCGCGTCCGTGCCGGTGTTGAAGCTGACGGCATCGATCGCGACGCCTTCGGCGAACTGCGGCGTCAGCGACATCGGCGTGCAATGCGCGCATTTGGCGTAGCCGAGTTTGATCTTGGGCGCGTCGTCGGCGAAGCTGAGCGAGGGCAGCGCGAGCAGGGCGAGAATGAGCAGCACGAAACGTTTCACATCCATCTCCAGGGCAGGTCGATCCACGGGCTTGTCTCTCATGGCTTGTGCTCTCATCAGCAAGCGACATGCCAACTGGATGCGATATGCAATGTTGCTTTTATGCAATAAAATCAGTATTTAATGACCATCAAATCTTGAAGGACCTGCCTGATCCGCGGGCGCATCGCCCGAATTTCAGGCATCTCGCAGCGGAGCAGCCGCGCCGACATGACCCCACCAGCACCCCGGCCCAGACTGAAGACGCGCTTCAAGCCGGCGCGGCTGAAGCTGTCGTCCGACCACTCCAAGCGGCCGCTCGAGCGGCTGTCGCTGCACGATCAGGTCGTCGCCAGGGTGCGCGAGATGATCGTGGACGGCGAGCTCGCCGCCGGCGCTGCCTTGCCCGAGCGCATGCTATGCGAGACTTTCGGCGTGTCGCGCACGCCGCTGCGCGAGGCCTTCAAGATCCTCGCCGCCGAGGGCCTCATCGAGCTGCGGCCGCATCGCACGCCCGTGGTGGCGCCGATCGACGCCCGCGAGATCGCCGAGATCTTCGACGTGATGGTGTCGCTCGATGCCGCCGCGGGCCGCGCCGCGGCCGCGCGTGCGACGGCGGACGACCTCGCCAGGCTCGAGGCCATGCATGCCGAGCTGGTGGCGCTGCATCGTGCCGCCGAGCGCGCCGCCTATTTCCGACTCAACCAGCAGATCCATGCCGAGATCACCAAGCTCGCCGGCAACGCCGTGCTGCTCAACATGTGGGGCACGCTGCACGCGAGCGTCTTCCGCGCCCGCGCCGTGGCCAATTACGATGCGCGGCGCTGGGACGAGTCGATCCGGGAGCACGAGGCCTTCATGGCGTTGCTGCGGGCCCGAGACGGCGACGGCTTCGCGCAGGCGCTCTCCGAGCACACCCGCAAGACCGGGGATTCGGTGCTGCAGATGCTGGACCAGGCCAGGCGGGATCTGGCGAAGGGCGGATAGACTTTGTTCACGTCGAACCGGGCATGCTGGCATAGCGACAGATGAGAGCTCCACACGCTTGGCCTGATCATGATCCTGCAATCGCTCGCCGGCCTGCCGGCCTTTCTGGTGTACTTCTGTACCGCGCTGGCCGCGGTGACGGCCTACCTGTTCGTCTACACCCGCGTCACGCCCTACAATGAATTCCAGCTGATCCGGGACAATCACCCCTCGGCCGCGATCGCGCTCGGCCTCAGCCTGCTCGGCTTCACCCTGCCGCTGGTCAGCGCCATCGCCCATTCCGCCAACGTGCTGGACTGCCTGGTCTGGGCGCTGGTCGCGCTGATCGTCCAGGTGATCGTCTATTACCTCGTCCGCATTCCGGTGCCGGATCTCGCCCAACGCATCGTCGCCGGCGAGCTGGCTTCGGCGATCTGGCTCGGTCTCGCGTCGCTCTCCGCCGGCGCGCTGAACGCCGCCTCGATGATCATCTGACCATGGCCGAGAAACGCCGCGAATTCGGCAAGCGCCGGCCGATGCCGCCCCCGCCCGCGACGCCGCCGGTGAAGCGCTCCGGCCATGTCGCGCTGCTCTTGATGGGCACGCTCGCCGTCGGCAGCACTGCCTATGCGCTGATGCCGCGGCATCAGAGCTGCCCGCAGCCAGGCGCCGAGACGCCGACCATCGCCGGCCAGCCGCAGACGAGCGAATGCACGACGCGCCGCTCGAGCGGCGGTGGTGGCGGCGGCAGCGGCTCCGGCCGCTGGGGATTTTCCAGCGGCGACAGCGATTCCAGAAGCAGCGGATCGAGCCATGTCGCCGAGGCCTCCTCCGCACATGTCTCGCGCGGCGGCTTTGGCTCGTTCGGACACGGCTTCGGAGGCGGCGGCTGATTTTCGTCGCGCCGGCGCCGTGAAAACACCGCGTTCATGCTGTTATCTCGGATTCGGATCTTTGACACAGACTCAAAATCATAAAAAACTGGCCTACCTACTGATCGGAAGCGATCCGATGCAATGTCGGCACCTGATGGTGCCAGCGACGATGAGGGCTGCGGCGACCGCCGCCGCCTCGCAGCAATCTGCTGGCAGGCGATCGCGTGGTCGCCGGCGCGGGATGGCGCCGGGACCGCGCGGACGTGATCATGGCCGCATCATTGATGGCGGCCGCGGTCGTGCTGCGCCCTGTTGCCACGGGCACGGCTTGTTCGCTGCTGCCTTGGGCTGACGCCGATGCAGCGCATCCCCTGTCCCGAACGTGACGACTGGCGCGAGACCGCGGCACGATGCGGATTCGACTTCTACGAACTCGACGGCGAGCGCTATTGGGACGAGCGCGCCTACTACGCATTCACGATCGCCGAGATCGAGCTCGGCATCGAGGAGCCGACGGCCGAGCTCGAGCAGATGTGCCTCGCGCTGGTCGCGCGCGTCGTCGGTGACGAGGCGCTGCTGCGCCGGCTGAAGATCCCGCAAGCGGTCTGGCCGCTGCTGGCGGAGAGCTGGCGCCGGAGGGACGGCAGCCTCTATGGGCGGTTCGACCTCAGCTATCAGGGCGGCCGTACGCCGGCGAAGCTGCTCGAATACAACGCCGACACGCCGACGTCGATCTTCGAGGCCGCCGTCTTCCAATGGACGTGGCTCGAGCAAGCGATCGAGCGCCGCATCCTGCCGGGGCGCGCGGACCAGTACAACTCAATCCATGAGCGCCTGATCGAACGCTGGCGCGCCCTCGGCAAGCGGCGCCGCGTGCATCTGGCCGGGCTGACCGCCAACGCCGAGGACGCCACGACCCTGGCCTATCTGGCCGACACGGCAGCCCAAGCGGGCCTGTCGACAACCATCCTTGACGTCGCCGACATCGGCTGGCGCGAGACCGGCGGCGGCTTCGTCGATCTCGAGAACGGCGACATCGCGCTCGCCTTCAAGTTGTATCCCTGGGAATGGATGTTTCGCGATGCGTTCGGCGTCAAGCTCGCGGAGGCGCCGACGCAATGGATCGAGCCGCCGTGGAAGGCCATCCTGTCCAACAAGGGCATCCTGCCCCTGCTCTGGCAGATGCACGAAGGCCATCCGAACCTGCTGCCGGCCTATTTCGAGGACGATCCGAAGGCCGCCGGCCTCGGCCCGAGCTTCGTACGCAAGCCGATCTACTCGCGCGAGGGCGCCAATGTCAGCCTGGTGTCCGACGGCGTCGCCGTCTCTACGCAGGAGGGTCCCTACGGCGCCGAAGGCTTCATCCGCCAGGCGCCGGCGCCGCTGCCGGATTTCGGCGGTGTGTTCCCGGTGATCGGCAGCTGGCTCGTCGACCATCAGCCCTGCGGCCTGTCGATCCGCGAAGACACGAGCCCGATCACGGGCAACCGCTCGCGCTTTTTGCCGCACGCAATCCTGTAGGATATTAACGACCGCCGACGAAAACGCCTCGACACGCCGGTCGAGAGGATTAGATAGACCGAGGGTGAACTCCCTGCGCGATGGGCGCGCATGACCGGGACATGACCGGGACGAGGCATGGCGACGGACAAACCCGAACTCGAAGGCTTGCGTATCCTGGTCGCCGAGGACGAGGGCCTGATCGCGCTCGAGCTGGAAACGGTGTTGCAGGGATTCGGCTGCGAGGTGGTTGGTCCCGTCTCGCGCGTCGGCGACGTGCTGCGCGAGGCCGAGCGCGGCGGCCTGGACGGCGCGCTGCTCGACGTCAACCTGCGCGGCGAGCAGATCTTCGCCGTCCTGCCGCAGCTGATCGCGCGCGAGCTCAAGATCGTGATCACCTCCGGCTATGACGATGCGACGCTGTTTCCGCCGGAGTTCCGCAGCCTGGCCCGGCTCGCCAAGCCGTTCGACGAGCGCGCGCTGCGCGCGATGTGCGAGGCCACGTTCGTTCGGCGTCAACGCAACTCATAACGCCTCGCTCACGCCCGGCGCATCGGGAGGCATCGCGTGTCCATCATCGAAGATACCGCGGCCTACGAGGCCTGGCTTCGCAGCCAATGCAAGGTGGTCGAGGACGACCTTCTCGCCAAGCACCAGCGGATGCGAAAGTCTCCGTTCGCCCTGCTGCGCGCCACCTACTATCGCTGGGCGCGGCGCATCGAGGAGATCTGCCCGGAGCTGGCCGAGGCGCCGGTCGCGCTGTGCGTCGGCGACATCCATCTGGAGAATTTCGGCACGTGGCGTGATGCCGACGGGCGCTGGGTGTGGGGCGTCAACGATTTCGACGAGGCCGCGAGGATGCCCTACGCCTTCGATCTGGTCCGGCTCACGACCAGCATCGAGCTCGCGCCCGACATGGCAATCGACAGCCGCGACGCCGCAGACGCGATCCTCCAAGGCTATCGCGACGGTCTCAAACACCCGCGGCCGGCGCTGCTCGACGAACACGAGATCTGGATCAGGCCCTACGTCAAATGCTCGGATGATTGCCGCCGCGCGTTCTGGGAGGAGATCAACGGCCTCGCGGCCGCCGATGCGATTCCATCCGCGGTGCAGAAGCTGCTCACCGCCAGCCTTCCGGAGCAGGCGAAGAATGCCGCATTCTTCCATCGCTTCGCCGGCGGCGGCAGCCGCGGACGCACGCGCTACGTCGTCGTCGCGACATGGCGCGGCGGCCGCGTCGTCCGCGAGGCCAAGGCGCTGGTCCCTTCGGCCTGGACCTGGGCCAAGAACAGGACGAAGGGCAGGATGCAGCCAAAGCCGGCGCCGCCGCACCGATTCGTCGAGCTGTCGACCGGGACCTATCGCGCGCCCGATCCATTCCTGCACGTTCACAGAACCAATGACGGGGACTACGTGGTCCGACGCCTGTCCGCGGACTCGCGCAAGATCGATCTCGGCAAGGAAGCCGGCGCCGATCTCAAGCTGGATGACCTTGCCCCCAAGTTTTATCCAGATCTGAGTTCGTTCGGGCGGTTTGATGTGCCCATCCGGGCGGTCGTAGCGGCGGGAGCTGGCGCGGAGCTCTCGGCATAGCGCAGCGCCAGATCCCGACGCGGATTGCAGGTGGCGGCGAACTCGGATGGCGTCTTCCATCCGAGCTGGGAGTGCGGCCGAGCGTCGTTATAGTCGGTCCGCCAGCATCGGAGCGCGACGCGGGCCTGAGCAAGCGAGGTGAACAGCGTCTCGTTCAGCTGTTCATCCGCAGGCGACCGTTGAAGCTCTCGATGAAGGCGTTCT
>BFBZ01002284.1_pt1 | contig 10703 bp, 17 predicted proteins | sample 1888401 | NCBI WGS metagenome assembly BFBZ01 (sample SAMD00112614, study PRJDB3348) | symbiont metagenome | host: Chara braunii | reverse complement strand
ACTGGAGTTGGACGAGCAGGATGTCGTCATCAAGGTCCGCCCGTGGCCGTTCATCTCGGCAAGGCCGTACTGACGGGGGCGCAGGCCCGAACCCGGCGCGGCACCGGACCCGGCCGCGTAGCTTGTTTCCCGTTGCTCATCTGTCGTCCGTATGCGTTACTGGAGTTGCGGCCGGGCCGGTGAGCTGTATCGTTCGGCAAGAATGAGGGCCGCCGAGGTGGCGAAGACACAGACATCTGTCTGGATGAGTGCCGCCGCCCTTGCAGCACCGTTCTTGCTGTACGTAGTGGCCTGTGCATTGCCGGCGGCAGCGTTCAGCGTCTTCAGCAATGACAGCGAGTGCGACGGTCTGGGCCTGCTGGTGTTCGGGTGGATAGGCGGACCGCAGGCGTGGCTTCCGTGGTCCTCCAACTTCCTTTGGTTGGTCGGGATGGTGTTGCTTGCGATCGGTCGTCCGGGCTGGGGGCTGGTGTTCGGGACAGTCGGGCTGGTGTTCGCAGGTCGGGTGCTGCTGCCGCACACGGGTGCGGTCCTGTTGCAAGCCAAGTATTGGTGGCTGGGTAGCCACGCAGTGTTGGTCATCGGATGCGCGGCAGCGTGTGTGAGATCGTGGGGCGGCCCTCGCTCCGAGATTCCAAAGGCCGAACCCGGCGCGGCACCGGACCCGGCCGCGTAGTTTGTTGTTCGTTGCTCACTACACGTTCGTGTGTTACTGAAGTCTTGGCCGGGCCGGTGAGCTGTATCGTTCGGCACCAGAGTTCGGGCCGGACAAGTTGCCCGCGCGGAATCTGCTCACCGAGAGAGACGGGTCACAAGGCCGACTTGTTCTGGTCGTGAACGGCACCCGCATGTACGTGATCGTGCTCTAGGGGGACAAAGGAATTCATCGGATCGAAGGAGGCCGCGGCGTTCGTTGACTCGTTCGAGTTCAAGTAGGGGACGTGCGGCGCGGTGTGGCCGGCTCGAACGTCGCCAATCGCAAGTGGCGCGAGCGTGCCGAACCCGCCGCTGCACCGGACCGCTGCACTGTGGGTTGTTCGATGACCGTGTCGCTCAGTGCGCGGCCGGTGAGCTTTACCGTTCGGCACAAGAGGGCGCTCGGATGTTCTCATTCCTGCGGAGATTGTTCGGCGCGTTGTCCGATCCGGTCGCGATGCTCCAACGCGGGGACGAAGCCTTCGCCCGTGGCGATCTCCAACGGGCATTGGGGTGGTATCAACTGGGGCTCCAACAGCAACCGGAATTGGTCGATCTGTACGAGAAGCGGGGAACGGTCTTTCTCATGCTCGATCGGTACGAGGAGGCTTTGGCGGATTTCGAAATCGTAATCGCGCGACACCCCGACCCGACCATCGGATGTCAGAATCGGGCGGTCGTGTACGAGAAGTTGGGACGGGTCGAGGAGGCACTGGCCGACTACGCCCGAGCGATTCAGCGAACTCCGGATTACTGGCCGGCTTACGCCAACCGAGCATTGTTGCTCGCCCGACGCGGTGAGCGGGACAAAGCGCTGGCCGATGTTGGGGTGTTGGATGCTCATGTCGCGCCGAGTGAAAACCTCAAAGCTCTCAAACAAGAGATAGCTGACTCGCTCGCAAAGCACGCCGAACCCCGCGCGGCACCGGACCCGGCCATGTGATTCGTTTCTCGCGGCTTGTCGGCTCGTCGGGGCCGCTGGCGGGAGTCGCGGCCGGACCGGTGAGTTGTACCGTTCGGCCACAGAAGGGCGCTGACATGCGAGGGAACGCACGCCGTCTGTTGGGGGTGTTCATGGGCGGTCTCCTCGTGTGGTTGATCCAGACGGTCTGGTCGGCGGTCTGGTCGGCCGCCCTCGCAGAGTGGCGCTCGCCGCGCGTGGGGGCGCAGGTGGAGCGTGCGCCGGCGGTGGTGGACTTCGACCCATTCGGCCCGTCGGATTGGGAGCGGGTGTACTTCTTTCATCCGTACACCCCGCACGAGTACGTCCACCAGACGCTGGGGTTCCACTGGGACGAGTTGGAGCGGACGAGTATCCAGGACAACGACGGGGCTGTCCTCGTGGTGTTCGTGCGGGGCGGGAGGGTGGCCGGTTGGTTCGAGCATCCGCGCAACCGCGGTGACCTCACCGAACTGGCGACCGGCGTGGGCTTCCCACGGGGGCAGGCGCGTTTCCGCCTGGGACGTGATCAAGAGGGCCGCGCGGTGCTGGTGGCCCCGTAGGCCCGGGGCCGAACCGCGCGCGGCACCGGGCCGTTGCACATGCGTTGTTTCCCGATCGGATCGCGGCGTGCGTGGCCTGGTGAGCGGGATCGTTCGGCGCGGGAGGGTTTCGGCCAGGTGGCGAACATCGCAACAGTCGCAACGGCTGCGATTCTCCGGGAGCGTGCCCCTCGTGGCTGCGTAACCGCACACGGGCTATTGCGTGCGGTGACGCGGTCCTATGGTCGCAGCTATTGTGTGCCAACATGGTCCTACGATGATTACCCGCGCGGTTGCATCTATCTCCAACGCGGCGAGAAGTGGAGCCCCACCGGGGTGATTCAGGCCTGGGAACGGTATTCCCATCTCCTTCAGGCGCTCTGGGTCCGGTGGTACGACGATGGTGGCGATCACGACGTCATATTCCCGTACCCCACCGGCGGGTACACGGAACGGGAATGGTGCCGATACGGATTCGACCGGGTCCGCATCAGCGGTGCGGCCGGCTTGGGAGCCGACTTGGAGAAGGACGGCTGGTACTCAGAAGGGCCGGGGACCTGGGGAGCAACGATCCGCGGGAGTTATTTGGCGGGAAACGATCGCTGTGACTTACTGGTCGAGCACCCGAAGCTCGCGAGCCCCACGACGCCGGCGCGGGGGCAGGCGTGCGGCTCCGGGACGACGTTCCGCTGGGCGGGTGATGACATTCCGGCGGCCCTTGTTCGCCACGAGCGGGCGATCGTGGCTGGCGGCGCGGCCGTCGAGTTCCGTTGGCGTGGGCGTCCGACACGGGTCTACCAGCGCCGCGGGGATCGGTGGTGGGGTTGGTATCTCGACGATTGGGACAACTGCGTGGCGCCGGGGTGGCTCGCGGACCTGAACCAACGGGCGGCGCGCGGCCGAACCCGGCGCGGCACCGGACCCGGCGTGTGACTTGATTTTCGTTGCTCATCGGGACAAGGCCGGGCCGGTGAGCGGGATCGTTCGGCAACAGAGGACGCACCGATGTTCCTCCCCGTCCCATCTCGGCACGAACCGGCACCGGACGGAAGTGCGGACGCGTGCACCGCGGGGGAGCCGTTGGCCGGGCAAACCGGTGGCACATTCCGCAGTTGCACTCTCGGGGTGTCCGGCCTTTCTGCCGTCGCGACCGGGCTCCTCCTGTTGGTGTGGGTGCCGACCGCGGCGGCGGCTGAGCCAGGGGGCAGCTTCCGGCCGATGAGAGTCGCCCCAGTCCTGCTACTGTGCCTGGTCACGGGCACGGTGCCGGGGCTGCTGGTCGGGCTCGGGCAGTTGTGGTGGCGGCCCCGGGTGTACGGGCTGTTGTCGTTCGCGGCCGGGTGCTTTCCGTATGCGGCGTTCCAGTTCACGAACTGGCTACTACTCGATATGCGGGGGATTGGCTGGGCGGAGTAGCAAAGGCATGCCGAACCTCGCTGCACCGGACCCACTGCACTATAGGTTGTTTCTCGTACCGGTCGCGATGGGCGCGGCCGGGGAGCGGGATCGTTCGGCCAAGGAGGCGCGGCGGATGGACGTGCCCAACGACTGGACCACCCGGCTGGCCGACGCCATCGCCGCCGCGCTGCGCGAGTTCGCTTCCCGATTTCAGGAGAGCGAGGTCGCCTTACTCACGGTGATTTGCCTCCCGTGGCATGGCCTTCTGAGTCTGGCGGTCTTGACAGCCGAAGAGCTCGCCGAGGATGCCGGGCTGGCGGACCCCAGGACGACAATGGACTGGCACCACGGCGAGTTCACGGAAGAAGTCGAGTCTTGGGGGCTGACGACGCCCCTCGCACAAGAAATGCGATCGGCCTATTACCGTTCGACCGATTGCCCCGCCGCTGCGCTGGCGTTTCTGCGGGCTTGTGCCAAGGCGGCCGCGACTTTCACGGTGGCCGAAGCGGTGAGCCTTCTGAAGCGAGCCGGCGGATTCCGAATCTGCGTCCCCCACCCCGATGACGGCCGCGAGTTCTTCCCCCCGCTGGCCGAACCGGGCGCGGCACCGGACCCGGCCATGTGATCGGATTTTCACTACTCACCGGTTTGTGTTTGTCGTGACTGGAGTCTCGGCCGGGCCGGTGAGCTTGATGTTCGGCACACAAGAGGGGCTCATGCTTACCCTCTTTGATGTCCTTCCGCTGTTCGGCGCGTGTGTGGGGCTAGTACTCGGCCTCATCGGTGGAGGGAGGCTTCTCGACACGCCAGGTGCGATCAGCGGTGCCCTCGTCGGCTGCGTCATGGGATTCATCGCCGGACGCATCCCGTTCATCTTGACCCTCTGGGTGCTGAGCCGCGAACTCGCGACCAAGACCGCGCCCGAACTCCGGGCGGACCTCCGAAGCCCCGACTGTCTGGCGCCGAATGTGGTGCTGCTCGAGCTCCTGAGCCGCGGCGAGGACATCCGTTGCGAATTGCCCGTTGTTCTCGATTTGTTGGCCTCCGAAGATTTCGGCCGGCGCGGTGCGGGCTGGGCGGCTCTGGTATCCGCGTTCCCGGAACTGGCGGCGGCGATCCCGGATTACCGCATCGACGATCCCGTTGAGACGTGTCGCAGCAAGACGCAATGTTTGAGGGAAAAGGCCGAACCGGGCACGACACCGGACCGCGGCACATAGCTTGTTCCTCGCACCGATCGCTTGGTACGCGGCCGGTGGCTGGAACGTTTGGCGAAGGAAACCGAAAACATGCCCACATCGCCCGCGGATTCAACGCCTCCCGACTGGGCTTTGGCACACGCACGCGCCGCGCTGAGGTTAGGCCTGAGCGTGCCCGAGGTCGAGCAACGGTTGGTCGCGAAAGGGCTGTCCCCGTCGACTGCGGCTGCGGCCGTAAACGTGGTCCTTGAGGATCGTGTGCAGGCGAGTTCCGCGTTCGCCGGTCCCAGCGAAAGAGCGGTGACGGCACACCGGGCCGCGGCGGCCGTGGCCGCGTGCCTGTGCTTGGGACTGGCCTATGCGTTCGGCGGCGGCCTGTCCGCTGCGAGGACGGTGCTGTGGCTGTTCGTGCCCGTGGCCTATATCTGGTGGGCCGAGACGCTGTCCAGCTCCCCACCGGCCGCCGTCCGCTGGACGGCGTGGGTCGTGGTCCTCCTGGTCGGCGCGTATCGCGTGGTACTGTTGACGCTTTAACGCCGAACCCGGCGCTGTACCGGACCGCTGCACATACGTGGTTGGTCGCCCGTGCCGCTCAGTGCGCGGCCGGTGAGCGTGAACGCTCGGCTGTGGAGGGCCCTCGTAACGTGTTCCTCTTGATGCGGCGTATCTCGGCATACACCTCGCCCGACGTACTGCTCGGCGTGTTCGTCTTGCACGCCGAGGCGGAAGCCGCGAAGGCTCACTACGTCCGTGCCCGTGAAGCCGACCCGGCGGCTGACCCGTGGAAGGATCAGGGGTACAAGCCGGACATGGTGGTCAGCCGTGATGTGGAGATCGAGCCGCTGCCCGGCGACTTTCCGACCGGCGCGGCGGTGTATGTGGTCAGCGATCACGCGGCCGGGTTCGGACAAGAGGTTCGCAAGCTCGACTCCATCCACGGCACTGCCGCGTCCGCCGCGGCACGGGTTGAGGAGCTGGACGCGGTTGAGGACGAAAAGTTCCCGTTCCCGCACTATGCCGTCGTGGACCCGGTAATCGTCGGGGAACTGCACTCGGATGCACCTGCGGAGCAACCCGTTCCGCGTTGGAAGCTGCAGTGGTGTGAGCGACCGCTACACGGGCCCGGTGGCACGCGGCGGTTTTTCGGTGCCGGGTAGTCAGCAGATCCCTGCCGGTGGATGATCGTGGGCGTTCAGGGATGACTGCTCTGAGGTGGTAGGGACGCGAGCCGTTCCGCAAGGCACACCGAACCCGGCGCTGTACCGGACCGCTGTTAAATACGCGGTTGGGTTGTCGTCTCGCGGGTCCCGCGGCCGGTGAGCGGTATCGTTCGGCCAGAAGAGGGCTACGGCGTGGAAGTGCGGCGCGTCCCGAACCAGGGCGGCGGTACCCTGCGAGAGTTCTACGCCGAGTGCAGCGCCATCCCGACCAACCGCTCGGCGGATATCGGACGGCGGATGCTGGCGCTCCTTGACGCTTTGGACGCGCCGGGAGTTCCACCGCTGTGGGGGATGACTTCCCACCTGGCGCTGCATCTGTTTACTACCCCGACCGGTGCCGGTGAGACGTGCTGCGTCCACGGTCACGGTCCGGGCTACGTGGTGGAGGCGTCGCGCAACGGTGACGCGAGCCACTCGTGGGTGGCAGCCGTGGGCGGCGCGGTGGCGTTAGTTCTGGCGGCTTTAACGCCATCCGGCGCGCAGCCCTCGGGGCGTCGCCCCGAGGCCGAACCGGGCGCGGCACCGGACCACCGCACATAGATCGTTTCTCGCACGGATCGCGGCGTGCACGGCCGGTGAACGGGATCGTTCGGCAAAGAGGCGAACCGATGCGGCTGTCGTGGCTCTTTCCTCTGTTGCTTGCGGCAGCCATGTCGCGGGTGCGCGGCCGGTGAGCTCATTCATTCGGCCAAGAGGCGCAGCGGCGCTGAGGTCGGACGAGGAGAAGGAGATCGACCGGACCATCCGGGAAGACGCGGATGGCGCGTTCCAAGTACTCTGGGAACTCCAGGTCTGGTCTACTCAGGCGAACAGTACCACGCCATCCAAGCGAGAATTGCGGCAATGGTTGTCTGTCACCGATGATGAGTTAGTGGGGTATCGTCTCTGGCGAGATCGGTAGCATCGAGCCGAACCGGGCGCTGCACCGGACCGCTGCACATCGGTTGTTGGTTGACCGCATCGCGGGGTGCGCGGTCGGTGAGCTTATTCGTTCGGCAAGAAGAGGGCAGAGCGTGGCCGAGGATCACGACTTGCATGAGGCGCTCGGACTGCTGAACCACAAGCTCTCCCCGAAACGCAGAGCCGGAGCGAAGCGGCTTCGGAAGTTCCGTCGGCCGGAAACCGGACCGGCACTGCTCGCCTCACTTCGGGCCGAAGTGCGCGACCCGCGGACCTGGGAGACACAGTACCAGATGATTATGGCGCTCGCGGAATCGGGTTATCAACCGGCACTGCCATATCTGGAGGAATTGTCCCGGCAGCGGTTCGACGCGACGATGGTTTACACCGCTTTGGGCGACGCCATCGTCCGGTTGGGCCGGCCCTCGGCCGAGGACGCTGGGCCGGTCCTGCACCTCATGGCGAGCGGGAACGCGGGACTCATTGATGGAGCGTTCCGCGCCGTAGCCATGCTGCGACTTCGACTCGAACAGACGGCGGTCGACCAGATCGTCACGTTCGCGTCGGCGCTGCCTGTGGCGGCCGGGTTGCGCTTCTGGGTGGCCGCGGCCGCTCCCGGTTGGCGCGGGCCTAATGTGGAGGCCTTCCTCAATGAGTGCGCCCGGGGACCGCGGGAGGATGTTCGGGAAGCCGCCGTGGCCGCCTTGCAGGGGAAATACCTGAAATGGTCTCCGCTCTGAGTGCCCCACCGAGCCGGGCGCTGCACCGGACCGCTGCACGTAGCTGGTTTGTGGCACCGAGCGCGGCGGGCGCGGCCGGTGAGCTCATTCGTTCGGCGAGGAAGGCGACATGACTGCGGACGAGTGGCGACACTACGAACGGTGTGTCGGCAGCGACAATTCCGAGGCGGCTTGGTTCGCGTGTTCGGCGGTCGATTACCTCCTCTTCCGAGCGGCAGACCTTCAGTACGAGCGGGGCCGCGGTGAGTTGAGTGAGCGAAAGCTCCGGCTCTTCGGGTGTGCGTGCTGTCGGCTTCTCTGGCCGTACATGCCGGAAGCCGCGAGCCGAACTGCGGTCGTTGCGGCGGAGGACTTTGCGGACGGCGCATTATCGGGTGACGAATTGGCGAATGTGTGGGAGGCCGCCGCGGAGTGCCGGCCCAAGGGACACGAACACGTACCGGCAGTTGGGGACCACGGCCGGGAGGAGTACATCAAAGGCGCGCCAACGCGGGCCGCCGAATCGATCGCGCGGGCGGACGACGGGTGGCCGTTTCGCACCCACATCGACGACATCATCCGCGCGACTCTGGAGGCGGCCGAGTATCAACCGTTCGGCTTCAGCACTGAGGGGACGGAAGCCAACCTGTGCGAGTTGTTCCGCGATATCTTCGGGAACCCGTTTCGTGCCGTCGTGGTACTTCCGGAGTGGCGCACCGATCCCGTCTTGGCGCTGTCGCGCCGGATGTACGGTTCGCGGGACTTCTCCGCGATGCCCGTCCTCGCAGACGCGCTACAAGACGCCGGGTGTGACAGCCCGGACGTCCTCGACCATTGCCGCGGTCCCGGCCCGCACGTGCGCGGTTGTTGGGTAGTGGACTTGATCCTCGGCAAGGAGTAGCATTGAGCCGAATCACGCGCGGCACCGGACCAAGCGGTACCTCAAGCGCGCAATGGCACGACGGATGAGGTGTCTGGCCAAGAGGCGGCCGGAGGCCGCACCCCGTAAACGGATCTACTGCGGCTGGGTGTGGTGACTCGGCACGGCGTTGGTTCTCCGCCGCTCGGCACTCCTCTGTGGCTCTACTGGTGCCGCAGCCGGGCCGGTGAGTGTTCTGGTCCGACGACTCCAGGTGCAATCCCCATGAAATGGCTCGGCGCTATCCTCTTGTACGCGGCCATCGCAGGGATGGTCGCTTTCTCCGACCTGAAGCCGGAATCCGACCAGGCGTGGATTCTGTGGATCATTCGGGCGATCTTCGGCGGACTCTTCTTCACGGGGCTGCTGCTATTCGGACGGGGTATGAAGCGAGAGATTCTCAACGAGATCCGACGAGGGTCGTCAGACCGCAGCGGCCCCTCCTAACCGAATGACGGCCCCGCCGAACCCGGCGCGGCACCGGACCGCTGTGAAATGCGTTGGTGCGGGAACTGGCGCGCCGACCCGGCCTTCTTCGACGGATTCGTTGCGTTCCTGATGACGCACCTGTGCGACGGGACGTTCGGCGCCGAAACCGAGGCACTGGCGCGAAGCATCTTGAACAGGCTTCGGGCCTATGGGAATTGCGACTACGACCGCGGCTCGCGGGACGAAGAGTTGGCGCTGGACCAGCAAGTCGGCGTGATCGATCAGTTGGCACTGGCATGGTGCCTGCGTCACCCGGACCCGATACCGAGGCCACAATCGAGCTGAAGCGTGCCGCATCGCCGCCGAATCCGGCGCGGCGATCGCTGCACGTGCGGGGTTTGTAGGCCGCGTCGCGGGGGGCGCGGCCGGTGAGCTTGTTCGTTCGGCGGCGGAGGGCGCCCCGTGTGGCGAAGGCTCAAGGTCGTCGGCATCGGCTGCGCGCTCGGGGCCGTGTTCGCCCTGTGGGTCGCCGGGCCGTTGATGCCGTCGGGCATGAGCGTCCGAAACCGGGCGTTCTGGTGGGCGGCCGTCATGGGCGGCCCGGTGCTGGGCACAGCTTGGGACATGGTGCCGTTCGTTCCGCCCATCGGTCTCGGCTGGCTGGGCCTGGTGCTGGCTCCGGCCCACCTCGTTCGCCCGCACTGGGCCACTGGGCTGCTGACGGCCGCCGGGTTGGTGTTGTGGTTCTTCGCGGGGTTCATCGCCGTCCTGGTCGCGGTATGGGGCGGCTAACGGGGGGCCGGGCCGCTCAAGACGCTGAACCCGCCGCACATAGGCTCTGTTGGGTGGTCGTATCGCGGCATGTGTGGCCGGTGAGCGGGATCGGTTCGGCGAGGGCATGTGCTCCCATGCGGTCGGACTGTTCCCCGGGCGTGCAGGTCGTGGGGCTCGCGCGGGTGGCGGTTGCCACCGGGCGCCGTAGCACCGAGCCCGACAAGCCGGACGTCTCAAAGGTCGGGAGCACGGTCCTCTCGGCCTGGCGCTCCGCGCGAGTGACGTGAAGACGCGCGGAACCTCTGAGTACCGAAGACGTGTTCCCACATTCCCTCGGGTGGCAGCGGCAACCGGGCCACCTACTAACAGACATCAGGATCGGAAATGCTCAGAGCGGCGACGGAGGCCGATTTCGGCTTCCTGCGAAGTTTTTCGAACGAGCCGGGCGACGCGCAACTCGGGGCTCAGATCCGAGACGGCCGCTTGCGCATTATTGAGCCGGCCGACGTCCCCGTCGGCTTCATCAAGTGTTACGTGCTGTGGGAGACCCTTCCCTTCATGGAGGTCATCACCCTACGCGAGGACTGGCGCGGCCGTGGCCTCGGCCGGGAAGCGGTTCGCCGGTGGGAGCGGGAGATGGCCGCCCACTCGTTCCCCCGTGTCGTAATCTCGACCGAAGCCGATGGGCCGGCACGTGAGTTTTGGCGCCGCATCGGTTACGAGGACTGCGGCTCGCTGAACCTGCCGGGCCGACCGATCGAGTTGTTTATGTTCCGCGACGTCTCGGTGACGGCTGCCGAACCCGATGCGGCACCGGACCCGGCCGCGTGACTCGTTTCCCGTTGCTCATCGGTTGTCCGAGCGCGTTACGGGTGTCGCGGCTGGACCGGTGAGCGGGATCGTTCGGCGAGGAGAGGGCCTTCGGCAGTGGAATCGCTAATCGATGTGCTGTCGCGCCTGCGGCGGG
>BFBZ01002290.1_pt1 | contig 10714 bp, 9 predicted proteins | sample 1888401 | NCBI WGS metagenome assembly BFBZ01 (sample SAMD00112614, study PRJDB3348) | symbiont metagenome | host: Chara braunii | reverse complement strand
GCCAAGGTCAATGTCGGCATGGTCGGCATCAACGTGCCGATCCCGGTGCCGATCGCCTACTACACCTTCGGCGGCTGGAAGAAGTCCGGCTTCGGCGATCTCAACCAGCACGGCCCGGATTCGATCCGCTTCTACACCAAGACCAAGACGGTTACCTCGCGCTGGCCGTCCGGCGTCAAGGAAGGCGCGGAATTCTCGATCCCGCTGATGAAGTGATGAGATGAACTGACAACAGTGGGAGCCCGCTAGGGCTCCCACTCCGTCATCGCGAGGAGCGAAGCGGCGAAGCAACCCAGGCTGCCTCCGCGGAAGGACTCTGGATTGCTTCACTTCGCTCGCAATGACGGAGTGTGAAGAGGCGCCACGGCCAACAAACAAGACCAGGAAACGCGGAGAACGGATGCAGTTCGCTCTCGACGAGGATCAGATCGCGGTGCGCGACATGGCGCGCGCCTTCGCGGCGGAGAAGATCGCGCCGCATGCGCTGCGCTGGGACGAGGAGAAGCATTTTCCCGTCGATGTGATGCGAGAGGCCGCAAGCCTCGGCATGGGCGGCATCTACATCCGCGACGATGTCGGCGGCTCGGGTCTCAGCCGGCTCGATGCGGCGCTGATCTTCGAGGCGCTGGCGACGGGCTGCCCCACGGTGTCGGCCTTCATCTCGATCCACAACATGGCCTCGTGGATGATCGACACCTTCGGTACCGAGGCCCAGCGCCAGGCTTACCTGCCGAAGCTCTGCGCCATGGACCTGATCGCGAGCTATTGCCTCACCGAGCCGGGCGCGGGCTCCGATGCGGCGGCGCTGCGCACGCGCGCGGTGCGCGACGGTGACGACTACGTGCTCAACGGCCAGAAGCAGTTCATCTCCGGCGCGGGCGCCACGGATATCCTCGTTGCGATGGTGCGCACGGGAGCCGACGGTCCCGGCGGCATCTCGACCCTGGTGATCGATGCCAATACCCCCGGCGTGTCGTTCGGCGCCAATGAGCGCAAGATGGGCTGGAACGCGCAGCCGACCCGGGCCGTGATCTTCGAGAATGCGCGCGTGCCGGTGGCCAACCGGCTCGGCGAGGAGGGCATCGGCTTCAAGATCGCCATGGCCGGGCTCGACGGCGGCCGCCTCAACATTGCCGCGTGCTCGCTCGGCGGCGCGCAGGCGGCGCTCGACAAGACGCTGGCCTATACGAAAGAGCGCAAGGCGTTCGGCAAGCGGCTCGACGAATTCCAGGCGCTGCAGTTTCGCATCGCCGACATGGCGATCGAGCTGGAGGCGGCGCGCACCTTCGTCTGGCGCGCGGCGGCTGCGCTCGACCGCAAGGATGCTGACGCGACCATGTTGTGCGCTATGGCCAAGCGCTTCGGGACCGATGTCGGCTTCGAGGTCGCCAATCAGGCGCTGCAGCTGCATGGCGGCTACGGCTATTTGAGCGAATACGGCATCGAGAAGATCGTGCGTGACCTGCGCGTGCACCAGATCCTCGAAGGCACCAACGAGATCATGCGCCTCATCGTGTCGCGCAAGCTGATCGAGGCGGCGCGATGAGCGAGGCTATCGAGGGCGACCTGATCGTCCGCCGCGAAGGCTCGGCCGGCATCATCCGGCTGAACCGGCCGAAGGCGATCAACGCGATGACGCTGGAGATGTCGATGGGCATCGACGCCGCGCTGGATCGGTTCGAGGGCGATCCGGCCGTCGCAATTGTCGTGCTCGAAGGCGCGGGCGAGCGTGGACTTTGCGCGGGTGGCGACATCCGCGGGCTCTATGAGAGCTCGAAGACGAATGGCGATCTCGGCAAGGTGTTCTGGCGCCAGGAATACATCATGAACGCGCGCATCGCGGCGTTTCCAAAACCCTATGTCGCCTATATGGACGGGCTGGTGATGGGCGGCGGCGTCGGGCTGTCGGCGCATGGCCGCCACCGCATCGTGACCGAGAAGACCAAGCTCGCAATGCCCGAAGTCGGTCTCGGCTTCTTTCCCGACGTCGGCGGCACCTGGCTCTTGTCGCGCGCGCCCGGCGAACTCGGCGCTTATTTCGGCCTGACCGGGCAGACCATGAACGGGCCCGACGCGATCCATGCGCGCTTTGCCGATGCTGTGGTGCCGACCGAGAAATGGCCGGCGCTGCGCGATGTCCTGACCAAAGTCAGGCCGGGGACGCTGTCGATCGAGATCGACCGGCTGATCGCAGGCTTCGCGACGTCGGAGACGTCCGGCCCGGTGGCGGCGCAGCAGGCCAAGATCGACGCCTGGTTTGCCCATGACAGCATGCACGACATCTTTGCCGCGCTGAAAGCGGACGGCTCGGAGCTCGCGTTGGCGACGCTGAAGACGCTGCAGGAGAAGTCGCCGCGCGGCATGGTCGTGACGCTCGAGCTGCTGCGACTGGCACGCGGTGCGGCGTCCCTGGAGGAATGCCTGGTGCGCGAGTATCGTGCGGCGCTCGAAGTGTTCCGCAGCGATGATTTCCGCGAGGGCGTGCGTGCGGCGATCATCGACAAGGACCGCAATCCCAGATGGACGCCGCCTGATGTCGATCAGGTGACACCGGACATGCTGGCGCCATATCTTGCCGAGATTGGCGCCGACGAGCTGACCTTTCCGCAGAGCAGATAACAATCAGGTCGAGGGGAGAGAACGAACCATGGCAACGATCGCATTCATCGGCCTCGGCAACATGGGTGGACCAATGGCCGCCAACCTGGTCAAGGCCGGCCACAAGGTGGTCGCGTTCGATCTGGTCGAGGCCTCGCGCGCCCAGGCCAAGGCCGATGGCGCCGAAATCGCCGACAGCGCCATCGCCGCGGCCAAAAGCGCCGATGCCGTCGTCACCATGCTGCCGGCCGGCAGGCATGTGCAGGCAGTCTGGAACGAGGTCGTGCCGGCGATGTTGAAGGGCGCGCTGATCATCGATTCCTCGACCATCGACGTCGAGAGCGCGCGCGCCGCGCATGCGCTGGCCGCGAAGCACGGCATCGCCGCCGTGGACGCGCCGGTGTCCGGTGGCACCGGCGGCGCCAAGGCCGCAACGCTCACCTTCATGTGCGGCGGCGAGGAGAGCGCGTTCGCTGCGGCCAAGCCGATCCTTGAGAAGATGGGCAAGAAGATCGTCCATTGCGGCGGCGCCGGCGCGGGGCAGGCGGCCAAGATCTGCAACAACATGATCCTCGGCATTTCGATGATCGCGGTCAGCGAGGCGTTTGCGCTGGGTGAAAAGCTCGGCCTGTCGCATCAGGCGCTGTTCGACGTCGCCTCGACCTCGTCGGGGCAGTGCTGGTCACTGACATCCTATTGCCCGGTGCCAGGCCCGGTGCCGGCCTCGCCGGCCAACAACGACTACAAGCCCGGCTTTGCGACCGCGCTGATGCTGAAGGACCTCACGCTGTCGCAGGACGCCGCCAAGGCCGCCGGCGCGGCGACCCCGCTTGGCCAGCACGCGCAGGAGATCTACAAGGCGTTCGAGGCCGGCGGCCATGGCGGCGTCGATTTTTCCGGGATCATTCAGCACGTTCGCAAGCTCGCCGGGACCACCTGATGACGACATTCAAGGACGCACGCGCGTTTCTGCTGGCGCATCGTACCGACTACGATGCGGCCGTGAAGGGTTTCCGCTGGCCCGATGCCGTCCCGTTCAACTGGGCGCTCGACTGGTTCGATGCCGAACTCGCGTCCGATCCGGAGAGCCGCGACCGCACCGCGCTTTGGATCTTCGACGCCGCGCAGGACCGCCAGACCAAGCTGTCGTTTGCGGCGTTGTCGCGCCGCTCCAACCAGGTCGCGAATTTCCTGCGCGCGCAGGGCTTGAAGCGCGGCGACCATCTGCTGCTGCTGCTCGGCAACGTCGTGCCGCTGTGGGAGACGATGTTGGCGGCGATGAAGCTCGGCGTCGTCGTGATCCCCGCGACGACGCTGCTGACCACCGACGAGTTGCGCGATCGTCTGGAGCGCGGCCGCGCAAAGGCCGTGGTCGCGGCGCAGGATCAGGTTGCGAAGTTCGCCGATCTGGGCGTCGATGATCTCGTCCGCATCGTCGTCGGCGCGCCGGCGGCACCTGCCGGCTGGCTGCCGTTCGAGCAGGCGGCCGACGCGGCCGAGGCGTTCACGCCGGATGGGCCGACGCAGCCGGATGATCCGATGCTGCTGTATTTCACCTCCGGCACCACGGCCAAGCCGAAGCTGGTGCGGCACAGCCATCGCAGTTATCCGGTCGGCCATCTCTCGACCATGTACTGGCTCGGCCTGCAGCCGGGCGACGTGCACCTCAACATCTCCTCGCCGGGCTGGGCCAAGCATGCCTGGAGCTGCTTCTTCTCGCCCTGGAATGCCGGCGCCACGGTATTCGTGGTCAATCAGCCGCGCTTCGACGCCAAGGGGCTGCTCGCGATCATCAAGCGCTGCGGCGTCACGACGCTGTGCGCGCCGCCCACGGTGTGGCGGCTGTTCATCCAGGAGCATCTCGCCGACTTCCAGGTCTCGCTGCGCGAGGCCTGCGGCGCCGGCGAGCCCCTCAATCCGGAGGTGATCGATCAGGTGCGGGCCGCCTGGGGGCTGACGATTCGCGACGGCTATGGCCAGACCGAAACCGCGGCGATCGTTGGCAACTCGCCGGGCCAGAAACTGAAGATCGGCTCGATGGGGCGGCCGCTGCCAGGCTATCGCGTCGAGGTCGCCGACATCGACGGCAATCTCGCCGGCGAAGGCGAGATCACGCTGGCGCTCACCGGCGAGCGTCCGGCCGGTCTGATGCAGGGCTATCAGGGCGACGACGGTAAGCTGTCCGGCGCCGATGGCATGCGCTACCGCACCGGCGACGTCGTGTTCCAGGACGATGACGGCTATCTCACCTTCGTCGGCCGCTCCGACGACGTATTCAAATCGTCCGACTACCGCATCTCGCCGTTCGAACTGGAAAGCGTGCTGCTGGAGCATGAGGCCGTCGCCGAGGCTGCCGTTGTGCCGTCTCCGGATCCCATCCGTCTTGCGATACCGAAAGCCTATGTGTTGTTGACGGCGGGCGCGGAGCGCTCGCGCGCCACGGCGCTGTCGATCTTCACCCATTTGCAGGCGCGCCTGGCGCCATTCAAGCGCATCCGCCGGCTGGAGCTCGTGAGCGAGCTGCCGAAGACGATCTCCGGAAAAATCCGCAGGGTGCAGCTGCGCCGGCTTGAGCACGAGGACAACCGCACGGACCATCTGCGCGGCACGGAATTCAAGGAAGAGGATTTCCCGGAGTTGAAAACGAGGCCATCCGGGCACGAGGTGTAGGAACGCATGAACAAGATCTGGAAGAAGCCGCCGATTTCGCTTGCAGCCTATCAGGCCATGGTCGGCCGGGAGATCGGCGTGTCGTCATGGCACGTGCTCGATCAGAAGCGCATCGACACCTATGCCGACGTGATCGAGGATCATCAGTTCATTCACGTCGACCCCGAGCAGGCCAAGGCGACGCCGTTCGGCACCACGATCGCGCACGGCTTCCTGACCATGTCGCTGCTGTCGGTCATGTCCTATGAGGTCATGCCGGCGATCGAGGGTACGGCGATGGGCGTGAACTACGGCTTCGACAAGCTGCGCTTCATCTCGCCGGTGAGATCGGGAAAACGCGTGCGCGGCCGCTTCGTCCTTGCCGAAGCCACTCTGCGCAAGCCGAAGGAGCTGCAGTCGCGCACCAACGTCACGGTCGAGATCGAGGGCGAGGACAAGCCCGCGCTGGTCGCCGACTGGATCGGACTCATCTATCTGAGCTAACTCACCTCGTCACAACCCACCCTTCGTCATCGTCGGGCTTGACCCGGCGATCCATCAAGTCCGAGAGTCTTTCGAAGTGGATGGATGCCCGGGTCGAGCCCGGGCATGACGAGCGACAAATAGGAACGACACATGGCAATCAGATTCGACGGACGCGTCGCCATCGTCACCGGCGCAGGCAATGGTTTGGGGCGCGCGCATGCGCTGGGGCTGGCGAGCCGCGGCGCCAAGGTCGTGGTCAATGATTTCGGCGGCGCGCGCGACGGCACCGGCGGCTCGATGACCGCGGCGGAGACGGTGGTCGAGGAGATCCGCAAAGCCGGCGGCACCGCGATCGCCGACGGTGCCGACGTCTCGAATTTCGAGCAGGTCACCGCGATGGTCGAGCGCGCCACCAAGGAGTGGGGCAGCGTCGACATCATGTGCGCCAATGCCGGCATCCTCAGAGACAAGTCGTTCGCCAAGATGGAGGTGGCGGATTTCGCCAAGGTGCTCGACGTGCATCTGGTCGGCAGCTTCTACTGCTGCAAGGCGGTGTGGAACGGCATGCGCGAGCGCAACTACGGCCGCATCGTGCTGACGACGTCGTCGTCCGGCCTGTTCGGTAATTTCGGCCAGGCCAACTACGGCGCGGCCAAGACCGGCATGGTTGGCCTGATGAACGTACTGGCGGAGGAGGGCCGCAAGACCAACATCCGCGTCAACATCATCTCGCCGACGGCTGCGACCCGCATGACCGAGGAGCTGCTGCCGCCGCAGGCGCTGCAGCTGATGAAGCCGGAATCGATCACGCCAGCGGTGGAGTATCTGCTGAGTGAAGACGCGCCGACCCGCACCATCATGGGCGCCGGCGCCGGCTCCTTCGCGGTGATCAAGATCCTGGAGAGCGAGGGCATCAACCTGCCGCCGGAGGAGTGGACGCCGGACGCGATCGCCGCGCATTTTGCCGAGATCAGCGACATGTCGAAGGCGCGGGCGCTGCAGGGTGCGTTCGAGCAGACCCAGAAATACGTCGGTCAGGCCGCAGCGCGGCTGGGGATCAAGCTGTAAGGCACCATACTCATCGCACCCTCCGCCGTCATGGCCGGGTCAAGCCCGGGCATGACGACCTGTTGTGTGGTGACGCCATGGCCCTAAACTCCAGTCATGACCTTATCCAAGCAAGTTGCCGTCATCGGAGCCGGGCCGGCCGGGCTGATGGCGGCCGAGGTGTTGGCTGAGGGCGGTGCCGCCGTCACCGTCTACGATGCGATGCCGTCGGTCGCGCGCAAGTTTCTGATGGCAGGGCGCGGCGGCCTCAATCTCACGCATAGCGAAGAGCTGCCTGCCTTCCTGTCGCGCTATCGCGATGCGGCGGCCTGGCTTGAGCCGGCCATCCGCGCGTTCCCGCCGCAGCGGCTACGCGACTGGTGCGAGGCGCTGGGCGAGCCGACCTTCGTCGGCTCGTCGGGCCGGGTGTTTCCGACTGCGATGAAGGCGTCGCCGCTGCTGCGGGCGTGGCTGCGCCGGCTCGTGACGCAAGGCGTGCGCTTCGAGCTGAGGCATCGCTGGACCGGCTGGGACGGCAAGGGGAAGCTGACGTTCGAGACACCGGCAGGACCGCGCGTCGTCGCCGCTGACGCGACAATGCTCGCACTCGGCGGCGCCAGCTGGCCGCGGCTCGGGTCCGACGGCGGCTGGGTGCCGATCCTGGCGGCGAAAGGCGTCGCGATCGCGCCGCTGCGGCCGGCCAATTGCGGCTTCACCGTCGCCTGGTCGGACATCTTCCGCGATCGCTTCGAGGGCCACCCGCTCAAGGGCATCGCGCTGTCGTTTGCTGATCGCAGCGTCCGCGGCGAGGCTATCGTCACGCGCGACGGCATTGAAGGCGGCGCGGTCTATGCGCTGTCCGCCGAGTTGCGCGAGGCAATCGCTCTGGAAGGCGCGGCCATTCTTGACGTCGCGCTGCGACCCGATCTTGCGACCGCCGATTTGGTCAAGCGGCTGTCAGCGCCCCGCGGCAAGCAGTCGTTCTCGAATGTCCTGCGCAAGGCGCTGCAACTGTCCCCCGTCGCGATCGGCCTGCTGCAGGAGGCGGCAAAAGCGCAAGGCCTGTCGCTGTCATCGCTGTTGCCGGACCGTCTCGCTGCACTGATCAACGCCGTGCAGATCAAGCTGAGGGGCACCGCCGGACTGGCGCGCGCGATCTCCAGCGCCGGCGGCATCGCGCGTGACGAACTCGACGCCGACTTCATGCTCAAACGCCTGCCCGGCGTGTTCGCCGCCGGCGAGATGCTCGACTGGGAAGCCCCGACCGGCGGCTACCTGCTGCAGGCGTCGTTTGCGACCGGGGTCGCCGCGGGGAAGGGCGTGTTGAAGTGGCGTGCGGGGGGAATGGCAGGCAATGTCTGACCAGCTTCCCGAGCCCTGGTCTTGGATGACGGACGATCAGCTCCGCGCCGCGTTCGAAGAAGAACTTGCGCGCGAAGTAGGTCCCAATCATGCACTGGCTAATCGGTCCCTCAGGATCGTCGCCCGACGCGAGGACTGCGACGACGTTCTTGTAGCGTTCGGGGGAGGCTGCGTGGCTCAAGTCCATTTGACGTGGACACGGCGCCGCGAGCTTGATCCTCGCTGGCCCGAGGCCGTCATCTACGATTCCATGGAAGATTGGCGGAACAGTTGCAGTGAATAGCCGAGCGGGCGGCCACAAACACCGTCGTCATTCCGGGGCGCCCGGAGGGCGAGCCCGGAATCCATAACCACGATCGGGCGTATGGATTCCGGGCTCAGCCGCTAGCGCGGCTGCCCCGGAATGACGCTGCGAGAGAGTTTCGCCCTACCGCAGCTTGCCGCGGGCGGCGACCGGCAGCGTGCCCAGGATCTCCTCGCCGCGGACCATGACGACCTCGTCCATCATGTTGACGACGACGCAGACGTGGTTGGGGATGATGCGCACGACGTCGCCGACATTGGGACGGGTATTGCTGCGCGACAGGTCGAGGAAGCCGTGCTCCTCGGCGAAGCGCGCGATCTTCGCTTCCGGGTGCTCCAGGATCAGTCCGTGGCCGTCGAGGCCGCCGGTATCCGTCGTCAGCGTCTTAGAGCCGGCGTCGAGGATACCGCGCTCCGGTGCGGCGCGGCTGACGACGGTCGAATAGATGTGCAGCGCGCAGTCGTCCCAGGTCGCGACACCGGCGGCGACCTGCATGCGGTCGTTGTAGATGTAGGTGCCGGGCCGATGCTCGGTGGCGCCCTTGAGCTTGCCGAGATTCTTCAGGTTGGGCGAGCCGCCGGTCGAGACGATGGCCGCGTCCAGCCCGTCGGCGCGGACGCCGGCCAGCGCCTCGTCATAGAACCGCTGCGCCTCGTCCCAGCCGGTCTCGGTCGGATACAGCATGAAGCCGGCGAAGCGCAGGCCGTCTGACGCTGCGATCTGGCGCGCGAGCTGGATCGCTTCCGTCGGCGTCTCGACGCCGGCGCGCTTGCGCCCAGTGTCGCATTCGACCACGACCGAGAGCGTGCGGCCGGATTGTTTTGCCGCCTGCGGCAGGCCGGCGATCACGGTCGCGTTGTCGGCGGCGACCGTCATGTCGGCCTTGGCTTGCAGCGCGGCGAGGCGTGCCATCTTCTCCTCGCCGATCAGGTTGTAGCTGATCAGGATATTGTCGATGCCGGCACCCGCCATGATCTCAGCCTCGCCGATCTTCTGGCAGGTGATGCCTTGCGCGCCCGCCTCGATCTGCAGCTTCGCGAGCACCGGGCTCTTGTGCGTCTTGATGTGCGGCCGGTTGGCGACGCCCGCGGCCTCGCACTGGGCCTGAATGCGCGCGATGTTGCGCTCGACCCTGTCCATGTCGATGACGGCACAGGGCGTGCCATACTCCCGGGCGATCCTGGCGGCGAGCGGGGTGGTCATGTCATTTACTCCATGTTGCCGTCATTGCGAGGAGCTAAGCGACGAAGCAGTCCAGAGTCCGGCTGCAGCCCCGGATTGTTTCACGTCGCTCGCAATGACGAAGTGATTTCGATGAACGTTACGCGCCCTCGATCTCCTCGCGCAGCACTTCGAGCTCGAGCCAGCGGTCCTCGGCGGCGGTGAGCTCGGCTTGCGCAGTGGCGATCGCGAGGGAGGCGGCGTCGAATTTCTTGCGGTCTTTCGCATACAGCGCGGGGTCGGCGAGCACGGCCTGCTGCTTGGCGATCTCGGCTTGCAGCTTGGCGATCGTCTTCGGCAAGGTCTCCAGCGCGTGCTTCTCGTTGAAGGAGAGCTTGCGCTTCGGCGCGCTCGCAGGCGCCGTGGCCGCGTGCTTGGTTTCCTTCTTCTCCTCAGCCGCCTTGGCATGCTGGCGCTTCAGGTCGGCGCCGCGTTGCGCCAGCATGTCGCTGTAGCCGCCGGCGTATTCCTGCCATTTGCCGTTGCCCTCGGGGACGATCACCGAGGTGACCACGCGATCGAGGAAGTCGCGGTCGTGGCTGATCAGGATCACCGTGCCCTCGTAGTCGCCGAGCATGTCCTCGAGCACATCGAGTGTCTCCAGGTCGAGATCGTTGGTCGGCTCGTCCAGCACCAGCAGGTTCGATGGCTTGGCCAGCGCGCGCGCCAGCATCAGCCGGCCGCGCTCGCCGCCGGAGAGCACTTCGAGCGGCGTGCGCATCTGCTCGCGCGAGAACAGGAAGTCCTCCATGTAGCCGACGACGTGCTTCGGCTTGCCGGCCACCATGACGTGATCGCCGCGGCCGCCGGTCAGCGCTTCGGCGAGCGTCGTCCGGGGATCGAGGCTCTCGCGGTGCTGGTCGAGCGTCGCCGTCTCCAGATTGACGCCGAGCCGGATGCTGCCGCTGTCCCTGTCTCTTATACACATCTAGATGTGTATAAGAGACAGGTCCGGGGTCGTCGAGCAGCTTCTGCTGCTTCGCGATCTCCCCTTGCAGCTTGGCGATCGTCTTCGGCAAGGTCTCCAGCGCGTGCTTCTCGTTGAAG
>BFBZ01000029.1_pt14 | contig 10715 bp, 10 predicted proteins | sample 1888401 | NCBI WGS metagenome assembly BFBZ01 (sample SAMD00112614, study PRJDB3348) | symbiont metagenome | host: Chara braunii | reverse complement strand
ACCGGGATCTCATAGACTTCGGCGAGGCTCATCGCGGGCTCCAGATCACGGCTTCACGTCGTGGCGCAAAACGCGCGCCGCGACGATCATACCCGACCGAGGATCGGAGCCAAGGGCGGCTTTTCAAAGACGTTTTGGGGGCGTCACAAACGTTCCCGGCGACACTCAGGTGTGCCGGATCACCTTGTCCGCGCACGTCAGGAAACTCCGCACCAATGGATTGAGAGAATCCCGGCGCCAGCACACCGCGACGTCGAGCGCATCGTCGGCATCCAGGAAAGGTCTGAAGACGACACCGGTTGGGCATCCGAGTTCGGCGCAAGCGGGCAGGATCGCCAAGCCTTCCCCGGCCAGAACCAGACTGAGCGCCGAGTGGACCGTTTCGACCCGGTTCGCGATGGGCATGCTGACCTGATGCCGCCTCAAGAGCGACGTCACCACCGAGGTGGCGGGATCTTCTGCAGGGCCGGGCAGGCTGATCAGCGAGCGCCCCTGCAGCCTTCGCACCGGTACGGCCGCGGAGCGCGCCAGGGGAGAACCGGCCGGCATAGCCAGCATCAGTCGCTGCGTTCCGATGGTCGTCGCCTCGATCTCGCTGTGGCGGATGGCCGGCATGCACAACGCCACGGTCACGCTGTGGTCCAACAGCCGGGCCTCGCGTGTCGACGCGCTCAGTTCGATGAACTCGAGATCGACCTTGGGAAGGGATCGGCGGAGTTCCGGAACGAGTTTCGGCAGCACGGCATGGGCCAGCGCGAACATGTATCCCACCGAGAGCCGTCCCCGGCGTCCCGCCGCGACCGCGCGCGCCGCTTCATAGCCTTCCGCGGCCAGGGCCAGCGCTTCGCGCGCACGCGACAGCAGCGCGCGGCCGGCTGCCGTCAGCTCCATGCCCCGGGTGCCGCGACGGAACAGGGGCGTGCCGATATCAGCTTCAAGCTTGCGGATCTGAACCGACAATGGCGGCTGCGCCATGCGCAGGCGTTCGGCCGCCCGGCCGACGCTGCGCTCTTCCGCGACGGCAACGAAATAGCGCAGACGACGGAGGTCCATTCTGGTATACCGAAATCGTATGGGTTGGCTATCCAATGGTATTGGACCTCAAGTCCGGGCGAATGTCATCCTCGGTGAATCCGATCCGGGGAACGCCAGGCGATGAGTGATGATCTCTGCTTTCAGTCCGCAGTCGAACTGCGCGCGCGGATTGTCCGCAAGCAGCTTTCGCCCGTCGAGATAACCCGCGCCGTCCTCGACCGCGCCGAGCGGCTGCAGCCCGATTTGAACTGCTTCATCACGCTTTGCCGCGACGAGGCCATGGCTGCGGCGAGGGCCGCGGAGCGGGAGGTCATGGCCGGCGGGCCGCTGGGCCTGCTTCACGGCATCCCGTTCACGGTGAAGGATCTGGTCAACACCCGGGGCGTGCGAACGACCTTCGGGGCTGTTCCCTACAAGGACAACGTTCCCGACTATGACGCCGTGGCGGTTGCCCGGCTGCGCGCGCAGGGCGCCATCCTGATCGGCAAGACCACGACACCGGAGTTCGGCACCAAGTGCCTGACGGATTCCCCGCTGTTCGGCCGCACGCGCAATGCCTGGAGCGCTGCGCGGTCGAGCGGAGGATCGAGCGGAGGCGCGGCCGTTGCGGTTGCCTGCGGCCTCGCGCCCCTTGCGATCGCGACGGATGGCGGCGGCTCGACCCGGATTCCGGCAGCCTGCAACGGTGTTGTCGGGCTGAAGCAAAGCAATGGCGTCATTCCTCACAGCCAGGTGCAGGACGCGTTTGGCAATCAGACCTATGTCACGCCAACCACACGCACCGTCGCCGACACCGCGCTGATGATGCAGGCCATGGCGGGGGAGGATGCATCCGATCCCTGGTCGATCGGCGTGCCCGTGCCCGACTACCTCGGTGCGTCGGCGCTGCGCGGCGATCTGCGCGGGCGGAAGATCTTGTTCTGCCTCTCGCCTCCCGGGCGGCCGGTTACGGCTGATGTCGCCGATGTTTTCAAGACCAGCCTCGACACGCTTGCCGCCCTCGGCGCGGAGCTCGAGGAGTTTTCCGGCGAAGGGTTCGACATCGAGCCGATCTGGCGCGCCGTCAATCACACCGCCTGGCGAACGCGCTTCGAGAAGCTTGCGACCGATCACAAGAACGATCTCAGCGAGACATTCCTCAAGCAGCTCGCGCTCGCCGCCCAGGTGAGCGGTGTCGATTTTCAACAGGCGATGTTCGACCGCACCGCATTGTTCCGCAGCATCCAGTCGCTGCTTGCCGGTGCCGACTGGCTGGCGATGCCGACCTTGACCCGAACGGCACTCCCGATCGATCAGGACCTGTTCGGCAGCATCGATATCGATGGACGAGCGTTCGACAGCGTCCGGCCGCACTGGTTTCCCTGGACCATGCTGTTCAACATGACCGGGCATCCCGCCATCAGCATGCCGTCCGGCTTTGGTCGCGACGGCCTGCCGATCGGCCTGCACCTGGTCGGCCGCTTCCGCGCTGACGCGGACCTGCTGCGTGTCGCGGCGCTGTTCGAGGCGTCGAGTGGCCTGCTCGGGCGCTGGCCGGCTTGACTGCCATGAACAGGGCGATGCAGCGAGGGGCTTGCTTTCGGCGGCGAACATGTCGGATCGTGCCGCCGGGAGAATCCGAGAGCGCATGAGTGTATTCGTCCTGCGACGACTTCTGACCTTGCTGGCGACGCTTGTCGGAGCCTCGCTGATCATCTTCCTGGTACTGGATGCGTTGCCCGGCAATGCGGCCCAGGCGCTGATGGGCGCCGATGCATCGCCCGACGCGGTGCAGGCTCTCACTATCAAGCTCGGGCTGGACCAGCCGTTGCTCACCCGCTACGTGCACTGGATCGGGGGAATGATGGTCGGCGATCTCGGCAACAGCTATACCTATGGCACGTCCGTGGCGGGATTGATCGCGGAGCGACTGGTGTTGACCGTCCCGCTCGCCATCATGTCCATGCTGATCACCGTGGTGCTGGCGCTTGCGGCGGGCATTTACACGGCTGCCAATCATAACAAGTTCGCAGACGTCGGCGTCATGTCGCTGACCCAGGTCGGAATTGCGCTGCCGAATTTCTGGTTCGCGATCCTGCTGATCCTGCTGTTTTCGGTGAAGCTGCAATGGCTTTCCGCCGGAGGATTCCCCGGCTGGGACGATGGCCTCTGGGCCGGGGTCCGATCCCTGTTGTTGCCGGCGATTTCGCTGGCCGTGGTGCAGGCCGCGATCCTCGCACGGGTCACGCGTTCGGCCGTGCTCGAGGTGTTGCGCGAGGATTTCGTACGCACCGCGCGCGCCAAGGGGCTGAGCAAGCGCGATGTGCTGTGGCGGCATGTGCTGCGCAACGCGATGATCCCCGTCATGACGGTGATGGGCCTGCAGTTCGCCAACCTGCTGGCTGGAACGATCGTGATCGAGAACGTGTTCTATCTGCCGGGGCTTGGCCGGCTGATCTTCCAGTCGATCGCCAATCGCGACCTGATCGTGGTCCGCAACTGCGTGATGCTGCTGGCGGCGATGGTCGTCATCGTCAACTTCGTGGTCGATGTGCTCTATGCGGTGATCGATCCGCGCATCAAGGTGCATCAGCTGTGAGCGCCCCGCCGAGCATCTCGGTCGATGGGCCGACAGTTGTCGGGCGTGGGCGGCCTGCGACCGGATTCTGGTGGCGTGCGCTGCGTCATCGCAGCTTCGTGGTGGGCGGCACGCTCAGCCTCTTGGTGTGCTGTGCCGCGCTGCTGTCGCTGGTCTGGACCCCGTGGTCGGCCTACGACATCGACATCGCGGCCAAGCTGCGGCCGCCGTCCGCCGCGCACTGGCTCGGGACCGATGCGTTCGGCCGCGACATCGTCTCGCTGATCCTGGTCGGCGCGCGGGCCACCATCATGGTCGGCGTCATCGCGGTCGGGATCGGCCTGACGTTCGGCGTCTGTCTCGGGCTCGTCGCGGCTGCGCGCAAGGGCTGGACCGAAGAACTCATCATGCGGATGAGCGACTTCACCTTCGCCTTTCCGGCCGTGCTCTCGGCGATCATGATCAGCGCGGTCTGGGGTCCGGGCATGATGCTGTCTCTTATACACATCTAGATGTGTATAAGAGACAGGATCATGCGTATGGCCGACTTTAGCCACGCCTTCCCGGCCGTGCTCTCGGCGATCATGCTGGCGGCCGTGGTCGGCCCGGGCATGGTAACCTCGATCATCGCCATCGGCATCTTCCAGATTCCGACCTTCATCCGGGTGACCCGTGGATCGGCCAATGCGGTCTGGGCGCGGGAGTTCGTGCTGGCCGCGCGCGCTGCGGGCAAGGGCGGCTTCCGCATCACCATCGAGCACGTGCTGCCGAACATCCTGTCGGTGCTGGTGGTGCAGGCAACGATCCAGTTCGCGCTGGCGATTCTGGCGGAGGCCGCGTTGTCCTATCTCGGATTGGGCACCCAGCCGCCGCAGCCGTCGTGGGGACGCATGCTGAACGACGCCCAGACGTTGTTGTTTCAGTCGCCGATGCTTGCCGTCTATCCGGGCGCTGCGATCGCCGTCGCCGTGCTCGGCCTCAATCTCCTCGGTGACGGGCTGCGCGATCTGCTCGATCCCCGGCTGGTGCGGGAGCGTTGAGCATGAGCGGTTCCGCGGACGCACCCCTGATTGAAGTGAAGGACCTCGGCGTCAGGCTCAACACCAGCCGCGGGCCCGCGCAGGCCGTTCGCGACGTGAGTTTCTCGCTCAGGCGTGGCGAGACGCTGGGATTGGTCGGCGAATCCGGATGCGGCAAATCCGTCACCGCGCTGGCAGTGATGGGCCTGCTGCCGGATAGCGCCATGGTCAGCGGCAGCATTCGGTTCGACGGGCGCGAGCTGGTGGGGCTGTCGGATGCGAATTACTGCAGGCTGCGCGGCAACCGAATCAGCATGATTTTCCAGGAACCGATGACCGCGCTCAATCCGATGCACACCATCGGACGGCAGGTCGCAGAACCCTTGCAGCGCCATACGAATTGTTCGGCGGCGGAGGCGCGGCGGCAAGCCATCGCGTTGCTCGATCGTGTCGGTCTGCCGGATGCGGCGCGCCGCGTCGATGCCTATCCGCACCAGTTCTCCGGTGGCCAGCGCCAGCGTATCACCATCGCCATGGCGCTGGCCTGCCAGCCCGATGTGCTGATCGCAGACGAACCGACCACCGCGCTCGATGTGACGATCCAGGGGCAGATCCTCGACCTGATCGCCGACCTTGTCGCGGAGCGCGGCATGTCGATGATCCTGATTTCGCACGATCTCGGCGTCATCGCCGAGAACGTCGCGCGCATGATGGTGATGTATGGCGGCACGGTCGTCGAGAGCGGGGCGACTGACGCCGTGTTCTCCTGCATGGGGCATCCCTATACGCAGGGGCTGTTTCGGGCCCGCCCGCGACTCGGTGCGCGGAAGGGGACGCGGCTGCAGACAATCGCCGGCACAGTCCCGGAGCTTGCCGATCTGCCGGCCGGCTGCGCCTTCGCCGATCGTTGTGCGATTGTCGAGAGCCGCTGTCGCGCCGCGCTTCCGGTGATGGTAGGCGTCGGGACCGGGCATGGCGTGCGCTGCCTGCGGACGGACGTGTCGATGGCCGATGCGGCCGGGGTGGTCGGCGCATGACCACGCTGGATCAACCGTCATCCGGGACCGAGACGCCGCTGCTCGATGTGAAGGACTTGGTGCAGCGCTATACGCTGCCGCGCGAAAGCGTGTTCAAGCCCGCAGGGCAGGTGCTCGCGCTCAATGGTGTCTCGGCGCGGGTCATGGCGGGCCGCAGTGTCGGCATTGTCGGCGAGTCCGGTTCCGGCAAATCGACCTTTGCGCGGCTGGTGATGGCGCTGGAACGGCCAACGTCCGGCTCGGTGTCGCTGATGGGCCGCGACCTGCACCGCATGCCGGCCGACGAGCTTCGCCGCGCCCGGCGCGATTTCCAGATGGTGTTTCAGGATCCTTACGGATCGCTGGACCCGCGGCAGACGGTTGCGCGCATCGTTGCCGAACCCGTGACCGCGCTGGAGCGACTGGATCGTGCGGCGCTGCGCGAGCGGATTGCGCCGGTGCTGCGGCAGGTGGGGCTGCGCGACGCCGATATGGACAAGTTTCCGCACGAATTCTCCGGCGGGCAGCGGCAGCGCATCGCGATCGCGCGCGCGCTGATCACCCAGCCGAAGCTGATTGTCGCCGATGAGCCCGTCAGCGCGCTCGACGTGTCGGTGCAGGCGCAGGTGCTCAACCTGCTTCGGGACCTGCGGGAGCGGCTGGGGCTGAGCTATATCCTGATCAGCCATGATCTTGCGGTCGTCGACTATCTCTGCGACGAGATCGCGGTGATGTATCTGGGACGGATTGTCGAGCAGGGAAGGCCCGAGGATCTGTTCGCGCACTGCGCCCATCCTTATACGCGTGCGCTGCTCGAGGCCGTTCCGCGCGCCCGGGCCGGCGGTGTGCGCCGGCGTCGTGGCGTACAGGCGGTTGCCTCGCAATCCGTCGGCGCGACGGGATGTCCCTACGCGTCGCGCTGCGGGTTGGCCGACCAGCATTGTCGCGACACCGCACCTGCGTTGCGCGCGGTCGGGCCGGCGCAGTTCGCGGCATGCCACCACGCCGACGCCGTGATGGCACTGCCGCCGGTGGCGGCGGAGGGGAATTAGCCTTTGGGGCGCGGCTGGCTTAGTCTGTCGCGCAACACGTTGGGGAGCACGCACATATGTTGAGGACGGTATCCATTTTCGCAATCGCCGCCGCACTGGCCGTTGCGCCGCTGCCGAGCCTGGCGCAGGGCAAGAAAGACAGTGTCGTCATGGGAATGACGCTGGAGCCGCCGGGGCTCGATCCGACCACCGCGGCGGCCGCGGCGATCGCCGAGGTCACGCTCTACAACGTCTATGAGACGCTGACCAAGATCAATGAAGACGGCTCGGTTTCGCCCTTGCTGGCCGAAAGCTGGCAGGCCTCTCCCGACCTGAAAACCTACACCTTCAAGCTCCGCAAGGGCGTCAAGTTCCAGAACGGTGAGCTGTTCGATTCCGCCGCGGTGAAATTCTCATTCGATCGCGCCGCGACCCCACAGAGCACCAACAAGGACAAGAGCCTGTATCAGAGCTTCGAATCGGTCACCGCCGTCGATGCGGATACGGTCGTGGTCGCGCTGAAATATCCCGAACCGAATCTGCCGTTCCTGCTCGGGCAGGCATCCGGTTCGATTGTCGAACCGAAGAGCGCGCCGACCGATGCCACGCAGCCGGTCGGCACCGGACCTTACACGCTTGGCACCTGGGCCAAGGGATCGTCGATCACCCTGAACAAATGGCCCGACTATCGCAACGCCGCCGCGATCAAGCTCGCCAAGGTCACCATCCGCTTCATCAGCGAGCCGTCGGCGCAGGTCGCGGCGCTTTTGTCGGGTGACGTCGATGCGTTCCCGCGGATTGCGGCGGCCCGCAGCCTGGCGCAATTCAAGGCCGACCCGCGTTTTTCGGTGCAGATCGGCGGCTCCAGGGCCAAGACGATCGTCGCCATCAACGAACGGAAGAAACCGCTCGATGACGTGAGGGTTCGCCGCGCCATCCTTGCCGCCATCGATCGCAAGGCCATGATCGAGGGGGCCGTGGACGGCCTGGGTGTGCCGATAGGCAGCTTCTACACGCCGGGATCGCCCGGTTATATTGATGCCACCGGCATCAACCCTTACGATCCCGACAAGGCGAAAAAGCTGCTCGCGGAAGCCGGCGTCACCACGCCGCTTGAACTCAGCCTCAAGCTGCCGCCGCCGTCCTACGCGCGGCAGGGCGGCGAGGTCCTCGCGGCCCAGCTCGCGAAGGTCGGGATCGTCGCCAAGATCGAGAATGTGGAATGGGCGCAGTGGCTGTCACAGGTTTTCACCGGTCCGAACAACTTCGACCTGACCATCGTGTCGCATGTCGAGCCGTTCGATCTCGTGAAGCTGACGGAAGCCAACTATTACCTCGGCTACAAGTCTGACGACTTCAATCAGCTCTACAAGCAGATCATGGCGACGCCCGCGGACGCCGATCGCGCCAAGCTGCTGGGCGACGCGCAACGCATGCTGGCGACCGATGCTGTGGCTGGGTTCCTGTTCCAGCCGCAATACATCACCATTGTGAGCAAGAAATTGAAGGGCGTGTGGAAGGAGGTCCCGCAGTTCGAGAACGACTTCTCCGCCTGGTCCTGGGAGTAGCGCGCCTCGCGCAGGGCAGTGGCCATCACGCGGCGCAAGATGCCAATTGAATGAACCGGCGGGACGCGGTGTGCGCCCAGCCGGTTCGATGTCTTGTCCGGATCAGCGCATGCCGAGCCGCTGGCGTCCGCTGAGCAGGTCGCTGTAGAACTTGAACACGATGCTCCACATCGTCTGGCTGCTGCGGAACATCTCCCGCATCAGGTCGGCCGTGAACGAGGCATTGGCGCTGGCGGTGCCGCGCCAGGCGGCCGGCAGCTTCGGTGCCGCGGGCTTGAACGAGACCACATTGCTGGCCTTCGGCTTGCTGCGCTTCAAGTCGATGGTGCCGGTGGCTTCGCCGCGACGGAACGAGAGATGCGCGCCGAACTTCTGCGCCAGCGCCTTCATCGCCTCGTTCTGCCCGCCGGTGGTGATCCGCAGGCTTGCATAGTCCTTGCGGCCGGCTTCCTGCAGCAATTGCTCGAACAGCGCGCTGCCCACGCCCTGGCGGCGCACGCGGCTTTCGACGCTGAACGCGATTTCGGGCACCGCATCCGGCGAGCGCTCGGGCGCGTGCAATTCGGCCGCGCCCCGCACCACACCGTCCTGGATGTAGGCGATCACGATCGTGCCGTCCTCGAAACAGCGCGCGGCGTAGGTTTTCAGAAATTCCTCGCTGATGCCGCCGTTGAAACGGTCGCGGCGGCTGGCCGGCTCCAGGCGCAACAGATGGTCGCGCAGCAGGTGCTGTTCACTGGCCTTCAGCGTCCTGATGAAGCCTGTCCCCGACGTCGATCGGAGTGTCGCAACATCGCTCATAACAAATCTCCTCATGGTTGCCCGTGAGGACGTCTCGAATCCCTAGAACTGGTATATTGTGCACCGCACCATCGATTTCAAGAGATGAATGTAGAATTTTAAAAGATTTTTATCATAATAAAATCAGCGACTTAAACCACTTGAGGCTCCGATCGCCGCGGCCCCTCCGAGCCGCACGCAGGTCGTGGAGCCCTCGACCTGGACGAAGCCGGGGCCAAACTCCGAACAGGGATTCGCCTTTGATATCGCCCTGATGGGAGCGGACGGTGCCGGCTTGGTCTGAGCAGCAGGACGCGTAGTGCCGATGGCGCCGTCACCGGCATGGGCCAGTGAGCACGACGCCAGCAGAACGACAGGGAGCGCGAAACGGACCTTGCTCATGGTCCTCTGTGTCGCGCAATCGAACGACGAAAACAAGGCGACCGGCGGGCTCAAACCAGCGCCGGTTCGGCGATGGCGCCGGCGACCCGGACCCGCACGCGCAGCGCGTTGCCGGGCAGGTAGGCGATCGGCATGTCCTCGACGTCGATGGTCTTGAGGCTGACGCGCGCGGCGCCGGCCTGGACCGCGCGGTCCTCGGCAATGCCGCGCGCGGCCGCGATCGCCTCGTCGCGGGAGAGCTCGCGGAACACCTGGTCAGCTTCGCCGCTGACCTGGGCTATGGCGGCGCCGACCGCGTTGGCGCAGTCGCCGTGCGGCACGCGCACGATCTCGGACACGCCGGGCAGGCGCTCCGGCACCAGGAAAGCGCCGCCACCCACGGCAAGCAGCGGCACGTCTCCGGCCTCCGTCTTCATGCGATCGATGGTCTCCTCGAGCTTGCGCTTGGCGTCGGCAAGCCCGCCCTCGATCATCGTTTTGGACAGGGATCTGACGCGTGCGGCGTCGCCGACATCGACAAGGCCCGCGGCAACCGCAATGTCGGTCGCGGTGACGCGCGAGCCGCCGAACACCAGGGCCTCGGACGTCAGCCGGTAGCCGACACTGAGCGGGCCGACGCGAATGGGCGTGCCTTCGACGTGGCTGCCGCCGCCGAGACCGATGGAGAGCAGGTCGGGCATGCGGAACAGCGTGCGCACGCCGCCGACCTCGACCACGGCATTGGCTTCCCGCGGGAAACCGTGGCGGAGCTGGCCGATGTCGCTGGTGGTGCCGCCGACATCCACCACCATGGCCTCAGTGAGGCCGGAGAGGTGAGCCGCGCCGCGCATCGAGTTGGTGGCGCCGGAGGCAAAGCTCATCACGGGGAAGGCGGTGGCGATCTCCGCCTGCATCACCGTGCCGTCGTTCTGGGTCAGAAACAGCGGCGCGTCGAGGCCGCTGTCGGCAATCGCCTGGCGAAACGCGGCGACCGTGGTGACGGCGAGGTCGTTGAGCGCCGCGTTGAGCAGGGCCGCGTTCTCGCGCTCCAGCAGGCCGATGCGGCCGAGATCGTGCGACAGCGTCACCGCCGCGTCCGGACAGATGTCGGCGAGAATGTCGCGCGCGGTCGCCTCGCAGCTCGGATCGAGCGGCGAGAAGCTGGAACAGACCGCGACGGAGCGCAGGCCGGTGTCCCGGATCTTGCGCGCCGCGGCCTTCAGCCCAGCGATGTCGAGCGGCATGAAGGCGCGGCCATCGTAATCGTGACCACCTTCGAGCATGAAAATCTCGCCGCTGACCAGCGCGGCCAGATCCGTGGGCCAGTC
>BFBZ01000031.1_pt85 | contig 10716 bp, 7 predicted proteins | sample 1888401 | NCBI WGS metagenome assembly BFBZ01 (sample SAMD00112614, study PRJDB3348) | symbiont metagenome | host: Chara braunii | reverse complement strand
GCGCCGATCACCGAGAAGCAGCCGTTGATGCCCCAGGCCCACAGGAACATATGATCCTTGCCGAGGCGCGCCAGCGTGGTCATCGCCGTCGGCATCGGGAAGCCCATCAGGAAGGCGGGAGGGAAGATCAGCGCGAAGCAGCTGACCAGCCGCAGCGGGTAGGGCAGCGTGCCGATCAGGTCGAGCACGCGGTCGAGGAACAGGCCGTAGCCGATCAGCAATACGCCGATGGCGATGAAGACCTTCGGCATCACGCTCCGCGCGCGATCGAGGAAGCGTTCCGAGAAGAACGCGCCCAGCCCGGAGAACACCAGCATGCCGGTGATCAGCACCGAGGCCGAGACGATGGCGTTGCTGAGCGCCAGCATGAACTCGGAGATCATTCCGACCTCGACCATGATGTAGCCGACCCCCAGGCACGCGAAATAGAGGATGGTGCCGAGCTTGCCGCGCGAGCGCGAAAACACGATCCGCCAGCCGAAGATCATCGGCAGCAGCACCAGCGATGCGGCGGTGATGCAGGCGATGCCGAGCGTTGCCCAGAGGAGGAGATAGCCCCACTCGTCCTGCAGCAGCTCGAGCTTGTCGGTGACGCGCCCGAGGTCGGAGGGCTTCACGTAGGCCGCGAAATAGGGGCGCTTGTTGGTCAGCGGGCGGCTGTCGAAGACATAGCGGTCGGCGATCTCGTCCCAGCCGCCATGCACCAGGTAGTGCCAGGCCAACTGGCCCATGGTGGTTGCAGGCACGGCGGTGCCGGCCTGGTCGGGCGGCGGCTGCGAATCGCCGGGGGGTGCGTCGGCGCCGGCGTCGCCCGGCATCGGCTCGTCCTTCGGCTCGCCGTCGGATGCGCCATCGGCGAAGATCTGAGCCCGGTAATCGGTGAGGATCTTGTTGGTTTGCGACGTATCGTATTGGAGGCCGGGATAATAGATCTCGTCGAACGACATGGCGCGCGTGTGATCGCGCAGCTTCTTGATCTCCTCCGGCGAGAAGCCGCCGCGCTTGTAGAGCACGGTCGCGGTCGAGAGATAGCTCGAGACCACGAAGAAGCGGTTGGCGATGTCGCCCTCGTCGGCCTCGCGCGCCGCTGCTGCCATGGTGGTGTAGAGCTTCAGCACCGATTTCGGCGGCTCTTCCTTGTTCCAGAGCGTCACCGAGAGCACGCCGCCGTCCTTGAGGGCGCGCATGTAGCTCGCCATCGCCTCGCGCGTGTAGGAGAACTTCTCCACGATGGCGAAGCCGCCCGGGCTCGACAGGCCGGCGGAATCGGCGAGGCTCAGGTCGATCACGTCGTAACGGTCGGACGTATAGGCGAGATAGAGCCGGCCGTCGTAGTCGATCACCTTGACCTTGGGATTGTGCAACACGTCGTTGGTGAAGTCGCGCAGGCCCTTGTCGCTGCGGAAGGCGCCGAGCACGGCGGGATTGCCTTCGGCCACCGTGACGCTCTTGGAGTTCATGCGCAGGGCGACCGCAGTCGAGATGCCGCCGCCGAACTGCACGACGAACGTGTCGGGCGCGCCCTTGACCAGGTACGGATAGACCATCGGCAGGAAGCGGAAATAGGCGGTCTCGCTCGGCGGCAGGTCGCGGATGATGCCGCTCGGACCTTCGCCGTCGATGTACATGCCGAGATAGGCGTTGTCGGGCATCTTCGGCAGCGTGAACGCCGCGTTGTCGGAGAGCCCGGGCGCGAAGTGGAGGTACGAGCTCGAATAGACCTCGAGGTAGCCGAACGGAGACGTGCGCTCGTAGACGCGCGCGCTGTCGGGGAATTTGCGTGCGTAAGCCACGCCCTTGTAGTCGGACACGGCGAGCTTCGGGATGTTCAGGAGCGGCGGCAACGCGAAGTGCGCCGCGATCGACGCGGCCACGGCGGCCAGGAGCCAGCCCACGCCGCGCCGGCTGGCGATCGCCGAGAACCACATCAGGCCGCCGACGAGCCATAGCACCAGCGGCACCACGATGAGGTTCTCGGGGCGCACGAAATACATTGCGACCAGGAAGGCCAGACCGCACAGGCCGGCGCCGGAGAGATCGGCGAAATAGACGCGGCTGAAAATCTTGTTGGCCTTGAGGAACACGGTCCCGAGATAGAGCGCGCCCGCCAGAAACGGCAGCATGTAGAGCACGAAGTTGCCGGCGAGCCGCCACTTCTGCATCGGGTCGGAAACGAGGAAGATGGCGTTGAACGGGATCTGCTGGGCAAGGAGATTGGCTGCGACCGTGAGCGGGCCGAACAGGATGAGCGCGGTCGTCGCCACGCCGCGCCAGTGGCGATCGAAGAAGCCCTTGCCGATGCACATGACCGCGCTGGTCAGGCCGAAGCCGAGCATAGCGAGGCTCACCACCAGCGAGCCGAAATGCGCCCAGCTGCCGACGGCGAAGATCCGCATGATGCAGATCTGCAGCGCGATCACCGCGCCGGCCTCGAGCCCCACCGCCAGATAGAGCGCAGGTGTCGGTTTCAGGTCGAGATCGAAGTGCGGCGGGAGCGGCTGGGCCAGACTCATTGCAGGCCCTTGGCGGTTGCTCTAGCGGGTTGTTTTGTCACGAGAATCTCGCTTGCCGGCAGGTGCCGCAGATTCGCGGCAGGTGCCGCGGACAGCAACACCACCGCAATATGTCGGTCGTGGGGCCGGCCGCTGGAGCGGATTCAGTTCTGATGGGAACTGAACGCGCTCCAGCTTCTTAGGTTGGTCGCATTTTCGGACGGAAAACCGGTCTCCACTTTTCCTGAAAATGCTCCAGGCCCGAAACGCCCCGTCATTTCGGGTTGTTGTGGGTTCCCTTGATGGCGTCGCCATCGAGCTTGGTGAACGCCACGAACGGCACGATCTTGCCGTTGTAGATGTCCGACCGCGCGATGGTGAGCGTGCCGTCGGGCTGCTGGTCCTTGACCACCTTGAGCAGGCGCTGGGCGCCCGGCGGGCCCACCGGGATCACCATGATGCCCCCGACCTTCAACTGCTGGAGGAGCGGCGGTGGGATGTGGTCGATGCCGCAGGTGACGATGATCTTGTCGAACGGTCCGGCCTCTTCCCAACCGTAATAGCCGTCGGCGTTCTTGCTGGTGATCGCCTTGTATTCGGTGTAGCCGCGCGCGATCAGCGCGTCGTAGACGCCGCGCGTGCGCTCGGCCAACGGCTTGATGATCTCGATGGTCCAGACCTTGTCGGTGAGGTTGGCGAGATAGGCGGACTGGTAGCCCGAGCCGGTGCCGATCTCGAGCACCTTGTCGCCGAGCTTCACGTCGATCGACGTGGTCATGCGGCTCACCACATGCGGCCCCGAAATGGTGACGCCGTAGCCGATGTCGAGGAAGGCGTGGTCGTAGGTGCGCCCGAGGTTCTGTTTGAGCACGAACTCCTCGCGCGGCACCATCAGGAAGGCGCGCTTGTTGCGGTCGTCGAGCACGTCCCTGTTGTGCAGCAGGGCCTCGTAGCGCGACCAGTGCTGCCCGAGAAAACGCGGCTCCTCGCCGCGATTGGCCACCATCCAGCCGATATAGGCGTCGCGGTTGTCGAGCGGCGGCGCGATGTCATAGCTGTACGGCTTGGGGACATTGGCCCAGGCAAAAGCCGGCGCCAGCGCGCCGGCCATGGTGCTGCCGGCCCCAAGCAGAAAAGTCCGTCGCTGCATGTCCCTCTCCCGTCGGCCCCGATGAGCCAACCTCACAAAAAGCCCCGTGCCAACAGGCCTGCCAAGCCGTCCAGGTGCGCCTGACGGGCCGCAAATTACTGTGGTACCACGGCCATCTCAAGATTTGTGTGAAGGCCGCACTGCCGCGCGCCGCCGGGTGTCCCAGTGTCCCAGCCCTTAGGGACACGGGACAGTGGGACAGGTCCGCTGGCCGCGATCCGCACTGGGCCAGGGTTCGAATTGCGCTAACATCCGTCCGCGACGGACGCGAGAAACAACAACCGTCGATGGATTCCGGGAGGACGGCGCCATGGCAATGAGCTTGAAGCAAGTGACGGTCGCCCCGAAAGGCATGGGGCTCTACGACTTCGTTGCTCAACAGGAAGGATTCTTCGCCGCCGAGGGGCTCGATGTTGATTTCGACTGGAAGACGTTTCGCGGCACCCAATCGAGCTGGAAGGACCTCAACTATTTCCAGCGGCCGCAGGACCGGCCCTATACCGAGGACAAGCGCGAGGTCATCCAAGGAGCCTGCCTGTGGGGCACGATCTGCAACGCCAGCGCGGGGATGGGAAAGATGGTGCCCGACGCCTATGGGGTCTCGCCATGGGCGATCTTCGTGCGCCCTGATTCGGCGATCCGCCATCCGCAGGATCTCAAGGACGTACCGGTGGCGGTCGGCATGCGCGCGGGCAGCCATTTCAACGTACCGTTCCGGCTGGAAAAATACCTTCCCATTGAGAATATCAAAGTGGTGAACACGGGCGGGTTCGGCGCGCGGCTCAAGGCGCTGATCGACGGTGAGGTCAAGGCCGCGAGCCTGTTGCCGCCGCAGATCGCGATGGCCGAGCAACTGGGCCTGCGCAAGGTCATGGAGGATACCTTCAAGACGCTGTGGTGGGTTCCGGATCACTTCGATCCCGAGGTCGTGCGCGGCTATCTGCGCGCGCTCGAACGCGCCGAGCAGGCGATGGACGCGGACATGGCCAAGTACCTGCCGCTGTGGAAGCTCGCGGTTCCCGCCGAGTTCGAGACCTATCACCCCTGGGATTTCTCGAAATTCGGCCGCGGCGAGCGGTTCTACTACCGGCGGCTTCCACGTGAAGAGTTCGACGAGACGCTCGCGCAGGTCAAGCGCTGGGGGCTCGACCAGTATCTCGGCGATCGCAGCTACGACGGCCTCAGTTATACGGCATGACTGCCTTGCTCTAGCTTCTTAGGTTGTTCGCATTTTCGGACGGAAAACCGGTCTCCACTTTTCCTGAAAATGCTCTAATAGGCGCTGTCATCGGAGCCCCTTGCCGCGCGTCGCCCGCGTAGTGATGTTTGTGGGGGTTCCCGCCGGGCCGGCTGGGCCTTTGCCCGCCCGCCGGCATGTGTTTAATTGCGCCCCCATCCTGACAGGTCCTGAATGAAGAACATCAATCCCAATCCGTTCACCACGCGGCCCGAGATCGAGGGCACTTTCGGCGTTGTCACCTCGACCCACTGGATCGCGACCGCCGTCGGCATGGCGACCTTGGAGAAGGGGGGCAACGCCTTCGACGCCGCTGTCGCAACCGCCTTCACGCTCCAGGTCGTTGAGCCTCACCTCAACGGGCCGGGCGGCGATGTGCCGGTCATCGTGCACGACGTGCGCAAGGGCAAGACCGAGGTGATCTGCGGCCAGGGGCCGGCGCCCGCCAACGCCACGATCGCGCACTATCGCGGCCTCGGCCTCGACATGGTGCCGGGCACTGGTCTGCTTGCCGCCTGCGTCCCCGGCACGTTCGACACCTGGACCATGCTGCTGCGCGATTACGGCACGATGCGGCTCGCCGACGTGCTCGCGCCCGCGATCTACTACGCCAGCACCGGGTATCCGCTGGTCGAGCGCGCCAACGCCACTATCGCGACGGTCGCCGATCTCTTCCGCACCTATTGGCCGACATCGGCCGCGGTCTATCTCCCCGGGGGCGCGGTGCCGGAGACCGGCACGCTCTTCACCAACAAGACGCTGGCTGACACCTACACGCGCATCCTGCGCGAGGCCGAGAGCGCCGGCGCCGACCGGGTCCAACAGATCGAGGCGGCGCGCAAGAGCTGGTCGCAGGGCTTCGTCGCCGAGGCGATCGACCGTTTCTGCCGTACGCAAGCGGTCATGGACACCAGCGGCGAGCCGCATCGCGGCGTGCTCACCGGCGACGACATCGCACGCTGGCACGCGCATATCGAGACCCCGCTCACCTACGACTACGGCCGCTACACCGTCTGCAAGGCCGGGCCCTGGTCACAGGGGCCGGTGATGCTGCAGCAACTGGCGCTGCTCAAGGGCTTCGACTTCGTGGATGCAGATCCGGTCAGCGCGGAGTTCGTCCATCTCCTCGTCGAGTGCTCCAAGCTCGCCTATGCCGATCGCGAAGCCTTCTACGGCGACCCTAGGTTCGTCGAGGTGCCGATGGCGACGCTGCTGTCGGATGCCTACAACGATGAGCGGCGGAAGCTGGTCACCGACCAGGCCTCGCATGAGCTGCGCCCCGGTTCGGTCGAGGGCTTCGGCGCGGTCGTGAAGCTGCGCCGCGAGGAGGGCCAGCGGCGCGCGGTCGGCGGCATGGGCGCGGGCGAGCCGACGGTCGGCCGCATCGGCGAGGTGCGCGGCGACACCGTCCATTTCGACATTATCGACCAGGCCGGCAACATGGTGTCCGCGACGCCGTCAGGCGGCTGGCTGCAATCCTCGCCGGTGATCCCCGAGCTTGGCTTCTGCCTCGGTACCCGCGCCCAGATGTTCTGGCTGGAGGAAGGCCATCCGGCCTCGCTCGCGCCGGGCAAGCGGCCGCGCACCACGCTTTCGCCCACGATCGCGCTGCGCGACGGTGAGCCCTACCTTGCTTGGGGCTCGCCCGGCGGCGACCAGCAGGATCAATGGATCACGCAGCTCTTCATGCGTCATGTCCATGCGGGCATGAACCTGCAGGAGGCGATCGACGCGCCCGCCTGGCACTCCGAGCATTTTCCGATCTCGTTCTGGCCGCGCACCGCGCGCCCGGGCGTGATGGTGGTCGAGGGGCGGTTGCCGTCGGCGACCGTGAAGGAGCTCGAGCGGCGTGGGCACTTGGTCGAGGTCGACGCCCATTGGTGCGAAGGCCGGCTCACTGCAGCCTCGCGCGACGGCCGCCGTCGTCGCGCTGCCGCCAATCCCAGGGGCATGCAGGCCTACGCGGCCGGACGCTAGGCTGAGAGACTGAGCGCCAGCCGCAAATCGCCGCGCACTATCGCGGCCGGGGTGCGGTCAGTTCGAGTTCGACCAGGAGCGCCCGACCTCCCACGACTGGGTCGGAACGCTCGACGAGATCGTCGGCCCGGCGATCGCCGCGGCACGGCCGATTGCAACCGGTTGCGCGCGGCGCACGCGCGGCTTGGAGGCCGTCGCCGATTTCGAGGCCTTCTTCTCCTGAACAGCCGGACGCGGCGTCGGCAGCGGCGTATTCGAGAGCGTGACAGGCTCGGATTTGGCGCTCGCCAGGGCCGGCGGCGTGTCCAAGGCGGCGGGCCGGCGCGGCAGCAAGAGGGGCGGGGGCGCCGAGCTCGTGCCGCGCGCGTTCATCTCCGCCGCCACTTCCGCAATCATCGGGGCGGTCTGCTGGGCCGAGGCGAACACGATATTCCCCTCGATCAGGTCGCGCATGCGGGCATCGCGCTTGGCGTTAGAGGTGCCGCCGAGCACGACGGCAACGATGTGCCGCCCGTTGCGGCGGACCGACGAGACCAGGTTGTAGCCGGAGGCCTCGGTGTAGCCGGTCTTGATGCCGTCGCAGCCCTCGACCTTGGTCAGGAGGCCGTTGTGATTGTGCATCTCGGTATTGCGGTAGCGGAAGCTCGGCGTCGAGAAGTAGCCGTAATAGACCGGGAAGCGCTGCTGGATGGCGCGTCCCAGCAAGGCCTGGTCGCGCGCCGTGGTGATCTGCTCGTCAGCGGGCAATCCGGAGGCGTTTACATAGACGGTGCCCGCCATGCCGAGCGCCTGCGCCTTGCTGGTCATCAGCTTGGCGAACTCTTCTTCGCTGCCGCCCAGCGCTTCGGCCACGACCACTGCGGCATCGTTCGCCGACTTGGTGACGAGCCCCTTGATCGCATCCTCGACGGCGAGGGTCTGGTCGGCCTTGAGGCCGAGCTTGGTCGGGTGCTGGGACGCGGCATAGGCCGAGATCGGCAGGCGCGTGTCGAGCTTGATGTTGCCGGCCTCGAGCTGCTCGAACAGCAGATAGAGCGTCATGATCTTGGTGAGAGACGCCGGATGGCGCGGCTCGTCCGCGCTATCGGCGTGCAGCACGGCCCCGGAATTGGCGTCGATCACGATGTCGGCATAGGGCGGCCGATAGTCGGGGCCATGGATGGCGCGATGAGAAGCCTGCTTCGACGAAGCCGGCTTCGACGGGCGTGCGTCCGCCCCTTGTGTGCTGGCTCCGATAGCGGCTAACGCCGCCAACAAACAGACAAATGACAGCCGATGCCTCGGCGAGGCAAAACCCAGGCTCATGGACAACGCTCCCCGTCACCAATCGTGGGTGGCAACAACTAAAACCTGAATCCGCTGCGATGGCTGTGCCCGCGAGGACACACTTGCCAAAAATCGTACGCCGCAGCGGGTGGCGGAGAGGCCACTGGCCGTGCAAGCTCGGTCATTGGCCGATTTGCGGGTCTCCGCAATCATTAACAAAATCCACGAGGCTGATTGATCGCTGCACGCTCGTGGCGCAACAATGGTCGCCAGGGAGCAAGCGACAAATGATCAATCGGCGGATCGCCGCGGTTGTTTTGCGAATCGCAAGTGCACTGGGCGGATTGGGCACGATGTCTTTAATCCCGGTTTCCTTGGCCGCCGACAACACACCGATCGTGCTTGGCGCCGTGCTGCCGTTGACCGGAGACGCGGCGCATTGGGGGATCCCGGTGCGCAACGGCGCCGAGCTCGCGGTCGACGAGATCAATGCCGCCGGCGGGCTCGGCGGTCGTACATTGAAGCTCGTCGTCGAGGACGATCGCTGCCAGCCGGCCGAAGGAGTGGCAGCATTCGACAAGATCCTCGCGAGCCCATCCCCGACGTTGCCCGCGATTCTGGGCGCGGTCTGCAGCGGCGTCACCTTGGCGATGGCTGCGCAGGCCGAGGCGCACAAAGTCGCTTTGATCAGCCCCGCGTCGACCAGCCCGAAGGTCACCGATGCGGGCGATTTCGTCTTCCGCGTCATTCCTTCGGGCGATCTCAGGGGCAAGATCTTCGCAGAATTTCTCTATCAGCAGCGCGGTCTGCGGAAGATCGCGGTGCTGCATATCGACAATGAAGGCGGCGTCGGGGGCAGCAACGCGTTCAAGGCGGAGTTCACGCAGTTGGGCGGCACGATCGTCTTCCAGGAGAAATATCCGCCGGGTGCGTCCGACCTGCGTGCTCAGCTGGCGAAGATCAAGGCGACCGACGCCGATGGCATCATGGTCGGCTCGTACCCTCCCGACACCATCGTGGTCCTGCGGCAGGCGCGGGAGCTCGGCCTGTCGCAACCGCTGTTCGTGCAGACCGAAGCGGTGCAGAACCCGGAGGTGCTGCGCGAGGTGGGAGCTGCCGCGAACGGCGTCCACTACATCCTCGCGGCGGCCGCCGCCGGCGCGGCGCCCGATCGCTTCGTGCGCGCCTACGAGGCCAAGTTCGGCCACAAGCCCGAGCTGTTCGCCGCGGAAGGCTACGACGTCGTTCGCCTGATCGCCGATGCCGTGACAGTGCATGCTGGCGAGACCGTCACCGGCTCCGACATCCGTGATTTTCTCTATCGCGTGCGCGACTATGCCGGCGCCTCCGGCACGATCACCTTCGATCGCAACGGCGACGTGATCAAGCCTTATGCGATCAGGACCATCGAGGCTGGAGCGCCGAAGACCGTGCTGGTCAAATAAAACTCCAACCGGTTGTCACGCTCGTGCAACGCTATCTGATGGGCACCGTGCTCGCCGGGCTCGCCATCAGGATGGCGAAGGCGGCGCGGCGTTGAGGTGGTCTTTCGGCTCGGAGCACATCGGCACGACCCGGGCGGTCTGTTCCCCTCCCCCTTGCGGGGAGGGGTTAGGGGAGAGGGTGGTTTGGGGCACTGCTCCTGCCACAAGCACCCCCTCCCTAGCCCTCCCCCCGCAAAGGGGGAGGGAACGCACCACCCGAGTGGCCGCAGGCGTGTCAACTCGTATCAATCCAGCGGCTCGACCTTCACCAGGGCGGTGCCGTGGTTGCTGCCGGTCCAGAACGTGACCGGCGTCGTCGAGTTGTCGACGAAGACGCTGCGCATGTTGGTCTCATGCGGCAGCAGATATTCGACGGTGGTGCCGGTCTTGGGATCGAGCCGCACCGCGCGGTCGGTGTGCATGCCGCCGGTCCAGATCTCGCCGTTCTTGTCGACCGTCGCCCGGTAGGGGAACGTGTAGGGCGGCACTGACCATTCCGTCGTCTTGAGCGTCTTGGTGTCGAACATGGCGACCTTGTTGCCACGATATTCCGTGACCCAGATGCGGTCCTGGTCGTCGATGTTCATGCGCCGGGCCCGGGCATTGCCGGTCGGCAGGATATGCCAGGTCACCTCGCCGGTCTTGGCGTCGATCTTGCCGATATGGCCCTTGGTGAACTCGGCCATCCAGAGATTGTTCTGCGAATCCGAGATCACCTGATAGATCGAGTGCCGCTCGCCGCCCAGCGATTTGAGCGGCTGGAAGCGCTCCCACTTCTCGCTCGCGATGTCGAGACGGAAGATTTCCTGGGTGCCGACGCTCTTGGTCCACACCTTGCCGTCGATGTCGTGACGCAGCCCGACGAAATTCAGCTGCACGCGGTTGTCGTTGTATTCCTTGGCCAGCGGATAGTACTTGATCTCGCCGGTCTTGGGATCGAGGTTGCCCAGCGAGCCCTGGAACATGGTGTCGAACCAGAGCGTGCCGCTCTTGTCGAAGTCGAGCGAGAGATTGCCGACCGGGGCGCCCGGCTTGAACTCTTTCACCGGATACTCGGTGAGCTTGAGCGTCTTCGGATCGAACCGGGAGATGTAGAGCTCGCCGAAATCC
>BFBZ01002289.1_pt1 | contig 10718 bp, 8 predicted proteins | sample 1888401 | NCBI WGS metagenome assembly BFBZ01 (sample SAMD00112614, study PRJDB3348) | symbiont metagenome | host: Chara braunii | reverse complement strand
CCGCCGCCGCCGCCGCCGCCGCCGCCGCCGCCGCCGGTCGCACCGCTGGCCTTCTTGCCGCCAGTGCTGTCCCAGACTCCGGTCGGAGCATCGTCGGTAGCAGCGACAGAGGACGTGCTGTCTTCAGTAGCCGCGGCGGCAGCCCTGCTGCTCACGCCGCTTGAGCCACCCAGGAACGCGCCGTGACCGCTGGTGCCGCAGGCCGTCAGGGCCAGAAGCGCAACGATCGAAACGCCGCCGGCCAACCGGCTGAACGAGCTAGGAGTACGCATGATTTCTTGCCCACCATTTCTATTATTGAGTGTGTATTTGGGGGCCGTAGTGCCTAACAATTTGCGAACGGATATGATTGAGTAAACTATATCCGCCCAAAGCGAACATCGGTCGCAGGTATCTCATAAGCGATTGGTTTTATTGGCATAATATCCGCATCAATTTGTCGCACGATGCCAGAATTATGGTTAAATGGTGCAGCGCGAAGCATGCTGCGACGCAGCAAAATATACCATTTGCGCCGATTCAAACTTCTCTTTTTGGTAGTACGAATTACCGTAGCGCAGACGTGGGCCTTCCAGCCCCCTGTCAGTAGGTGATGACCACGCCGACATCGTCCTTGTACGCACCCGACGCCGTCGCCTGACCGGCGGGAATCAACCCGAACACGGTCGTGCGACCCCACAGTCCAAGGCCGCTGAGAAGCTGCCCCACCGTCGCCTTGTTGGAGCCGGTCCCGAAGGCCGTGAGGCACAGGGCGTCCTGGCAAAGCTTGTATTTCAGGCCGCCGCTACTCTGCCCGGACTTGCGCAAACGCCTGTCGCTTTCCATCCCCGAGGCCCCGGCCTGGAGCTCGATCGAATAGCTGAAGGCAATACAGCCCAATCCGGTGCAGCCGCATTTGACCTCGACGTAGCCATCCGATGGTTTGTCGAGGAGGGCTGCTGGATCGTAGGTCCCGAAGTTCACCGCGCCCGTCCGGGCTTCGCAGTCCAGGACCGCCGCTCTTGCCATTTTCGGCGCGGCGAACAGTGCGATCGTCAAGAGAACGAGGCCCAGAGAGGTCGCAAACGAGCGGCCCGATCTGGGCGAGAGGGCCAGGGGTCGGGACATAGGGAAGCTCCAGCCGGCAGCCGCCGGATTGGTCGTTGATCTCAAGGAAGTTGCGGCTTTCCAGGCCGGAAACGAAGGCCAGGCCGTCAAATCCGACGACTCCGCCCTCCTCGCCATTCAGCCAGAACGGCAGGCCGACCCGCAGCGGCGCGCCTTCGGGGTCCACCAGCTTGACCGTCACGGCGCTGGACCTGCGAACCGGCATGCTGACCAGCACGCCCTTGCCGCGCGGCGGCCGGACAGCCACGGAATCGACCTCGATCACCTGGCTGAGGTCGACGCTTTCGGCCTGGATCGCGATGCGATTGGCCGATCCTGAAGACATTCGCGGGATCAGCAGGCGTCCGTCAGCGTCCGTTCGGCCGACGACCCGGTTCTCCACGGTGATCGCGATATCCGGCTCGCCGGTCTCGACCAAGGCGAAGCTGTCGCCGGCCTGGGCGGTGAACCGCGGGCGACCGCCCATCAGCACCACGGCGCCGGACCCGTAGAAGCGCGCGGCGGTGGAATCCCCGGACTGGCTGACGCCGAACCCGACCTCGCCGAACTCGGCGGTGCGCCTAGCCTCCGCCTCGAGGTGCGTCATGCCAGAGCCCGAAACCGGTGTCTCCGCCGAGGTTCGCCAACCCCAGCCATAGGGCTCAGGCGCGCTCTGCGACACCTGGACGCCGAGATTGCTGCGCGCCTTGCTCACGCTGGCCAGGCTGGTGATCGAGCGGCCGTCGCCGCCAAGCGGCGCCGTGAACCCGACATTGATCGCCGAACCGGAGCGGCCGTTCAGGTCGGCCACCGCATTGGCGTAGAAGCTCACCATCCGCACGGCTTTCGACCAACTCAGGCTGGCCACCTGGAATCTGTGTCGGTCGGACCGAAGATCGCTGTAGGTGGCGGAGAAGGATCCCATCCGTCCCGCGCGCACGGAGGCTCCAGCCAAGGCCTCGCTGCGCACGCGGAAGGCGTCATGCTCCACGCCCAACTCTTCAAAATTGGCGCTCACGCGTTTTAAGCTCGCAAAAACGGAGTAAGGGCCGCCTTCGCGCTTCACAGAGACGTAGGTTTGGCTGCCGAAACCGTGCGAACCGTTGCTGGCGTTGAAGGCGGCGGCCATCAGGGCCTGCTCGCCGAGCTTCGCCACCACCCCCACACCGGCGCTCTGCACGTCCCCACTGGCGACGGCCTGCAGTTCCACGGTCGCCGCATCCGTGAGGCCTCGTCGCGCCGCGACGCTGACGAAGCCGTTGGTGTAGCGGTCGGTGTCCCACGCATAGTCTTCGCGAAGCGCCCCGGCCTCCAGCGCCATCGACGAGGTCCCGGCCCGCAGAAGCTCACTGGTGGCGTAGAACTGGAACGTCTGGGCGGTCTGTCGCCCAAACGCGTCGGTCACGGCCAGGGTGACCTGACCGCGACCACTGACCGCCGGCGCCATTTCCACGGCGAAGGGCCCGGCGGGCGTTGGCGAACTGAAACTTCGCACCCCGTCCACGTAGAGATCCACCGTCGATGGAACGGCGGCCGCGCCCTTCACCTTGGGCAGGGGCTGGGTGATGATGTCGGGCCGCAGGGTGAAGTCCGTCGACAGACTGACCCCGGCCGCGCGCACCGGCCGGGTCCAGGCCATGCCCGCGGTTATGAAGTCACCCACCGCCAATCTTCGGGATCGCTCGTAGTCGTCGCGGACGAAGGTGGTGTCGAGACGTCGGAAGCCCTCGTTCGGCTCGCCCGGCGCGCGTCGATAGGTGAAGCTGTTGGACAGCACTCCCGCCGGGCCGAAGGCCCGCGCCTCGCCGACCATGGAGGCCTGGGCGGACCGCCCGCCGCCCGCCAGCGCATAGACGCCGTAGTTGAGGACCACGCCATTGCCGGCCGGCGCCGGCGTCGGCGGGCCGCCGTTGCGTTGGGACAGGGTGTGGGCGATCAGGCGATCAGGTTCGGCGGTGATGTCCACCGACTGGCTTTGCTCGTCGAACCGGTAGCGAACCCCCGGCAGGCTGGCCAACTGGATCGAGCCTTCGGCCAGGTCTCCCCCAGCGGTCCGCTTCAGGCCGAGTTTTTCCAGAACCACGGGTTGGGCGGCGAGGCGGTCGCCCGGACCTTCGAAGGTCAGCACCTCGCCGGTGTCGACGCCGTTCAGCCGGACAGCCGCCACGATCGGCTCGGCTCGCACGGCCGGCGCAGCAGCGACCAGGCCCAGCACCAGCGCTGCGAGCCTGATTGCGCGTGAGATCCCGCCCCACGCCACGGCGTCAATCCGTGGCTAGCGAAGCGCGGCCACTCAAGGCGCCGCCGGCAGTTTGCGCTTTTATATCAAGTGCTTGTGCAGGCCCGGAATAGTCGAAATCCCAGACGCGAGCCTGGCCCGCCAGCACATAGCCGGCAAGGCCCTTGGCGATGACCTGCGGCTTCCCGTCCCTGACGAAGGCGAGATTCTCCAGGCGCACTCGCCGCGGGCCGTCGTTTGTGGCCGTCAGCCGGGCCTTGCGCCGCGACGCATCGAACGCCACGCGCCAGGTCAGCGCGGCCAGCGCAGCGTCCTGGCCACGGGGACCGCTCGCCTGCGGCTGGACGAACAGCGGCAGCACCATGCGCACGGGCATCTGGACGCCGTTCTGGGCCTGAGCGGAGGGCAGCTGGTCGACGAACAGCCGATAGGCCTGTTCCTTGTCGCCGCCGGGCTTCAGGGCCGCCAGCCGGACCACCTGACGCGCGCCCGGCGCCAGCCGGAACATCGGCGGGCTGAAGGCGATGTCGGCGCTCGGCGCGTACTTGTCCTCGGTCCCGGCGTTGGACCAGGCGAACAGGCGGATCTGCACGTCCGTCGTGCTGTCGCCCGGATTGGACACCTCCATCACCTTGGCCGAGCCGCCGCCGGCGAACTCGAGGGTGATGGGAGAAACCGACAGGCCGCCGCTGGCGAGCGCGGCCCCGGGAATGACCGCCGCCAGGGCGAGAAGCACGAATGCGATGAACCTGGCGAGCACGCGGCGACCTGTCAGTAGTAGAGGGTGATCTGGACGGTGTCGCTGTAGGCGCCGGGCGAGCCGCTCTGGCCCGAGGGCACCTTGCCGATCACATCGATGGGCAGCAGGCTGATGCCCGTGCCGATCCCTGCGGAGCGGTCGCTGGCGCCGGTGTCGCCGAAGCGGTTGCCCAGCAGATCCTTTTCCAGGGTGTAGGTCAGGTAGTCGCTGGTCGAGGCGCGACGCATCCGACGGGTCGAACCGTTGGCGTTGAGGCCGTCGCCCAAGCCCACCGAGAACGTGGTGCCCAGCGTGCAGGTGACGTTGATGAAGCCGGTCACCGGCAGGGTGGTCCCGTTGGTCGGCGTGATCGAACCGAACGACAGGGTGGCGTTGGCCACCGAGCATGCGTCGGACACGTTCGCCTGCACCGTGAGGCTGGCGTTGGCGGTCTGGCCGGCGGCCTGGGCCTGGCTGGCGCAGAGCGCGACGCCCAGGGCGGCGAAGGCCGCGGCGATGAACGCTGTTGATCTCATAAACCCACTCCTGGTCCCGCAACTTCTTCGCGAATACGTCGAATAGTTGTTGCCGGGTGGGTTAACTGCCCATGAGGAGTTATGGTTAATACTCTCCGAACAGCGAACACTGATCGGCTAGAACATTACGTAATTCAGTGGGTTATGGATCGTTTCTGTACGGCATGTCGCAGGCAGAGTAAATTTCTGCGCACGCACCGGGGGAAGCCGTCGGGATCCGATAGAGGCCGCTTACCCCAGAAAATAGCGACGAAAGGTCGCTACCGCTCGGCCAGGTTCGCGGCGATCGACAGCAGCGCTTCGCGCGCTTCGAACGATCGGATGTTGGAAAAATGCTGCAGCAATTGCTCGGCCTGACGATCGCTGGGCTGCGGCTCGCCTTCGCTGTCGATGTCGCGAAGCAGGTCCGTAACGCTCATGTCCAGAGCACGGCCGAGCTTCACCAGCACCAAGGCGGTCACCCGGTTGCTGCCGTTCTCGTATTTCTGGACCTGCTGAAAAGCCAAGCCAATCCGTTCTCCCAGAACGGATTGCGACAGTCCCAGTTCTTTACGACGCTCTCGGATTCGCTGACCGAGCAAAACGTCCAACGCTCCGCTGCGCGGGCGACCAGCCTTAACCGACATCACGAATCTCGCAGACACGACTAGCCCCCGACCGGGCTGCGCGTACCCAAGATATCTAACAGACGCGCGATAAGCTAGACCGACCTGCGACATGGCCGATAACCGGCCGCCTACTGACGGGTTGGGCCGGACTTTGCGATGCGCGCGCTGAGCTGGGACTCGCCGACGATGTCGATCGCGAGGCTGAGCAGGGCTTCCGTCGACAGGGCGCCGGCGATCTCGGCCAAGGCCCGCAATCGCATCACGCCCTGGGTGACCCCGAAGCGCGATGCGCATTGGGTCAGATACCCCAGCTCTTCACTGAACTCGGCATCGAGAGCGCTACTCATCCGCCCCTCACTCGCCAAAGACGTCTTCATCGTCGTCTCCACCATGGAGCTCCATGGGGCTCCGAATGTCGGGTTTCCGCCATTCCCCAATCTGCGGGAATTGACTTCGTTGGAAAAATCGACAGTCAGCGATGCTCGGTGATCAAGCCCAAGGCAGAGGCGCGCAGAATCATGTCGCTGCGGTTCTTGGCGCCAAGCTTAGCGACGCTGGAGTCCACATTCTGTCGGACAGTGTGAACCGAAATTCCTATGATTTCAGCAGTTTCGTTCGCGCTCTTTCCTTGGCTGAGCCAGTAAGCACATTCCATCTCGCGACGAGATAGCGGCCGAATATCAATCGCATCGGGGTCATGAGCCTCGATAGCCTTGGCCTGCGCGACCATCATACTGGACAGGCCCTTCAACTGCAGGCGTGTCGGCGCGTCTAATGTCACGGCGTCGTGACTACGCCAACTGACCACCCCCACCTCGCCGCAGGACGACGCCACAGGACAGAATAGACCATCACGAGCCCACAATTCTCGCCGCAACGTGTGAAGGCCGGCAGGTTCTGGGAAAAGCTCCTCCACCTCTCGCGAGGTGAACGGCATGTCGCGCCGAAAGGTCATCGCGATGACAGGATCGACCCGACTATAGTTGCGCTCAAGATATACAGGGATGAACTGCGTCGCGTCATGCCCGAATACTTGGGCGGGCAGAACAGGCTCACCGAAACGAGAGAGACGATAGTAAGACACACCAAAGAAACCAAAATATCCCGCTATCGCAGGGATTTTGGCATCAAGCGCAGCGAGCGTCTCGATTGCAGCCAATTCTAGGGTGAATTCGGACAGTATGTCGCAACCAAGCGTCGTTATTAGATTTGAAGATGACCATAGGATGCGACAAATCCGCTCGAAGGCGCAACGAAAAATAGTAGGTCGCTTGCCGAATACTTCCTAAGGCAGCGCCGCCGTTCGCGTCCAGCGGGTCAGATCGCGCTCACGGCCCATCAGGGCGAGGCCCGAGGCGATGGATTCGAGCTCCGCGCCGCGCTCGATCTTCTCCGCGGGGAAGCGGCGATGGAAGATGTCGCGCACCGCCGGCACCAGTGACGATCCCCCGGTAAGGAACACCCGGTCGATCTGGCCGGCGTCCAGTGCGGCGTCTTTCAGCGCCTCGTCGACGGCGGTTTCGATCAGGCCGAGCTCCGGCGAAATCCAGCCCTCGAACTGCGTCCGCGGCACCTCCGCGACGATGGAGATGTCCCCGGCTTCGAACCGGAATTCGGCGGCGTCCTGGGTGGACAGCGCCTCCTTCAGCTTGGAGACGGCGCGATAGAGGACGTAGCCGTAGTTCTCGTCGAGGATCTCGATGAGCCGCTCGATCTTCTCCGGCTCGTCGGCCTCGCGCACCAGCTTGCGGATTTCCCGCATGTCGCGGCTGGCCCGCATCAGGGCCAGCTGATCCCAGCGCGCAAACGCCGAATAGTAGCGGTTGGGGATCGGCAGGGKCTTGCCGAACGACGAATAGGTCGAGCCCTTGCCCAGCTCCGGGGAGACCAGATTGTCGATGATCCGGTAGTCGAAGGCGTCGCCGGCCACGCCGACCCCCGACCGGCCCAGCGGCGTGGAACGGATTTCGCCGTTCTCGCGGCTGAAGCGGATGATCGAGAAGTCGCTGGTCCCGCCGCCGAAATCCCCGACCAGGACGGTGGCGTCCTCCTTCAGCTCCCGGGCGAAGAAGAAGGCCGCGCCCACCGGCTCGTAGGCGTAGAGGATCTCGGTGAAACCCAGCCGGGCGAAGGCCGTCTCATAGCGGGCCAGGGCCAGGTCTTCCTTGGGCGCCGCGCCCGCGAAGGTCACCGGCCGCCCGACGATCACACGCTTGGGAAGATCCGCCAGCTCGCTCCCGGCATGCTCCCTGAGCTTCAGCAGAAAGGCCGAGAGCAGGTCCTCGAACACGTAGCGCCGGTTATGGATCTGGGTCTCGGTGAAGCTCTCCGAGGCGGAGAAGCTCTTGAAGGACTGGATGAACCGCGTCTCCAGCGGGTCTTCCACATAGGCCTCGATGGCCCACGGTCCGGCGTCCACCGTACGTTCGGTCGGCCGCTCAGGCGGGGCGTAGAATGAGAGGGCGGAGCGGAAGGCGAACAGCTCCCCCTCGGGGGCCGGGAACTTCACGAGGTGAGCCGGCCCATCGGCCCCTGCGAGCGCGATGACCGTGTTGGTCGTGCCGAAATCGATGCCGATGGAGAGTTCGGTCATGGGCCGCGCCTTTCGCAGGGGATGTGGGGACGACGGATCGCCCCACACCCCGGCGCGACCCGCTTAGTTCAGAACGATGGGATGGAAGCCCCGCATCAGGCCGTGGCCTCCGCGATGTCCTGTTCGAAGGCCGCCAGCGTCGCCGCCTGCAGGATCTTCGACACGGACGACGACAGCGGTGCGATCTGCACCGACTTCGACAGGCCGAGCAGGATCGGGCCGATCACCGTGGCGCCGCCCAGGGCCTGCACCAGTTGGGTGGAAATCGCCGCCGAATGGATGGCCGGCATGATCAGCACATTGGCCGGGCCCGACAGGCGCATGAACGGATAGTTGGCGCGCTTTTCCGGATCGAGGGCGACCTCCGGAGGCATCTCGCCCTCGTACTCGAAGTCGACTTCCATCTCATCGAGGATCGCCACGGCGTCGCGCACCTTCTCGGAACGCAGGCCCATCGGATTGCCGAAGGTGGAGTAGGACATGAAGGCCAGCCGGGGCGTGTAGCCCAGGTTCTTCACCGCCCGCGCCGCCTCCATGGCGATCTCGACCAGTTCCTCGGCCTCGGGCATCTCGGTGACGTTGGTGTCGGCCACGAACAGCGTGTGGCCCTTGGACAGCATCACGCTCATGCCCATCACCCGGCCGTCCGGCGCCGGGTCGATGACCCGCAGCACTTCTTCCAGGACCTGGTCGTAGGAGCGGGTGACGCCGGTCACCATGCCGTCGGCATGGCCCAGGGCCACCATGGCCGCGGCGAACGAGTTGCGGTCCTGGTTCACCAGGCGCTGCACGTCGCGCTTCAGATAGCCCTGACGCGCCAGGCGATCGTAGAGGAACTCCACGAACTCGGCGTTCCAGTGCGAGACCCGAGCGTTGATGATCTCAAGCTTGGTGTCGTCCGGATCGAGGCCGGCCACGCTCATGTTCTGGCGGACCAGATCCTCGCGACCCACCAGGATGGCGTGGCCAAGGCCCGCGCTTTCGAAAGCGTAGGCCGCGCGGATCACCGCCGGCTCTTCGCCCTCGGCGAAGACGATGCGCTTCTTCGGGCCCTTCAGCACCGCGCCCTGCAACTTTTGCAGGAAGGCCGCCGTCGGATCGAGGCGCTGGGCCAGGACCGCGCGATAGGCGTCCATGTCCGGGATGGGCTTGCGGGCGACCCCGGTGTCCATGGCCGCCTGGGCCACGAATGGCGGGATGTACCAGATCAGCCGCGGATCGAACGGGGTCGGGATGATGTACTGCGGGCCGAACTTGAGCTGCAGGCCGTGATAGGCCGCGGCCACCTCGTCCGGCACGTCCTCCCGGGCCAGCATGGCCAGGGCGTTGGCGCAGGCGATCTTCATTTCCATGTTCACGCGGCGGGCGCGCACGTCCATGGCGCCGCGGAAGATGTAGGGGAAGCCCAGGACGTTGTTGACCTGGTTGGCGTAGTCGCTGCGGCCGGTGGCGACGATGGCGTCGGGCCGCACGGCGTAGACCTCTTCCGGGGTGATCTCCGGATCGGGGTTGGCCATGGCGAAGATGATCGGCTTGGGGGCCATGGAGGCCACCATGTCGGAGGTGATCGCGCCCTTCACCGAAAGGCCGATGCAGACATCGGCGCCTTCCAGCGCCTCGGCCAGGGTGCGCTTGTCGGTATCGACGACGTGGGCGCTCTTCCACTGGTTCATGTCGTTGGTGCGGCCGCGATAGAGCACGCCCTTGGAGTCCACCGCGATCACGTTGGCCGGGTTCACGCCCATGGCCTTGATCAGCTCCAGGGTGGCGATGCCCGCCGCCCCCGGACCGTTCAGCACGACCTTCACGTCCTTCACATCGCGGCCGGTGATGTAGCAGGCGTTGATCAGGCCGGCGGCGGAGATGATCGCCGTACCGTGCTGGTCGTCATGGAAGACCGGGATGTCGAGCAGGTCCTGCAGCTCGGTCTCGATGCGGAAGCACTCGGGGCTCTTGATGTCCTCGAGATTGATGCCGCCGAAGGTCACGCCGATGTTCTTGACCACCGTGATGATCTCGTCCGGATCGGTCGCCGAGACCTCGATGTCGATGGCGTCCACGTCGGCGAAGCGCTTGAACAGCACGCCCTTGCCTTCCATGACCGGCTTGGAGGCCAGCGCCCCCAGATTGCCCAGGCCGAGGATGGCGGTGCCGTTCGAGATCACCGCCACAAGGTTGCCCTTGGAGGTGTAATCGTAGGCGGCCTCGGGATCCTCGGCGATCTTCAGCACCGGTACGGCCACGCCCGGCGAATAGGCGAGGCTCAAGTCCCGCTGAGTGGCCATGGGCTTGGTCGCGGCGATCGCGATCTTCCCGGGCGTCGGGTACTTGTGGAAGCTCAGGGCTTCTTCGTCGGTGAAGGTGCGTTTCTCGGCGTCGCTCATAGGCGCGGCGGATCCTTAAGGCGCTGGGGGTCTTGAAAGGGCGCCAACCTATAGAGCCGGGCGCCGGGTCACAACTCCTCCTAGGGGCAGCTTGGCCGTTCTTTCCGCCATATTCGTCGTCTTCGGCGGGGGRAATGCGCCGACACGCCAGAGAGCGGCCTTTATCGGTCCGTAGAATCCGCGCCGTCTTGGGATGAAAGCGCGCGCAGGGTACGGCAGGCATATGACGGAGATTACGGTGTCGGCCGCGCGTGGCCTGTCTGCGGCGGCCCTCGCCCTGGCGATCTGCCTTGGCGGCCAGGCCCAGGCCCAGAACTCCCCGGACGCCCAGCGGGTGATCAATCGGGCCAGGGCCGCGACCGGCGGCGGCGGCTGGAATCTGCTGCGCGGCGTCCATGAGGTCGGCGAAGAGGCGGGCGTGCGGTTCGAGCGTTGGGTCGATCCCGTGCGATACGGCATCCGCACCGAAACCCATGGCCCCGCCGGCAAGCTGGTGGCCGCCTACAACGGCGCCGGCGAGTGGCGCATCCTGC
>BFBZ01002288.1_pt1 | contig 10720 bp, 10 predicted proteins | sample 1888401 | NCBI WGS metagenome assembly BFBZ01 (sample SAMD00112614, study PRJDB3348) | symbiont metagenome | host: Chara braunii | reverse complement strand
CATCAAGGTGATCGTCACGCGGCGGTTGGCGGCCAGCGAGGGATCGTCCGGGAACAGTGGCTGGCTATCCGCCTTGCCGGAGACCGCGTAGATGTGGCTCGCCGGCAACCCTTCCCGCTCCAGGATCTGGCGTACTGCGTTGGCGCGGTCCGCCGACAGGTCGAAACCATCATAATCGCTCCGGGCGGGAACGAAGCCGGCGGCCGTGTGCCCGGTGATCTGGACCCGAAGCGGTGTCGCCTTGAGCGGTGCGGCCAGCTTCTCGATCAGGCGTCGCGTGCGGTCGAAGGGCACCTTCGAGCCATCCGCGAACATCGACCGCCCGTCCTGGTCGACGATCTCCAGGTTGAGCCCCTGCTTGGTCTCTTCGAACATGATGTGCTTGGAGATCTCGGTCATCTCCGGCATGTCCTGCAGCGCCTGACGCAGCGAGGCGGACGCCAGCGCGAACTGGCGATCGATCTTCAGCTTGGCGCCATTGGTATGCTGGCGCTCCTCCTGCTCGGGGCTGGGCTCGCGCGCGGTCTCCTCCGGCGAGATGTGGGCGGCGTTCTTGAGCTTCGGCCGGGTCGGCAGGCCGTCGGATTCCACGATGCCCGAATAGCGCGACTCGGACTGCACGCCGAAGGCGTCGCGCATCGAGCCTGCGACGACTTTCAGCTTGTTGTTGTCCATGGTCGAGAACGCGACCAGCATCACGAAGAAGCTGACCAGAAGTCCCATCAGGTCGGCAAAGGTCACGAACCAGCCGTGACCGCCGCCATGCGCATCGCCCCTCTTCTTCTTGGCCATTGCCTMCCCCMCCCCGGATCGCCCCGCCGCAGCCGATCAGGCCGGCACGGGCTCGCCTTCGGCATGGCGATGCTTCTCGGGCAGATAGGCCAGGAGCATTTCGCGGACCAGGGCGGGGCTCTTGGAGTCGCGGATCATCAGAATTCCGTCGATGATCAGCGTCCGGTTGGTTTCCTCGTCCAGCAGCTTGCCATGCAGCTTGTCGGCGATCGGCAGACAGATCAGGTTCGACACCAACGCGCCGTACAGGGTCGCGAGCAGCGCGGTCGCCATGAACGGGCCGAGCTTCGAGGGATCGGTCATGTTGGCGAACATCTGCACCATGCCGATCAGCGTGCCGACCATGCCGAACGCCGGGGCGCAGTCGCCGATGGCGCGATAGATCTTGCTGCCTTCGTCCAGGTGCATCAGGAAATTGTCGCGGTCACGCTCGAGATTGTCGCGGATGAATTCGAGGTCGTAGCCGTCGGCCACGTAGCGGATTCCCTTGGCGAGGAACGGCTCGTCGGTCTCGACCTTTTCCAGGCCGACCGGGCCCTGCTTGCGCGCGATCTCGGCAATGCGGGCGAGCTCGTCGACGAGTTCGCGGGCCGACAGGCGGCTCATGGTGAAAGCGTACTTCATTCCAAGCGGAACGCCGTGCAGCATGACGCCCAGCGGGAAGCGAATCATGGTGGCTGCGATCGAACCGCCGAAGATGATGATTGCGGCGTGCTCGCTGACGAACATCTCGAGATCGCCGCCCAGCAGCATCATCGTCGCGATGACGATCACGCCAGCCACGAGCCCCGCACTCGTCATAATATCCATGAGTCAACTCCACCCGCGTACGCAAACCACGACCCTGCCGGACCGACGCGGTGCTTCTGGACCGCATGTCACGAGACTAGATGTCCGCCATTAAGGACGAGTTACTGAATTCGGTAGGCATAATGAAAGGTAAACAGCAGCGCCGCAGACCACGCCGACTCGCTCAAGCGGCTGAGGATCCGGACTTCAGCAGGTTCGCCGCGGCGAAGACGGCCGACTGATCGAATGATCGCTGCATCTTGTGGACCATCTCCAGCATCTGCGCCGGCTCCATCGTCGCCGATCCCACCTCGAGTTCACGCGACAGGCGCGACAGCGCCGAGAAACCGAACGTCGCCGACGAGCTCTTGATCGAATGCGCCTCACGCCTCAGTTCGAGGCGATCCTCGAACTTGGCCGCAAGCGTGCCGAACTTTCCGGACGTATCGTCGAGGAACGTGCGCAGGACCTCCAGCGCATCCTCTTCGCCGAGCTCGGAGACCAGGATCTGATAGACGGATTCGTCGAATTGCACCCAGTCGGTCATGCGACAAGCCTTTCCTTGTGTGTAGCAGCGGCCGCGCGAAGCAGAGCGGCATTCAGTCGATCGCGCGTGACCGGCTTGGTCACGAAGTCGTTCATGCCGGCGTCCGTGCAAGCCAGATGATCCTGGCTGGTGGCGTTGGCCGTCAGGGCAACAATGTAGATGTCCTGGGCGGGCGGCGGCAGCGAGCGGATCATCCGCGTCGCCGTCAGCCCGTCCATCTCGGGCATCATCATGTCCATCAGCACGAGATCGTAGGCCTGCCTCTGCACGGCCGCGATCGCCTGGGTTCCGTTCTCGACGATGTCGTAGCGGTGACCGAGCTTGTCCAGGAGCTTCTTGATGACGAACTGATTGGTCAGATTGTCCTCGGCAACGAGGATCTTCAGCGGCTCGAGGCTGCCCGGACGTTCCTCGGCGATCGTCTCACCGACCGGCACGATGGTCGCCTCGGGCGCGCTCACCTGCTCGACGTCCGGCTGCGTCTGGACCTGGATCGAGAAGGTGAAGGTGCTGCCCTCCCCCACCTTGCTCTGCACCGTGATGTCGCCGCCCATGCAGGTGACGAGGCGCTTGCAGATTGCGAGCCCCAGACCGGTGCCGCCAAAGCGGCGCGAGATGGAATTGTCGACCTGCGAGAACTGCTTGAACAGCCGGCTGACGGCGTCTGCGGGAATGCCGACGCCGGTATCGGCGATCGAGAACACCAGCGTCAGGTGCGGCCCGGCAAGGTTCTCGGCACGGACATCGATATGGACGCCGCCCGATTCGGTGAATTTGAGCGCATTGCCGACCAGGTTGAACAGCACCTGGCGCAATCGCGCGGGATCGCCGACCACGTAGTTCGGCACTTCCGGCGCAATCGAGGTCGTCAGCTGCAGACCCTTTTCCTTGGCGCGGGACACCAGCAGCTCGGCGGTCGCCGTCACCGACCGGTGCAGGTCGAACTCGATGTGCTCGATCTCCAGACGATCGGCATCGAGCTTGGAGAAATCGAGGACGTCGTTGAGCAGCTGCAACAGATAGTCGGCCGACTCGCGCAAGGTGGTCGCGATCTTGCGCTGCTCCGGCGCGAGGTCCGCCGACAGCAAGAGATCGGCAAGGCCGATGACGCCGTTCATCGGCGTGCGTATCTCATGGCTCATCATCGCCAGGAATTCGGAGCGCGCCCGCGTACCTGCCTCGGCGGCATCACGCGAGGCGGCAAGCCCCGCCTGATAGCGCGCAATCAGGATCGTGATGATGCCGATGACCACCGTCAACAACGCTCCGACCAGCAGATCACGATCGCGGTTGAGCTTGAAGGCGCTGAAGATCTCCTCGGAGGCCTGACCGACGATGACCACCAGCGGCAGATCCTTGATGCGCTGGAACGAGTAGATGCGCGTGACGCCGTCGATCAGACTATTGAAGGTGTAGAAGCCGCTGCTTCTGTGCTGAATGGCGCTCATCACCGGGCTGCCGGCGAGCGAGGATCCGACGCCCCCTGGACCCGCAGAGGCCCGTGCGCGCACGATGCCGTCGAGACCGAGCAGTGTGACATTGCCCTTCTTGCCGAGATCGACCGAATTGTAGAAGCTCGACAGATATTCGGGGTCGAGCGAGACCACCACGACGCCGCCGAACGAACCGTCCGGCATGATGATGCGGCGGGTCAACTGGATCGACCATTTGTTGGAGACACGGCCGAAGATCGGCTTGCTGATGAAGAGAAAATCATCCTTGCCGTCGGCATGAACGCGGAAGTGCTCGCGGTCGCGCAGGTCGAGGCCCCGCATCTTCGGATCGATGTTGCTGGACAGCATGATGCCGTCCTTGCCGATCACGACGACCTGAAACGAGAAGTCGGACAGGAACTGGCTGTTCTTCGACCATAGCGACATGTCGAAGTTGTGCGGGTCCCTGGCATAGGAGTCGCGGACGTAGAGCAAGGTCTGATCTGCCGCGCGGATCGAGCGGATGATCTGCTCCTCGAACGCGCGGGCCAGATTGGCGCCGTTCTTAAGCGCCGACTGCTCGGTGCGCGTATACTCTTCAGAGATGGTGTAGAAGATGCCGGCCCACACCAGGGCGATCGCCGAGAGGCCGATCGCGGCGCTGCTGAAATGTCCGATCAGCCGAACCATCTTGTCGACGGTCCGGTCGAGCCGCCCGAACAACGGCCCGGATTTCGATATCAGCCTGCGCATGTCCTTCGCCCTCGGGCGACATGCCTATCGGGACAGGCTAGCCATCAGGTAAAGCTTGATGGATAAAATCTTCTCAACGAGCGACGGCCGCTCAACCTTCGGCGAATTCCGGCCTGTTTGCGGGTAATTCGTCACCGTGTGCGATATTTTCGGCGGAGGGTCAGCCGTCACCCCGTAGTCATCCGGATGCGGTTGCAGCGTCGCAGTTCGGCGAGCGCCCAGCGCAAGGCCGGCGGGCCGCACCGCCGCGCGGTACGGCTCGCCCATTGGGACCGGAGTGAAGCGACGCTCAATGAATCTCCGCCGACCGCTTCAAAGCGGCCTTGAGCTTCTCGAGCGAGAAATCCGCAGACCGCGCGATCTCCAGGATCGGCGTTTCACGGCGCGCGCACAACTCGGCCGCCTCGGGAAGCTTCGCCGCGATGTCGGCGGGGATGACGATCGCACCATGGCGATCGGAGTGGATCAGGTCGTCCGAGCGCACGGTCATCCCGGCGACGCGGACCTCGCCGCCGAAGCTCTCGGCATGCACCCACGCATGCGACGGACCGATCGAGCCCGCCAGTGCCTGGAAGCCGGCAGCCCATTGCGGGATGTCGCGGATCGATCCATCGGTAATCACGCCGAGGCAGCCGAGCGCCTTGTGGACGTTGCTCTGTACCTCGCCCCAGAATGCGCCGTAACCGATGTCGGGGCCATCGATATCCTGGATCACGACGATGCGGGGACCATGACCGGTGCCGACATATTCGTAGTAGTCGGTGCGTCGCCTCGCCTGCTCCTCCGCCGGCAATCCCGATTTGACGACGGACCGGATCGTCGCCGTCCGCGCGTAGCCGACCATGGGCGGCAGATCGGGGAACGGACACACCAGCGGCTTGGTCGTGTAGCCGATCAGGCGCCGCTCGGGCGCCACGATCTCCATCGCGTTGCAGATGGTCGGCGTATCGTAGCGCGCGAGCGCCTCGAGGACGGAAGCAGCGAGGGGCGCGGCGGCAGTGCTTGTCACGGGCGTTTTCTCCGGATGATGCGGACGGCATTCGCGGCCGTCCTTGGCCATCCGGTATAACTGAGGCGCCCAAGCCGGCAAAGCGCGCGCCGGGTCTTGGGCCCTGCGCTCAGTGCAGCCGTTCCGGCGGCCGCTGCCCCTGCTCCACCGCTGGCGCGCCGGTCGGCGCAAAAGCCGTCGTGGATGAAGACGAGGCGTGCGACGCCGCAGCCGCGGCACCAAGGACCGCGGCGTGCCGCGCCGCCTGGTGCCGATACAGCCGCCAGCCGAACGGAAGGCTCAGGATGTAGAGGATCGATCCGGCCGACAGGATGTGCCAGGGATAGACCACCAGCAGCGCCACGAAGAACACCACCGAGGCGAACACCGGCAGCACGAGTTCGGGCGAGACACGCATCCGCGTGGTCTTGCCGGAGAACACCGGCAGCCGCGACACCATCAGGAAGGCGATCAGCAGGGTGTAGAACGCCGTCACCAGCGCCGGCGGCCTCGGCAGGTCCAGGAACGCCAGATAGACGGGCAGCAGCACGGTGATGGCGCCGAGCGGTGCCGGCACGCCGGTGAAGAAATTGGCGGCGAAGGGCGGCTTGTTGGGATCGTCGATGCTGGCATTGAAGCGCGCCAGCCGCAGGCCGCCGCTGATGGCGTACATCATGGCGGCGATCCAGCCGCCGTCGCGCAGCTCATGGAGCTGCCAGAAATACAGGATCAGGCCCGGCGCCACGCCGAAATTGACGAAATCGGCCAGGCTGTCGAGCTCGGCGCCGAACTTCGACTGGCCCTTGATCATGCGGGCGATGCGGCCATCGATGCCGTCCAGGAAGGCGGCAAAGACGATGGCGCCGACCGCGAGCTCCATCCGTCCCTCGGTCGACAGCCGGATCGCGGTCAGGCCGGCGCAGATCGCCAGCAGGGTGATCATGTTCGGCACCAGCAGCCGCACCGGGATCGGACGGAAACGGCGGCGGCGCAGTTCGGGAGAGTTCACGTCGAAGCTCATGATCACACCACGTGTGGTTTGGGCCGGAACCTTGTGCCTGAACACAGCTCAAGGTCCCCTTAATGGGTCACCAGCGGGCAGCGACGGTTCACTGGCTCCGGAACGTCAGGCCGGGCACGGGGACGTCGAAATCGGCCAGGATCGTCTCGCCGGCAATGGCCGTCTGCCCCTCCGAGACCAGAACGTCCGTGCCGTCGGGGAGATAGACGTCGAGCCGCGAGCCGAAGCGGATCAGGCCGAAGCGCTCGCCAGCCCCAATGGTCTGCCCCTCGCGCACGAACGACACGATCCGGCGCGCCACGAGGCCTGCGATCTGGACCACGCCGATGCGGCCATGCGGCGTCGAGATCGCGAGCGAGTTGCGCTCGTTGTCCTCGCTCGCCTTGTCGAGCTCGGCATTGATGAAGGCGCCCGGACGGTAGGCGATCTTCTCGATCCGGCCGGCCACCGGGCTGCGGTTCACATGCACGTTGAACACGCTCATGAAGATCGAGACCCGCAGCAGCGGTCGGTCGCCGAGGCCGAGCTCGGCCGGCGGCAGGGCGCGCGTGATCATGGAGATGCGCCCGTCGGCCGGCGCCACCACCAGCCCTTCCCGCTGCGGCGTGACCCGGATCGGGTCGCGGAAGAACAGCGCGCACCAGACGGTGAGCAGCGTGCCGATCCAGCCGAGCGGGGTGAATATCCAGAACAGGATCAGGCTGACGAGGGCAAATCCCCCGATGAAAGGATAACCTTCCGGGTGGATCGGCGGGATCTGAGCGCGGATGGAATTGCTGATCGACATGGCCTGCTTCGTTGAGTGTTGTCGCTCTGACCTCAGAGCGGACCGCCGCCTTGACTAGGTCGATGGCCGGCGAAGGTCAAAATGAATCCTTAATGGATTCTTGAGTTCAGATCAGGGCGGTTCGCGGCATCATTCGGCGGCACTCGCCACCTGTCCGGTCCGATCGGGCCCGGCCGCGTCCGGCTCGCTCCGATCCGGCGGATTGCGGTTCGGCGCCCCCGCATCGTCGCCGATCTGCGCCAGTTTTTCGCGCGCCTCCTCAGCCTCGCGCTGCCGGTTCCACATGCCGGCATACAGCCCGCCTTTGGCCAGCAGCTCGGCATGAGTGCCGCGCTCGGCAATTCGCCCCCGGTCGAGCACGATGATCTCGTCGGCCGCCACGATGGTCGAAAGCCGGTGCGCGATCACGAGCGAGGTACGATTGCGCGACACACCATCGAGCGCCTCCTGGATCTCGTGCTCGGTATGGCTGTCCAGCGCCGAGGTCGCCTCGTCCAGCACGAGGATCGGCGGCCCCTTCAGGATGGTGCGGGCAATCGCAACGCGCTGCTTCTCGCCACCGGAGAGCTTGAGGCCGCGCTCGCCCACCTGGGTCTCGTAGCCCTTCGGCGCCATCCGGATCAGACCGTCGATCTGGGCCAGCCTCGCTGCCTCCTCGACGGCGGCGTCGTCCGCATCCCAGCGTCCGTAGCGGATGTTGTAGCGGATGGTGTCATTGAACAGCACGGTATCCTGCGGGACCATCCCGATCTGGGCGCGCAGCGACACCTGGGTAACGTCGCGGATGTCCTGGCCGTCGATCAAGATGCGGCCGCCGGAGACGTCGTAGAGCCGAAACAGCAGCCGCGAGATGGTCGACTTGCCAGCACCGGACGGCCCCACGATCGCGACCGTCTTGCCCGCCGGCACCTCGAAGCTCAGCCCCTGCAGGATCGGCCGCTCCGGCTCATAGGCGAAGCGGACATCGTCGAAGCGGACATTGCCAGAGGTGACCACCAAAGGCGTCGCTCCGGCCGCGTCCTTCACCTCGGCATCGCGCGTGAGCACGCCGAACATCTTCTCGATGTCGATGATCGCCTGCTTGATCTCGCGATAGACCATGCCCATGAAGTTCAGCGGCTGGTAGAGCTGGATCATCATGCTGTTGATCATGACGAAGTCGCCGACCGTGTTGCGTCCCTGACGCACGCCCTGGGCGCACATCAGCATGGCCACCGTCAGCCCGATCGTGAAGATCACGGCCTGCCCGGCGTTGAGCACCGCGAGCGAGGTATAGGTCTTCACGCTGGCCCGCTCGTAGCGCTCCATGGAACGGTCATAACGCTCGGCCTCGCGCGCCTCGGCGCCGAAATACTTCACTGTCTCGTAGTTGAGCAGCGAGTCGATGGCCTTGGTATTGGCATCCGTATCCGAGTCGTTCATGCGGCGCCGGATCTCGATGCGCCACTCGGTCGCAATGTAGGTGTAATAGAGATAGGCCGCGACCATGGTGAGCGTGACCAGAACGTAGCGCCAGTCGAACTGCCACAGCAGCACCGCCGTCAGCAGCGAGACCTCGACGATGGTCGGGATCAGCTGCAGGATCACCATGCGCACGATGGTCTCGATCGCGTTGCGGCCGCGCTCGAGCACGCGGGTCAGGCCGCCGGTCTTGCGCTCGAGGTGAAAGCGCAGCGATAATTCATGCATGTGGACGAAGGTGATGGTCGCGAGCTTGCGCACGGCATGCATGGCGACGCGGGCAAAAATACCGTCGCGCCACTGCGTCAGCACCGCCATCAGCACCCGAATCCCGCCGTAGCTTGCCGTCATGACGATCGGCGAGGCCACCAGCCAGAACGCCCAGTTATCGGGCGCGATCGGCGCGGTATTGGCGCCGGTCAACGCGTCGATCGCCCATTTGAAGGTGAAGGGCAGGACCAGCGTCGCGACCTTGGCCACGATCAGCAGCACCACCGACCATAGCACGCGCATCTTCAGGTCGGCGCGATCGCGCGGCCAGATGAAGGGCCACAAGTGGCGCAGCGTGCCGGCCAGCGTTCCCTGCTCGAGGGACGAAGGCTGGTTGGCGGCTGGTTCGGAGGAGGAATCGGGCGGCATCAAACGTTCTGGAGCAGCGAGTGTTTTGGCATGTTGTGATGCCGGGCGTTGCCTGCGTCATATAGAGTGTCCGGGCGCCGGATGCACCGGTACGTCGCCGGAATCCGTTGCCGCGGCGCAGTATTTGCATACTTGTTTTCGGACAAATGGACCCATTCAGCCTGCATCAATCCGTGAAAGCCCGCGAATCCACGTCCTCCGCCCTCGTCTTGACGCCTTTCAACTGCAGTGTCACACCGCTCCAATGACTGAAATCCGCACCGTTTGCGTCTATTGCGGCTCCGGCCCGGGGACGAATCCCAGCTTCATCGAATCGGCGAAAGCACTCGGCAAGGCGCTTGCCGAGAACGGCGTCAGGCTCGTCTATGGCGGCGGCTCCATCGGCATGATGGGCGCGGTTGCCAAGGCCGTGCTCGACCATGGCGGCGACGTCACCGGAATCATTCCGGACTTCCTGGTGAAGAAGGAAGTCATGATGCCGCTCAAGGATCTCATCATCACGCCCGACATGCACGAGCGCAAACGGCTGATGTTCGAGCACTCCGACGCGTTCGTGGCGCTGCCCGGCGGCATCGGCACGCTCGAGGAGCTCGTCGAGCAGCTGACCTGGAAGCAGCTCGGACGCCACGCCAAGCCGGTGCTGATGGCCAATATCGACGGCTTCTGGGAACCGCTGTTCGGGCTGCTCGCGCACATGCGCGAGACCGAGTTCATCCGCCCCGGCTTCCAGATCGAGCTGCTCAGGGCCGAACGCGTCGAGGACATCCTGCCGCGCCTGCGCGAGGCCGCCGCCCGCGTCGCCAAGGAAGAGACCGAGATGGCGCCTGAGATCGCCAAACGGCTCTGAGCCCCTACTCGCTCGGGAATGTGACCGCCTCGATCCGGTTGCCATCGGGATCAAGCACAAAGGCCGCATAATAGCGCACGCGATCATGCGGCCGCAGTCCTGGCGCACCGTCGGAAACTCCGCCCGCCTCCAACGCCGCCGCGTGAAGCGCATCGACCTCCGCCGTGCTCCTGGCTCGCAGGCACACATGAGAGCCGGTGTCGGCCGGCACGCGCGCCATGGCGGGGCGTAGATTGATCCAGAATTCCGGATAGGCCTTGCCGAAGCCGATGGTCGTGGGACGCTCGATCAGCCGCGTCAGCCCGAGCGGCGCCAGCGCACGCTCATAGAACCGCGCGCTGCGGACGAGATCGCTGACACCGACGGAGACGTGGTCGATCATGCGTTTGCTCCTGGCCTCTCCAGGTCATTGCGAAGAGCGAAGCGACGAAGCAATCCAGAATCGCGCATTCAGGCCTGGATTGCTTCGCTTCGCTCGCAACGACGGATGCATCATCTCACCCCTTCGCGCCGGACTTCACCAGCTTGTAGAATACCGAATCCATCAGCGCCTGGAACGAGGCGTCGATGATGTTCGGCGAGACGCCGACCGTGGTCCAGCGCTCTCCCTTTTCGTCCTCGCTCTCGATCAGCACGCGCGTGACCGCCTCGGTGCCGCCATTG